>ERZ1669247.8-NODE-8-length-114021-cov-8.523990_pt1 | contig 114021 bp, 107 predicted proteins | sample MGYA00579297_ERZ1669247 | MGnify/ENA primary metagenome ERZ1669247 (study PRJEB41166, sample SAMN08046056) | hot springs metagenome | biome: hot spring; feature: acid hot spring; material: thermophilic sediment; isolation source: thermophilic sediment from acid hot...
ATATTTACTATGTGGGATGTAAAGACGAACTGGATCGTACCACCCCCGAGAACTATCGCGGTTTTATATTTACTATGTGGGATGTAAAGTGAGTGGAGACCTAAGGCTGCGGAACATTATGATCGTTTTATATTTACTATGTGGGATGTAAAGTCATTTAAAAAACCCGCTTGCGGCAATGTTTGCGTGAAAGTTTTATATTTACTATGTGGGATGTAAAGAGAACGGTCTTGCGTTCTATCAACCGAACATTTCGAGTTTTATATTTACTATGTGGGATGTAAAGTATTTATTAATGAGCCGAGCCCACCACCCACCAAGGTTTTATATTTACTATGTGGGATGTAAAGTTGGTGGTAATCAAGGAATGTACCAAGTTACTCACGTTTTATATTTACTATGTGGGATGTAAAGTTGGTTTCAGGAGTTTCAAAAGCGTGGAGCACCTCATGTTTTATATTTACTATGTGGGATATAAAGCAGGTCTTGGTATGACTGAACGGGTATTCCGACCCTCTTTACTTGAGAGATAGAAAGAGTGAATTCGAATCTGAAATCTACATACTTTTCTCACTTGAATATGTGTATTACGTTCCACATAGACACTATAAACAGGCAGTAGGATTAAAATTGTTGATTCATAATCTTGTGACTTTTGCAAATATCTCTGTCGGATTGCCAAAGAACAGGAAACTCACGAGTGTAACATTATGACTCTAAAACGTTGGACATTCTCAATTATCAATTCAATTATAACCGATAATGGCATAGAATATGTGATAGAATGTTTAATAAGGTCGTGAATAAATAAACAGATGGCATGCGACTTTCCTCATTTAGCATTGACAGTTGTCAATTGAAAACTTATGATATTTTATCATCGAGCCAGGAGGATCTTGTTTCTGACTGTGATAGATTTATGAAGAGTTACCGGTAAGGTTTGACATAAGGAGGACTTAGAATGGACAGATATGAGAGGCTAAAGTCAAAGGCTAAATCAAGCGGTAAAGGGTTAACAGTTGAAGATTACGTTATGGGTATAGGATTGTGTGGTGTACTTTTGAGCAATGGCAATGCCGGCGTTTCCTATACAGACAGAAAATCTATACCGTGGGGATGTTCTCTTTACGATACACTTCCTAAGACGGGCATTCCGGTTGAAGAATTCATATATTTTTTCGATTCTTCAGACGTACTTCTTAACGCACTTGGAACGGCGGCGATAAATGCCTGTCTTAATACGGGAGAATACGAAGAAGGAGACGTCTTGGAGAGCATTAAATTAAGCGCAAATGACTCGGTTGCCATGATAGGATATTTTGATCCGATGGTATCAAATATAAAGAAGCAAGTCAAATCCCTTTACATCTTTGAAAAGGAAAGGCAGCAAACAACATGGCCACATCCGGCCCTTGGTCCTGAAATGATTCCAGATATCCTTCCAGTTAGCAGTGTTGTTATTATTTCAGCAACGACTGTGATGAATAAAACTTTCGATGACATCGTAAAATACATCAAAACGCCACGTACGATTCTTCTCGGCCCTTCGTCTCCAATGGCACCGGATGTATTTCCAGAGATAAAGGTATTTGGTGGAACGATAATAACTCCTCCGGCATTAAAAGTAATTGCGCACGGAGGAGGAACGAGAAACCTTTACAGGGAAAAAGTAGGGAAAAAGGTAGTACTTGTTGCCAATTAACTGAGCATGCCCTTTATTATGAATTCTGTCGCCTCTTCTTCACTCATCCCCTTTGCGACAAGGGTTGCTAATTGTTTTGAGTTTATCCTTCCTATAGAGGCTTCATGGGTTAATTCTGATAGATCGTTTGTAACCTTTAGAACAGGTAGAGTGGCGACGTCTACCTGATTTCCTTTTGTCACTTCTGTGCATTCTATATGTCCTTTTGAGTAAGGGGCATTTCCAAACGCCTCATTTATTATTCTCGCGTGTGTCTGATCCGTCGCGACGATTGTGCTTTTCGCTATTCCGTGGGCATTTTTTCCGTTAAGACCTAAACTTTCTTTTATGCTTATTTCGTCATTTGATCTGCCTCTGACCTTGCTTTCGAGATTTGCAACGGCACCTTCCTTTAAATCGACATCCATTTTGACGACGAGTTTCCCAACTCTTGTTCTCGTCAATTCAAAGGTGTTGCTGTATCTTCCTTTTTCATCCACGATGGCGTGCGTTTCTGAAATGACCGTTACCCCGCCTTCTTCTGAATGAAAGTGGGCATCTGCATAGGTCATAGAGGCATTTTTACCTATTTTGACTATCGCGATCATTTTGTGTGTTAACTTCGTTGACCATGGAAAAGAACAGTGAGAGATGAAATCAACACTCGCACCATCTTCAATTATGAATTCGAAATTTATCCTTTGTTCTCCTTCTTTTCCAAGAAAACCGGTGCAAAGATGTATAGGCATAGCGATCTTTTTGCCCTTAAGAATTCTTATCTTTGCCCATACTCCCAAATCTTGTTTACCGGCTTCTATCTCGACGCCTTCGACGTTATTGAGACCTATCACTTTGTCTCCGCTTATTATTATTGAAGCAATGCGCTTGTCAAGGAGGTTGCCTGCTTTTCCACCGCTTTTTTCGTAAGCTTCGGCTATTTTTTCGAATTCTTTCGAATAATCTGGTGCTATTCTCATATCGTCTCACTTTCTTTCACAAGATGGATTTCATTGGGATGTTCACACACATCGCACATTGATTTGTAATATTTTGATATTTCGACGGGATCGCCTTCTTTTAAAACTATTCCAGCGCACAAAAGATAAGCGTAATCGGAATTAATCGCTATTTCTTCTCTGTGGGTTATCGTTATAACAGCGATGTTCCTCTGGATTAGAGCATCTATAAACTTGTTTATCGTCTCTATGGACATCATGTCTATTCCTGAATCTGGTTCATCGAGTATCACATATTTAGGATCGAGCATGTATATAGAGGCGAGTTCTATTCTCTTTCTCTCTCCGCCGCTTAAAGAACCATCAACATATCTTTTTAAATATTCATCTCTAAGCCCGACGAGTTTAAGAGCACTTTTTATCTCATCGAGAGGTTTTTTTATCTTTCCTCCGAGAGTGAGATATTCAAGAACTCTTATCCCGTCAAACCTTACATTTTCCTGAAAGGCTATGGTAATTCCCATCTGGGCCCTTTTACTCATGTCGAGATCGGTTATATCGACACCGTCTAAGTAAATTTTCCCGGATTGAGGCTTGTAATCTTCCATTCCCATTATCATATTCGCAACGGTAGATTTACCCGTGCCGTTATTTCCAAGAATCGCATATCTTTTACCGATCTCGAATTTCATATTCAACTTTTTAAGTATAACCTTCCCATCTATTTCAAGATGGATATCTTTCAGTTCGAGCATTTTGTCACCTTCAAATGATCATTCCCCCATCCACTCCTATTACCTGTCCGGTTATGTAAGATGACTCATTTGAAGCTAGAAAAAGTATAACATTGGCTATTTCTACAGGTTCAGCAAGTCTTCCAAGCAATGTTTTTGATTTTATCTCATCTATCTTTTCTTTTGACAAACCTGATATCAAAGGAGTTCTAACATATCCCGGTGCTATGGAATTGACACGTATCCCATACCTTGCAAATTCCTTTGCCCATACCTTTGCCAACACATTAACCCCAGCCTTCGATGCGGAATAAGCACTTTGACCGGGATTTCCGTACACTCCGACTATCGAAGAGACATTTACAACAACACCGCTATTTTGCTTTACCATGTATTTCATGACAGCTTTCGTGGTGTTGTACGTGCCCTTCAAATTCACATTTAGCGTGAAATCAAAGTCTTCTATGTTACTCTCAAGTAAAGGCTTTTCTCTTACAGAACCCGCGTTGTTGACAAGCACATCTATATGTCCAAGATCTTTGGCTATCGTATCAATGACCCTTTCAACTTCTGGAAAATTCGTCACATCCATTTTGTAGGTTCTGTATTTTATACCGAGAGACTTCTGCGCTTCTTCAAGCCCTTTTTCATTTACATCGCACGCAGCGATAATTCCGCCTTCCGAAAGAAATTTTTTTGCCGTTTCAAGTCCAATTCCCGATGCGGCACCGGTTATAAGAATTACCTTATCTTTGAATTTCAACTTTGTCACCTTCTAATCTATACTAATTGTATCATATTTAAAGATACTTTTTAAACCATTCAACTATAAGATTTAACCTTTTTATCCTGTGATATGGTTTCCCTGATCTCGAAAGCTCATGATTTTCTGAAGGAAAGAGCGCAAGTTTTGCTTCTTTTCCGAAGTATCTAAGAGCCGTAAAGAACTGAAATGCCTCTACCATGTAACATCTGTAATCTTCCATTGAATGGATCATCAAAATTGGAGTCTGAACGTTTTTAACGTGCGTTAAAGGAGACATTTCCATGTATCCCTTTGTGTTGGACCATGGGTCGCCCCCGAGTTGATCAGGGCCGAAGAAGTATCCTATATCCGTTGTTCCGAAGAATGAAATCCAGTTACTTATCGATCTTTGAGAAACGGCCGCTTTAAATCTATTTGTCTGCGTTACTATCCAGTTCGTCATAAATCCACCATAGGATCCGCCGGTTACACCAAGCCGTTTTTCATCTATAAAGTCGTACTTTTTTATGGCTTCATCCACAACCTCTATTATGTCCTGATAATCTCTCTTTCCGTAATTTCCGTATATGTAGGAAAATTTCTCTCCGTATCCGTCGCTTCCTCTCGGATTTGAAAAGATCACGGCAAAGCCGTTTGATGCGAGTATCTGAAATTCGAGAAAGAAGGCGTTTCCATAAGCGGTTCGTGGTCCACCGTGAATTTCAAGAATTGCAGGATACTTCCTTCCCTTCTCGTAATCCACAGGTTTCATGATCCATGCATCTACTTTTTTGCCATCTGATGCTTTAACGGCAAAATATTCTGGCGTCGATACTTTGAAATTTTTAAGATCGTTGAAATGAGAGAGTTTTTTCTCTTTGCCGTCTTTATAGATATACAATTCGTCTGGACTTGTAAAATCCATGGCAAGAAATGTGATGCCTCCATCTGAAACGCTAAAGCCCGATACTGATCTCTGACCGGAGATCACTTCTTCGACCTTTCCGTCTTCGCGCGCCATGTATATTTTGGAAAGAGGCCCTTCCGTCATCATGAAAAATATGCCCTTTTGTGTCCAAAAAATTCTATTTGGAGAGGAGCCTCGTGAATCGCTGTTTATGGAATTACCTTTTGGAAGATCTATATCACACACCTTTTTCATTTTCCCTTTTAAGTCGATCGTGAACAACCTTTCATTTGTGAATGACCCATGCGCAAGATCTGAGATCATGGCTGCTAATTTTGATGAATCTGGATTCCATGCTATATTTCCGATTGAAAGATTCGATCCCGTGAGTTTCTTGAGTTTGCCGTTGATTTCTAAAATAAAGAGATCAGAGACAAGTGGATGATGTTCTATGTCTGTTGCCTCAACGAATGCGATATACTTCCCATTTGGAGAGATCGCAAAATTGAAAATCTCTCCTTTTTCATCTGTGAGTTGCTTTTTTGTACCGTTTTTCTTCACAAGAAAAAGTTGCTTTTTGACATTGTAGATAAAGCCTTCTCCATTTGCCCAAAAGGGTATTTTTTCTATTTCGTGAACATCGTCCTTTACCTTTTTGTTAGATTTAGATTCTTTCTTTTCTTTGACGGCAACTGACAGAACAAATTCATTTTCGCTAAGCCATCCAAGATCTGTTATCTGATCGTCTATGTGAAGGACTTTCTTTGCCTCTCCACCTCTTGAATTTATTATCATCAAATCAGATCCACTGTCATTTGATCTTACAAAGGCAATCTCCGATCCGTTTGGTGACCATCTGGGAGATGAATCCTTGCCGGTTGTAAACTGGAAGATACGTCCATCGTACATGTAAATAGATTTATCGTATCCATCTTGTTTTTCGTTGGCTTTGCTAATTGTGAAAACAATTCTTTTTCCTAAAGGATCTATCTGTGGATCTCCCGGAAATTTCAGATCTAAAAATGTTTCAGAAGAAAATTTCTTCATCAAAATCATCTCCTTTATATGGCACTGTTTTCATTATACTACTTAATCGAATTTCTGAATTTGCGATTGGCAATTTTCAATTGAAATTTATCAATCCTAAATTTTATATGCCGCAAGCCATCTACTTATTATCGCAATAAAACAAATTGATCTTGACAATGTTTAATTCACTTTGTATAATCATTCTACGAAGATGACATGCTAAGGAGGTTGCTTTATGAAACGTACTTATCAGCCAAAGAGCAGGAAAAGGGCTAAAACTCACGGGTTTCTTTCAAGGATGAGAACGAATTCCGGAAGGCGAGTCTTAAGTAACAGAAGAAGGGCTGGAAGAAAAAGATTAACGGTTTGAATACATTTGAACCGATGAACCGACTCAAAAGAGAAAAGGATTTCCAAAGGATTTTTCTCGAAGGTCAAAATGTATCGAACGATCTTTTAGTTGTAAAATATATCTTCAACGATTTAGGACGGCCACGAATAGGAATTGTGGTATCGAAAAAATTCGGGAAGGCTCATTTCAGAAATCGATTCAAAAGGTATGTCCGTGAAACTTTCAGAACGAATAAGCCTAAAAAAGGAATCGATATGATCGTTTTACCCAAAAAGGAATTAAAAGATCAGTTTGAAAAGATGAAATTCGATACATTCAGATCTTCTTTCCTTTTTTTACTCTCAAATCTCGAGAGGAAGAACTTAGATGAGGCTTAGGGACATACTTATAAAGCCTATACGTTTTTACCAGAAATACATTTCCCCTTTGAAACCCCCATCATGCAGGTTTACGCCAACTTGCTCGAATTACGCCATAGAAGCGATAGAAAGATTCGGTTTTAAGGGAGTAATACTTGCTGTATGGCGTGTCTTGAGATGTAATCCTTACAGTAAAGGTGGAGAAGATCCGGTACCGACAAAATTCATAATTGGAGGTAAACGCAGGTGACCAAAAATGTCTTTGTGCTACTCTTTCTTGTCTTTACCCTAAGCGCTCTTGCCTTTGCTATTCCCGAAGTTCAAGTTTCGCTTTCGGCAACAACGGCAACTGTCACAACCAAACTTTACAAATATTCAGTAGATCTTAAAGAAGGGGTTTTGCAAAACGAGTACAGTGTCTTTTATGAAAATGTTCATTCATGGGAAAACACGGGCGATGGTCTTGTACTCTATTACGACGGAAAACCTCTGATGCCGTCAGGCTGGACGATTTCTCCAACGGGAAGCGGCACTTTTCATACAAAATCTAATGTAACATTGAATTTCTTTTACAACGTTAATGGCTCGAGAATCGAAAAATCTGTAACTTTTGTCAACAATCCAGATTACCAAGTTACTGTTTCGGTAAAAGCACCAAAAGATATGACATTATCTTTGACATTTCCAACTCTTGAGTCTAACTTCAACCGTGCAAGTGGCGATATCTTTGGATCCTACTATTCCCAAAAAGGTATAGTTACATTTTCATCTCTTTCAAATGGTACATTTAGTAACGATGGCATTGCGACCTTTTCTGGAAATTTAGACGCCAAAATTTACATGGGACCTGTTAAAAACACTCTTATTTTTTCGGTTTTTCCGCAAAAGTATGGTGTTATATCTAATTTAATAGGGACCTATCCGGGATCAGAACCGTGGTATTCTTGGTTTATGTACATATTCGTGGCCTTTCTTAACTGGCTTTACGATCTGACCGGTAATTATGGCTGGGCGATAATACTATTTGGAGTAATTGTAAGAGTAGTACTTTATCCGCTATTTCATGTCCAATTGAAATCAATGCTTAAAATGAGAGATCTCCAGCCTAAAATTCAGGAACTTCAGAGGAAGTACAAGGATCCCAAGAAGCAGCAGGAAGAAATGATGAAACTCTACAAGGCCGAAGGTGTGAATCCTGCGGGAGGATGCCTTCCACTTTTGATACAGTTTCCAATACTTGCGCTTTTGTATTACGTCATCTTTTATTCAAGAGAGGTCTTTGCCTACAATCCGCAGTTTTTGATATGGAATGATCTATCTGTTGGAGGCATTAAAGAAAATATAGTCTTGCTATTGCTTATTGTGATTTTTACCCTTTGGTCTTCTTTGTGGACAAGTACAAAGCCGAGCCAGGCATGGCTTTCGGCGGGCCTGTCTGCAGTCATGGAATTCATATTCATAGGTTTCCCGGTTGGCCTTTTCCTTTATTACACAACCTTTTCAGGGATGCAGGTTTTGACAAGTTACGTTGCGGCGAAGATTTATCACATGAAGGGCATAACGTGGAGAGAGTTGTTCGGAATGAATCCAAAAGTCCAGTGGGGGGACAAAAAATGGAAAAAGCGTTCGAAGCCAAGAGTGTAGAAGAGTGTCTTGAGGCCGCCTGCAAAGAATTTCAGGCGAAAAAAGAGGAACTTGATTTTTCAGTTGTTCAGGAACCATCAAAGGGATTTTTGGGAATAGGATCGAAAAATGCCATCGTGAAGGTATCTTTGAATGACACTTTTAACGTCAGGCAAATAAAGGAATTTTTGGAAAAGTTGATCGGATTTTACAACCAGAAGGTCGAAATAAATGTCGATATTGTGAAAGAAATGTTGTCTTATTCTGTCAGAATAAAATCAGACAGTCCTCTTTCAAATCTCATCGGAAAGCATGGCCATACGATGGAAGCGATCGAACATATCCTTTCGGTGTATATAAACAAAATAAATGATCACAGGATTTCAGTTAAAGTCGATATAAATGATTACAGAACGAGAAGGGAGAATTTTGTAAAACAGATCGTCACCGAATCGATCAAGAAGATCGAAAGCGGTCGTGCGAAAAGAATATCACTTGAACCCATGAATATTCATGAAAGGAAGATTGCGCACGAGATTCTCTCTCAGTATCCAAATCTAAAGGCTTACTCGGTCGGAAATGAACCATACCGTCATATAATAATAGAAAGTTCAAAGGTCAAAATTTCAAAATGATCAGAGGGTGATGAACTTGAAAAAGTTAATAGAGTCTGTCCCTAATTTCAGCGAGGGACGGCGGGAGGAAGTAGTCAGAGAAATAGTTAAAATGGCTGAAGAAACCGATAATGTATGGGTATTTGACTGGTCGATGGACAAAGATCATAACAGATCTGTAATTACCATCGTTGGAGATCCAGACAGCGTTAGCGAGGCTATATTCAAGATGTCTAAAAAGGCAGTTGAACTCATAGATTTAAGACACCACACGGGAGAACATCCGCGAATGGGAGCGGTAGATGTGATTCCCTTCATTCCGATAAAGGGCTCGACGATGGAAGAGTGCGTTGAGATATCAAAAAAAGTCGGTAAGCGTATCGGAGAGGAATTGAAAGTACCCGTTTATCTTTATGAAAAGTCTGCAACAACTCCTTTAAGAGAAAATCTTGCCGATATAAGGAAGGGAGAATTTGAGGGTTTTTTTGAAAAGATAAAATTACCGGAATGGGCTCCCGATTTTGGCCCAGATGAGGTTCATCCCACGGCAGGCGTAGTTGCGGTCGGAGCAAGAGAGTATCTTATAGCCTTTAACGTTAATCTTGGGACGAAGGATTTGAAAATAGCGGAAAATATCGCTAAAGCGGTGAGAAATTCCTCTGGAGGGTATAAATTCGTAAAGGCCATAGGGGTTGATTTGAAGGAAAAAGGCATAGTACAGGTATCGATGAATATGACAAATTATAAAAAGAGCCCTCTTCATAGAGTCTTTGAAACAATCCGGATCGAGGCCGAAAGATATGGTGTACCGATAGTCGGGTCCGAAATAATAGGGATGATCCCGATGGATGCGATAATTCAAACTTACAAATTTTATCTTAGGATAGACGACCTATCTTCTGACAAGGTGATAGAAAATAAATTACTCGACAAAATCAGTGAATTTTGAAATAAGAAATGCGAAGATAATAACCGCCTGCGGGAATAAAGCGGTAACTGATTACGCTTTAGACACTTTCACGGCAAACATTTTTATTTCAAATGGCCAAATCGTGGCCGTAGACAGTCAAAATCGAGACGTCGATTTTTTTGATGCGTCAGGTCTCATAGCGATCCCAGGCTTCGTCGATCCGCATACGCATATACCATTTGTCGGGGAAAGAAGTAAAGAATTCATAATGAGATCAAGGGGAAGCAATTATGCCGACATTCTAAAAGCTGGCGGCGGAATTCATTTGACCGTTAACGATGTAAGAAAAGCCAGTGTTGATGATCTTGTAACTGCGGGACTTAAATATCTTGGATGGATGTTAAAAAATGGCGTGACTTCTGTTGAGTGTAAAAGCGGTTACGGTCTCGACTTTGAAAATGAAATAAAACAACTCGAGGCGATAAGATACATCTCAACTTTGACAGATCAAAATATAGTTCCAACTTTTTTGGGAGCCCATGCCGTTCCTCCAAAAGGAGAAAGGTTATTTTTCGAAGATTTAAAGTTGATGATGGGAGAAATTAAAGAAAGGAATCTTGCCGAATTTGTCGATGTTTTTTGCGATGAGGGAGCTTTCTCGGTCGATTTTTCGCGCGAATATCTCAGTTATGCTAGATCATTGGGATTTAAATTAAAAGCGCATGTTGATGAACTTACAAATAATGGATTCGGGAAGATCGCATCGATGTTGGGCGCTATGAGTGTTGATCATCTTGCCATGTGTGATGATTCGGAAATCGATGAAATGTCTAAAAATAAAACAATTGCCGTGCTCTTGCCTTTAACGAGTTTTTATCTAAGACACAAATTTGCTCCCGCTTTAAAGATTATAGATTCCGGTGTTCCTGTTGCCTTGGGATCTGATTTTAATCCGGGATCGAATACATTTTATTCTCCATTCTTTACAATCCATCTTGCGGTCAATTACATGGGCATGACCCCGGCGCAGGCCATTGTTGCCCATACCCTTAACGCAGCCTGCGCGATAGGACTTGGAGACAAAGCCGGAAGTATAGAGCCCGGCAAGAGAGCCGATATATTACTCTTAGATGTTCCATCCATTGATTACATACCTTATATGCCTACGAATGAGATCATCAGGACAATATTTTTAAATGGTGAAATCCTTGAAAATAGAAATAGTCTTTCCTGGAAAAATAAAAAATGATTTCCTTCAAGAAGGGTTCAACGAATACGTAAAGAGAATCAAGAGGATGTCAAAGATTGAAATAAAATCCATCGAATCTTCCCACTCGCAAAACCCGGAAATTTGCATTGAGGAAGAATCAAGAAAATTGATAAAATATATTGGGGAGAGAAAATTCATCCTGCTTGACGTTGAAGGAGAAGAGATGAACACTGCCCGATTTGCGGATTTGATAAGAAGCGAAATGGAAAATGGCCGAGATATATGTTTTGTGGTTGGAGGAACTTACGGTGTCTCGAACGAACTCAAAAAAAGGGCTAATCTAAGGCTCTCCATCTCGCCTATGACCTTTACACATTCGATAACACTTTTACTGCTTGCCGAACAAATCTACAGATCTATGAAGATCATCTCTTCCCAGCCTTACGATCATTGACGGGGCTAAATTCAAAATACGGGAGGTTATTCATTTGAGTGATCCTCTGAGTTACATGTACATCTTGGGTGGCATCATTGCCATCGTGATACTTTTGATCCTTTCTGCATTCTTTTCTGCATCGGAAACCTCTTTGCTAAGCATCAGCAGAAAAAAGCTTCGTGATGCGATAAGTAGTGATAGAGAAAATATGAATTTTGAAAATCAGTTGAAGGCCTCTAACAGATATTTAACTGTCATTCTTGTCTTAAACAACGTTGTCAACATTTTAATCTCTTCTTTGTCCACTGTTATTTTGATCAATATTCTCCCGAAAGATGCTTCTGAAGGGTTGATCATTACAATTGTCACCATCATTGTTACTGTGATAATCGTCGTCTTTGGCGAGATCACGCCAAAGTTGTATGCAAGGGAGAATGCCGTTTCTTTTTTCAACATTTCATTTCCTATCGTAAGAGTTCTGGATATCATCTTAAGGCCTGTGGTTTTTGCACTCAACGCCTTTGCGAATGTTATAAGCAAGACCTTTACGAAAAAAGCAGTTGAGCCCTTTATCTCGAGTGAAGACATTCTTTTCGAAATAGATGCCGGAAAACATGCCGGAGTTATAGAAGAGGAAGAAGGTGCTATACTAAAAGGTGCTTTAAAACTCAAAAATACCTATGTAAGAGAGATCATGGTGCCAAGGATAGAGATGGTTACACTCGAATCGAATGTGAACCTTAAAGAAGCGATAAAAAAATTTGATGAGTCGAAGTACTCGAGATTGCCGGTTTATTCTGAGAGTATCGATCATATAATTGGTATATGTTATTCGAAAGACATAATATCGGTCATAAATGAAAAAGGAAAGGATGCGCTTGATCAAATAAATGTGAGGGATGTGATGAGACCTCCATATTTTGTACCGGAAACGAAAAAAATAGACGACCTCCTTCACGAAATGAGGTACATGAAGATGCATATAGCAATAGTTGTAGATGAATATGGTGGCACGGCCGGTCTTGTTACACTCGAAGATGTTCTTGAAGAATTAACAGGTGAGATTTTTGACGAATACGATGTGGATGAAGACAGAGTCCAGATCACAAAAACGGATAAAAACACATATATAATAGATGGCCTTACACCATTAAACAGCATAGAAAGGGAGATTGGAATTTCATTTCCGGAAAGCGAATTTGAAACGATAGGAGGATATCTTCTAAAGATCTTTGAAAGGGTTCCAAGGCCTGGTGAAATCGTCGAAACAAATGATTTCACGATCAAAATTCTTGAGTCTAACAGATTGAGAATAATAAAGATAGAACTTAAGCTGAAAGGGATGACAGAGATTGACAGTTCAGGAATTGATAAATAAGGCAAAAGAAGCAAAAAAACATGCCTACGCGCCTTATTCGAATTTTGCTGTCGGAGCGGCAGTCGAGACGGAATCTGGAAAGGTATATACAGGATGTAACGTTGAGAACTCTTCATTTGGACTTAGCATGTGCGCAGAAAGGATAGCCATCTTCAAAGCCGTCAGCGAAGGGGAGACGAAATTCAGACGGATCGCGATAGTTGCCGACACAAAAAGGCCGGTATCACCATGCGGCGCCTGCAGGCAGGTTATGGCGGAATTTGGCGACTTTGAAGTCATTCTTTCGAATGAAAATGGTGATATCGAAAAAACCTCTGTCGAAAAACTTCTTCCCGGCTCCTTTGATCTTAGGAGAGATAAAAGTTGAAAAAGATAACTTTACTTTCAATCTTTATCGCATTCTTCCTTTCTTTTACTTTTTCAAAGACAGTTACCTTTGCCTATCAGGGCGATTCAAATACGAAGTTTGTCTCTGTTCTTGGCAGTTTTAACGACTGGTCTTCAACCTCTACAGTCATGAAAAATGCTTTTGGCACCGTGTGGATGGTCCAAATAGATCTACCGGATGGAATCTATTATTACAACTTCGATGTCGATGGCCAGATAATAACAGATCCTGCAAATCCTAAAACGGTTTCGAATGGAAAAGGTGGATATTACTCGGTCTTAATCGTTGGAACGTATGTTCCGCCAACAGGCCATCTAAACAGCGGGATCATTCATACGAATTATATACATTTTGATCAACATTCCTTTAAATACCTCGATCCGTCTTCAACCAAAACGATTTATTTTTCTATAGAAACCCTTCATGATGACGTGGACGCCGCCACCTTGATGGTCAATAACTCATTATATCCTATGAAAAGGATAGTCCTCGATCAATACACAGACATCTTCAGAACGGAATTTCATCCATCTACATCTAAATTTGAATACAAGTTCATTTTAAGAAATGGGAATCATAGCATAGAGGTTGGATCGACGGGAATCGCCACAAAATCAAATTTCTTCACATTCGATTTCGCATCTCCTGACGTGAAAATTTTAAGTGTTCCGAAATGGTCTGAAGGTGCAATCGTCTACGAGATCTTTCCGGAAAGATTTTGGAATGGAAATCCACGAAATGATCCGGCCGGCACACTTCCCTGGGGAGGCACTCCAACAAATGATAACTTTTTTGGGGGAGATCTAAGGGGAATAATAGATCATTTAGATTACCTCAAATCTCTCGGAGTTAACGTCTTATACACGACGCCTATCTTCGAAGCGCCATCAAATCACAAATACGATACACAAAATTACATGGAAATAGATCCCCACTTTGGAACCCTTCGAACCTTTGAAGAACTTTCAAGCGATCTCAAAAGTGATGGCATTCACTGGATACTGGACGGTGTTTTCAATCATACGGGAACACAGTTTTTCGCTTTTCAAAATCTTTTAAAAAATCAGCAAAATTCGCCGTACAAAGACTGGTATTTTGTCCTTAAATATCCGGTTATCGAGATGCCGGGATATTACAGAACATTCCAAAATTACGCTTCCTTGCCGAAGTTAAATGTTATGAATCCCGATGTCCAAAAGTACTTAAAGGGCGTCATAGATTACTGGACGCCGAAAGGAATAAGCGGATGGAGAATAGATTCGGCAAATGTCATATCCAATCAATTTCTCGTAAAACTATATAACTGGATTCATGAGATTAATCCTGATTCCCTCGACGTGGCCGAAATATGGACGAATGCGTCTGAATGGTTTGATGAGGGCGCTTTTAACTCTGTGATGAATTATCTTTTCCAGAATGCAGCCTACAGTTTTATATTTTACAACAGCGGCGCCTCCTCATTCGTAAAGAGTACGGATGCGTACCTTAACACTTATCCTCCCCAACTTTGGAATTCTTTGTGGAATCTAATAGATAGCCATGATACACCGCGCGCTCTCACGGCTGCGAACGGGAATGTCAAGAAAATGATGGCCCTTGTCGGACTTCAGATGACTTTTCCGGGCGCTCCCATGATATATTACGGAGATGAAGTGGGAATGAGAGGAGGGAATGACCCTCTTAACCGTGGCTGCATGATATGGGACACATCCAGATGGAATATGCAGATCTTTGATTGGTACAAGTTGATGATAAAAATTCACCAGGAACCGGCTATAAGATATGGTAATTACAAGGTTATCGGCACTTATGACGATGTACTTGGATTTGAAAGAAGTTATGAAGGAGAAAATATCTACGTCTTCATAAACGGCGGAAATACCTCTCAAAAGTTCGATTCTGGACTTTCGGGAAAATTCGAAAATCTCGTTGATAGCGCCTTAATCGAAGGTCAAAATTTGAATATCACGCTGGATCCATATCAGGTGATGGTGCTCAAAGCGGAATAAATTGAATGGAGGTATTTGTATGAAAAAACTCGTTTTATTGATCCTAAACGTAATGTGCCTTTCCGTTGCATTTTCGATGACCAACATAGTTGCATACAATCAAATAGCGCTCATTTCTTCAAATGTTACCGTAAAAAATGGGAAGGGTGTTTTTATAATCCCGGCAACAAATGGTACGATGCCGGAATCGCTTGTTATTTCTGCAAATGGTACCTATGAATACCACAGTGCTGAGTCTTACACTCTCGATTACTTCCTTAAAAAATTTTTAGGTACAACTGTACAATTTGAATTCACATCTGAATCGACAAATATCGTGAGAAATGTACGTATTCTTTCTGCAAATCCTGTTATAATTCAAAATGTTGAAAATGGAAAGATATATTTTTCTCCGTCGGGCCAGTTTATATTCCCGTCATTCCCGCAGATCGATTCTCAGAATTACTTTATCGTATCGGCCAATGCTTCCTCTATTTCTTATTCTTACCTTACAAATGGTATTGGATGGAAGGCTTATTATACGCTGAATTTAGATAACGCTATTATGACCGGCAAGGTGGAATTGTGGAACAAGACAGATACGACCTTCAGAAATTTCAAACTTTCAATTCTTTCCGGTAACCTGATCACGTCAAATACTTTCCAGCCTCAAATGGTAAAGGCTTTTAACGCTGCCTTCGCCCCAGCGACTTCTATGCCTGAGGCTCAGAGTGTCGAGGGATACAAAATTTACGACTACGGTAAGGTAGAAGAACTTGACTCAAATTCAGCCGTATTTCTCCCGCTCTTTTCAAAGAATGTGAAGGTGGAGAAGTTGAATATCGTCTACAATCCCTCTCAGAATTTTACAAATGCCGTTCAGGTGGCCAAAGTTTCTCACGATTTTCCCGTTCCAGCCGGTACTGTCAGCCTTTACAGGACAAATGATGATATAACTTACTTTCTCGGGCAAACGAATATCACGAATACGGCATCGGGAATTTCTCTTGATCTTTCTTACGGTCAAAACTTCGATCTCGGTGCTCGATCAATAGAAATTCAAAGAACGATGGTATCAAAAGATCTTTACGATCATTACTATCAGGTGACGGCTATCAATTCTTCATCTACTCCAGGCTCTTTGTGGATATACATCTCAATTCCTTCGGACGCGACAGTGATTTCTGTACCGTCAGGGATTAAATTCGAAAGACCGTCTACCACACAGATAAGGTTTTATCTCGATCTTGGGCCAAATTCAAAGGAAGTGTTTACTTACGGATTACAAACAAGTTATTGAAGAACTGAGAAGGATAAGATCCTTTATGGTGAGCCGCCACAGGGCGGCTCACATAGAAAGAATGGAGGAAGATGCTGTAAATTTTGCAAAAATCCATGCTTTAGACCTCCAAAGACTTTTGATCTGCGTTGATTCTCATGATCTATTCAGAGATGTCCTTCCACAAAAATTGATCAAAATTGCGAGAGTATGGAATTTAAGTATAACACCCATCGAAAACTTCTCGCCTCTTTTGCTTCATGGAAAAGTTGCGGCCGAATACCTAAAAAGGCACTTTGGAGTAAATGACAGAGAGATCCTCGATGCTGTCGCCTACCATACATCTGGAATTCCGACCGAATCGCCAATAGTTATGGCCATGTTCATACTCGATTCAACAGAATCCGGAAGAGATTTTGAAGGCATAGAAGAGTTGAGAGAAATATCCGCCCGGTCTCTAAAGGAAGGATTTGAAGCCATAGTAAAAAACAAATTAATATACGCCGTCACAAATAATTTGCTTGTTCTCCCAGAAACAGTTGAAGCATGGAATTACATAAGAGGAGTGAAAAGTTGAAGAATGTTCTTCTGGCTCTTTCTGTAATAGTTTCAATTTTTGGAATAATTCTGTCTTCTATAGTTATTTATCCTATTTTTGAAAGCGGATTTTCTGCAATAGCGAATGAATATCCAAATTCTAAAGTATATCTGTTATCGGTCATAAAAGATAGCGCGGGAATTATCGCAATAGAAATAGTCGGTATGGATTTAACGACGAAGAATCTTATAATCGTTAGAGTCCCGACGGATCTATCCATAAATGGTCAAAGCATTTCAAATATTTACCAGACCAAGGGTATTGAGCAGATGGAAAGAGCGATAGAGAAAGTCACGAATTTGAAACTGACAGACTGGCTTGTCTCAACAAAATCAGCGCTTGAAGGATATCAAAGTGGGCTTCAATATGAAACAATCGAAGACCTTATAAAGATCATAGAAAAAGAAAAAACTCAGGATCCACTTTCTTTGTTTTACTCTTTCAAGAATTTTTCAAACCAGTTCAAAAGCAGTATAAGTTTTACAAGATTCGTGAGAATCATTCATTTTATACAGACAAAACCGTCAATCTTCAAAATCGAATATCCATACGTTTATTCAAATGGAACTTTTATAACAAATGCCGATGCTTTAAAGAATTTTGCCATGGAAATGGAAAATTGTACGCCTTTTTACAATCCTTTTTCGATAAAACCCGTCATCATAAATTGCTCAGATCAAAATCCATTTGCATTTTATCAGACAAACATGAATTTATGGTCTAAAAACGGGTATGATTTTGAAATAATACCGGATCTTTTCAGAAAATTCAAGGGAGAGAATATAGTCATCTCTCTTTCAGACAGTTCGTGGAAATTAGATGCCATCAAATCCGCTCTTTCTAAAATCTATCCGAATGTCAAATTCACATTCATAAGCACGTCAACAACGGAATTCCTCAAAATGTACTATGATATTGTTGATTGGGCTTCATCGAAAAGATACTATTCCATTGGAAAGTACGATTTTTTAATTCTTTTAGGTTATTCTCCGTAAATCATTACCTCGAGATGTTCTGATCTGACCATATTCACCGGAATCTCATCCGAAAAATTTTCCAAAGCCCGTATTTTTTCCCGTCCACCGGCCAGAATAAAGATATTCTTTGATCTGTTAATGACGGGAAAAGTAAGAGTTATACGATCTACAAAAGGCTCTAATTTTGCTTCCGTAAAGGCTACCCATCTTCTCTTTTCGTGAATCAAAGGAGAATTTGGAAAGATAGAGGCAGTATGGCCGTCTCTTCCCATCCCAAGAAAGAGGATATCAAAGGTTGGACCGTCATCAAAGAAGGATCTTAACGTCTCTTCGTAATCTTTGACAGCGTCTTCTGGAGATAAATCCGTTCTTATTTTGTGTACATTTTGAGATGGTATGTTTATCATTCTTATTAGAGAATCGTAAGCCATCTTGTAATTGCTGCGCGGATCATCATACGGGACATACCTTTCGTCTCCCCAGAAGAGGTGGATCCTTTCCCATGGAAAGTTCTCAAAGGCCATTCTTTCATAAAGTTTCTGCGGAGTTTTCCCTCCCGAGAGGCAAAGAGTAAAGATCTTTTGATCTTTTTTGAAATATTGAGAGAGAAATCTTAAAATCGCTTCATTCACATCTTCTATACTTTTGAACCTTTTTACAGTGCGTTGTACCATTCCCTTCCATCCTTCTTTATCAATTCATCTGAAGATGCCGGGCCCCACGTGCCTGCTTCGTAAATATCCAACTTTGAAATATCTTTTTCACTCTCCCATTTTTTTATCAACGGAGTGAATATCTTCCAGCTTTCACGCATTACATCATCTCTTATAAACAATGTTTGATCTCCAAGCATACAATCGAGTAGAAGGCGTTCATAGGCTTCGGGTGGTCTCGTTCCAAAGACTTCGGTGTATTTAAAATCCATAGTTAAAGTGCTCATGCAAAGTTTTGGACCTGGATGCTTTGCTTGAAAAGAAAGAACGATCCCTTCTTCTGGCTGAATATTTATTTTGAGAATGTTAGACGGTATGCTCTTTACTGGAAGTTGCGGGAAAATAGAATGGGGCACCCTTTTAAAGGTGATTATGATCTCGCTTACGCGCTTTTGAAGTCTCTTTCCAGATCTCATGTAAAATGGAACGCCACTCCATCTCCAGTTATCTATCATAAATTTGGCCGCGGCAAATGTTTCAACTTTTGAATTTGGATTGACTCCGGGTTCTTCGACATAACTTATGACTTCTTTTCCGTCTATTTTCCCTCTGCCGTACTGTCCCCTTACAAACCAGGAATCTAAATCATCGAGAGGAAATGGTCTTATCGATCTAAATATTTTTACCTTTTCATTGTGTATTTCATCGGCGTCAAAGGTAGAAGGTGGCTCTATCGCGACAAGAGACAAAAGTTGCATCATGTGGTTCTGAAACATATCCCTGACAAGGCCCGCATGTTCGTAATATCCGGCTCTGTGTTCTACACCTATATCCTCTGCGACCGTTATTTGGACATTGTCTATGTACCGGTTATTCCATACAGGCTCAAAGATCGAATTTGCAAATCTGAATATAAGAATATTCTGTACGGTTTCCTTTCCTAAGTAATGATCTATTCTGTATATCTGATCTTCTTTCAAAGTCATATGAAGTTTTTTATCTAACTCATTGGCACTGTCAAGATCAAAACCAAATGGTTTTTCTATGATCACTCTTGAAAAAGCATTTTCCTGGCTTGTAAGGCCAAGATCTCCAAGATTTTCAACAATTGGAAGGTACAAAGAAGGCGGAACGGCCATATAAAATATCTTGTTGCCTTTTGTCGTAAATTTCTTCTCAAGATCTTTGATCCTCCATTTCAAGTCGGAATAGAGCGAAATCGAATCATATTCACCTTGAGTGTAAAAGGTTCTTTCAAGAAAATCCTGAATCTTACCGTTATCGCCTGTTAATGACTCCTTCACTTTCTCTCTGAATGTTTCATCTGTGAATTCAGTTCTTGCTACTCCCAAAATGTAAAAATCATCTGGCATCAATCCCCTCAAAAAAAGATTAAAAAGTGATGGCAAGAGTTTTCTTGAGGTTAAATCGCCAGATGCTCCAAAAATAATCATTCCCACGGGCTGTGGATGAGATTCTGTACAGAAAAAATCCTTACACGTTACCGGAACACTCAATTGTGATCATCTTCCTTGTAGACTTTATGACCGCCAAATTCATTTCTTAGAGCCGCTATTATTTTGTCTGAGAATTGATCCTCTTTTCTCGATTCAAATCTTTTGAAAAGCGCATGTGCGATCGCGGTCGCCGAAACGCCGAGATTTACGGCTTCATTTACCGTCCATCTGCCTTCTCCAGAATCTTCAACGTATCCTTTTATCTCCGAGAGATCTTTATCTTTTTTCAAAGCATCTTCGAGAAGTTCCAAAAGCCATGATCTAACAACACTTCCATGATTCCATATGTGAGCAACCTTTTCAAGGTCCAGAGTTTTACCGTAAGGGGACTCGTGAAGTATTTCGAATCCCTCTCCGTAGGCTTCCATAAGTGCATATTCTATGCCGTTGTGAACCATCTTTGTATAATGGCCGGCTCCGGTAGGCCCGCAATACATGTAACCTTCTTTGGGGGCGAGAGATTTTAAGATTGGCTCTATATACTCAAAATCGGATTTATTTCCCCCTATCATTGTACAGTATCCAACCTCCAATCCCCATATGCCACCAGAGACTCCGGCGTCGATGTAATGAATGCCTTTCTTTGCGAGATCACCAGCTCTTCTTATATCGTCCCCATAAAATCCGTTGCTGCCGTCTATGATTATGTCTCCTTCTTTCATGAATTTGACAAGTTCATTTATATGTTCATCTGTTATCTCCCCAGCAGGCAACATAAGCCACACAATGGCTGGTTTATCTAATTTTAAGACAAGATCTTCCAAATTTTGCGCACCTTCTGCCTCAAATTTCTTTATCTCTTCGATCTTTTCCTCGGTGCGGTTGTAGGCAACAACTTTGTGATTTCCCAAAAGCAGCCTTTTTGCCATATTCATTCCCATTCTTCCAAGACCTACTATGCCTATTTTCACAGAAAACATCTCCTTTCCTTAAAATTATACTATATAAAATAGGGTTATAACATTCACGCATGAAACATATCGATCGAAAAATCTGTTCATTTCACAGCACCCGCTCACGAGGGTTAATTATTAATTACTTATTTGATGCAACTTCATTTAAAATACAGTATCGCATAAAAAATGCTTATTTTATTCGAAATTACTTTCGCATATTTTTTTTGATATCCTTGAAATGTATCAATTTTGTCTTTTTATCTTAAGGATATATCAGGAGGAGGCAAGACGGTATGAAAAAACTTTTGGTAGTTCTTGCAGCCGTTTCAGTGGTATTTTTCTCCATCGGAATGGCTCAGAATGTGGTCAATCCCGATACCATAGTTGAAGAAACTATAGGACCTATCGATTCGCTCGATCCCGCGTGGGCTTACGATACGGCATCGGGAGAGGTCATATGGCAACTGTATGATAATCTTGTCCAGTACGATGGAACGTCGACAACGAAATTTTTGCCGATGCTTTCCACCAATGTGCCATCTCTGTCAGACGGAACGATTCTTGACAACGGCACAACCTACGTCTTCCACATAAGACAGGGTGTCTACTTCCACAACGGAGATATTCTGACTCCACAAGACGTTGTTTATTCGCTTGAAAGGGCCGTAATCTTTGATAGATCCGGTGGACCATCATGGATGCTTGCGGGTCCGTTATTCCCGATGATAGATGGCCAGTATGTGACCTCCATTGTTCAGGTAGTCGCGAAAGAACTGGGCCTTAGCAATCCGCTCAATTACACAAGCCTTTCATCTTTAGGAATATTCGCAACCGGCACAAAGAATCCTTTGAATGACAAGTACAAACAGGCATTGATCAACGCATTTGATTTACTTGCGAAGGATTTTGAGATCAAGGGAAATGACGTTATAATTCATCTTCCACAGACATATCCTCCATTTCTCGAGATTCTCGCTCACGGATCCAACATTTCGGCAATTCTTGATGAAAAGTGGGCAGCCGAACACAACGCGTGGGACGGCAAGGCCGATGACTGGTGGTATTACCATAACCCAACTCATTCTGAAGATCCTCTTCTTTCAATAGAGAATGGTACCGGACCTTACACGATAGAGTACTGGACGCCGAATAGAGAAATAGTCTTTGTGAGATTTGATAAATACTGGGCAGGGCCGGCTCCCACAAAGTACGCCGTGATCAAATACGTAAGCGAATTTACGACAAGATTGCTTGATCTCCAGTCCGGTCAGGCCGACACGATATACGTTCCTGTTCAATATTTGCAAGAGGTTGAAAACAACAAAGACATAAGGGTTATAAAGAACCTTCCAACTCTCGAGGTTGACAATATCTACTTTACATGGAATATAAATGCCCAAGGAAATGCTTATATAGGATCTGGAAAGCTTGACGGAAATGGCATTCCACCCGATTTCTTCTCAAACTTAGATGTTAGAAAGGGATTCGAATATCTATTTCCTTATACACAATATATACAGCAGGCATGGAACGGGATGGCGATACAGCCTAACAGTGCGATAATAGAAGGATTGCCTGGATACGATCCAAATCTTCCAAAATACGAGCAAAATCTTCAGAAAGCGGCAGAATATTTCAAAAAAGCTTACAACGGTCAATTATGGCAGAAGGGATTCAAATTCACGGCGGTTTACAACACCGGAAACTCTATTAGAGAACTTGCCCTTCAGGCTCTTGCCAATTATGCAAGAATTTTGAATCCGAAGTTCCAGATAAATGTGGTTGGAGAATTATGGTCTTCCTTCCTTGCCGATTATATTGCCGGAAGGTTACCGATGTACATGATGGGATGGCTCGCAGATTATCCAGATCCTTACGATTTTGCACAGGCCTACTATTCTTCAAGCGGTGCCTACGGCGCAACACTTGGTGCAAGTTACACTGCCTGGGCAAAGACACATATGGATCCACTTGTCAATTCCTTGATGACCACCGTTGATCCTGCACAGCGCGCACAAATTGCCAAAAAGATAGCAGAAGTAGATCATGAAAATGCACTATATATATGGACGGATCAGCCAGAAGGTTACTGGGTTGAAAGAACATGGGTCAAAGGCTGGTATTGGAATGCGATGAGACCTGGAATAGATTTTTATTCGCTTTCTAAATGATAAAGGGCCTTTAAGGCCCTTTATCTTTAAATATATTTGCCAATTTGATATCAAAATCGGAAGAAGATCTGTTTTGCAAACTTATTTCTTCGTATATTTCCTCGCGGAATACTTTTATCTCTCGCGGTGCCTCTATTCCTATTTTAACGACCCCGTCTTTGTCAACTGAAAGGATCCTTACAGTTATGTCGTTTCCTATTTTTATTCCCTGTCCATTCTTTCTCTTGAGAACGAGCATCTCAATCACGCGCCTTAATCGGTTCCTTGACTGAGTAGTTAGTGCCCTCGAGAATGACCTGCATGCCAATACCTTTTTCGAGATTTATAATTATTGGAGCGATCAAATTTATCGTGACCGGTTCTTTCAAAGATATAACGCAAAAGACCAAAACATGCTCTCTTGCGGGATTTTCCAGTTCGTCAAGAACTGATTGATTTAAATTTATCGAATAATCTGAAAAAGCTATCCAAGGGTCAACAACAGGAAGGGCTATATTTTTGTCCTCCAGAGAAACTAACCACTTTATCGGTTCCGTCTCGACAAGAGAGATCACGGCGAATTTTCTGAGATTTTCAAATCCAGGAATTCCATTTTTGAAGTTTATCACATTTTCTTCTGAAATATCGAAAGTTCCAACCTTTGTCTCGTATACCATGCCAATCACTTCAAAAAGTTTGCAAGAGTTGGAAGCAATGAATTTGCACTCGTTTGTAATGCTGCCTGATAGACCGTTTCCTGAAGTGCGAGATCTGATAAAACCTTTACCATGTCAGCCCCCTGTGCGGAAGATACGAGCTGTGTTACGTACGTGTTTAAACTCTCATTGCTATTCATAAGACTTTGGAGTGATTGCTCGGTTGCTCCTATCTTGGTTGTTACCTTTGAAAGCGAGTTTTCGTAATCCTGAAGAGCGCCGAGATCGGATTGAAGATTTGAAACGTTGTTATTTTGGAGGTCTTTGACGATCTTATCGAGCAGACCCGTATGAACTGTTCCACCAGATCCTGTCACGTAAGAGATCAAACTCGCACTCTGGGTCGCACCCGAGACTGTCTGGGTGTAATTAAAGAGATCGACAACATTTACATTGCTATCAAGTGTTACAGTTCCTATATTTAGAGAAAGCCTTGCGGATGTGGCCGAATTGCTCGTGTAATAATAAATCGTCGATCCTCCCGAGACCATAGAGGTAATTGGATTGGAATTGCTTGATCCAGCGAACATGTAATTTCCACTTACATTTGTTCCGCCCAACTGCGCTATCGTTTTACTTATCTGTTTTATTTCATCGGCTATGGCCGCCCTGTCAGAGGGCGTATTTGTCCCATTTGCGGCCTGAACAACGAGAGAATTAACCTGCTGGACGGCAGCCATTATCTGACCGGTTATATTATCATATCCTTGAAAGTTATTTTGTACTTGCTGGAGAGAGGATTTATAGGTTTTTAATTTTTCAAGGACAGCATTGTAATTTACGGTCAGAACGGCGTCTGAAGGATCTTGAGAGGGAAGATCGAATTTATTCCCGCTCGATGCCTGCCTTTGAAGAGTGGATATCCTTCTTAAAACGTTATCTATGTTGTTGACTATTTGATCTTTCATCATGCTTTGAGTTATTCTCATAAATCACCTCACCATTGAAACGAGTGTTTGGAGCATTGAATTCACGGTTGATATAACCTGCGCAGAGGCCGTATAGGCATTTTGGTAAAGGATCATCTGGGCAAGTTCGTCGTTTATAGAGACACTTGAAACCTGCTGCCTGTCCTGACTTATTTGATTGACCAAAGAATTGGCATTATTGTACATGGCCGTTGCATTTTGCCCTTGGATTCCAAGTTGACTCACAAGATTGCTAAAATAGGCGCTAAATGATTGTGGATTCGAATCGCTGTCGAGGGCAACTATTTGCTCGATTCCTCCATTTCCTTGGGGACCTGTTGGCCCAACAGTTCCAGTTGCTCCGTTAAAGGTGGGGGAGAAGTCCGTCCCGACGTAGGACGGATTGGATATCAAGACTGGATTAACACTTATACTCATGGCGGCATTTTTTGCCGGTACTTCAAGCCCGTCGGGATTGTTGGAATAAGATGAAAAATCTATGGAATTGTTATTCGTTTGGAAACCCAGCGCGTCAAGCAATGCGTTGCCCGGTACGCCGTTATCGCTTTCGGAAATCGAGACAGGATTGGTTGTTCCGTTTGAATTTGTTCTCATGAAATCAAAGTTTATGGCACTTGTCGCGCGCAAAACCAAATTACCACGCGGGCTCAGAGAGGCTTCTATGCCAACATTTGCGCTATTTATTTTCGAAACTATTGAATTAAGTGTATCGACGGAAGTATTTATGTTTATAAGTGCGCCATTGACATTCAACGTTATGGAAACCGGCAAATTTGTAAAAATATTACCAACAGGCGCAGATGAGTTATAGACATTGCCTGATGGAGGATTTGATGACATGATCCTGTAAAGAGATGTGGGCTGGCCCGCCGCGTTTTGTACGATAAAAAGTGGCTGGCCTAAATTTCCATTTTGATCGTAAGATTGCTCAAGTATAGTATTCACTTTATCGGTAAGGTTCAAAGCAAAAGAATTAAGTTGCGTCTCGTATTGAGGTATTATTTTGTCTCTCAGATTGAAAAGTGCTCCCATCTCGCCCTGAGTAAAGGTTACAGGCAGGTTGTTTGCCGTAACGAAAGCAGCATTTGGCTCTCCAGCGACGTTTTGAAAGTTAAGTGGTACATAAGTCTGACCAGAAAGTACATTTGTTCCTCCTATATTTATGGATATCTGGTTTCCGCTCATATTTGTAAGGGTAAAATCTGTAAGGTTGGATAGTTGATCGAGTAATAGATCTCTTTGATCAAGGAGTTGATTTGGAGTGTTTCCTATCACCGAAGATTCCCTTATCTTAACGTTTAAATCCGCGATTTGTTTGAGAATAGAATTTATGTTTCCGACCTGCGTCTGGATCTGAGAAGTGTAATTGGTTTTCATCTGTTCAAGGGATGAGTACACGCTTTTAACGTTGTCTATCAATGCCTTTGCCGATTGAACAAATCCTTCCTGATTCGCCACATTTGTAGGATTTGTGGCAAGTTGCTGGGCCGCAGACCAGAAATTGCTGTAATACGCATTGAGACCATTGGAATTCGTCGTGTTAAAAAGTTGCTCTATGTATTTAAATTGTGTGTTTACTTCATTCCAGAACCCCAAACTCGAATTAGATTGCCTGTACTGCGTGTCCAAAAATGGATCTCTTATTCTTTGAATGTCCTTGACTTCGGCACCTGTGCCGAAGATCATCGGCATTCCAGCCTGTGTAAGGGTACCAAGCACCATAGGCGGGGTCTGGACTATGACCGGACTCTCTCTTGAATATCCCGGGGTATTTGCGTTAGAAACATTGTTGGCAACAACTGAAATAGCCGTCTGCTGGGTATACATGCCAAGCATTGCCGTATTAAGAGTTGCAAAAAGATCCATTCCCACTTTCAAAACCTCCCACAGGATAATTCTTTGCAAAGAGTAATTTCTCCTTCAATCATATTATCGGCATTGGAGAAAATAAATGAAGGCTCTATACCCTTAACAAATAATCGAGATATCTTATACGATCTTTTGATAACCTTCCTTCATCTATCCATCCTTTGATTTTTTTGTAATCGATGTTTTTATAAACGGGGGTATAGGTAAATCTATGAAAAAGCGTTGGCCCGTATTTTTCAAGTGCTTGAATGTGTTTTTTTGTCCCATAACCTACATTGTGTTCAAAGTCGTAAGGAGCGAAAAATCGGGAAATTTTCTTCATGATATCATCTCTGTAGACCTTCGCGATTATCGAAGCGGCGGCAATTGAGGGACTTATTGAATCTCCCCTTACCACACATTTATGATTGAAATTGAGGCCAATCTCAGGTCCATCAACAATGGCAAGACCATCTATTCCAAGTTTTTTAAAGGCTCTCTCCATTGCGATTCTTGTCGATCCCAAAACATTGTGTATGTCTACCTCGTAAGGCGTGGCAATTCCGATGGCAAATTTTGATCTTTTTATTATTTCGGCCGCTAAAAGTTCCCGTTTTTTCGGGCTTATCTTTTTTGAATCATCTATTCCTTCTATAAATGTATCGAGCAGGACAGCCGCAACAACGACAGGCCCCGCAAGCGATCCTCTTCCAACCTCATCGATGCCTATTATATTTCCATATTCCTTTCTGTATTTTTCGTCAAATTCTTTATTTACCATTTTTCACACGCTTTATCTCATCTCTGTAAAAGGCCGCTTCTTCAAATCTCCAGTCTTCGGCCGCTTCGCGCATCTTTTGGGAAAGTACCTCTATGTATTCATCTGTTCCGAGTTTTTCTTTTAGGACTAAAACTGATTTTACATCTTCTCCGATATTCTCATAAGTTTTCTCTTCTTTTTGAAGTCCCATGAAGAATTCATCTATCTCTTTTTGAATTGTTTCGGGTTTTAGATTATGCTCGATATTGTAAGCGATCTGTTTTTGCCTTCTTCTTTTTGCTTCATTGATCGCCATTTTCATTGAATCGGTAACTGTGTCCGCGTAAAGGATTATCTTTCCGTTGACATTTCTCGAGGCCCTTCCCATTGTCTGGATCAAAGAGGTTGTTGATCTCAGAAAACCTTCTTTGTCCGCATCGAGTATCGCCACAAGAGAAACTTCGGGCAGATCGAGCCCTTCTCTCAAAAGATTAACACCGACTATGGCATCTATTTCGCCCTTTCTCAGCCTTGTAAGCACCTTCATCCTTTCTATAGTGTCAAGATCGGAGTGAAGAAATTCGGATCTGTATCCCATCTCGACAAGGTAGGCGCTTAACTTCTCCGACATCTCTTTTGTAAGAGTGACAATGAGTGCCCGTTCATTTCTGTTCTTTACAATCTCCATCTCGTTCATTAGATCGTCTATTTGATTTATCGTCGGTTTTATTATAACTTCCGGATCTACAAGGCCAGTTGGTCTTACTATCTGCTCGACTATTCTCGAAGACCTTTCTCTCTCGTAAGGTCCTGGCGTCGCCGAGACGAAGACGATTTGTGGTGCTCTTTCGAGAAATTCTTCGAATTTGAGAGGTCTGTTGTCGAAGGCGCTCGGTAACCTAAAGCCGTATTCGACGAGGCTTTCCTTTCTGCTTCTATCACCGCGCACCATTCCCATCAATTGAGGAACTGTTATGTGCGATTCGTCTATAAATACGATAAGATCTTTGTCAAAATAATCCATAAGAGTCCATGGAGGCTCTCCGGGTTTTTTCCCGCTGAAATGACGGGAGTAATTTTCTATTCCGTTGCAGTATCCCATCGTTTGAATCATCTCTATGTCATATAGCGTTCTCTGCTTCAGCCTTTCGGCTTCGAGAACCTTTCCCTGACTTTCGAATTCTTTAAGTCTGACGTTAAGTTCTTCCCTTATAGACTTTGCAGCCATCTCTAAATTTCTCTGATCTGTTGTGAATTCACGGGCAGGATAGAATATCATTCTGTCAAGTTGTTCAACGGTTTTTCTCGTTACGGGGTCAAGAACCAAAATTCTCTCGACCTCATCGTCAAAAAATTCCACTCTTACCGTATTCACATCGTAGGGTGGATGTATTTCCAAAATTTCTCCATGAATTCTAAAAGTACCCGGCTCTATTTCAGAATCTGACCTTTTGTATTGCATGGCGGCCAGTCTTTTTAGAAGATATCTTCTTTCGAGTTTCTCGCCTTTTTTTACCGAGAGATTTATCTCGCGAAAATCTTTCGGATCTCCGGAGGCGTAGATACAAGAAACGCTTGCAACCACTATAACATCCTTGCGTGTTATGACCGATTTCATTGCGGAAAGTCTCATTCTCTCGATTTCTTCATTTATGTCCGCTTCTTTTTCTATGTAAACATCTTTTGAAGGAATGTAGGCCTCAGGCCTGTAATAATCGTAATAACTTACAAAGAACTCAACTTGATTTTGAGGGAAAAATCCCTTGAATTCGCGGTATAGTTGGGCTGCGAGAGTCTTGTTGGGAGAGATCACAAGTGCCGGTCTTTTTATCTCATTTATTACGCTTGCCATTGTAAAGGTCTTTCCAGATCCCGTAACGCCAAGGAGAGTTATGAATCTTTCACCTTTTTTTATTCCTTCGACTATTTCTCTTATTGCCGATGGCTGATCTCCCTTAGGCGTTAACTTCGTTGTGAGTTTGAATTCCATAAAACCACCTCATATCAAAAGGCCTATCGCCATCCCTATCAAAATCCCTATGATTACCTCTGAAAGTTTGTGACCGGACTTTTCGTTGAATCTCTCCCCGGTTATCTTTTGAAGTGCTTCGGAATGTCTGCCAACCTCGCGCCTCAGATGAAGAGCATCTGTCACGACGATTATTGCCACTATGAAGGATATAGCGAATGCGGCGCTGGAAAAACCTGCATACTTTCCAATTGAAAAGGTTAAACCAGAAATCGTTGCCGAATGGGCGCTTGGCATTCCTCCCGTTGAGGATAAGAGGGATGGACGAAATTTTCTTTCTTTTACGTACGTTATTATTATCTTGATAAACTGGGCCGTAAACCAAGAAATTATCGCAGCCCATATATAGATGTTTGAAAAAAAATCGATAATGGCAATTATCAATTTAAAATCACCCTGCTGACGAGATGTGTTTCTGCGGATAAAACGTTTTTATCTTTGGTTATAAGGGCGTAGTTGAGTTCGACCTTCTTGTGAAATATCCTCTGACCCCATTTACCGCGCGATTTTTCAACAAGAGGTCTCCATGTACCTGTATTTATGTAATATCTTGGCCCTTTTGAAGTTGGTATGACGTAAAATCCAGGAAGGTGATTGTGACCGAAGATGACGATCTTAAGTCTTTCGTAATCTATATCTGGCATCTTTTCAGAATATCCCAAAAAATCCTTTTCTTTGAGTCGCCATTCCGGTACGTGATAGGCATTCAAAATTTTTTCTGCCTTCGATTTTAGATAATTAACGCCCCTAAATTTTTGGATTTCATCTCCGAGCGTGGTTATCTTCCTTCCGATTTGGAAGAATATGGGATTTTTAAAGAAGAAATCTCCTATTGGGTAGGTGTGGGGGAACTTAACCCTTATCCATTTGTTGAATTCAGAAGTTTGAAAGATCTTCAAAAAACTTTTCAGCCACTCTCCGACGAGATCTACCGGTATCCTGTACATCATGTTTATATATTCAAGCCAGTCGATTACATCCATCGTTGGTCTTATGTTATCGTAATCCCTGACGGTTTCTACCGGCAAATAAACCGAATGAAGTATGGGCTCGAAATTTATCATCGTATATCTTGTAATGTAATCACCAAGAGGAGGTATTAATTCGTTTTCCTTGTTCTTTGAAAAGGAATAAATGAAATCGTACTGGCTTCCGTGCTGGGAAAGAATCCCATCTTCTTCGTCATAAAAGTAAGATGTTACGATAAAATTCTTTGAATTCATGAAATTTATCAACGAGTTCATCAATCTTTGGTTGAAAAGCAGGTAATAGTCATGGTTTCCTATGATGTAGTAGATCTTGTTTGTTCTCACAAGAGACCTTAAGAATTCAAATAAAAGTTTGTGTTTTGCAATAATCGATTCAACGGCATCTTCGTTTAAAGAAGTACACGCTTTTTCAAAGTTAACAAGCCCTATCTTTCTTACACTGTCTCCTTCAAGTATCTCGAGCACATCGCCGACGAAGACGATCTCGTAATTATCATCGATATCTTTTATCTGGCTGAGTAACCTTATGAGTTCTCTATCGTACACGAAATCGTCATTCGCCGTGCCATCCCCTATGTGGAGATCGCTTAAAAAAAGTCTGAGACCCATTTTATTCCTCTATTGATTTCAAAAGGGCAGAAAATTCGTCTTTCACGTTCTTGATCAACTTTTTTGCCCCTTCGAGATTTTCCATATTCATTATCATAAAATAAAATTTGACCTTTGGCTCCGTTCCAGAAGGCCTTCCGTATATGACGACGCGATCGCCAAATTCCATCTTTATGACATCAGACGGGGGAATGTGATCCTGACCATTTAGATAATCGACGAAATTGGTAAGAGTGTAATTCCCTATTTTTTTTGGAGGCGTCTTTCGAAGGCTTTCCATTATGTGCTTTATCTTGGCGACTCCAGATTCCCCTTCAAAGACCGGAGAAAGTTGGTCTTCAAGGTAATAACCGTATTTTTTGTAAATCTCTTCCATGGCGTCAACGAGTGTCATGCCCTTTTGCTTGTAATAAGTTGCCATCTCGCATGTAACCATTATCGGCGTTCCCGAATCTTTGTCGTATATGAAATCTCCTATGTTGTATCCATAACTTTCCTCATAAGCGAAGAAAACATTCTTTCCCTTGCTTCTTAGCATATCGGCTTCGTTGCATATCCATTTAAAACCGGTCAGCACTTCATGGACTTCCACTCCGTAGGATTTTGCTATTTTTGCGAAAAGTTTGGACGAGACTATCGACTCAATTACGGCCGGATTGGATGGCATTCCCTTTTTCGAGTACATCTCTAAGATGAAATGCAAAAGCAATGATCCCATCTGGTTTCCGTCTATTCTGACGTATTTTCCGTGATCCTTTACCATTACACCCATGCGATCCGCGTCGGGATCGGATGCCACTATTATGTCTGCGTCAAGCCTTTTCGCGTCTTCTATTGACAGTTTAAAGGCTTCGTCAAACTCTGGATTGGGATAATTGACCGTCGGAAAGTTACCGTCAGGAATACCCTGTTCTTTTTGAACGTAAAATTCAAATCCGTCTCTTTTAAGCAAAATGGGTACTATCTTCATTCCCGTACCATGAAGAGGTGTGTAGACGATCTTTAAATCCTTTGAAGAAATATGGAATGAATATGAAAGCGCTTTCTGAAAATAAGCTTCATCGAGTTCTTTTCCAACGAGATTTATCAAAGACTTCTTTTTAGCCTCTTCAAACGGGATTTTCTTTATTTCGGCAAAGGATTTTATGAGTTCGTATTCCTTTATTATTCCTTCATCATGGGGAGGTATAACCTGCGCGCCATTTGACCAATAGGCCTTATATCCATTGTATTGGGGAGGATTATGGCTGGCAGTTATCATTATACCGGCAGTTGTTTTGAAATATCTCACGGCAAAAGAGAGAACGGGCGTTGGTCGAAAATCGTCCACAAGGTACACCTTTATTCCGTTGGCGGCGAGTATTTCGGCCGATTCGATCGCGAATTCTTTCGACATATTTCTTGTGTCGTAAGAAATAGCAACGCTTTTTGGCCCCTTTACATTTTTATTTATGTAATTTGCGAGTGCCTGAGTTGCCCTTCCGACGGTATAGATGTTCATTCTATTTGCACCAAGTCCCATTATTCCTCTCATTCCACCAGTTCCGAATTCAAGGTCTTTGTAGAAAGCGTCCTGAAGTTCGTCCTGACTCATCTTTTTCAAAGTCTCTTTGTCTTTAGCAGATATGGCAGGATCATTCAGCCATGATTGATATCTTTCCATGCTTTCTTTGTCCATTCTTATCACACCTTCCTTGACATCTTTATCTTATATATTGTACAATAAAAAAGTGAATTTGGGTGTGTAGCTCAGAGGGAGAGCGCTTCCCTCACACGGAAGAGGCCACAGGTTCGATCCCTGTCACACCCACCAATTATTGTTTTTTGCCAAACAAAGGCGGAAAATTCCTCCCTGTATAGAAACAAGATGGAATATCAAAATCCTCGAATTGAGCGTTTTGAATGCTTTCGAGATAACCACGGGCAGTTGATTCCCATGTATAAGATGTGTTTACCCTTTTTATTCCATTTGCGCTTATTTTCATGTAAAGTTCTTCGTCCATTAATTTTTCCATCTGCGTTTTTATTTCATCTAAATTTTCGGGATCGGCAAGGAGACCTTCTCCGTCTCTTATTATATCCGTAGGCCCTCCATTTTTTGTGGCAACTACCGGCAGACCGCATGCCATAGCCTCTATTATGGCAAGGCCAAATGGCTCGTACAAGGCCATGCTTACAAAAAAGGAATTGTTACGTCGAGCAACCTTGTAAAGACTGGCGAGGTCTTTCTGACTTTCTATATTTATAAAATGTACCTTTGATTTTAAATTGTTTTTGATCACAAAATCTATAATCTCTTTTATAACTTCATTATCGTATTTGTTATTATACGGATCCTCAAATCCGTTGGTAACGATAAGAAGATCGTACCTTTCCCTTAAAATCGGACTTTTAACGTAGGCTTTTACGACCGATATGTGATTTTTTTTTGGATCGAGTCTGCTCGAAATTATAATAAGTGGACTTGTGCCTGATATACTTCTGACCTTTTCCTCGATTTTTTTGTCGTCCACGGGATTTGAATTGAATATCCTGTTATTTACGCCGGGCGGTATTATTTTGAATTTTTTGTCATTTACATCTATGTAATCCCTGTACAGTTTATGTCCATATTGCTCAAACTGTTCCATGCGCGTGCTTACAACGTTGAAAGAAGAATATTTCATGGATATCCCTTCGGCGAGGATTCTCGCTGAAAAATTGTAAATCTCGTCGAAGTGCGAAAAATTTTTTTCATCAACGCCCAATTTGTCCATCTTTTGAGCGCCAAGGGAATGCGCCGTAAAGGAAAATGGAATTTTGAGATACTTTGAAAGCATGGCCCCGGAGATGCCTCCATCACCGTAATGGGTTGTTATAAAGTCTAAGCCCTCTTTTTTGTAAAAATCGGCCATCTTCTTTGCAAATTCGCCAAGGTAAGGCCACAACTTTTCTTTAGGCAAAAATTCAGACGGACCAAAATCGATTCTGACGATTCTCACATTGGTGCCGTGGTAGCCATCGAATTTAGACGAAAATTCGGGCCATAGTGGGTCTTCTATTCTTCGTGTAACTATGTCAACATTTACTCCCATCTTCTCCATTGCAATGGCAACTTCTTTGACGTAGACTATCTGCCCTCCGAAATCCGGATGAGAAGAAAGTCTGCTGTCTTTAGAATCAAAATTTCCCTGCGGATTTACAAAGATGACTCTCATAAGAAATCCCTTTCTATTCTTTCTTTATCGAGAGGGGAATCAGGACTTTGACATCCAAGCCTGAAAGCCGCTGCCGCATTTCCAAATTTTGCCGCTTCAAATACGTCTGCCCCGTTTATCATCGCATAGTACATCCCTGACCAGAACGCGTCTCCGGCGCCTGTCGTGTTAACAACTGTTTTTGCAGCGGAAGGCAAATTTTGAGATCTTTTCCCGTTCGAAATTATCGCTCCATCTTTTCCAAGAGTTAAAACGACATTTTCGACACCGAGTTTGTGAAATGCCTTTATATATCCCATTTCGTTCATAGATCCAAATATGTGAAAGGCATCATCATTCGAGGGTTTTACAAGAAAGACATATTTAAAGACGCTTTTTACAGTTCTCCTTCCATCCAGGCCATTCTCCCAGAGAACCCTTCTGTAATTTGGATCGAAGCAAATTTTAATTCCTCTGTCCGATGCATGTTCAATCATACCGAAGAGCGCCTTTCTCGATCTTTTGTAAGAAATTGGCCAACTGCTGAAATGAAAGTAAGACGCGCCTTCAAAGATGTTCAAAGGTGGCATTTCAAGTGCTGTTTCTGCACCCCTCAAAGCCAAAAACTGGGGCGTTGATTTTGATTTTGAGACTATGACAAAGGTCGTCGGTTTTGAAGTGTCAATTTGAATATAGCGGGTATCTACATTTCGATTTTTTGCGTGATCTATCAGCGCATGGCCGACGGGATCGTTTCCGACTCTTGATACTATCTTCGACTCTATTCCTAAATCTGCAAGATTAAAGGCTATATTCGCTGGAGAACCACCAAAGTGTCTTGTGAAGTTTTCGGCCTTTCCGAGATCGTCGACGTAATCGGTCGTGATCATATCTATAAGCATCTCGCCTGCTATGACGATCTTACCCATTTGCTCCTCCGGTTAATTGTTCTTCCGCCCTTGCCATAAGGTAAAGGAGATCACTCATCCTGTTCAAATAAACCATCACATTTCTATCCTGTGGAGCCGTTTTGGTAAGTTCAACGGCTCTTCTTTCTGCGCGCCTTGCGACAGTTCTGCACACATCTAAGATAGCCGATCCAAAGGTACCACCGGGTTTAACAAAGCCATTTGGCAGTTTTATGAGTTTTTCATACTCGTCTATCTTAAGGTTCAAAAATTCCACATCTTCTTTGAGTATTTTGTATTTCGTCTCCCGCGCTGAAGCGAAGATGGCGGCAAGTGTGAAGATCTTGTCCTGAAAGTACTCTATTATTTCCCTATTTTTTTCATATTTAGCCCGATGCTTTGCCATTCCCAAGAATGAACTCAATTCGTCTAATGTGCCGTAAACTTCAACGCGCGCTGAATCTTTGTAGACACGCTCACCCGTAAACAAATCAGTCTGACCGTCATCTCCCCGGCCAGTATTTATTATGGACATAAAATAACCATCTCCTTTCATTATACCAGTTATATTACCCGTTATCGATATCATTCTACCTTAAAAATTCTGCTGAAACCTAACAGTACGAGAACAGAGCCAAAGAACATTATGGCGATTGTCAAGTAATAAGACAGATTTGACATTGGCGCTATTCCCATTGCCGACTTCATAGCCATGACAAGATATGTAAGTGGCAGTCCATAGGCTATGTACTGCAAGAACTTTGGCAATAGATCGAGCGGGAAGTAAACTCCCGAAAAGAACATTATAACCGTGTAAAGCACAGATGATACCTCACTCGCAACCCTTGCACTCGGCGAGATCAAAAGTATGATCATTCCAATTCCCATCATTCCAAACGTACCGGCAAGAACCGTTAATGTGAAGCGCACAAAATCTATAGAATATGGAGGCCTAAAAAAGACGACTGCGGCCACAAAAAGTAAAATTATGGAAAGAAGACTTTCCACCATCTTTTCAGATATAAATGCCGCATAAAATTCCCACTTTGCAAGTGGAGTTATCCAGAACTTCTTTATTACCTTCTTATCTCTGAAGTGTGCGAGAGAGGCAGTTATCGAGAAAATTCCGGCCGAGAAAATACTCAAGGCGAGTATGCCCGGAATTAAATTATCAAGATAATCTATATGTTTGCCGGCAAAAGAAATTTCATTTTTTTCGATTTTTATCACGCTATTTATACCTCTCGATCTGTTTATCTCATCTGCCACACTTTTGACTATCGAGGTATAGTAATTCGAAGATTGAAGGTTTACCGGATTTATATAGGCTAAAAGGGCAGTTCCATTGAGGGTAATACCAAGATTTATCTTTTGCGAACTGACAGCGTTTATAAGTTCGGAAATGGACGGATATTCGATGTACTTAACCCCGGAGATGGGAGGCAATTTTTGTCCGTAAAAACCGATGTTCACAGAACTTTGAGAATAAATTCCGGAAAAGACGTATCCGAAGATCAAAAGTGTTATAAGCGGGAAGAAGAGATTGAAAAAGATATTAATTTTGTCCCTTACGGAGTGCCATGCCATGGCCTTTAGAACGGATAAGAATCTCATTTCACACCTCCCATTTGAAGACCTTTGCACTGTATATTATCATTACGATGGCCCATATCGAAGGTACCAATATGTTGAGATACATCGGCGTCGGAGATGACATAGTGCCCATCGCCCATCTCAGACCATTGGCAAGGTAAGTCGTAGGTATTGCGTAGGCAACGATTTTGACTGCGAGAGGGACTCCAGTGACGGGGAAAAAGAGACCTCCCAAGAACATGAAAAGGAAATTCAAGACGTTGGCAAGGGCATTACCGGCATCTGATGTTTTTGCAAAACTCGCTATGAAAAATCCAATAGGTAAGGTTGTCACCATCACAAAAATGATGTAGAGCAAAACTGATATTCCGAGGTTGAAGTGAGAACCAAGATAAATTCCAAGAACCAATATTATTATTGTCTGGACAATTTCTACGGTCAGGTTAGAAAGGATCATGGCCCAAAAGTACTCGCTTTTGTTCAGAGGAGCGACAAATAATTTTCTCAAAACCTTTTTTTCTCTTTGAACAAGCAAATCATCCGTTATTCCAAAAAGTGAAACTGTCATAACGGCCATTACCAAAATACCCGGAACTATGAAATCAATGTAAGAAAAATTTTGGCCATTTTTTGAGATGTATTCGATCTTTGGAGACACAAAATCGGAAAGAGGTGCGGAATTTTGCAAAATCTTTAGGTTAAAAGATTCGAGTACAGACGAAATTACCGTAAAGGCTAAATCAGAGGTTTCGCTATTTTCGAGCGTGTACACCTCAATTTTAGGTTTTGAAAAGAGATTAAGGCCACTTTTTTGCTGGGCGACGGCAGCGTAAATTTGGGTATTGAAAAGAGGCGGAATCACTATGACGGCATCGATCTTACCGCTTTTCAATTTTTTGAGAGATTCATTCAAAAATCTTTCCGTCGTGCTTGATTGAAGTGTTATAACGGCATTTTTCCCGGCCGATATCTCTTCAAAAGCCCTGGATATGTAGGAAGCGAAATCCATGTTCGTGTTTTTAAAAGTTGTGCTTTCGTCTACAAGATTGACCCTGAAGGATACTTCCTTTCCTATATTTGAAAATATAGAGGCCAATATCAAAAGCAGGATAACCGGAAAAAAAACATTCCAAAATATAACGGACGGGGATCTGAGCGATGATAGCGTCAATGCTTTGAAAATCGAAATGATCCTTCTCATTTTAATCCCTCAATTTCCTGCCCGTCAGATTCAAAAATACATCCTCGAGATTTGGCCGTCTTACTATTATATCGTCTATTTTTATCGATCTTTCCTCGAAAAGGTCAAGTGCTTTTTTCATGTCCGCAGGCAGATAAGATGTTACAATTATTATCTTTGAATCTTCAACCTTTGTTTTTTGAAATTCTGAAAGGAATGAAAGATCCAAATCCTTTGAATCGAGATCTATCTCTATTATCTTTTCTCCTCCAAAAGAAGATATGAGTTCCTCGGCACTTCCCTTTGCAATTATTTTGCCATGATCCATAACGTAGATGTAATCGGCGAGATATTCGGCCTCTTCCATGTAATGCGTGGTCAAAAAGACAGTCTTCCCTTTTTCTCTGAGTTTTTCTATCATTTCCCAGACATTTCGCCTTGCCTGTGGATCGAGGCCGGTAGTTGGCTCATCCATAAAGATGAGTTCTGGATCTCCGACAAGTGCGGTTCCTATGGCAAGACGTTGGCGCTGCCCGCCTGAAAGTTTTTCGACCTTTGCATAAGCCTTGTCCTCAAGGCTTATCTCTTTCAAAATGTCTTTTATGTCTAATCCCTTTGGATAAAGGGATCTGAACATCTTTAAAATCTCGATGGTTGTTAGATGATCCACGAAATTGTTTTCCTGAAGTATAACCCCTATTCTTTCTCTCAAGCGCCTTGGAATCTTTCCCCGGATTTCTTCACCAAAAAGTCTTATCTTTCCACTATCGTAATCTTTAAGTCCTTCCAAAATCTCGAGTGTCGTTGTTTTGCCGGCACCATTTGGACCTAAAAGTGCGAAGACCTCTCCCTTTAGAACTTTAAATGAAATTCCATCGACCGCTTTTACATCGAAATAATACTTCTTTAAATCTTCGACTTCGAGTATGGATTCTCTCATAAATCCTCCTATTTTTTCATATCTCTTTCAAGATCTGACTTGATTTGCTCATACTCTTCTTTCGAAATCTCCCCTCTTGCGTATCTTTTCTTGAGAATTTCAATCGGATCTTCATCATCCCACCATTTGTGATAATGTGAATAAGAATGATCCCACCAAAACAATCTTATCACATAAAAGATTATCCACAGAAAGAAAGCAAAGATCAAAATACCGATTATTGCATGAATCAATCCAAAGCCCCATCCATAATCCCATCCGTACCAGTACGGTCCTGCGTAATACATCAAAAATCACTCCTTTCAAATGGGGCAAATTGTCTTTGACCCTGAATGTATGCAATGGATATCTCCATCAAAGTGGGATACCTTCCCTCGTCTTTATCCGTCCTGTAAAGGATTTCATCTCCAACGGTGCCTACAATTGTACCCGATATCTTTTCATTCCTTCCTCCTATTCTGTGTTTTGATTTGGCCTCATCGACCGTGTCGGTATAAATTATTCTTCCTTCTTTTATTATCGCAAAAGCGTCAGCGATCTCCTCAAGTTCATATATTTCATGAGATGAGATCACAATCGATCTGTTCTCTTCTTTGACAAAATCCTTAAAAACTCTTAGAGCATCTGTTTTAATGACAGGATCAAGGTTCAGCGTGGGTTCATCGAGAATCAGAAGTTCGGCACCGCTTGAAATTGTTAAGGCCAAATTCATCACTACCCTCATTCCGGCCGAGTAATTTTCAACTCTTTCTCTAAGATCAAGGTTGTAATGCATTATGAAATTATTGAAAATCTCTTCATTCCATTTAGGATAAAGCATGCTCCATAGTCTTCTGTAATCTTCTCCTCTGAATTTTGAAAATGAGATTCTACTTTCTGTTAGGACCGCTATTCTATCCTTTTTATTTTGATCGAATTTATTTCCGAAGATCTCTATTTCTCCTCGGTCTGGAAAGAGATCGCCGTAGAGGCATCTCAAAGTTGTCGTTTTACCTGCTCCATTGGGGCCTATCAGGCCAAAGATCTCTCCATAATTGACAGAGAAACTAATATTGTTTAATACCACCTTCTCACCAAATTTCTTCACAATATTTCTCACATTGACAATCTTTTCCGCCATCTTTTCGTCACTCCTTTCTTCGAGAACAGGTAGAAAGATATAGTCAAAATCGTCACTGCAAACAAAAATGCTGCAATCTCATTTTCCTGATATACAGGACTTATCATGCGGTACAAATTTTGAGATCGGGGATATATAGATCCGAATGTTATATCTGCAACCCATAAAAGCCATATAAAACTACCACCACTTAATCCGACAATCGTTAGGATATTGAAAAAACCATAGTAAGCCGTAAGAAAAATCAAAGAGTAGACAATCTGCGAAAAAGCGGCGTAAATTGAAAAACCAATTACACCGCTAATGGCAAACTGTACGATTGTTATTATCGCGATCAAAAAAACGAATGGGAACCAGAATATCTGGGAATAAGAAAAAGGCAGTGCAATCAACTCTGAAATTGATCCTTCACGGCGCCTGGTTTCAAGGTGTGATAAAATTAGCGTTATCATAAGAATCATGAAGACATCTCTTAAGAAATTTACCGGTATGAACATGAAAATAGAAAAAATAGCAAGCGCTCCTCCTTTTTCTATGAAATCTTTCATAAAATACGCTTCAAGTTTTTGAATCATTTTTCCAAACCTCCTCCATTATTAAAATGGCTGTATGTAAATCTATATCCATCACTTTAAGTTTTTCGACTGTTTCATCGATGATTTTTATAACCTCGGCCTTAGCACTTTCCGAAGATCTCACAAAGTACCCAACACCGTGCCTTGCCTCAACTATGCCTTCTGATTGTAATCGTTCGAGCGCCTTTAAAATTGTGTTGACATTGACGTCAAAGATTTCTTGTAATTCTCTCACAGGCGGAAGTTGATCTTCTGATTTTAGATTTCCAAGCAATATCTCCTTTTTTATTATGTCTATAACCTGAATGTATGCAGGAACCCCGCTGTGCTTATCTACTTTCTCAAACATCTCAATACCTTACCCTGCTGATCTTTAGAAATCCACCGGTATTTTGAATATCGAGATAGCCTTTGTTAGAAGAAAGCGTATAAACGGAAAGATTCCCGCTTATCGCATTCACAATAAGCGTTCTCTCTCCCGTCCATTCACCGAAGTATTTCAAAGTTCCATTTATGGAAACGCCGTTGATCTTTACTATCTTGCTGGAAACCATAAGATCTAAATTATCTCCTGTCCCGTTTATCTCGATATTTGAAGCGTTAAGTGTGCCGTTCAGATTTAGTCCGACACCGTTTATCGAAACCTTACTCGCTGATATTGATGAATTCATATCTATATCCGTAGAATCGAATATGATATTTTCTCCCGATATGCTTCCATTTACCTTAAGGCCGGTAGTGTGAAAATGGGCATTCATAAATCTATCTTTCGTGCCAACAACTATTTTGAATGTAACATCATCTTGATTTGATGATATATCAAGGATATATCCATTTCTTTTGACATTTAGAACGGATGGAATGTATACCGTATCCGTTGACGGATCGAAAGTTAGATCAAGCCCGGTAACGTTGACAGAAAGGCTCTTTGCTCTCTGTATGTACGTGTCAGGGTAAATAATCTGTGAAGAAATGGGAAAGAAATTAAAGTACGAAAAGTGCGATGTATCCGCTCTTATGGGAAAAACGAATGCAAAACTAATTGCTACAATAGCGACTATCACAACAAGAAAGTATCTTCTTACGTTAATCGCAAAAATTATCAAAGCAGATATACCAAAGATGATTTTCAGTGGAGGAAATGGAATAAAGACCGCCAAAACACTCAATAACAGTGCCAAACACGTTCTAAAGATTACCGGATATTTTGCCATATTTTCACCTCTTGTTATAGTGTTCTATATAACTATAACACATTAAAAGGCAAAAGTCAATCTTCAAAATTCAAGCATAATTTGAACAAAATTGGTACAGTATATGTCTCAATTTGAGAAGGAGATGATTTGATGTCAAAAAAAGTTTTGATGATAATTTCTAACGGAGATAAGAACGTGATTTCCGCTGCAATGACATTTGCGGCAGTTTCCTTTGAGAACAAACTTTACAGCGATCTTAAAGTTTTCTTCTTCGGACCAAGTGAAAAGGTCATAAGTGAAGACAAAGACTTACAAGCCAGCCTTTCAAAGTTGATTAAGGATGGTATTACGCCTGTGGCGTGCGTTAACGTCGGCAATGCCTTCAATATAACGCCAAAACTCAATGCCCTTGGTTTTAACATGATACCCGTTGGAAAAGCCATAGCGGATCTTGTGAATCAAGACTACGTCACAATGGTTTTTTGAGTAACCTCCCATTAGAGCGCCCTTTTAAAGGGCGCATTTCTATATTGATGTGGTAAAATATTTCCGGAGGGTTTCATGGATAAGGAAAAATTAAAAGACGCCCTGGATTACTTCGAAAATGCGCTAAAAAATTGCGATCTTTGCGCGAGAGATTGCAAAATCGATAGATACAAAAAGAAAGGTGTTTGTGGTCAGTCAGAAAAGGCTAAGATAACAAATGCCGTTCTTCATTTTGGAGAGGAACCTCCACTCGTCGGAGATGGTGGCGCAGGCGCAGTTTTTTTCACAGGATGCGGGATGAGATGCCTCTACTGCCAGAATTTCGGCTTCAGCCAGTTGAATGTTGGAAGGGTTTTAGAGGATGAAGAACTTGCGGACATCTTTTTAAAACTCCAAAAAAGCGGCGCAAGGACTCTTGATCTTGTAACGCCCGAGCCACATCTTAGAGCCATCGTTCATGCTCTTATGATAGCGGGTGAAAAAGATTTTAGCCTCCCCGTGGTCTTTAACACTTCAAGTTACATTCATGCACAGACTCTAAAACATCTTGAAGGAATAGTGGATATATATCTTGCGGACATAAGGTATACCGATAACGAGATTGGGAAAAGATATTCTTTGGTCAGTGATTACTGGGATGTGACCAAAAGGTCTTTGAGGGAGATGTACAGGCAAGTCGGGCCCTTTAGAGAAGAGAAAATGAAAGGGCTCATAGTGAGGCATCTTATACTTCCAAATGGAATAGGCGGAACTGAAGAGGCTATGAGATTCGTCGCGGAAGAACTTTCCACATCTGTGCCTGTTTCTCTTATGTCACAATATTTTCCCGTGCACAAGGCTTTAAAGATCGAAGAAATTTCGAGAAAGGTCAATTACGAGGAATACAACGAGGCACTTGAAATCTTGCAAAGATATAATTTGAAAGGATGGTACCAGCCTTTGTTCGAAAAGATGAAAGGCGTTTACGCAAAGTCTATCGAGAGGTGAGAAGACATGTTTTCCTTTTTTAATCCCGTAGATCTGAGGTTCGGTGAAAACGCGATTTCTGGCGTAGATTTTGCCCTATTTGGGAAAAGGGCATTGATAGTTATGGGAAAGGGAGGATCCGCAAAGAAAAATAGCGCAATTAACGATCTTGTCAATTCCCTCAATTCAAAGGGGATTTCGTACAATTTATTCAGCGAAATAGAAGAAAATCCTTCCTTTGATCTTATAGATAAGGGAGCGGAAATTTTTAAATCAAATGGATGTGATTTCGTAATCGGAGTCGGAGGAGGAAGTCCTATGGATGCCGCAAAGGCAATAAGCGCCGCGGCAAAGATGAACAAAAAGGTTGCCGAACTTTACGAGATAAAAGATCAAATCTCAACTTATCCCGTAATTGAGATAACAACCACTTCCGGAACTGGAAGCGAAGTAACTCAATATGCCGTTCTAACGTCTTACGATGGCAGGAAACTTGGCCTCAGGACAAAAAAGTTATTCCCAACACTTGCGATCGTCGATCCTAAATACACGCTGACAATGCCTGCAGATGTCACCATAACGACCGGACTCGATGCGCTATCCCAACTTGTAGAAAGTATCCTCTCAAAAATAAATACTCCCATTACAGATGCGATGGCGGTAAAAGGCCTTGAACTTATCAAGCAATCGCTTCATCAGGTTGTGAGAGAGCCTTCAAATATCGCTCACAGATCTAATGTGGCCCTCGCCGCAACACTTTCGGGAATCACGATATCCCAGACCGGAACAACGATAGTCCATGCGCTTGGATATCCTCTGACTTCTCATATAGGAATAAGACACGGCCTTGCAAATATGATGACAATATGCCAGATAGTAAAAAACGCCGCAAAATTCGAGCCCCAAAGGGTAAAGATTGCAACGGAAGTCTTTGGAGGTACGCAGGGATTGTGTGATTTTATAGATGCCATCTATCCGAGGCCGAAGTTGAAATTGAGCGAGAAGGATGCCGAGGAATTCGCAAGGGAGATAGATCTTAAATCTGGACAGGTTCTAAATACTCCGGGTGTTTATGATTTTGATTTTGTAAAGGAGATATACAAATCTCTTTAACACGAAAGGACAGTAGTTATGAATAGACCATGTATCAAATAGATCGAGAAAATACCTACGAAATTTTTAACGCTATATCTGACTCGGACGTTGTAGGCATTTTCCTTTTTACAACAGATGGTTTTATGTATGTGAACAAGTTTTTCGAGAAGTTCACAGGATATTCTTTCGAGGAATTGAAAGAAAAGCACATGAAGCCTTGGGATTTGCTTTATTACGAATCGGACAGAAGGGCCGCCTTCGAAATCGTGAAGAAGCGTGAAAAAGGCGAATATTTAAAAGTACCGTGGGAAAGTCTGAAGGTAATATCAAAAAGTGGCCAGCCCTTATGGGTGAACATGATGACCTCGACCGTTAAACTTCATGAAAAATACGTCGGTGTAGGGATCTTTATAGACGTCACAAAAGATCATCTCCAAAGAGAAAGACTTGAAAACCTCGAAAGGCTCCATTCCGTGATATCCAACGTCAATCAGATGCTTGTAAAAGAACGAGACGAAAATGAACTTTTGAAGAAAGTGTGCGACATCTTCGTTGAAGATGGAAAGTTCAAGATGGCATGGGTAGGAAAGGAAGAAAATGGCTTTATCAGGCCAATTTATTCATCAAATGACATTTACGGTTATGCCAAAACTTTGCAATTCAACACAAAGGATAATCCAAAATTCGGAATGGTGCTTAGGGCTTTTCACAAACAACGCGTTTACATAAACAACAGTACTATAAAGAATCCATTCATGTTTCCGTGGAGAGACGAACTTGTCTCGATGAAATTATTGTCATCGGCTGCCATACCTCTTGTGAAGATGGGAACTTCGATCGGTGTTATCAACATCTATTCCGAAAAGGAGGGCATATTCGATAAAGAAATTTACAAATTGCTCAACGAAATAAAGGACGATTTAGAATATGCTCTAAACAAGATTGAATTTGAAAGGCAAAATTACATACTCTCGACTGCCCTTGAAAATACAACTGACTGGGTCGTTGTAACGGATTACGATGGCAATATAACCTATGTCAACGGCGGATTTGAAAGGATAACCGGTTATAAAAGATCTGATGTGATCGGCAAAAATCCCAAAATACTCAAGTCCGGCCTTCACGATGAAAGATTTTACAAAGACTTCTGGGAAAAGATAAAGTCTGGGCAGGTCTACAACGGTATTTTCATAAACAGAAAAAAGAATGGATCTCTCGTTTACCTCGATAAAACGGTCGTACCAATCAAAATAAACGATAAAATAAAGTATTTCGTCTCGATAGATAAGGACATAACGAAGATGAGAGAATACGAAGATATGATATACAAGTTGTCTCTTTATGACCCTGTCACCGATCTTCCGAATGCAGATTTGTTTTACGAAGAAGTGTCAAAAAGAATTTTGACATCCCAAAAATTTGCCGTGGTTTTGATAGGATTAAGAGATTTTTCGAATATAAACAGTCTTTTCACATTCGAAGCGGGAGATCAGGTGCTAAAGGAGATTGCGAAAAGATTGAATGAACTTTTTCCTTTATCACACAAAGGATTTGTATCAAAACTCAAGGGAGACAGTTTCGGAATAATCATTCCTTCACCTTCGAATATCGCGAAAATCGTTGAAAATTTGAAAGAAAAGATGGATTGTACTTTCACAGTGAAAAATAATGAAATAAGTCTTCATTACAATGTAGGCTTTGCGATTTATCCTGAAGATGGAAACAAACCAGATGCGCTTATTTCGAATGCAACCCTTGCCCTTTCTTCTGCCAAATCCTTAGGGGACAGATCTGTCGGATTTTTCAATGAGGAGATAAAAGAAAGCGTCAGAAAAGAGATTTTGATGAAGCATGAACTCGAAATTGCATTCAAAAACTCAGAGTTCGTTCTCTTTTTTCAGCCTTATTTTGATACCATCTCCGGGAAAATATCCGGAATGGAGGCGCTAATAAGATGGTCAAAGGATGGCAAAATAATTCCTCCAAATGATTTTATCTCTTTTCTTGAAAGAGATCCATTGATAGTAGAGGTTGAGAAATGGGTTATCGAGACCGTTGTGAAAAAGATAAAGGAATGGAAGGGAAAACATTTCAATGTTGTACCTGTTTCTGTTAACCTATCGTCGAGGACATTCGAAAGAGAAAACTTAGATGGTGAGATAATAAAGGTTCTTAATTCTTACAATGTGGATCCTGAATTTTTGAATTTGGAAATCACAGAAAGGCTCTTTTTAGATCATATGGATCGTGCGATGGAAATACTTGCGAGATTAAGATCTGCCGGAATAAGAATAGCGCTCGATGATTTTGGAACTGGCTACTCTTCGTTTTTGTATTTAAAAAACCTACCCGTCGACATTTTGAAAATAGACATCTCATTCATAAGAAATATTGACAAAGACGAAAAAGATTTTGCGATCGTTGACACGATAATTTCGCTCTCAAGAAAAATGGGAATAAAAACAATAGCCGAAGGCGTTGAAGAGATGGAACAGTTAAAACTTTTAAGATTTTCTGGATGCGACGCGATCCAGGGTTATCTCTTTTCGCGCCCCATTGATGAGAATAAGATTGTTGATCTGATTAAAAAATAAGGAAGTGATTTTTTGAAAAAATACCTCTTTGTTACCATCTTTTTGATGGTTGGAATCGTGGTTTATGCTGACATAACTTTAAATGACGCGGTAAAGATAGCGAAGACGTATTTTGATATTCCTTCGAATTTTACGAATTTCTCCTTTAATTACAATACATATGACCACACCGGAGAGTGGAATTTGTCATGGTCATCGCCTCAGATAAATGATCTTTCAAATGGAAGTTTGAGTATCACGATAAACGCTTCAAATGGTGAAATTGAAAGCATGTATTGCTGGAATCAATCTGAAAATCAACCGAAATACGCATTCCCAAGAATTTCGAGAGAACAGGCGAGAGAGACAGCCTTATCTTTTTTGAAAAAAATAATTCCGGGCAAAATCAATCGATTAATTCGCGTAAACAATTCCGATCAAATCGTACCATTGAATCTTCCACAATCTTACTCATTTGAATGGGAAAGATCTGTAAACGGAATACTGTTTCCAGCCAATTATGTTGAAGTATCTGTCGATGCCCAGAGTGGTATGGTAAACCGGTACCAGATTAAATGGTCGGATCAGGAATTCCCATATCCATCTGACATCATAACTCCTGAGCAGGCAAAACAGGCATTTTTTTTAAACGATCTTTTGAAACTTGAATATTATCCAGTTCAGAATACACATCAATCAACTGCGATCCTCGTTTATTCCCTCTTTTCGAGCGGTGCAATAGATGCCGTAACGGGAAAACCTCTTCAAATCGAAAAAGGACAATGGATAGATTTCGGATATTTTTCTAACATGATTAACGATCAAGGAAAAATAGCTGAGAAACCTCATATTGTAGAGACTGAATTCATGAATAGAAAAATGGCAGTTGAAGATCTGAAAAAAATCATCTCAATTCCTCCAAATCTTGAATTGACGAGTGCAAATCTTTCTTACAACTCATATGACTCGAGACTTGTATGGAATCTTTACTGGGGACAGATCAAATCACAATCTGGTACAATAACGTCTATATTCGCTGGAATAGATGCAAAAAATGGCTCTTTAGATCATCTCTACGTGAATTACCAAGGTGGAGATGTGAAAAAACCTTTAGGAGAAGATGAAGCGCAGAAATTGGCCGAATCATTTTTGAAAAAGGCTCAACCTAAATATTTCGAGCAGATAAAACTGAATCCTGATTCTGGATACAAACCCGAAGGTGCGTACAACTTTGTCTACGATAGAATCGTCAACGGAATACCATTTCCTGCCAATACAATTCAAATAACGGTGAATGACGCCGGAATCGTGACAAGTTATGGATCTAATTGGTCAAATACTTCCTTTGAAAGTACTTCTCAAATTATTCCTTTGGATAGGGCAAAAAAGATCTTTTTGAATTACAGACCCCTTGTGCTTTATTATGTAAAGATAAACGATCAAAACAATTCAACGTCGACTATCAAACTCGTTTATTTACCAGAAATAAAAAATCCCACAGTTTCTAATTTTCTGAACGCCAAGACCGGAGAACCAGTAGGGTGGAATGGCATGCCAATTAACAATATTGGCGCGTATCACTTCAAGGATTTGAATTCGACCGAACATGCAACTTATATATCGTATTTGGGACAGGCCGGTCTCTTTGGAGAATACGGAGATCTTTTCATGCCTTCAAAAAAGATAAAGGTTATTGACTTCTTGAAAAATTTACTTGCAATAAGAGATGGAATTCAGTACATTAACTCTCTTTCCGGATCACAGATAATGGATATGGCAATGTATGATGATCTTGTTTCGAGAAATGTGCCCAACGAATATATGACAAAAGATATCCTGTCCGAGATAATAATAAGATTTTTGGGTCTTAAACTTGCAGGGAGAGTTTACGGTTACAAAAATTTTGCCGAAAGACTCGGGATATTGTCAGGTCATTCAGATATAACGCGCCTTGATGCTGCTGTATCGATAATAAAAGCCATTGAACTTGAAGGAGAATGAATTTGGAGAATAAAACGAATTTGAATTACAGACAGACCTTTTTGCTTGGTCTCGGTTTCATGGTTGTTTCAATGGTCTGGGCAGGATACAACGCATATATGCCGATCTTTCTCGGAAGATACACGGATAGCAATACACTTATAGGCTTTGTGATGGTGTGGGACAATATAGCGAATATAATCCTTCTTCCGATCATAGGGGCCGCAAGCGATAACACACGAACCCGAATAGGACGGCGCATGCCTTATATTATAATAGGAATGCCTCTTGCAGGCCTTGCATACGCCCTTTTGCCGTTTCAGAAAAGTTTTCTTACCCTTATAGCGATAGATATAGTCTTTAACGTGGTTATAGCAACGTATCGTTCTCCGGTTGTCGCGCTTATGCCAGATATAACCGCAGAATATAACAGAAGCAAGGCAAATGGTGTGATAAACTTCATGGGAGGTCTTGGATCTCTTATCATGTTTTTCATAGGTTCCCAACTTTACAAAGTAAATAACGCCTATCCATTCTTTCTCGTTGCGATACTTTCATTCATCGTTCCGGTCATTTTGTTTTTTGGAATAAAAGAACCGAAGGCATTCGATCAAAAGAGGCAAAAACAAAGTATATTCAAATCGCTTCTGCTTGTGATAAAAGATAAAAATAGGGCACCTTTTTTCACGCTTCTTTCCATTTTCACATTGATTGCTGGTTTTAGTTCAATAGAAACATTCTTTACACGGTACGCCGAAATAGCGCTTAATATAAATCCTGCCATCTCCTCCTTCTCTCTTGGCTTTTACTCGATAGCATTCATTGCGTTTGCTCTACCAGCGGGCTTTATAGCAACGAAAATAGGCAAAAAATATACCATGATGATAGGCGCCATAGGAAGCGTGCCGGTTTTACTTGTCTTCGCGACTGTCACGAATTTCACTGTTTTTGAAATCTTACTTCCAATTGCAGGCGCTCTAAATGCGATGTTCACGATAAATTCTTATCCTTTAGTGGTAAGCTATTCGTCTTCCGAGAGCACGGGAACATACACTGGACTTTATTATCTGTTCTCTTCTTTAGCCTCGATAATAGCGCCACCTGTTTTTGGACTTTTGATGGACTTTGTGAGTTTTAAGATGCTCTTTGTTGCCGGCGCGACGAGTATGTTTGTATCGTTTCTCTTTTTGATATTCATAAAAGCGCGATTGACTGGGGAGGCAGTAAAATGAATATCAGGCCTTTAATGGAAAAAATTAAAACACATGCCGGAAGGATTACAATTCTAACTGGAGCAGGAGTAAGCACTCCCAGCGGGATACCAGATTTTCGATCTCCATCCGGGATCTATTCAAGGTACGATCCGGAAGAATTGTTTGGACTTGACAATTTTCTTTCGAACCCGTCTTACTTTTACAAATTTGCCGTTGAAAACATATTCACAATGAAGGATGCAAAACCCAATATCGTCCATTACATGATCGCAAAACTTGAATCTATTAAACTCGTGAATGGTGTCATAACCCAAAATATAGACATGCTGCACAAGAAGGCTGGGTCCTTGAATGTTGCAGAAGTACACGGAAGTATAGAAGAAGGTCACTGCATCAAGTGTTCAAGGGCGTATTCTCTTGATGAAATGTATAATCGCTCTCTTGAATCACCTGATAAAGTTGCAAGATGTGATTGCGGCGGCCTCATAAAGCCGGACATAATCTTTTTTGGAGAATTGTTACCGGAATCTGAAGTTGAAAAGGCCTACAAAATGATCGATGATTCGACCTTAATGATCGCGATGGGAACATCTCTTGCAGTTTATCCCGCTGCATCTTTCCCGCAGATAATACTCAAAAAGGGCGGAGAACTTGTAATCGTAAACAGAGGATCTACGCCGCTCGATAGATGGGCTTCATTGGTTCTCAACGAAGATCTCGAAAAAGTTTCAAGTGAAATATTCTCTCTTTTATAAAAATGGAAAAAGCCACCAGAGGTGGCTTTTAATCTATAACAACCGATTTCCTGCAACTAAGGCTCTACCTTCCGGTAGAGCAAGATTTGTTACTTGCTCGATTTTTTCTCCATTCTTTCCTGGAGTTCTTTGAGGTAGAGATCATAGAGTTGCCATGACCACCACATATAACTCCCTCCTTTCGTGATCCTACCTAACCAGATCACGATCTGATTTTAGCATATTTTTGATCCTTTGTCAAGTTTTTGGAAGATTGCGCACATTTATAAAAGAAAATCGATGAAATTAACAGCATTTGTTTATTAATTACCATAAATCGTCAATAATAACCCATAAACTCCAAATTTTGGAATTGCATTTGAAAGTAAAATAATTTATTCTTTCATAGAAGAAATTAAGGGGGATAAAAATGAAGATAAATCTCCAGAGTATGAAAATAATGAATAAACAGATGATCCTCCGCTATCTTGTAGAAAATGGTCCTACTTCAAGGGCGGAACTTGCAAAGCGTACAAAACTTACTCCAAGCACGGTAAGCAGGATCGTTTCCGAACTTTTTGAGAATGACCTCATAGAAGAGATAGGATATTCCGAAAAGATAGGCATTGGAAGAAAGCCAATCGACATTTCTGTAAAGAGTAATTTTGTGTCAAGCATCATTTTTAACGTCGGAGTAGAACAGACTACCGTTGCGGTGGGATTGTTGAATAAAGAGATCAAATCCATAAAAGAATTTCATACCGGATCTTTGAAATCTTTTATCTCAGAAGTTAAAGATACAATAGACTATTTGGAAGAAACTTTTCCTTTAAATGAATTGACGTACATAGTCTTCGCATTTCCCGGCATAGTCAACACCGAAAGGGCGAGGATAATCTATGCTCCCAATCTTAACTGGAAAAATGTCGATTTGAAAGAAATGATAGATCAAAAATACAAAATTATGGCAGACAACGAAGCAAATCTTTCTGTCCTTGCCGAGAGCCTTTTTGCCGATGATGCAAGAAAAAGTGAGAATCTATTTTTTCTTTACGTAAGTCAGGGAATAGGCGGTGGGGCCATGATAAACCACAAAATACTAAGAGGAAGCGGATTTGCAGGTGGCGAGGTTGGTCATATAACAGTAGAGGCGAGATCGGACATAAAATGTCACTGCGGAAATTATGGATGCCTTGAAAGATACGCGTCTCTTATATTACCGGTTGTTGAATACGAGAAGCACGGGAAAAGATTGAAAGGAAAGACTTACGCCGAAAAATTCGCAAATCTCGTCGAACTTTACATAAAGTCTGAAAAGAAAGCCATTGATGCACTTGAAGGGTTTATCTATTATCTTTCAATCGGAATTTTGAATATCATCAATACCTTTGATCCAGACCTTATAATTCTTGGGGGAGGTTACAATCATATCTGGAAATATTTCGGCGATGAGATATTAAACCGGATATCCAAAAGGGCTATGCCCGGAGTGCTCGAAAATGTGAAATTTCGTGATACCTCATTTGAGAACATAGAACCGCCAGTTTTTGGATCAAATGCGCTTGCAATAGAAAATATAATTAATAATCTCGAATAAAGTCTGGCAGAGCCAGATAAATTAAAAGAAAGGGTGAGGAAGTATGAAGAAAAGAGTCATTCTGCTCGTGGGCCTTCTCATAGGTGCACTTGCGGTGATGTCGGTAGCGGCGACCTTTTCCATTTATGACTGGTGGACAGCCGGTGGAGAGAAACAGGCAATAACGAAAGTGCTCGACATGTTCCAGCAGCAATATCCGGATATCAAGATCGTTCAAAACCCAGTTGCCGGTGGAGCCGGAGTTAACATGCAAGCAGTTATAAAATCTTTGATTTTCGCCGGCGTACCACCTACGACATTTCAAGTCCATGCCGGATGGGAAATGTACCAGTACGCAAGTGCCAATCTGCTTCAGCCTATAACCAATCTATGGCAATCTGAGGGATGGACGAAGGTATTTCCGGAGAGAATTCAGCAACTTTGCTCCTATCAAGGACAATTCTACGCAGTTCCAATGGATGTTCACAGAGCAAATATGGTGTGGTACAACAAGGCGATATTCGACAAACTCGGCTTGACAATGCCAACGACGATCCAGGGCTTCATAAATATGCTTCCAAAAATAAAGGCTGCCGGATATATTCCGATAGCGCTTGGAGATTCTGCGAACTGGACGACGGCCATGCTCTTTGAAGAGACGTTGCTTGCCGTTGCCGGACCTCAAAAATACAACGAGTATTTCGAAGGCAAAATAACTGCCTCAGACCCCGCTGTTCAGCAGACAATCCAGTACTTCAGAACAGAACTTCAATACGTCAACCCCAACCATGCCTCTCTGACATGGGATCAGGCCTGCGGATTGCTCGTCAGCGGTCAGGCTGCGATGACGATAATGGGTGACTGGGCAAATGGCTATTTCATGGCCGCAGGATGGACTCCAAATGTTGATTACGGTGGCGTTGCCGTACCCGGAACAGAGGGCATATACAACCTTGTCATCGACTCCTTCCCAATCCCGGTAGGCGCTCCCGATGTTCAGACTGGTTACGACTGGTTAAAGTTCATAGCCACCGTCCCAGCTCAGGCAGCATTCAACCAGATAAAGGGTTCGATACCTGCAAGAATAGATGTACCAACGACTGGCTTTAATCCTATCCAAGTTGCCAATATGGAAGCACTCAAGAAAGACGTTCTTACGGCTTCCGCAGTCCACGGCAGTGAAGCACCGGTTGCATTTGTCACAGACTGGGAAAATGCTCTGACAGTTATTCAATATCATCCAGAAATGAGTCTTGCTGCATGCGTTAACCTTCTCAACACAACGGCCCAGCAGGACAATTTGGCCGGTACAGTCGCAGCCGCTGGAGTTAACTACTGATCACACGGGCACCTTAAAAGGTGCCCTTTTTGAATTTGGAGGTTGAAATGAAGAAAAGAACTGCTTTGTCGATAGGACTTATATTGCCATCTGTGATAATCGTTGGCATATTCGTCTATGCTTTCATAGCATGGACCTTTGCAGTGTCACTTACTAACTGGAATACCTTACTTCCAAACTGGTCTTTTGCGGGTCTTAAAAATTACATATATCTCTTCACGCAGGATATGAGATTTCACATGGATCTCATAAACAATTTCATCTTCCTGCCATTCTTCGTTCTCGGAACGATGATTTTGGGGTTTTTCCTTGCCACTCTTTTAAACAGTGGAGTGAAATTTGAATCTTTTTTTAGAACGGTTTTTTTGCTCCCAATGGCTATTTCTCTTGTCGTCTCCGGCGTTATATGGGTATGGATTTACGATCCGACCAATGGTGCCCTTGCATCTTTATTTCAGATTCTTCATCTTCCCGCTATAAACTGGCTTGGAAGCATGACATATGCCCTACCGGCCATAATAATAGCAACGATATGGCAGTATACTGGCTTTACAACGTCTATATATCTTGCGGGCCTTAGAGGCATACCGCAGGAGGTACTTGAAGCAGCGAGACTCGATGGTGCTCACGGCTTTAGGCTTTACTGGAATATCGTTATTCCGATGGTTCAATCTTCAACCGTTACCGCTTTCGTTTTGATGGTTCAACTTTCTTTGCAGATGTTCGATATAGTGTGGGTTATGACACAGGGCGGGCCTGCATTCGCAACTGATATGCCTGCCGTCTACATGTTCATAGCGGGATTCAAACAGAACTTCGTTGCAAGAGGTGCCGCTATAGCCATGATAATCTTTGCGTTAACTCTTATTGTTGTTATTCCTTACATATTCACGGCCGGAAGAATCACGGAGGAAGAAGCATGAGAATATCAAAAAGAATAGCCATTTACACAGTTTTGATAATTGCTTCGATCTTTTTTCTCTTTCCAATATACATGTTGATCGTAACCTCACTTAAATCTCTTCAAGAAGTCAACACGACGAGTTCATGGTCATTACCAGTTCACATAGATCTTTCGGGTTTCGTAACGGCATGGAATGGAATTTCTCAGGGATTCGTTAACAGTTTTGAATTCACAATTCCTGCCTTGATCTTCTCTGTTTTTCTTGGATCAATAGGAGGATTTGCCCTGACGAAGGTCAAATTCAAGGGCTCAAACACTGTCTTTCTCTTTTTACTCTTTGGGATGTTTCTGCCATATCAGGTTGTTTTAATACCACTTGTCAAGTTCATGGCTACTTTAGGACTTTACGGAAATATATGGTCTTTGATAATAACTCATACAGCGTACGGAATACCAATCACTACGCTTATCTTTAGAAATTTCTACAGTTCTATTCCAACAAGTTTGTTAGAAGCGGGACAGGTTGATGGAGCGAATACTCTCCAGATATACGCAAGAATAATCCTTCCGCTTTCGATACCCGGAATAGTCGTTGCCTCTATATGGCAGTTTACAAATATATGGAATAATTTTCTCTTCGGCCTTGTTCTCGGATCTATGCCAGACGTCAGACCCGTTACCGTAATGCTCAACAACCTTAACGGTGCAATGATGGCACAGTGGAATACTCTTATGGCCGGCGCATTGATAACGGCTATTCCAACCTTAATAGTCTACCTTATCGCTGGAAAGTACTTCGTGAAAGGACTTCTTGGAGGAGCGGTAAAAGGATAAAGCACGGAAGGATCCGTGCTTTATTTTTAATACATTTTTTCAAATATTTCTTTCAAAACTTTGCTTTCCCTTACCGTATCGAGCGCTATCTGCGCATGATTTGTCATGTATCCATTTCCTATTATCATGTTGACATCCTTGCCAACACCTTCTGCTCCAAGAGCCGCCTTGGTAAATGATGTGGCCATAGAGAAGAAGTAGACCGTTCCATAATCTCGTGTCGCAAGGATTGAAGCCATCTCCGTATCGGGATTGTTTACCACATTTATAGTTACATCCGCCATTCTTCCGTTTGTAGCCTTTGAAACGATTTCTTCGACTTTCACGGCATCGCGCGCGTCTGCTTCGAATATGTCTGTTATTCCAAGTTTCACGAGATTTTCAGCCTTTGACTTAGATCTGACTATCGCGATGACCTTTCCGGCAGGTCCTGCGTATTTCTTTGCAACGTAAGAGCATAACAATCCCGACTTTCCGTAAGCGCCGATTATAACAACGGTATCGTTAGGGTTTACAAGTCTTGCCGTCTGTGCTGGCGCTCCAGCGACATCAAGAATCGCAAGGGCAAGGCGCCTGTCCATATCGGGCGGAAGTTTTGCATAAATTCCACTTTCAAAAAGGATCGCCTTTGCCTCCACGTCTACTTGATCTTTATCAAGATGGACCTTCTTTATCTTTTCTATCTTTAACGGCGTCAAAGAAAGAGAAACAAGCGTTGCTATTTCATCGCCGATTTTGAGATCTATCTTGCCTTTGAGAGCCTCTCCTATCTTTTCTACCTTCCCTATGAGCATGCCTCCAGATCCTGTAACTGGATTTTGCATCTTTCCTCTTTCATTGACTATTGAGATGATCTTAGATGCAATCTTTTCTTCATCATTACCGACAGAATCTCTTATCTGGGTAAAAGATGCCGCGTCAATGTTTAAGGTCATAACGTCGACAAGAATTTCATTGTCGTAAAGTTTTGACATATCGTTGTCAATCTTCCACGCAGGCTGTGGAAGTACTCCTTGGGGCTCTATTACCCTGTGAGTGCCGTACCTGTTTCCTATCATTTTACTTCCTCCTCACCAATCTACTTTTATTTTAAAAGTTTCTCGGCGATTGCTTTGACTCGATCACCGGAAGCCTTTCCCTTGAATTCTTTCATGAGTACTCCCATCAATTTTCCAATTTCTTTTGAAGACGAAATTCCCATCTCCTTGATCTTACCGGAGACGATCTTTTCAATCTCTTCATCCGAAAGTTCGGGTTTTGCAAATTCTTTCAATATCTCGAGTTCTTTTTTCTCCTCTTCGGCGAGATCGGGCCTATTTCCCTTTGTAAAATCTTCTATCGCCTCTTCTCTTTCCTTTATTTGTTTTTTAACTATGGCATCGAACTCTTCCTCGCTTATTTGTTTTATCTTCTCGACTTCGAAATTCTTGACGGCCGACACTAAAAGTCTTAGAACTCTTGTGCGAATCTCGTCTTTCGCGATCATCGCATCTTTTAATTTGTTTCTTAGATCTTCTAAAATACTCATAAATCACCTCCTACGAAAGGATTTTATAGAACAACTGGGCATAGATCCTTGAAATCATCAAAAGATCATCTATGGATATTCTTTCATCTGGCTGGTGCTCTCTCGATTCATGGCCCGGGAAGGTTGGGCCAAAAGCGACTGCGTTGGGAATAGCCCTTGCGTATGTTCCCCCTCCTATGGCTATGAGATAGGCTTTTTGTCCTGTCATGTCTTCGTATACATCCGAAAGGATATGTATCAATTCATTGTCAGGAGAGACAAAAAGTGGATCATGATGATGACCTACCGATACCTTTAAGCCTTTGAGGGCCTCTTCTATTTGCTTTTTTATCATCTTAAGATTGAAAAAGATTGGATACCTTATGTTAAGCACCATTTTCATCTTTTTCGGAGTTATTTCCATAAGGCCAAGGTTTACAGTCAGAGCACCGGACATTTCATCTCGGCCCGCTATGCCCAAAGATTTCCCATCCGTTTCGTATCCGACCTTTTGGAAAATATTTTTGATATGGCCCAGGATCTCTCCATCATCGAGATCAAGATTCCCGATCAAATCTAAAAGAGCGCTTATGGCGTTGATGCCTGCCGATGGATTTGCGCCGTGTGCCGATTTACCCGTGGCAGTTATCTCAAGTCTATCTTTATCGATTGAAAAGTTTATCTTCGCACCATTTGAAGGTTTGAAATTATTCAGTACATTCGTTGAAAATTTCTTGCTGTTTATTTTGAAGACAGCTCTCGCATTCTGAGCAACCATATTTGGAGCCTCTCCACCCTTAAGGGATATAATAGAAAGACTGCCATTTTTTGAAGATGGTTTTCTCGAAAGGCTTATTTCTATGTCAGCGATACCCTTTTCGACGTTTATCATTGGAAATGCGCCATCAGGAGTTACTCCCCAATCGGGCTTTTTCTCATTTTTGAAATAATGTTTCATGCACTCCCATCCGGATTCTTCATTTGTGCCGAAGATGATCCGTATTCTGCCCTTTGGATTAATTCCAAAGTCTTTTACAGCCTTGAGAGCGAAAAAGGCAGCCATTATGGGGCCTTTGTCGTCTTCCGATCCTCTACCCCACAGGTATCCATCCTTGATTACCCCGCCATACGGATCTACCGACCAGCCAGTGCCTTCGGGAACGACATCCAAATGGCCAAGCACTCCGAAGACCTTTTGACCACTTCCAAATTCAACATGGCCTGCATAATTGTCGACATTTTTCGTTTTAAAGCCATATTTTCTTCCGAGAGAAAGCGCATAATCAAGAGCCTTTTTTACCTCAACACCAAATGGCGCATCTTTAGCAGGTGTCGATTTGTAAGATTTGAATTTTATGATCTCAGAGATCTCTTTTAACATTTCGTCTTTTAAAGAAAGTACAAGATTATCAAGATCTTTATTCATTCTTTTTCCTCCCGTCCAACTTCAAGAATTAATTCAATTATAGCATGCCAAACCTTGTGTGCTTTAAATCATTTTCTAAATGTATTCGGTGGTTCGCGGAAGGTAGAATTGATGATTTCCAATTGAAACCACATAAATTTAAACACGTTATTTCGTCATTTCAATTTTGTCTGGTATAATAAAGATGTACAGGATCTGATGGAGGTTAAAGATGCAAAAGATATTTTTGAGTTCTAAAATTCACAGGGCAATTATTACTTCTAAGAATCTTGAATACGAAGGTTCAATAACAATCGATGGCACTCTTATGAGGGCTGCCGGAATCGAGGAAGGCGAACTCGTCCAGGTCGTAAATGTCAATAATGGAAATAGATTCGAAACTTACGCCATAAAGGGAGAAGAGAATTCAGGGATAATCTCTCTTAATGGCGCGGCCGCGCGTCTCGGTGAGATTGGAGATACGGTCATAATAATGGCCTACGCTATCTTTGATATCAACGAACCTCACACTCCAAAGATAGTCTTCGTTGATTCAAAAAATAGAATCAAGATCAACTGATAAGTTCTTCCTTCCTTCCGAGTCTTTCACCAACTATGACTCCAACCATTGTTACCCCTCCTCCTATGTAAAGCCATAAAGAAGGGATATTTCTGAGTATAACCGCATCTGCTATGACCGAGACAACGGGTATTAGATATATGAAATTGCTCGTCGTCCTCGATCCAGCAGTTCTTACAGCGTAGTTCCATATAAGATAACCAAAGCCCGAACATAAAGTGCCGAGAAATAAGAGCCACAGTATCACATCAGTCCTAAAAAATGAAAGTACATCAGGTCTTCTTATGTACATCTCAACGGCTGAGAAAGGAATAAGGAAGATAAGGCCCCATTTTGTCATTTCAACGGTGGTCATAAGGTTATCATATCCGGAGAGCTTTTCAATGTAGAGAGTGTACATCCCCCATGATATTGCCGCCACAAGCACAAGTAGATCTCCTATAACGTCCCCTCTAAAATCAAATCCATTTGAAAGGATTATTATCGAAACACCAATTAAAGAGGTAAAAGACATAACATAAAGAAGAATGCCGCTCATCTTTTTTCTCGATACGTCCATGATAAATATGGTAAAAATCGGAACTGTCGCAATCAAGATGGAAGCCTGAGCAGGCGTTGTAAAATTCACTCCGAAGTTTTCGAAGATAAAGTAAATCGTTATTCCCCAAAGGCCTGCAAGCATAGAGAGTACTTTGGCCTTTTTTGGGAGTTTTTGTCCGTTTGGCTTTATCTTTGAGAAGATCCAAAGTATAAAGAAGGAAATCATGAATCTAAACAAAGCCATCGTTATCGGAGGTATAACGCTCACGACAACCTTTATGGCAACAAAGGATATTCCCCAAAAGAAAATAACTAACAAAGCGAGAGAAACACTTACAGCGTTATTCTTCGTGTTCACTTGAAATTCTTGTCAGAGCCTCGACTATAGCGTAAGGCTGGATCAATTCACCGTCCTCTCTTAGCACCGTTTCAATTGGAATAGATCTTTTGTTTATTCTCATGACCTCACGTGCAAACTGTCCCATATTCATCTCGGCAACAACGATGCCATTTACGTGAGAAAGTATTTTTCTCAGAGGATTGGCAGGAAATGGCCATATAGTTATAGGCTTAAAAAGGCCTGCCTTTATTCCATTTGCCCTTGCGAGTTTTAAAGCCCTGTAAGCGCTTCTCGCTGTTGCTCCGTATGCTATTATCAGATATTCAGCGTCTTCGATCATGTAAGAATCGTATATGAGGATCTCATCAATGTGTAAATTTATCTTGTTTACAAAGTGCTTCACAAGTTTTGAGGCCTCGTCTGCATTTCCGACTGGGAAACCACTTTCATCGTGGAATAATCCAGAAACATGGAATCTCGTGTCTCCCATAGGAACTAAAGGCTGGATTTCGTCATCGAGTTCTGATTCTTCGAGGAAAGGCTGATATATTGTATTTTGATCGACGCTCGAAGATGTTATTCTGTCTACAATGGTGAACTCTTCTGGATCGGGCAGATAAAAGCTCTCTCTGAGATGGCCTATCGTCTCATCCATCAAGAATATAACAGGCGTTCTGTAAATTTCCGAGAAGTTAAAGGCCGTTACTATGTATCTGTAAATCTCTTCAACTGTGGAAGGATATAAAACTATCACTGCATGATCTCCGTGAGTTCCCCATCTCGACTGCATTATGTCTCCCTGAGCCGTTTTTGTCGGGAAACCGGTACTTGGCCCGGTTCTTTGAACATCGACAAAAACAACTGGTGTCTCCGTCATAGAAGCGTACCCAATAGCCTCTTGCATGAGACTGAAGCCCGGACCGCTCGTTGCCGTCATCGATTTAACACCAGCCAGAGAGGCACCTATTATTGCCGAAGCACTTGCTATTTCATCCTCCATCTGTATAAATGTTCCACCCACCTTCGGTAATTTTGCGGCCATAACCTCGGCTATATCTGTAGCCGGCGTAATTGGATAGCCAGCAAAAAACCTGCATCCCGCAAGAATCGCGCCGCGCGCGCATGCTTCATCTCCCTGCATAACAACGAATTTTTCACCCATCTGATTTTGCGAAGATTCTTCGCATTCCTCCTCTCATCTTTGTATTAATAATGAAAATAACTTGAACCTATGAACTCTCTTATTATGGAAGTAGAAGGTATGACATCAAAATCAACTATTGGCAAGAAATAATCAAGAAATCTTATAAGTCTCCTTGCCTGACTGTATTCGGCGGTGGAGTTATCAACCTGAAGCAAAAGTGGCATCGCGAAATTCTTTAAAACGGCAAGTTCATAAGGAAGTGCAGAGTTAAACATCACATCTGCCTCTTCCTGATAGGGGAAGATATTCTTTTCTTCTCCAATTCTAACATTCTGCCACATCTGCAAAGTCATAAGAGCGCTGTGACCTCTGAAATTGTAATCCCTTATCATCCTTCTTATTATTCTGACATCTGTTGTTGGAATCCTGTTGTCCTCATCAAGGCTGGTCTGGGTGAGAGCGCTAACGTAAACTTTGTAGACAAAAGAAGGATCGAAATTCTTCGTCATCAAAGGATTAAGACCGTGAATGCCCTCAACGACAAGAATAGTCTTTTCTGTTGGTTTTATCATTTCTCCTTTGTATTCACGCTTTCCCGTCTTGAAGTTGAATTTTGGAAGTTCTACAGTTTTTCCGCTGAAGATGTCATTCATATTTTGAGAAAAAAGTTCAAGATCTAAGGCTTCTATCGACTCAAAATCTGGCTTCCCATCCGGACCCAGTGGCGTTTTATCCCTTTCGACAAAATAATCATCGAGAGAAATGGCATATGGCTCAAAGCCATTGACCCTCAATTGCAAAGACAATCTCTTTGAAAATGTCGTTTTTCCAGAGGAAGATGGCCCCGCGCAAAGCACAAGTTTGACGCTTCCTTTGGAAGTTATCGTATCTGCTATTTTTGATATCTCTTTTTCATGGAGCAACTCGCACATCATTATAAGTTCGCGTGCCTTGCCATCGGCAACTATTTTGTTCAAATCTCCCACGGTCTCCATTCCGACGATCTTTCCCCATTTTGCTCTGTCCTCGTAAGCTTTAGCCATCTTTACCTGAGGAACATAAACGGGTAATTCATTCGGAGATGTTATGTCGGGATGAACGAGGACAAATCCTTCGTTAACTTTGACCACATCGAAGAGAGTGATATATGAGGTAGAAGGTACCATGTGACCGTAATAATAGTTGAAATAATTTTCGAACCAGTAAACATTTATCGTGGACTTTGTTCTATACTTTAAAAGTTCTATCTTGTCTTTCATTCCATTTTTTTCAAAAAGTTCAAGGGCGTCGAATTTGTAAAGTTCTTCTTTTAAGAACGGTATATCCATCTCGACAAGTTCGCGCATCTTATCCTTCAAATTTTTGAGATCTTCTTCTGATGGCACCCATCCGTCGAATTCACAGTATATACCCTTTCCAAGAGAATATCTGACACGCATTTTTTTGTCTGGAAAGATCTTTTTTGCCGCAACGTATGCCAAAAACATAAGCCCTCTTTGATATATCCTGACACCATCTTCACTTGTCAGATCGATAAAATCAAGCGTGCCATCTCTTTCTAAAGTTTTCGAAAGTTCTCTTATATCGTTATTGAAAAGTGAAGCGACTATCTTTGAAAGATAGAATTTTTGATACTCTTTTGCTATTCCTTCAATGACTGTTCCCTTGGGATATTCAACTATTTTGTTTAGTTTTGCTATTTTGATCTTTAACATATCGTCCATTTTTAGCCCTCCTCTTTCTCATGACCCACAAAAAAGATATGAGTAAAATACCTATTATTATATAAAAAGCAATCGCTGTTAGATCATGAATACCCCTGTACTTTATGGCAATAATTGAAAATAGTATACTTATCGCGTACATAAAAAGGACGGCAGTGATTTGAGAAAAGCCTATATCGAGCAATTGATGATGTATATGCATTTTATCAGGAAGAAAAGGATTATGGCCACCAAGGATCCTTCTTGCAAAAGCATAAATTGTATCCAAAATTGGAAACCCGAGGGCAAGTAGCGGCACAGCAAGCGAAAGAGTAGACGCGGAAAGAGATGCTCCCTTTATCGCTATAAGTGCGAGAGAAAAACCGAGTAACTGACTTCCAGTATCTCCCATGAAGGTCTTTGCTGGGTGAAAGTTGTACCTCAAAAATGCCACAGCGGAAGCAAAGATAGAAATAGCGACAAGCGTTGCAGTTACATCTACTCTTGAGGCGGTTATCGCTATCGTAAATGCGGATATCGCACTTATTCCGGCGGCAAGACCGTCAAGACCATCTGTAAGGTTTATAGCGTTTGTAACGCCAACAAGCCATATCAACGTAAGTATGGGGCCGAATATTCCGAAATTTATGCTCCCACCGAAAGGATTGTTTATATGATTTATATTTGTGTCTACAAGAACAATAGCAAGAATAGAAGCGATGATCTGGATAAGAAATTTCCACTTGAAAGAAAGGCCTTTTACATCATCTATGAATCCCATAACCGTTATGATTGAAAAAGGAACGAGAGACCAAAATACCCATGTCATTCTTGTTATTATGCCGGTGATTATCATGCCGGCAAATATTCCACTGGCTATTCCTATACCGCCTATCCTCGGGGTCGGATTTTTGTGTATCTTTCTCTTGTCCGGAATATCGACAAAGTTGTGCTTTTTTGCGAATGTTATGGCCAGCGGTGTTATTAAGATCGTTGCTAAAAAGGCTATTAATCCAACTATAACTCTGTCCAAGATTATCATTCCCTAAAATTTGAGATAATTTTTGATTCTTGCTATTCCTTTTTTAATCTCTTCTTTTGAAGTCGAAAAGGATATTCTCGCGAAGCCCGGAGCGTAAAAATCATCTGCAGGAATAACTGCAACTCCGGCCTGTTTTATCATATCGAGGCAAAGTTCTTCGGTACTTTTTCCTTTCAAAAAGTCTCTTAGATCGAGCATCACGTAAAAAGCACCCTTGGGTTTGAAGAATTTAAGTTTTGTGTCTTTTAAAAGGTCCGATATAAGGTCTCTTCTCTCCCTGAATTCTTTCACCATATAGGATGTATCAACTTCAAGCGCTTTTACGGCGGCTATCTGGGTTATTGAATTGACATTTGAAGTGGTGTGAGACTGGATCTTTGAGATTTCTTTTATTACATTAGATGGTCCAGCGCAGTATCCAATTCTCCATCCGGTCATTGCATAACTTTTCGAGAATCCATTTATCGTTATAGTTCTATCGCGCATTTCATCAAATGATCCAATGGAGACGTGTGGTAAATCGTAAGAAAGTTTTTCATATATTTCGTCTGTCACAACAAACAAATCGTGCTTTTTTGCAAAATTCGCTATCATCTCAATTGTTTCTTTTGGATAAACCGCTCCCGTAGGATTATTTGGCGAATTCATCAAAATGGCCTTTGTCCTTGAAGTCAAAAGTTTTTCAAAGTCAGAAATTGAAGGTATATATTCATTTTCCGGATATGTGTTAAGTATGACAGGTTTACCCTTCCACATCTCTATTTGAGGAACATAACTTACCCACGCAGGTGCTATGACAATGACTTCATCTCCCGGTTCAAGGATTGCTCCAAAAGCATTAAAAAGTGCCTGCTTTCCTCCATTTGAAACGACGATTTGATCCGGATTGTAAAAGAGGCCATTTTCATTTCTTAATTTTTTGGAGATTGCATCCCTTAATTCTTCGATTCCGTTTGAATTAGTGTATTTTGTAAAATTGGCGTCTATAGCAGATTTTGCAGCGTCTTTTATAGGCTGAGGAGTTGGAAAATCGGGCTCTCCCGCGGTAAAGAGGACCACGTCATTACCCGCTTTTTTCATCTCCTTGGCTAAATTGTCTATTTTCAAAGTTGTCGAAGTTTTTATATTTTTCATTATTGAGGAGAGTCCCGACATATTTTCACTTCACAATCATTTGAAATTCGATGTTACCATTGCTATCATTTCTCGCCTGAATTACGACTCCAGAGTTAACACTGTATTGTAGCATATTCTCGATGGCACCCGAAGAGTTAATATAAACTGTTAAAAATGAATTTTGCCAAAGTTGTGAAGAAAGTGACGGTAAGATGCCCATGCTATTGGCAGGCTTCACTTTGGAAAGGTATTTGACAAGTTCATCTGGCTGCATATTAGAAGAGACTATTTTGTCGGGATATATTATCGTATAATCATGAATTGTCCTTGTTCCTTCAGTGGTATCGTACCTTAAAACTGTATGTCCCTGCCACGTGAATGTTCCATTTGCATCCTTTGAGAGTGTGGGTATCTGCGGAGAAATATCTTTAGACAGGTACATAGTCATCACATAATCCTGAGAAGAGACAAGGTTTGCCTGTGCAAAGGCCTTACCATTTAAATAGTTGATGACATTTGAAATATCAAATTCGACGTTGTTTTTAAGGTATGGCTTTAAAATATTGTAAAACTGCGAGGGGTTTGAAATATCAGCGCTTATCCATATATCGCCAGTCGCTGGATCTGTCGCAAGTGACAAAGAATTAACCTTTGAAGATGTAACGGCATTTTTTAGATTTTGGTCTTTGTAGATCAAGTTATCTTTCCCGTAAACGTAAAGTTGACCGTTTGAGACAATGCCATAAGCGTAACCACCATTTTGATTAACGAGATTTGTAGAGGCACCAGTTAAGAAATTACCATTCCACGAAGAGACGAACCATGCGTTTTTGGGATAAGAAATATTGAAAGAAAATGATTTATTTGAAGCATTTGCATTGATGGCATCACTTATCATAGATGTTGAATTGGAGATTATAGTGTATCCAGAATCAGAGTAGAAATAAACCGTAACGCCGTTGAACGTTACACTTTGAATTTTTTTACCATTTACATTCGCACTGCCTATCTGGCCACCTATCAAAGACTGTATGAATTTAACAATCACTGTTGAATCACCTTTTCCGACAACGGCAATATCCTTTTGATTTGCATCACTAAAAATGACAAAATCATTCAATGTGAAGGACCATATCTGCGATGATTTGAAATTTAAAGAATTGGCTGTATTACTGACTGAGGATTGAACAAGGCTTTCGAGTCCGAGATCATTAAGCAAGAATGAAAAGATTGGCACATTTGTTTTAAGCGAGTCGTAATTCGGGCCATTGTTCTGGAATAAAAGAACAAGATTTGCATTTTGTGGAACATAATTCAGAACTCCTGCGAAGATAGAAGAAGCGATCAAAACCACAAAGCCTAAGATGGTTATTTTTTTTATCATTGAAAAAACCTCCCTTCGATTAAAAGCCATTAAATTATATCATTTTTGAACTCTATAATGAACCACGAAATCCGCTCCCAACATTTCTATATTCAAAAGATTCAATTTGATGTCTTTAGATACATCTAAAAGATCTATCCCATCTATGAAAATCGGCTCATAAGTCAAGTATAGTTCGTCTACAAGGTTTTCATTCATAAAGAGTGTAAAAATTTCCCGACCTCCGATAATGGCAAGATAAGAATATCCTAATTCTTCGGCAAAGTGAATTATTTGCTTAGGTGGATCTGACGTATAAATAAGATTTTCTGATCTGCCTTTATTTGGATTACGTGTCATCACTATATTCATTCTATCTTTAAGAGGACCTCTGAAGGTTTCAAAAGTCTTCCTTCCGCAAACAACAATCCCTATCTCCTTTGTCTTCTTCTTAAACCATTCAAGATCATCTTTTGAACTCCAGTCTATCTCTGAACTTCCAAATCGCGCGATCTTGCCGTTTGCACTTAAAACGGCAATTACAATAACCTTCATCGGGATCACTCCTTAGAATATTTTTACATAATTTTACTACGGAAAATAAAAAGCAGGGTAGCAAATAACACGTAGTTGGTGACTTGTGGCAGGTAAAATTGAGAATTAACAATTGAAAATTGGCAATTAAAACTTCTTATTCTTTATCAATCACTTCTCGTTGATGCTATTGGCTATAAGTCATACGTCAATTCATTCCTCAAAGGCTGTTAAGATAAAAGGAGGAAATGGAGATGTAGGAATACGCGAATATGTTCAAGTTGGATGTGATTAAGATTGGTTCTTATATGATTTAATGTTAAAGTCTGAGAGTGTAACAAAAAGTGCAGTCAAAAGCGGTTGTATTTAAGTAATGAGTATATATTCGCAATCAGATAGAAACACTAAATGGGTGTTAACATTCGCTGTAACATGCCAGATCATTTATTTGTTTTGATTCTTTGACTTGATGGAATAATTTTTTTGTGATAAAATAAACTTGAAACAGGTTTTAACAGGGAAGTTCGGTGAGAATCCGACATGGTCCCGCCACTGTAACCGGCGACGAAATCTGCAAATGCCACTGGGGAACTGGGAAGGCGCAGATAGAGGATGACCCGGAAGTCAGGAGACCTACCTGTTTCGAAATGTTCACAAACGCTCGCGCGAAGTGTTTGGCATGGTAAAAATGGGAAACCAGCCGACTTTGTCGGCTTTAATTTTTTTAAGGAGGGATTAAATTGAGAAAATTAGCGTTGATTTCTCTACTCGTCATTCTTGCAGTCACATTTGTGTTTGCTTCTTACTATCCAATTACACTGGTAGACGATGCTGGCAACGTTGTGACGATAACAAGTACTCCAATGCGAGTCATAGATGCGGCACCTTCTGTTACTGACTTTCTTTTGCAATTGGGGTATGCGAATAGAATCGTCGGTGTAACCCAGTACGATTCTTACACAAAGGCTGAAAATATAGGCCTTCTTTATCCTTTAGACCTTGAAAAAATATTGTCTTTGAAGCCTGATATAGTATTTTTGTTTGGCGGTTTTCAACTGCCTCAGTACGAAAGGCTTAAAAAGATAGGGATAACGGCATTTGTTCTCAATGCAAACAGTCTTAACGGTGTTTACCGTGATGTGATGGATGTAGCAACGATAATGGGAGATCCTCAAAAGGGAGTTACGCTTGTCAACAAGTTAAAAGATATAGAATCAAAAATAGAAAATAGTGCTTACAAAATACCTCTCGATCAAAGACCGACAGTTTTTTATGGTTCACCAAGCAAGGAAATATGGACTGCTGGAATGGGATCTTATCTTAACGAATTGATATCTCTTGCGGGGGGGGTTAATATAACAGGTAATTACGCTGGACCAAATGGATGGCTGCCTGTAAGTCCAGAATTCGTAGTCTCTAAAAACCCAGACATAATTCTTGTTCCGTATTTTGCTCCCGGTGGTGAAGAGGCCGCAATAAAACAATTTGAGACTTATCCTCCATTTGCAAATCTTAAGGCTGTAAAAGAAGGCCATGTGTATGCCATAAACGGGAATATAGCCTCTCAGCCTAACACACAACTTATAAATCTACTTCAACAACTTTACGATATTTTCCAGAAATGGTAAAGTTTTCAAAAAGCAGGGTCTTTTTTCTGACCCTGCCTTTGATTTTGATCTTTGTACTTGCCAATATAGCAATTGGTCCCGTTTACGTGCCTCTTATTGAGGTTTTTAAATCTTTGATCGGAATGAAAGTGCCTTACACAGACAGAATAATAATACTGCAGTTAAGATTGCCAAGGGTTTTACTCGGACTCGGCGTAGGCGCGGCTCTTTCTGTTACTGGCAATGCATTTCAGGCTATGTTGAAGAATCCTCTTGCAGATCCTTATATACTCGGGGTGTCTTCTGGTGCGGCTTTTGGAGCAATTCTTGCAAATGTAATAGCGCAACTTTATTATCCTTATTTTGTTTTTTACATGTGGATTTTTGCATTCGTCTTTGGACTTCTTGCCACGGCAATAACTTATTTTGTTTCAAGAAGGCATGGAAAATTACCGCCAACAGAACTTATATTGAGTGGTGTTATAGTCAATTTAATGTTCGGAGCCGGGGTAACTTTTTTGATAGTTTATGGATGGAGAGATGTTCAAATAACATCCTTTTGGTTACTTGGGAGTCTTTCAGGCGCTGGCTGGCATGATGTTTTGCTTGTTGGAATTTCTTCGACTGCAGCGGTTATTTTTTTCATGGCTATAAGTAAGTACCTTAATGCAATGGTTGCCGGAGAAGAGGAAGCAATATATTTGGGTGTTAATGTTGAAATGATGAAATTATTGATATTCGTCATAGGTACTTTGATAACGGCAATAGCAGTTTCGACCTCTGGAATTATAGGATTTGTAGGGTTAATTATACCTCATATCTCAAGGAGACTTTTTGGATCTGATCACAGGATCTCAACTCCTGCCTCGGCAGTATTTGGAGGCATTTTTCTCGTCGCATGTGATACCGTTGCAAGAAGTGCTTTTACCCCTGCCGAGATGCCAATAGGCACTATAACTGCGCTTATAGGAGCCCCTGTTTTTATATACATCCTTAGGAGGCGAGTACAAAATGTCTGAAGTTTTGAAGATCGAAAACCTTTCTTACGTATATCCCAAATCTGCGAAGAAAGCCCTTGACTCGTTGAATTTCTCGATAGAAAAGGGAGAAATAATAGGCATAATAGGTCCGAATGGCTCGGGTAAGACAACACTTATAAAGGCTATATCTGGCCTTGTAGAATATGAAGGAAGCATAAAACTGTATGGGGAGGAAATAAAATCTATTCCAAGAATAGAACTTGCGAAGAAAATAGGCGTCATGGCCCAGGAATTTTCTCCAATATACGATGCAAGGGCAGTCGATATAGTGGAGATGGGAAGAACCCCTTACACAAATCTTTTTGGAGATTTAAGTGATCGAGATAGAAAATATGTTGATTTTGCATTCAAAGCGCTTAACATTACGCACCTTAGAGAAAGGATGTTTTATTCCTTAAGCGGTGGAGAAAGGCAGATAGTCTATGCGGCAAAGGTTTTTGCCCAAAGTCCGGAAATTTTTTTACTCGATGAAGCGACCGTCCATCTTGATATAGGAAATGCCCAGCATTTGCTTCTAAAGATGAAGGAAAGGGCAAGTGAAGGTTCAACTGTTATAGCAACCTTTCATGATATAAATCAGGCTTCGGCTTTTGCAGACAGGATTATCGTTATGAAGTCTGGGAAAATATACAGTATGGGAGATCCAGAAGAGGTAATAACACGCAAGATGATAAAAGAAGTCTACAACGCTACATGCGAGATCGTTAAGGGACCATCGAATGTGGTGAATGTCTTTATGACCCTCGATACAATGCTTGTGAATCAATAAAGATGGTTGCGCGGGGAGGATTCGAACCTCCACGCCGGGATCCAAAGTCCCGTGTGCTACCATTACACAACCGCGCAATGACAACTCATATTCTAACACATGAAAATAAAAAATTTCAAGTATAAGTTCATATTAAAAGCATGTGAAAGTTTACCGACTTACTTTAGAAAGTGATATAATCATCGAAGAGATTGAATTGGAGGATTTCGGTGATCTTTCCTTTTTTTGTTCTGTCTATTGGTGCGGTTGTAATAATATTCATCACCTTGCTTTTGGCTCTGAAGTGGAAAATCCTTGCAAAAATGGGAATGAGAAATGCGATACGGCGTAAGGTAACAATGATGCTTATAATCGCCGGATCTTTGACCGGAACGGCATTTATCGTCGGATCCTTTGTCATAAATGATTCTTTCCAGTACTTTATGTATTCCGGCATAAGAAGAAATCTCGGTACTATTGATGAAGTATTGGTACCGAACAAAGCGACCTATTTTTCCGATGCAGAGGTATCAAAAATAATAGAGGCTCTCTCTAATTCAGAATACGTAGAATCTGTTCTTCCGATAATGACAAAAAGCACAGTGGCCGCTCCTATTGGTCAGATAAGGTCTCTTAATCCTTCCAAGATAGCCCAGGTCAACTTCATAGGCGTGAATTTGGATCAACTCAGAAAGTTTGATACCGGCAAACTTTTCCCCGATCTTTCTCTTTCCGGGAATTCAGTCGTCGTTTCCGAAAAGTTTGCAAATGCTTTGAATCTGAAAGTCGGAGACTCTTTTGAAGCGATAATAAATCCATTTCAAATCATTCTCGGCTCACCGCAAAAATTCAAGATAGCGGGCATCGTCCCACAGGAAGGTGTACTGGGTTATCAGGATATTCAGGGAATTACCTCTCCCATCTTTATGACAATCGAGCAGATGAAAGAGATATTTTCAATCGATAATTACAACGAAATTCTTATCGCAAATAAAGGCAATTACATAAGCGGGGCAAAGTATACTCAAAACGTAGATTCATTGATAAAGGCATTAGATGTTCCGGTCAGAATTTACAACGTCAAAGAAGAACAGATAAAGAATCTAAATCAAGGACAGATAGGATGGCTCTTTCTCATTTTAAGTGGATTCTCAATAGCAGCCGGAGTTTTATTGCTCATAAATGTTTACACGATGCTTTCAGACGAAAGGAAAAGCGATCTTGGAACTTTAAGAGCCATAGGGTTTTCAAGGTTTAAAGTCGGATTTATACTGTATTTTGAAGGTTTTGTTTATTCTTTGATCTCTTCATTTTTGGGCATTTTTGTTGGTCTTGGAATAGCGTGGTTTATGATAAATGAATTTTCAAATCTCGCGACAAATGTAAGTCACGAATTCACTCCGCTTATTAATACCGGTACATTCAACTTTTCTCTCCACTTTGAGCCTCTTTCCCTGGTCTACGGCTTTTTTGTTGGATTGATAGTTCCGATTGCCGTTCTTATGTATATGGCATTTAAAATAGGCCGCCTTAACATAGTAAAGGCCATAAGAGAAATCGAGGATAATGGAGAAGAAAACAAACACAGGAATTTCATCATGACGCTTGTGCTTTTTCTGCTCTCCGTTCTCGTTTCAATCTGGGCAATATATTCTTTAAATGCAATTTTAACTTACGGTGCTATAATCACTTCCGCTCTTATCTTTCCATTCTTCTTCGCTGATAATCTCAGGAGAATCGTTGGAAACTTTTTCTCATTTTCCGTCATTGTTTTTGCTTTTTCCTCTAACTTAATACCTTTTATATCCGAGCAAAGCAACAAATCACTGTGGTTGCTTGGTTTAAGAAGCTTTTCTATCCTTCTCGCCGCCTTATTCCTTTTGTCTTATAATTTCGAGATCTTTGATAAATTTCTCGGCATCTTTTCTTTGAAAAAGTACCGGGCAGCGGTAAAACTCGCCGTCGCCGAAACCGCTCATCACAAAAGAAGGACAGGTTTAACCATAGCAATGTATTCAATAGTCATATTCGTAATTTCTCTTATGACCGTTATTCCTTATTCTGAAACCCTTCAGATAAATTCTGCGAAATCAACTATTTTTGGCGGTTATGATACGGTTGGCATACCGATAATCGGTAAATTGAATGTGTCTCCATCGCAACTTTCAAATTTAGATTACATAACCTATTACGCCACTATGTCCATGGTTTCTGCAAAATACATGTCAAATGGAAAGGTTTCTCCTGATTACCAGATGGTGATTTTGAATAAACGTCTTGTAGATGGACTCGATCTTCAAGTAAACAGCGCTGTCAACGGTATAAAAGATCTCAAAAGCCTTTACGATTATCTCGATTCCCATCCCGGAAGTGTTGCGGTCTTTGGGGTTAACGGTGTAAAAATAGGTCAAAAGATTTTGATATCCAATGAAGGATCATCGAATTTCAATTTTTCCCAGTCTTCCCAGTCACAGAATGTAACCTCGACGGCCACTGCGCTCAAGAATCCGAAAGAATTTACCGTTGTCGGAATACTCCAAAGCAACAACAATTACAATGCGATTCCTGCCGGTTTTTACACGACAATGAGATCGGCCTCTGCCTTTGAGAATCTTTCGCCGACAGAATTTTTGCTCACAAAACTTGCCGGCACAACTGAAGAGGCTCAATATGAGAATTTTCAAAAATTAACGGCTTTCCTAAAGACAAGATTTATCTTTGCACTGTTTTCAAAACAAACCGTTGAGATATTCACGAATATACTGAATGGTTTTGTCAATATAGTCAATGTATTTCTTTATTTCGGACTTTCCGTTGGCATAATTGGCCTTGCAATATTGATAGTCAAATCTCTTCATGAGAGGAAGAAGACGGTTGGGATACTTAAAGCTCTTGGATTCAGTAAAAATCTTATTTTTACAAGTTTCTTTCTCGAGATAAATTTTGTCGTTATTCTTGGTATTTTAATAGGGTTTATAACTGGAGTTGTAACTTCGTACCTCATTTACGCAACTTTAAATCTTGGGACGATTTACATACCTTTGTGGCAGTTTGCAATCCTTGGAATTGTCTTTTATCTCATATCGATTCTTACAACATTCATACCTACCAGAAATGCGACAAGAATACCGCCTGTGGAGGCTTTGAGATACAGAGAATGATCGAAAAAATAAGAGAGATTCCGGATAATCCGGGAGTTTATGTATTTAAATCAGGTGGAAAAATAATATATGTCGGCAAGGCTAAAAATTTAAAGAAGAGGGTTTCATCTTATTTTTTGTCCAATGCTTCAGAAAAAGCCAAAAAAATCGTAGAAGAAGCCGATAGTTTTGAATATACCATAGTTTCCAATGAGAAAGAAGCACTGCTTTTAGAGGCAAACCTCATATACTCAAACAAACCTAAATACAATGTTTTACTCAAAGACACACGCGTTTATCCCTATGCAGTTTTCACAGATGATGAATTTCCCTACATTCAAATTACACATCAAAAGATACCGGGCGCCTACGGCCCTTTTACAAGCGTAAGTTTTTTGAGAACTCTTATTGAAATAATCAACCCAATTCTTCAAATAAGAAATTGCGATTACGATCTTTCAAAGGTAAAAAGGCCTTGCATAGAGTACGGAATGAAGAGATGTTCGGCACCATGCGCGGGTTTGATAACAAAAGAAGAGTACACGAAAAGAATTGAACTTGCCAAATCCTTTCTGTCCGGTGATGCCAAAAAACTAAAAGAATGGATAAGAGAGAAAATAAACAACTATTCAAGAATGGAAATGTTTGAGTCGGCGCTTAGATTGAAAAAGTTATACGATAGGCTTGAAGAATTTTTGGAAGTCCAGAGTGTGGAGTTGGATGGGAATGTAAACTTAGACGTTTTAGCGATAGAAAGCGGAATCGTCGTGATGTTAAAGATAAGAAATGGAATGATGCTTGCGAAACTTGAATTTGAAATCAACGGTGGATACGAGGATTTCATAAAATGGTATTACATAGGAAGAAATGAAGAACTTATCGATAGGATTGTCGTCAAAAGCAGATTCAAAAAGATGAATGAAATGTCCAAGATTTTGTCCGTAAAGATAAGTCTGCCAGTCGATGAGAATGAAGAACGCCTTGTGTCGATAGCGTACAAAAATCTCCAGAACAGGATAAAAAGTTCTGAGGCCATCAAAAAATCATTGAACAGGCTGAAGGATCTTCTGGATCTTCCGATGCCTCCAAAATTCATAGAGGGAATAGATATCTCTCACACGCACGGAAATTTGACCGTTGCCTCGGTTGTTACATTCGAAGATGGAAGACCGAACAAAAGCCTTTACAGAAAATACAGACTTTCAAACCTTACAAAGATAGATGATTTTGAATCCATGAGGCAGGTTGTAAAAAGAAGATATTCAAAGCATCCGCTTCCCGATCTTCTTCTCATAGATGGGGGAAAGGGACAGGTAGATGCGGTAAAAAATATCCTTGAAGGATTAAAATTGAGTGGAAGGATAATAGGCCTTGCAAAGGAAGACGAGAGGATCGTCTTCCCGGATGAAAGGCCGGATCTTCATCTTAGAAGAGACGATGGTGCCCTTAGAATTCTTATAAGTGTAAGAGATGAAGCGCACAGGTTCGCCACCTCCTACCATTATTCCCTAAGGGATAAAGAGATGGTAAAGTCGGGTCTTGATTCTATTCCTGGAATCGGAGAGAAAAGAAAAAAATTGCTTTTAAAGACCTTTAAAAATATAAACGGAATAAAGCGTGCTTCCTTCGAAGAGATTAAAAAAGTCGTTGGAGAAAAGGTGGCCATGAAGATAATAGAAAAGATTTCAAAAGATTAGGAGGTGGTCCTTTGAAAGGAACTTTGGAGGTTGTAATAGGACCTATGTACGCCGGAAAGACGGAAGAACTTATAAGAAGGGTTGTAAGAAGGAAGATAGCAAAGCAAAATGGCCTTATATTCAAGATTTTGTCCGATACACGAAACAGAGATCCTCTCGTTGTTTCAAGGGCGGGGACATATTTTGAGGCCGAGTTCGTAAAAGATGCTTTAGATGCCAAAAAATATCTGAACTCAAGATTTGATTATGTGGCCTTCGATGAAGCTCAATTCTTTGGAGAGGATCTAATCCAAGTCGTCAAAGAATTCATCGATGCCGGCACAGATGTTATAGTCTCGGGCCTGAATCTGGATTTTAGGGGCGAGGTCTTTGAAAATGTGATGAAAATAGCCGCAATGGCAGATGAGATCGTGCTTCTTAAGGCAGTATGTGTTGTGTGTGGCAAAGATGCAACTTTGACGCAAAGACTTATACTCAAAGATGGCGAATGGGTGCCAGCCTCATCAAAGGATCCTGTCTTTAAAGTTGAGGGATCCGATATAGAAATAAAGTACGAGCCGAGGTGTAAGGATTGCTGGAAGGTAGGTGAATGAAATGGCATTGGTTGGAAATCATGGCGATGTTGAACCTGAAATAATAGATGGGAAAGACGCACGGGCCGTTGAAAAACGCGTGCTGATAGGACCTGCGCAGGGCGCTCCAAATTACGTAATGAGGCATTTCAGAATAAATTCCAGAGGTTATACGCCGGATCATTCCCATCCGTGGGAGCATGAGGTTTACGTTTTGAAAGGCGATGGATTTTTGAACAGCGAGGGAAGATCTATACCGATAAAGTCCGGCGATTACGTTTTTGTACCGGCCGGCGAACGGCATCAATTTCTTGCAGGCGATGAAGGAATAGAGTTCATCTGCGTGATTCCCAAGTACGGACAATAACATAAAAAGAGGAGGAAGCAAAATGAACGAGGAAGAATTTCTGAAAAAAGTTAAGCGTTACGATTATCTCGATCTCAAGATTTACGATGTTAACGGTACTCTAAGGCATGTCACACTTCCATCAGGATATGTCAGCCAATCAGTGCTTACAAATGGAGTTGGGTTTGATGCCTCTAACTTTGGTTACATGAATACCTCTTTCAGCGACATGATAGCCATGCCTTTGATATCCACTGCCGTTGATGAACCCTTCGCGGAATCGACGCTTTCTGTTCTATGCGATGTCATGCTTCCGGACAGAACATCCTTTGGATGGTACCCGAGAAATGTGCTAAAGAAGGCCATCGATCATGTCAAAGAACTGGGGATCGCGACAAAGATGATGGTAGGTCCCGAGATGGAGTTTAACATTTTCAAAAGCATCTCTCACGAAGTCTCTCAGAGATCTGTGTGCGTGAAGATCAAAAGCGAGGCCGAATGGCCGCTAAAACATGAGCCAAATATAGAGATGGAAGAGGGATATCACAGACTGCCGCCTTTTGACTCCACCTATGAGATGAGAAATGAAATGGTTTCCATTCTTACTGGTATAGGAATGCCGGTAAAATATCATCATCATGAGGTTGGCATATCCCAGTTTGAGATAGAATTCCAGTTGCTCGATGCAATCGAAGCGGCCGACTGGATACCGCTTTTGAAATATATAGTAAGAAACGTAGCCCACGAGTATGGCTACGTTGTGAGCTTTCTTCCCAAACCTCTCAAAGATCAGGCAGGAAATGGAATGCATGTTCATCAATACCTTGTCAAGGAGTCAAAAAACATCTTCGATGATCCTAAAGGCCTTTACTCGCTGTCAAAAAAGGCTCTTTCTTACATTGCAGGCCTTCTTAAACACGCTCCGGCAGTCATGGCCTTTACAAATCCATCGACGAATTCTTACAAAAGGCTTGTGCCGGGCTTTGAAGCACCAACTACGCCTTCATTCGCATTTGGAAATAGAAATTCCGCGATAAGAATACCTGCTTATGTAAATGATGGAAACGCAAGGAGAATAGAATTCAGAACGCCCGATGCGACGGCAAATGTCCATTACGCGATGGCTGCCATGTTGCTTGCGGGCATTGACGGTATAAAGAAGGATCTCGATCCTTCAAAAGAAGGATTCGGGCCGTTTGAAGGAGAAAGCGTGCCAACTTTGAAAAATCTGCCTTCCACACTCGATGAAGTCTTAATTGCGCTTGAAAATGATCACGAATTCCTATCTCCAGCTTTTACCTCTGACTTCATAGAAATGTGGATCGAAAAGAAACGCAAAGAGATCAAATTCATAAATTCAATACCGCATCCGGCAGAATACGATCTATACTTTGGGATTTAAAAACAGCGCTTCCGCGCTGTTTTTAAATTCTTTCGGCTATCGATTTTGCTTGCAAGAAGAGAAGTAGATAATCTCTTCCACCAGCCTTCGAGTCGGTACCAGACATGTTGAATCCTCCAAATGGCTGGACACCTATAAGGGCACCTGTTATTTTTCTGTTTATGTAAAGGTTTCCAACGTAAAATTCATCTTTTACTCTCTTTATTCTATCCTTTCTCTTTGTGTAGACACCGCCGGTTAAACCATACTCGGTTCCATTGAAGATCTCGACTGCCTCGTCAAAGTCCTTAGCCCTTATGAATGCGAGCACGGGGCCGAAGATTTCCTCCTGGGCAATCCTTGCGTTCCCTTTGACTTCAGAGAAAATCGTCGGTTCTATGAAAAATCCGGTATCCCCGATCCTTTTTCCGCCAAGCACAAGTTTGCCCTCATTTTTCCCTATTTCTATATATCTCATTATCTTTTTCATGGCTTCATCGCTCGAGACGGGTCCCATCCAGTTTTCGAATTTGGACGGATCTCCGATCTTTATCTTTTTGGATCTGTCGATAACTTTTGCAAGCAATTTGTCGTAGATCGAATCGATGGCGATCACCCTCGAGCATGCCGAACATTTTTGTCCCTGATTTCCAAATGCGCTTACAACGATGCCTTCAGCCGCAGCATCAAGATCGGCCGATTCATCAACGACTATCGCATCTTTTCCTCCCATCTCCAAAATAACACGCTTTATCCACTTTTGCCCGTTTGGCTTTGCGGCAAGTTCATTTATTCTAAGGCCAACCTCTTTTGAACCTGTAAAGGCTATAAATCTTGTTTTTGGATTTTCAACAAGATAATCACCAAGTTTGGATCCCGAGCCAGGCACAAAATTGAAAACACCATCTGGGAATCCAGCCTCGCAAAAGATCTCGGCAACCTTTGCCCCTATGACCGAAGATATGGAAGCGGGCTTAAGCAGGATGGTATTTCCAGAGGCTATAGCGGCGGCCGTCATGGCCGTAAGAATTGCGACTGGGAAGTTCCACGGTGGAATTACAACTCCAGCGCCAAGCGGAATGTATTTCACATCATTTTTTTCTCCAGGCACCTGATATGGTTTGTACCCTTTAGAATATCTTATAGCCTCGCGACCATAATAATTTAGGGCGTCTATGGCCTCTGCCACGTCTCCGTCCGCTTCAGTCCAGTTTTTGCCAACCTCATAGACCATCCAACTGTCCAGTTCATATCTTCTTTCTTCCATTAATTTCGCAACTTTGAAAAGATATGAGGCTCTTTCGGTAGCCTTTGTATTTTTCCACGACTCAAAGGCTTTCCATGCGGCATCAAAGGCCATTTCCGCCTCGGATTGCGTGCAACTTGCGACATATCCGACGATCTCAGATGGATTTGAAGGATTGATCGATGCGATCTTATCCTTTGTGTCTATCCATTTTCCTCCTATAAAGGCTTTGTAGGTCTTTCCAAACTCCTTTTTTACCGATTTGAGTGTTTCCTCCATTCTCGATTTGTTGGCCGGTGATTTAAAATCGAGAACTTCCATGTTTTTAAACTTTTCAATCTTCATAATAACCTCCTCAAACTACATTTTTCTCTATCTCTATGTGATTTTTGAATCTATCCATTCTTAGATTGCTTATATCCATTGTTATGGTCTTTCCATGGACGATCATCTCGGCAACGGACTCTCCAACGGCAGGTGCTAACATAAAACCATGACCGCTAAAGCCTGTTGCGTATATGAATTTGGAGAGATCCTTTGATTCATCTATTATCGGCTGGGCATCTGGAGACATATCGTAGGCTCCTGACCACTGCCTTACTATATGAACATTTCTAAGAAGTGGGAAGTCCCTGACCATTTTTTGCGACATTTCTTCGAGAAATTCTATGGAATTTCCAAGGTCCTCACCGGGCATAGGATTCGCGTCTCCCTGGCCCATTAAAAGAGAACCGTGCTTTGTCTGTCTTATATAATAATTATGGTTGAAATTTATCACAAGTGGATCAAGAAAATGATTAACAGGTTCAGTTACGAGTATTTGGTGCCTTTCACCGTAGACCGGTATATCAACATTTACCATCTTTCCTATCTTTGAAGATTCAAATCCTGCGGCATTCACGACTGTATTGGTTCTTATATATCCCCTGTCTGTCTGGACTCCTACTATCTTTTTGTTGGCGATATCGATGCTTTCAACTTTTGTATGGGTAATGAAATCTCCACCCATCCGTTTTATTGCCATGGAATAGGCGATATTGGCGATTTGCGGATTTGCGTGGCCATCGCTTTGACACCAACTTCCAATCCTCACGCCTTCTAAGTTCATAAATCCAAATTTGCTCTTTATCTGGGATTTGGAGAGTATCTCCACATCGAGGCCCTGAGATCGTTGCATTTCGACATTTTTTACGAAATCCTCTTCTTCTTCAGGAGTGTAGGCAAGTAAAAGATATCCTCCCTGTTTGTATTCTATATCCATTCCAACATCTTTTTCGAAGTTTTTAAACAATTCGACGCTTCTCATTGCAAGTCTAACATTCATGGGAGAGGACCATTGCTGGCGTATGCCTCCGGCGCATCTGCCTGTTGATCCCGAAGAGACGTATGATTTTTCAATAACGCATATATCTTTAACACCCATTTTAAGAAGGTTAAACCCTATCGCACTGCCTATTATTCCCCCTCCTATTATCACAACCTCGTAGGAATCTCTCATTCTTCTCCCTCCTTTAAAAAGGCGCGGAACTCAATTGGCTTTGTCGGAGGTCTCGAGGTTCCGTGCGAAAGAGAGGAGATGGGAATTCCTGTCTTTTTTGAAAGTATCCCGAGCACTACCATTTTGCAGTTCTTTCCGTTACATGGTCCCATTGTAACCCTTGTGAGCCTTTTTAATTCTTCAAAATCAGTTACACCAAGATCTATGACTTTTTCGATCTCGTCAAGGGTAACCTCTTCACATCTGCAAACGTAAGGGCTTTCCTTCGACGGATACTTTACATGTCTTACCATATCAGCAAATTCGGAAGGCAATTCCACGTAAACGATATTTGTTTTGTTGGGATTTTTTACAACTCTTTTAACTTTTACATCGCATACGTAATTTCCTTCCCTGTCAAGTCCCCACATCTTGTCATCCATCTTGGGAAGGGGAAGGAATTCGTATGGAATGCCTAAAGTGGCAGCTTTGTCCTCTGATCTTTTCATGAAGATGGCAAGGCCCGGACAGGAAGTCACGCAGAGCGCGCATCCCGTACATTTCGAAGGATCGAAAGATGGCACCGAGTTTATATTAATTCCAACCTTTATGGCATCGAATTTGCAGGCGTACTCGCACGAGTTGCAAGGTATTTCTTCTGTACATTCTATAACCGCATGCAGTTTAGAATCATCATATCTTTCAAATCGTTGAGGTTTCGGAAGATCAATTTTTGGAACATTTATGCCCATTTTTTCAAGCCCGGTTCGTATCTTTGCAGATTTTGGCCCGCTTCTGAAGATGGCAAGGGAATTTAGATCATCGTAGATCTTATCTTCAAGATTCTCACCGGTAAGATCTTCTAACATCTGCATTGCTGCGATCTTTCCTTCCATCATGGCAGTTGTTGCTTCCTCAATCGAAGAAAGATCTCCGGCCACAAAAACATCTTTATTCGTGGTACGCATCCTCTCATCTCTTAGCGGTACATATCCACCAAGTTCCGGGATATAGGAAACCTTTGCGCCGGACTGTTCGGCAAGTTCGATAAGAGGAGTAAGACCAACCGCCACGCAGATTGTGTCAACAACGACCTCTCTTTCTGTGCCCTTGACGATGTTGTTTTCGTCAACCCTGGCAATGACCGCTCCCTCTACTTTTTCATCTCCTATGGCCCTTACTATCGTATGACCTGTCAGAATAGGTATTCCAAGGCGCCTTACCTTATTTGCATGGACTTCGTATCCTCCGACTTTGTCGAGTGCTTCAAGGATCATCTTAACCTCTACGCCACTTTGAGCAAGTTGATAGGCTAAGATAAGTCCTATGTTGCCAGAGCCGACTATTAAAAATCTCTTTCCAGGGAAAATACCGTACTGGTTCATAAGTGTTTGGATGGCGCCTGCACCGTAGACACCGGGAAGATCCGAATTTACAAATGGAAGTTGTCTTTCCATCGCCCCCGTCGCTAAGAGCAATTTTTTATACTGAACCTTCTGGATTCGTCCATCCTTTACGTAGGCGACCGTATTTTGAGGATAAATTCCTATAACTGTCGAAGAAAGCGAAATTAAGACAGGCCTTTTCTGAATCTCTTTCAAGAGTTTATCCGCGATCTCAAATCCTCTCATGGACGCGTAATGTTCATGATCTCCGAAGAATTTGTGGGTTTGTTTGACAAGTTGGCCACCGAGTCTGTCATTTTCATCTATGATAAGGGTCTTTACCTTGTCTCCCAAAATAGTGGCAGCGCTCATGCCGGCAGGTCCTCCGCCAATTATTACGGCATCGTACATCATAGGAGATCACCGTTTTTATTCTGCCTTCTTATCTGCATTCCGTCTCTTACCTTTGTCATGCAGGATCTAACATTTGGAATGCCATCTATCTCCATAAGACAGGCCGAGCATTTTCCTACGGCACAAAAAAATCCGGCGGGCCTTCCATCTATAGGGGTATATCTTAAAACCCTTATTCCTGCGGCGTGAAGTGCGGCGGCAACGCTTTCTCCTTCGTAGGCTTCTATTTCCCGCCCTTCAAAGAAGATTTTTACACGTGCTTTGCGTTGAAAGTTAAGGATAGGATGTTCTAAGATCCTTCCTTCCATATGCTTCCTCCTCTTTTCTTTGCGCTTTACAAAACCGTCACCTTTATACAGTTGCACAACATATTATGACATTTTATATTGAACATTTTCAAGATCGCTAATTTATTGTATAAGTTCTTTAATGATTTGTGGTATCAGATCTCCTATCTCTCTTGCGATCATCGAATATTCACCTTTGCCCTGCGCATAAAGTTCGGCCGTTCTGCCGTGGATGTATGCTGATAATTTTGCCGCATTAAAAAGATCCATTCCCTGGGCTGCAAAACCGGCTATCATTCCGGTAAGCACATCACCGCTTCCGCCCTTTGCGAGCGCGCTGTTTCCGGTTATATTGATTGCGTACCGGCCATCTGGGCGTGAGATAACCGTTGTTGGCCCTTTAAGGAGAGTCAAAACATGTTTTTCATTCGCAAACCTTACGGCGTGCATGAGTGGATCGGAGAGTACCTCATCGATTGATTTCGAAGTAAGACGTGCAAATTCGCCGGGATGGGGGGTTATTAGCGTATTCGGTGAAAACTCATAATCGATCTTTGAAAGCACATTTATTCCATCCGCGTCTATGACAGTGATCTTATCTTTCCATCTTGTCAAAAGATGGCTCATAATGCCTGTTGCGTTCTTTCCGGTCCCCATACCAGGCCCTATGGCTATAACATCGGATTTACCCGCTAAATCATCGATTAGAGGCAGATTTTTCAAGGAGATCTCGGAATCTTCCATCTCGAGTGGTATAGATATGGCCTCGGGAAGAAATGAAGAAATCGAAGTTGACGCGATTCTTACAAGTCCGGCACCCGATCTTAGTGCGCCAAGAGCTACCATCGACGGCGTGCCTGTGTAATTTTTTGATCCAGAAATTATCAGAACCTTTCCAAAGGTCCCCTTATTTGAAAATGGAGGCCGGAAAGGAAGAAGAGATTTTGCATCCAGAAAAGTTGTGACCTCACCTTTCAAATTTTGATCTTCGATTATTTCGGGAGGTATTCCTATCTTTCCAACCTTTATCTTCCCGCAAAGGGATCTTGCTGGATAAAAGAGCATTCCACGCTTTATCATGCCGAGCGTTACCGTCATATTCGCAACGACGGCTTTACCATCCACATTTCCGTTGTCCGCGTCCACGCCGCTTGGTATGTCTACAGAAACCGTGAATTTTGAATTCGAATTTATCATATCAATGATCTCGGAAACTCTCCCGTTGATCTTTGATTTAAGGCCTATTCCAAAGATTCCGTCAATAACTATATCGGCAGATCGTATTTCATCTTTTCCTATCGAATCAACAACGGGAATTCCCATTCTTTTAAGTATAGAAAGGTTTTTAACGGCGAGAGGGGAAGATACATTTCCAAAAACGGTGCACACCTTTACATCCATTCCCGACTCATGAAGATTTCTTGCAAGTGCCATAGCGTCTCCACCGTTATTTCCCTTGCCTACAAAGATTAAAGCACGCTTGCCTTCAAAAGTACCTATCTCTTCTTCAATGGCAAGATAAATGGAGAAGGCAGCATGCTCCATCATTATCGATTCATCTCCGTAAATCTCATTTGTCCGTCTTTCTAACTCTCTCATTTCATCAACACTTGCTATTTTCATTTTTTGCCTCCATTCACATTGGTTAATTTCATTGCGAGAGAATATTCTCTTTGGGCCTCAACGTACTTGCCCATTTTCTCGTAGGCAGAGGCTATTTTGATGTGCAATGAAGGATCCTCTGGATGCCTTGACAATGCCTTCATGTATATTTTTATTTCATATTTATGCATTCCAAGGATATTGTAAATTCTTACCCTCACAGACGGAAATGTGAATAACAAAACAATTGCGCCGGCGATCACGATTGCGTAAAATACCCATATCTGATTGTTAGACTGCCGCGATGCGCCGTTATGGGGGATAAGCATCGATATTGAGATTAATTTCGAAGTGTTAGGATCGGACGGGAAATTTGCGATCAGACTTTTTATGTCCCGTGATATTGAAGAAGAAATAAGCGTTGGATTTGCGCTTATTGCTTGAAATACTAAATCGAGATATGTCGACATCAGATTATCGAGGGGCGTTCTGTACTGAAGAGGAAGATCCTGGATCGCTCTGTAAAAGATGATCATGTTTTTTACGTATGGAGTTAGATCCTTTGCGCTTGATATCTCCCTTATGGCATCATTTATCGATGAATAAAGGGCCAAATAATTTGAAACTGTGAATTTCCACTGAAGAAGATTGGGATCCATCTGAACTGAAGAGACAGATGCTATTTGAGACTCGAAATCGACAATGTTGAATCCCATCTGAACCTGTGAAACGCTCAGGCCGCTTAACCACACATATGTCTTTACGTAGATATTCTTTATATCATAAGGGGTCGCTATGGCAGCCACAAATTTCGCCGCATTTACGTCAAAGGATCTGGGATCGGTATTTATCGTCTGGGCAAAAAGGTTCCACAAAGATACGACATTTTGGGATGGAAGAAATTTGTAAAGATCGGGAATTTTGTAGAGGTATTTTATCGTGTCAAAGACTCTTAGTGCATTAACGTAGTCTCCTTGAGATATGTAGGTAAAAAGCGCGTTATAATCATTTTGAATTGGCAAGACGTTAAAGACAAGATCAAAGTTCTTCGGAAGAGTTTGGATTTGAGGATTCTTTAAAGCATTATAAAAGTCACTGAGACTATTTTCAATTATCGCATTTGCGACACTTTCTTGCGTTGATGAGGCGCTTTGAAGTATTAACAATTTCGAATATACAACTTTAGCCTGATTTAAAAGGGTCAAAGAGGCTGGATCTGTTATAAGGCCTTCGAGAATTTTGTCTCTTTGCATCTCTAAACTTTCAGAGGCGAAGACTGTGTAAGAAATTAAAATGGCAAGAAAAAGCACGAAGAATTTTTTCAATTCATCACCTCATAAAGATAGTATTCTCTTAAGAGTTCTATACACAGTAAATCTCTTTCGTAGCCGTAATTATTTATTTTATCAGAAATCGAATTTACATCATTAGCACTTGCTTTACCTGCAAGGTAATTCCCGTAAACCGTTGAGTAAGTTTGCAAAAGATCATTTATCTTCGCATCATAGAGTTTTATATAACTTGCGAGTATGTGGATATCATCAAAATACTTTTGCTTCTGGATATTTTCGAGATTTTGAGAAACGTTGTTTGAAACCTTATTCCATGAGTAATTTACGGAGATGGAAAAATTTGCGCTGTGATTTTGCTCTATCGATCCGTTCAATGTGAAATAAAGATCGGTATTTTGCGGCTGTAACGTGTAATTGTTGTATGGGGTAAAACTGGATGGAATCTTTGGGACGCTAAGAGGCGGGAAGGAGAGTTTATCAATGGTTATATTCAGAAGGGCACCCAACATTCTAAGATCGTATGTGTATTGAGATCTCATAAGATCTATATTCGCAAGATTCTGAAGTGAGGTTGATTTGCCAGTTTGATAACTTATCATCGTGTTCATCTTCATCGCATCGAAGAAATAATTTATCACATCCATTTTCAAATCCAATCTTTCGCTTTGATAACTTGAAAAGGCCTTTTCTTCCGATTTCTGGTAGAGGGTTGGATCGAAAACCAAAGAGGCGAAAAGCGCGTTATTAGAAGAAATACCTATGTTCAGATTCAAATTTTTGTATATTCCAATGTTGACGATTCCCGTCGCCGAATAAGACATTCCGGTATCTATGGCCGATCCGCCTGCTATTCCGGAAAGCCCAAAAGATGTTATTCCGGAAAATGAAGAGATATTTCTCACATAATTGATGCTTGATATGTTATCGGCTATTTTGAGAAGATCATCTATGCTCTGGCCCATAACAACGACTCCGATCATAAGAGTTATAAATATAAATGCGAATTTTTTCAATTTTTATCGCCTCTTTCTTCCTTTTCTTTTAACTTCAATGAAAGTATGGTTTCCCTCATCTCATCTATCTGCGCATAAAGTTTTTTTATCGTTGAATTGTACTCTTCAAATTGTTTTCTCTGATCGTCCATTATCAATCTTACCCTTTCCTGGCATTCCTGCTTTTCCTTCATTATCTCCGTTTGATGTTCCATTTTATACCTTAAATTTACATTCTCGATCTCCTTTTGGTGTTCAGTATTTATTCTTTTTATTTCGTCATTTAGACTTTCGATCTTTTCTTCAAGCATTTTCTTTTCTTTTTCCGCACTTTCCAGTTGGGAGGTTAAGGCAAGCAGTTGGGATTTAAACTTTTCATTTTCTTCTTTTATATTCTCGTAAGATAAGAGTTCGGATTCCAGTTTTTTTATCTTTTCTTTGTACTCTTTTACAAGTTCGATATTCGTGGAAGTTTTCTCTCCAAGATCTTTTAACGCCTTTTTTAGCGTATTTAAGTCCTTTTCCATCTCTTCTTTTGAATTTTTGAGTTTCAAATTTTCATTTTCAAGTTCTTCTATTTTCACCTTAAGAGACTCAATCGCATTATCTTTTTCTCCAAGACGTTTTTCAAAATCCGATCTTAAAGTTTCGATCTCGAGTTTGTTATTCTCGAGTATGGCAGAAAAGATGCCTTTAATCCTTGAAAGGTGCCCTTCAAGTTCGGCAAGTTCCTTAATGTGGCCTTCAAATGCATTTTGGGATTCATATATCTCGAGAAGTTTTGAAAAGAATTCTTTGCCGGTTACACCAGAACTTTTTATGGCATTCGTTATTCTGTCCTTTAACTCTTCATCTATTTTGACCGAATAAGTTGTGTCCACGTTGTTCCTCCCTTCAGATATCTTTAAATTAAGTATACCAAAAGTATATAGAGTTTAAAGTATATAAAATGGTTTACCTACAAATTGACAGACTTGTACCTCTCATTCATTTCCTCTCTTTCTATGCCTATGTATCTCAAAGTTATCTTTGGACTTGAATGGTTAAGCATCTTCTGTAGCATCGCTATATCCGTTCCGTTTTTGTATTGGTGATATCCAAAGGTTTTTCTGAGAGTGTGGGTTCCGACATTTTCTTTTATTCCCGCGGCCTTACAGTACTTGTTTATCATCTGCCACGCGGCGATTCTACTTATAGGCCTTATCCCGCCATTTTTCTTTCTGCTTGGGAATACCCACATTTCCATGTCTGAAGGCCTAATCTGCTCGATGTACAAATTTATGCTTTCGATAACCGCATCGTTGAGAGGAAATTTCTTCGTTTTGCCGGTCTTTTTTTCTTTTACAAGCACCTCTTCCCTTATCTTTCCATTTTTGTAAAGGAGATCTCCCCATTTCAATTTCAGAATATCCGATATCCTAAGGCCTGCATTTATGCCGAGCGTAAATATGAGAAGGTCTCTAAGATCTCCGTTTTCCTTCATTAGACGCTTGACAGTTTTTATCTTTTCTATATCTTTTATCGGACTAACCTCTTTCATTTTTTCATCTCCTCAAGGCGTTTTCTAACCTTTCCAGGCCCTTCAAAAGTAAGTGCCGTGGCGTTGCAACATTCATTCTTTGAAATCCACTGCCTCCGATTCCGAAAAGATTGCCGTCGTCGAGCGCAACTCCTGCCCTTTCAGTTATGAGATTGTAAAGTTCACCGTCAGAAAGGCCGAGGTTCCTGAAATCTATCCAACCAAGGTAAGTTCCTTCTGGATTTATCAGTCTGACCTGCGGAATTTTTTCTTCAAAGAAGGCTTTAACAAGATCAAAATTTCCCTTCAAGTATATCAAAAGTTCATCAAGCCATTGGGCGCCGTAAGTGTAGGCCGTTTCGGTCGCCACTATAGAAAAGATATTCGATGTTTCAAGTTCAAAGTTTTCAGACGCGATCAAAAACCGATCTCTCATCTTTTTATCCGGTATGATGACCACAGAAGATGGTATACCTGCAAGATTGAAGGTCTTATTTGGCGCTATAAATGTAAGCGCTAATTCCTTGAAATCCGTTAAAAGCATAGAAGTGTGAACGTTGGGGCTGTAAACGAAGTCAGAATGTATTTCATCAGAGGCTATTATTATACCGTGCCTTTCACATATTTCGCCAAGAGTTTCGAGTTCTTCCCTCTTCCATACCCTCCCAACAGGGTTGTGGGGGCTGCAAAGAATCAACATCTTCGTCCTTTTTGTGATCTTATGTTCGAGATCTTCGAAATCCATGGTATACCTTTCATCCTTCAATTTTAAGGGATTATTGACGATTATTCTGCCGTTGTTTTGGATTATTCTGAAGAAAGGATAGTAAACCGGAGGTTGGACGATTATCTCGTCTCCGGGATTTGTATAAGAAAGGACTGCCATTGTAAGAGTTGACACAACACCAGCACCATCGACCATCCATTCTCTCTTAACATCTATGCCGTGCCTTCCCTTCATCCATTTGATTATAGAATCGTAAAAGCTTTCCGGTCTGAAGGTATACCCGAAGATTCCGTGATCCGCCCTCTTTTTAATTGCATCAATTATTTCAGGTGGTGTTTTGAAATCCATGTCGGCTATCCACATAGGAAAAAGATCGTTTCTTCCAAACATTTCCTGCATGCCTTCCCATTTTCGAGAGTTTGTGCCGTGTCTATCGATTTCTTCATCAAAATTGTAGCGCATTTTTTTACCTCCTGTGGATTGAATTTAACAAAAGCCTCTTGTGTTAAATTCGAAATTTAGAAAATTATACCATCAAAAGGCCACGAAGGGAATATTTAAGGCCATTTGATGGCGTAAACCATATTTTTGCTTTATATACAATAAATTAGTAGGTATACCTCTACAAACGTGTGTATAAAAGTAAACCTCAGTTTATTCGATCATCTTATTTTTATGCCCAAATTTTTCTCAGGCAAATCTCCGCTGACTTTGAATTTCGATGTGCTTCTGGCAATGGTGAGAAAAGCGTTTTCACCCTTTGTAAATTCGGCAAAAAACCGTATATCCCTAACATCGGATAATCCGGGAACGTAAGTCATCCTTAACTCGTAAGAGGTTTTGCTTTTTCTTGCCATTTTTATAGATTCGCTTACTTCGGGCCAGTAATTTCTTTCCACTCCCGTCAATAAAGGGTATCTTTCGGGAGATGATTTTACGTCTATCGCAATGTAATCGACCTTTTCAATTACTTTTTTTACCATTTCTGGATTCGTTCCATTCGTGTCCAGTTTCAGCATATATCCGATCTTTTTTATGTAATCCAGGAATTCCGGCAAATCTTCGTTGATCGTCGGCTCTCCTCCGCTAACGCAGATAGCCTTTACCCTTTCTTTTAATCTGCCTTCGAGAATATTTTCGACTCTAATATTGGAGATCCCTTTATTCCCGTACGCGATTTCCCAGTTATGGCACCACGGACATCTTAAATTGCATCCAGCGGTAAAAATGACGGCGGAAGGATATCCTGGATAATCGATAAGGCTAAAAGTTAGAATATCCGCAATTCTCATAATTTAAATGTAACCCTTTCTTTGAATTCCTGCCGCTTGCCATCATTCCAGTTCTGGACCGGTCTGTAATAACCTACAACCCTTGAATAAACCTCGCACGGCGATCCGCAGTACGGACATTCGAAATGTTCGCCGCTTATATATCCATGGTCCGGGCATATCGAAAAGGTCGGCGTTATCGTTATGTATGGCAAAGGCGAACTTTCAAGTATCTGCTTTACAAATCTTTTCAAAGAGAGGTGATCCACTATTTTTTCCCCGACAAAGAAATGTACAACTGTGCCGCCGGTATATTTGGTTTGCAACTTAGACTGATGCTCCGTGACATCGAAGGGATCTTTAGAGAAATTAACAGGCAACATTGTTGAATTCGTGTAGTAGGGTGAGAGATCCCCACCGGATGTTTTTATATCCGGATACATCATTCTATCTATCTTTGCAAGTTCAAATGAAGTGCTTTCTGCCGGCGTCGCTTCGAGATTGTAGAGATTCCCAGTTTTATCAGTGAATCCTTCCAGTTTTTTTAACATATGATCGAGAACTTTCTCAGCGAAGAGTTCTCCTTCAGGACTCTCTATTCCCTTTCCGATGAAGTTTAAGAGAGATTCATGCATTCCAACAAGTCCGATCGTTGAAAAATGATTTGACCAGTAATAATTCGTGGTAGCTTTTATGTTTCTCAGGTAGAATTTAGAATAAGGGTAAAGACCTTCCTCTGTTAAATTTTCAATCAGATTTCTCTTTATTTCAAGAGATCTCATGGCAATATCCATTGTCCTGTCCAGCATTGAGAAATACTCATCTTCGTTGTTTGAGAGATATCCTATCTTCGGAAGATTAACTGTTACCACGCCAATAGATCCAGTTAAGGGATTTGAATTGAAAAGGCCGCCGCGCCTTTTTATTTGCATCTTCTCACCCCCATCGTTGACGAAATTGAAGGAAAGCTTTTTCATGTGAGCCCTAACTTCGTCATTTTTTAGCCTTAGCCTGCAGCACATGCTCCTGATATCCGACGGATCCATATCCGAATTGACAAAATTCGCAAAATAAGGAGTTCCGAATTTTGCCGTCATCTGCATTATAAGATCAGTTATTTCATCGTCCCATTTGAAATCTTTAGTTACATTATAGGTCGGTATTGGAAAAGAAAATGGTCGTCCCTCTCCATCTCCTTCCATATTTATCTCTATGAATGCCCTGTTTATCATCTTCATCTCTTTTTCAAAATCGCCGTATTTTTCGGGTTGTTCCTGTCCTCCTATTAATACATGCCTTTCACGGTACATTTCCGGTACGAAGAGATCAAATGTGAGATTTGTAAATGGAGATTGAAATCCAGATCTTGTGGCGACATTCATGTTAAAAATGAATTCCTGCATAATTTGTTTTACATCATCATAATCAAGTTTGTCATATCTTACAAAAGGCGCGAGTAGTGTATCGAAATTCGAAAAAGCAACGGCCCCTGCAACCTCTCCCTGAAGGGTATACATGAAATTCACTATCTGCAGAAGAATTGTTGAAAAATGTTTTGCCGGCTTGGATGAGACCTTTCCCATTGCTCCTTTAAATCCGGTTTTTATTAAATCTTCGAGATCCCATCCGACGCAATAGGCGGACAAGTACCCGAGATCATGGATATGCATCCATCCTTCTTTGTGATATCTGGCTATTTCCTCATCGTATACATTGTCGAGCCAATATTCTTTTATCACTTTCCTATAGACATTGTGTTCCAGTCCCTGAAGTGAATAACCCATATTGGCATTTTCCTTAACTTCCCAGTCTGTTTTTCTGATATAACTTTCGATCATGTCTTTGATATCCATACCATCACTCCTTTTCTGGATAAAGTAATTCAGGTGGAATATTTCCGCTTGCTTTTATTCTGTAAGTATTTGGAAGGATTTCCTTCACATTCTCTATACAATCATCGATTTCTTGATATCCTCCTACTTCCGGATCTATCCTAAAACGCATGTCTTTATTTATGCCCGCAAGAAAGGTGGCAATCTTTATCATTTCATCGCATTCAACAAGGCCTTTTGAATAAACGCTCTCGGCAACGATCTTGCTGCTTTGACCGAATTTCTTAAAATTCTTGATGACCTCTTCATTCGAATGTCCCGTCAATTTAAGGTGTAAATCTGGATCGAAGGCCTTCAGGCTCATTGTAAGGCCTTTGGAAAGTTCAAAGATATCGTCGTCTAAGTGTTCGGAGTTCGTTATTATCCAACTTTCGATTTTTTCAGATTTCAGAGCAAGTAAAAGATCTTTCAAATGAGGATCAAGCGTCGGTTCCCCTCCGCCCAGAAAGACAAGATTAACACCGTTAGACTTTAAAATTTTTATGAATTCATCTATTTCCAAAAATTTGATCCTGTTCTCCCTCCATCTTCTGTCGAGTTCATCCCTGACATCTTGCGGAAGGCATATATTCCACTTTTGGGATTTCCATATACAGTAAGTGCAATTCCAGTCGCACCCCCAAAATGTTGCGTAGGCACTGTTATCTTTGAATTTCACTATTTGATAAATGTTCATTCGATCACTTCCAGATCAAAATCGAGATATAGATATTTATCGCTTTCAAGCATTTTGTTGACCTTTAAAGCCATCGCTCTCTCAAAAAGTGGAGAGTCCAAAACCACGGTATGAAATTCTCCGCCTTCTCCCGCGGGATCCACGGATGGATTCTCAGAGACAAATCTTTCAAGATCGTCTGTATCTTTGAATGTATAACCAAGATATTTCTCCGGAAGGCACTCTTTGTCGACCGCGATTATTGAATAAACAAAACCATTTTCGATCATTTCCTTCACAAGGCTTGAAGAATCCATCTTCCATAAAGGTTCTATTGCCTCTATATTCGCATTCCTTGCTATGTTATCTATCCATCTGAGGTGATCTTCAAGGTTTATATCTCCGCCAATTATTCCCGATACACCGAGATTTTTTATGAATGCAGATAATTTTTGATTGCCAAGACTCATATCAAAGGTCACCATTTCCCTTTTCATGTTGTGTGAGATTTTTTCAATCGATTTGATATTTTCGTAATGGGGAGAGATCCCTATCGTTGTCTTCAAAGTAAGGAGATATCTGACATTCATCCCACGCTTTTGTGCAAGGTATACGGCGTACAATCCATCCTTTCCACCCGAGAAAAATGCAACGTAATCTTTCATAATCCCCTCCTTAAAAATTTAAAGGCCGACAAAATGTCGGCCGATCGCCCTTCAAATCACGCCATTAATTCCACGAATGTTTTTTTACAGGCAGGTCTTCTGGCTTCTGGATCATCCTCAATTCGCGCCTTCCCGGTTTCCCAGTGGCATCTGCAAATTTCGTCCCCAGTTACAGCGGCGGGCCCGCGTCGGTTTCTCACCGAACTTCCCTTTTAAACAAAGTACCTGTATAAAATTATTTTATCATTTTATGCCCTGTAAATCAAATGAAGTAAAGTGCTAAAGACGATTTTGAATTTCTCTTTCTTTTCATAATAGACTTGCAACCTATTTTTCGAATATTTCCATAGCCTTTCTATCAGATTCAGGTTCGGTGAGTAAGCCGGCAAATATATCACTTCTATTCGGTTTTTGAACCTGCTTTAGTATACAAACCAGCTTATACACACCAATTTTGGATGCAGGCCAGTATTTGTGTTATAATTCACATGTCTGAGATGAAAGAGTTTTCTGACATCGAGGAGGCATAAATGAAAGTACCGGAATCTTACAGACCGCATCTTATTTTTGTTGGAAGGAGAAATGCAGGGAAGTCCTCTTTATTTAACGCTTTTATAGGTTCAAATATAGCCATTGTCTCCGATCATCCTGGAACGACGACGGATCCTGTCTACAAATCGATGGAATTACTTCCGATGGGTCCCATCACTCTGGTAGACACGGCCGGTCTTGATGATGAAGACACGATAGGCAAATTAAGAGTTTCAAAGACGCTTTCGACGATTTACAAAGCCGACATTGTTTGCGTGGTCGTGGAAGGAAATGGCCGGTGGAGTGAATACGAAGAAGAAATCGTAAAAGATCTAAAAAAACGTGAGATACCCTTTGTAATTGCGCTTTCCAAATCGGATCTTGGAATAAATGAATCTCTTGTCGAATATATAAAATCCTGCGGGTATTTATATTCTATCCTCTCTGTCAAAGATGAAAAATCCATTGATGATCTAAGAAAGATAGTAGCCTCCATTGGATTCAAACCATATGAACCTCCGCTTATAGAAGATCTTGTAGACGGAGGGGATTTTGTTGTCCTTGTAGTTCCAATAGATCTTGAAGCGCCAAAGGGAAGACTTATAGTCCCGCAGGTAGAGGCAATAAGAGAATGTTTGGACGCCGAGGCTATTCCCGTTGTTACAAAGGAGAGAGAATTAAGATGGACGCTCGAGAGGCTTAAATCAAAGCCAAAACTTGTTGTAACCGATTCTCAAGCAATAATGAAAGTTATGGCAGATGTGCCCGAGGATATACCTCTGACGACCTTTTCGATTCTTGAGGCAAGACACAAAGGAGATCTCTTAGAACTCGTAAGGGGCCTAAGAGCGATAGATAAACTCGAAGACGGAGATTATATCTTGATTTCAGAAGCGTGCAATCACAGAACGCTTGCAGATGACATAGCGCGCGTGAAGATTCCAAGATGGCTCGAGAATTTCACCGGCAAGTCGTTGAACTTTGAAATTCACTCTGGCAGAGAATATCCGGATGATGTAAAAAAATACAAAATGATTCTTCACTGCGGAGGATGCGTCATAACAAGAAGGATGATGATGGAAAGGATAAGGCAAGCAAGGGAACTGGGAATTCCCATAGTCAATTACGGTGTCATAATTTCTTACCTTCACGGTGCGATCCCGCGCGTGCTAAGAGTATTTCCGGAAGTTATGATGGAGTGGGAAGGTATAAATGCGAAAAGAATATGATGCTCTCGGAGAGATAGATGTACCGGACGATGCCTACTATGGACCTTTTACGTCCCGCGCGATAAAGAATTTTCCTCCTTCAAGAAAGACACATCCTTATTTGATTCGCGCGCTTTCAGATGTCAAATGGGCATGCGCGTGCGCGAATGAAGAACTTGGGCTTTTAGATCGTGATGTGGCAGGTGCCATAGAAAGATCGTGCGATGAGATGGACAATCTTTCGCGATGGTTTGTGGTCGATCCGCTCTCCGGCGGGGCTGGAACTGCCCTTAACATGAATATGAACGAGATCATAGCCAATAGATCGACAGAACTTTTAGGGGGCCATCTTGGTGAGTACATCGTCCATCCCTTAGACGATGTCAACAAATCTCAATCGACTAATGATGTTTATCCGACGGCCATAAAACTTGGTGCAATAAGGCTTTTGAGGGTTCTTGTGGATGAGGTCGCCTTGCTTCAAGAAAGCCTCCAGTCCAAAGAAAAGACTTTTGACGGCGTTCTGAAGGTTGGCAGAACAGAGATGCAGGATGCTGTCCCCCTTACTCTTGGCCAGGAATTCGGTGCATATGCCGAAGCCATAGCGCGGGACAGGTGGAGACTTTACAAAGTTGAAGAAAGGATGAGGTTTATAAATCTTGGCGGCACCGCGATCGGGACAGGAATAAATGCTCCAAGGACTTTTTCGTACATCGCCACCCGTTATCTTTCTGAGAGGGCCGGCGTAGGCCTTGTAAGATCTGAAAATTTGATAGAGGCAACGCAAAACACAGATGTATTTGCCGAAGTTCACGGGCTTTTGAAAACGTTAGCAACAAACCTTATAAAGATTTCAAATGATCTCCGCCTTTTATCGAGCGGACCTCGAGCGGGTATAGGCGAGATAAAATTAAAGGCTGTCCAGATGGGAAGTTCTATAATGGCCGGAAAGGTAAATCCCGTCCTTCCCGAATACGCCATATACATGTCTGTGAAGGCGCTTTCAAATGATGTGGCTGTGAATATAGCTGTTTCTTCTGGAAATTTAGAGTTGAATGCCTTTTTGCCTTTGATTCAATACTCGCTTTACGATTCATTTGATTCTCTCATTGAAGCCGTGCGCGCTTTAAGAATGTGTGTGGACACCCTCGAGGCCGACCCGGAAAGATGTATGGAAAATCTCGAAAAAAGTGCAATGATGGCAACCTGCTTTGTGCCTTTACTCGGGTACGAGAAAGTTTCAAAGATCGTATCGGAGGCCATAGAAAAACACGAGAATGTTAAAAAATTGCTTTTGGAAGCCGGCGTCTCTCCAGAAATGATAGAAAGTGCCTTCGATCCCAAAAAAATGATAGCCCTCGGCTATGTGCCAGAATCTCCTCCAGAAAATTGAAATTGAAATGAAAAGATGAAATGATAAGATCTCCTCGAAGGAGATGATTGAATGGTTTCAATTCTCGATATAATCGGGCCTTCCATGATAGGGCCATCAAGTTCTCACACCCTCGGAGCGATGAAAATAGCAAAATTTGCTTACAACCTTTTTGGAACCACTCCCGACAGCGTTTCATTTTACCTGCATGGATCCTTTAAAGAAACCTACATAGGCCATGGAACGAAACTTGCCCTGATCGCCGGGATATGTGGTATGAAAACGGACGATCCGGATGTTGCAAAAGCGGACAGAATCGCAGATGAACTCGGTATAAATTATGAATTCAAAGGAATAGATCTCGGCGATGTCCATCCCAACACCGTCAAGATCGTGATAAGAAAAGCAAACGCCTTTCACGAAGTTATAGGCTCTTCAATAGGAGCTGGAAGAATAAGGATCATTTCGATAGATTCTATAATGTGCTCTGTAAACGGTGATTTCCCCGCGCTTGTGATAGAAAATGAAGATGTCCCGGGCGCACTTGAGGCTATTATCAGGATAATCGCAACGAATGGCATAAACATAGCGCAGGTTAATCTTAACAGGCTTAGCAAGGGATCGAAGATTGCGAGTATGGTTATAGAACTCGACGATGAACTTCCACCATTTGTTTTAGAATCTCTAAAAATGCTAAATGTCATAAGATTTGTCACATATGTAAAATCTTTGAACTGAAAGAGGGAATAAAATGAATGTCAAATCGCTGAAAGACCTTATAGATATATGCGAAAAGACCGGCGAAACGCTACACAAAGTCATCATGGACTGGGAAATGCTCGATACTGGATACTCAAATGAGTACATAACGGAAAAAACTTCAAAACTGTTATCCGTAATGGAGGAAGAGTACACCTCAAAGAAGGGAAAGGAATTCAAGACTCTGGTAGGTCTGACAGGATCAAATGGGAAACGGATGCTCGAATATCTTCCCAAAGCCTTCGTCGGCGAGAGGGTTTTCAAGGCGGCCACGATAGCGGTTACAATGTCCGAAAGCAATGCATCCATGGGAAGAATAGTCGCATGTCCAACGGCCGGCTCGAGTGGAGTGATGCCAGGTGTGCTTTTGACGCTCGAAGAGAGCGGGATAGAAAGGGATAAACTCGTACTTTCTCTAATCGTGGCGGGAGGCATAGGAAAGATTATTTCGATGAGAGCCTCCCTTTCGGGAGCAGAAGCAGGATGCCAGGCGGAGATAGGCAGCGCCACAGCCATGGCCGCGGGGGCGGCCGTCTACGCAATGGGAGGGAGCCCTCAAACTGTTTCAAATGCTGCCGCGCTTTCTTTGAAATCTCTTATGGGGCTTGTCTGCGATCCTGTCGGTGGATTCGTCGAGGTGCCTTGTGTGAAAAGAAATGCGGCCGGTGCAACTCTTGCTTTGGTCTTTGCGGACATCGCCATGGCAGGTGTTGAGAGCGTTATTCCATTTGACGAGGTTGTGGATGCGATGATGGCAGTTGGAAAGAGCATGCCTGAATCCTTAAGAGAAACCGGCAAAGGTGGCATTGCGATCTCTCCGACGGCGAGAAGAATCATGAAAAACCTCAAAGAAAAGTTAAGTATTCCAGAAGATAATTAAAAATATTTAAAACAAATGAAACTGAATATTCTTAATCAAGAAACTAAGCGTTATTATTTTATGTTGTAAAATCCTTTCAAAGGTCAAGGTGATCGGTTTGAATTACGTAAGATTGTTAGAAAACAAGAAGTACGTCAAGCAACCGCCCGGTGGAGCGGAAGTTTGATCGTGCTTTTTCCATATCCACCGGGCCACATCGAAAAGATGTGGCCTTTTTATTTGAATAGGAGGTGAAGAATGAATTTTTTCAGGTACAACGCGACAGGAAACACATTTATAATCTGTGATCTTTCGACTTCAACTCTCAGCGACGAGGAAAAAAGCAAAATAGTCACCGAAAGGGTAGAGGATCGCGACGGGATGATCTTCGTCGAAAAGAAAAAAGACGGTTTCTTTATGGACTATTTCAATCGTGACGGAAAAAGGGCTGCATTTTGTGGCAACGGCTCGAGAAGTTTTGTCAAATATCTTCACGATTCAAAGCAAATAGGCGAAAAGGTCGTCTTTAACTCATTCTCCGGCTATATCGAGGGACGCGTAACGCCAGAAGGCGTTATGGTAAAGATGCCACCTTTGAAAGTTGAAAAAATCTCAGGAGGTTATTACGTGACCGTTGGTGTACCGCATTACGTGATCTTTTCAAAAGAAATAGAAAATATAGACGTTGAAAATGAAGGAAAAAGATTAAGAAATGAATTAAACTCGAATATCGATTTTGTAGAAGTAATTGGTGATTCAAAAATAAAGGTCAGAACGTACGAAAGAGGTGTCGAGGCTGAGACAAAGGCATGTGGTACCGGATCGACCGCGAGCGCTTATATCGCGAGAATGATAAATAACTGGGGCAATGTTGTCATCGTCCTTGTTAAAGGTGGCATACTCAACGTTATTTTTGATGGAAATGACATATATCTTAAAGGAGGCGTTGAAAATGTTTAGAGGAGTGGGAACGGCGATAATAACTCCTTTTAAAGATGGGGAATTGGACATGACAACTTACGAAAGATTGCTGAACTTTCAGATCGATAACGGAGTCAAATCAATATTTGTCCTCGGAACGACGGGAGAATCTCCGTCGGTAGAAGATGACGAGATTGACCGTCTTGTAAGCAAAAGTGTAGAAATTTGCAATGGCAAGGTAGAGGTGATAGTAGGTGCCGGGACAAATAGCACAAAGAAGACCGTCGAGAAGATAAAACACGTTCAAAAGTACAATCCTGAAGGTGTTCTTGTTGTGACTCCTTATTACAACAAGCCTACCCAGCGAGGCCTTTACGAGCATTACAAATATATCTCGGAACACACAGACGCGAAGATAATAATTTACAATGTTCCATCAAGGACGGGAGTCAATATTCTTCCAGAGACCGTTTACAAAATAGCATCAGACTGTAAAAATGTTAAGGGATTGAAAGAGGCAAATCCGGATATAAACCAGATCGACATGGACATAATCATTCTCAAAAGTATCCGTGATTTCAGGATATACTCGGGAAATGATGATTCTGCCTTTCATCTTCTCTGCTCGGGCGGAGACGGAATAGTCTCTGTCGCTTCAAATGTAATCCCTCGACAAATGCAGGAAATGTGCGATCTCATCTTTTCCGGAAATGTAGAAATGGCAAGAGAGATTCACATGAAATACTTTAACTTCTTCAAAGCGTTGTTCATCGAATCAAATCCGATTCCCGTAAAGGCAGCCATGTCCATGATAGGATTTGGAAACGGAGAATTGAGACTGCCTCTTGCCGGGGCCGGTGAAAAAACCATCGAGGCGTTGAAAGAAGCGATGAAAAGATCTGGCATATTGAAATCAGAGGTGGCGTAATGAACTTTGGCGTGGTTGGAACAGGAAAGATGGGAAGGGAAATAATCGAGACATTTCAAGATGTCGGCCACAAACTCGTTTTAAAGATCAACAGTTCAGACCAGAGGATAGATGGCATCCCAGACGTCATTGTCGATTTTTCAAGGCCCGAGGCCCTCGTCACAACTTTGTCGATCTGCCGCGATTACAAAATCCCCCTTGTCATAGGCACAACGGGCCTTGGACAGAAAGAGATGGAGGAACTTAAAAAGGCATCGATTTACTTCCCAGTCGTTCAATCATACAATTTTTCCATCGGAATAAATTTAATTCTAAAAATGCTTTCACAATTTTCGATCTATTTGAACGGATGGGACACAGAAATCTGTGAGACACATCATTCTCATAAAAAAGACAAACCGTCCGGTACCGCTTTGATGATCAAAAACGCTTTGGGAAGGGATGTGCCAATCCATTCGATAAGGATAGGGGGCGTATATGGAGATCACAGCGTGATCTTCGGAAATGCTGGAGAAATAATAGAAATATCCCACAGGGCATTGTCGAGGAAAGTATTCGCAATGGGGGCGTTAAAGAGCGCAGAATGGATTATCGGAAAAGCACCGCAGTTTTACACATTCAGCGAGATCGTTGAGAATATGAAAGGTGTGGAAAAATGAACACAGACGAGATAATAAACCTCATATCCAATTCAAAAAAGGTTACGCCTGTTAGGGCATTTATAAAAGGAGATCTTGGCGGGATTAAATTTGAAAATGTTGAATTTTTTGGAGATGAAAAGTTCGGGATTCTCTTCGGAGACTATGAAGAGGTAATGAAGGTTATAAGGGACAACGCGGGAATAAAGGGATATCATTTAGAAGTCATCGCGAAAAATTCTGCCGTCCCTCTTGCCGATATTTTGAAATACAATGCGAGGATAGAGCCCAGCGCGATAATAAGAGAAATGGTCGAAATAGGGGACGGCGCCGTTGTAATGATGGGAGCGATCGTAAACATAGGCGCAAGTATAGGGAGTGGAACTATGATAGACATGAATGCCGTAATTGGAGGCAGGGCAGTTATAGGTAAAAGATGTCATATAGGTGCCGGTGCAGTCGTAGCCGGAGTCATAGAACCGCCGAGTGCGACGCCGGTAGTTATAGAGGACGATGTGCTTGTCGGAGCAAATGCCGTAATTTTGGAAGGAATTCATGTGGGAAAAGGGAGCGTTGTCGCGGCCGGTGCCGTTGTAATAGAAGATGTTCCTTCCTACCATGTCGTTGGCGGAGTGCCTGCAAAGATAATAAAGACGGTCGACGGAAAAACGATGGCCAAGGCCCAGATTGTCGAAAGTTTAAGAAACCTCGGAGGCCAGAGATGAATGTGATCGTTCAAAAATACGGTGGCTCTTCTGTTGCGGATACCCAAAGAATCAAAAATGTCGCAAAAAGAATAAAGGCCAGGACAGATCATGGATACAAAGTGGTGGTCGTCGTTTCGGCGATGGGAAAGACCACGGATAACCTCATTTCGCTTGCAAAAGAATTGAGCCCGGATCCAGATCCACGGGAAATGGATATGCTCCTTTCAACTGGAGAGCAAATATCAATTGCCCTTCTTTCGATAGCGTTAGAGGAGATAGGTGTCCGTTCTAAATCTTTCAACGCGTTTCAGATAGGAATAAAGACAACAAACAATCACACTCAGGCAAAGATAAAGGATATAAATGATGAGGTCATCTTCAGAGAATTTGAAACTCATGACGCTCTCATAATAGCCGGCTTTCAGGGCATAGACGAAATGCAGGACTTAACAACGCTCGGGCGCGGAGGATCCGATACGACGGCAGTTGCTTTCGCGGCAAAATTGAAATGCGATTGCGAAATATACAGCGACGTAGACGGAATATACACATGCGATCCGAAGATGTATCCTCAGGCAAAAAAATTGTCTTACATAACTTACGATGATATGTTAGAACTCGCTTCTCTGGGAGCGAAGGTTTTACATTCAAGATCGGTCGAAATTGCCAAGAAATACGATGTGAAAATTTACTGTGCATCTTCATTTACAGATACGGAGGGGACTTACGTGGTAAAAAAATTGCCTGAATGGCTTGAACAGCCTGTCGTGACGGGCGCAACGATCGAGAAGGATCAAACGAAGATCACAATTTCAGATCTGCCGGACGATGATCTTTTGATCTCTGAAATTTTTAAAAGTCTTTCCAATTTAAATGTGAATGTTGATATGATATCCCTTTTTTCAGATGGAGAAAAAATGCATCTTTCATTCACGGTCATTGAGGATCACAAAGAATCGATGATGAATTCTTTGAAAGAATTGGTTGGTCAAAGAGCAAAAATAACAAATGATGGATATTACACCAAAGTTTCCATAGTCGGCGTTGGAATGAAATCGAGTGCAGGAGTGGCCGGCCGTTTCTTTTCAATCCTCTCATCGCTTAACGTCAAGCCAGTCCTTGTGACAACATCCGAGATAAAGATTTCGTGCCTTGTCGATCCGCAAAAGGCAGGCATTGTTTTGGAAAGCATCGCGAAAGCCTTTGATCTTTGAGGTGAGAGACGTGAATGAATATTTAGTCGATGTCTACAAACCATTTCCTATAACTGTCAAAAGAGCGGAACACGTGTATATTTATGATTCAAATGGAAAAAGATACATTGACACATTTTCCGGAATAGGAGTGCTCGCCTTCGGTCATTCAAATGAGGACATAAAAAAGGCGATGAAAGAAAAAATAGACAGGTATACCCATCTTTCGAATTATTTTACAGACCCCGATGCGATCGAGGTTGCAAAAATGCTCATGGAAAAGACGGGAAGAGGCGGAAAGGTATTCTACGGAAATTCCGGAACCGAAGCAAATGAAGCGGCTCTAAAGGCTATAAAAAAGAAAAAAGGCAGAATCGTTTCCTTTAATGGAAATTTTCATGGAAGAACAATAGGATCCCTTTCTATAACGGGCTTTGACAATCTTTCAAAACCATTTCTTCCATTGATCGGGGAAGTATATTTTTTGCCATTCGGAGATTCAAAGGCCTTTGAAGATTATATGTCAAAAGAAGGAAAGAATGTCTCGGCCGTATTTGTCGAAACGTTGCTCGGAAGTGGCGGGCTTAAGATGATTGATAATCAATTCGCAGAGAAGATTATGGAAATGAAAGAAAGGTACAAATACATTCTTGTCGCCGATGAAGTCCAGGCAGGGCTTGGAAGGACCGGAAAATTTTATGCGCACGAATATTTCAATTTAAAGCCCGATATAATAACGGTCGCGAAATCTATCGGAGGAGGGCTTCCTCTTTCTGCGACCATCTTTCTCGACGAATATGCGGACGTATTCTCGCAGGGCGAACACGGATCGACCTTTGGACCCAATCCTGTCGCACTTGCGGCGGCAAAAGTCGTGCTTTCGAAATTGAGTGAGGAATTCATAAAACAGGTAAGAGAAAAGGGAGAATACTTCAAAAAACACCTGAGTGCCTTGCCGGTCAAAGAGGTAAGGGGGATCGGCCTGATGATAGGCGTCGAACTTCCATTTAAATCTAACGATATAATAACGGCAGGATTAAAAAACGATTTACTTTTAAACGTTGTCGGTGGAAATACAGTCAGATTCCTCCCGCCTCTCGATATTTCCTACGACGAAATGAATGAAATTCTCGAAAGATTTGAAAAAACAATCGAGGTATTGAAAAATGGACTCAATTGAATTAAGGCATATCATACACCAAAACCCGGAACTATCATTTCAGGAATACAAAACACAGGAATTACTAAAAAAGGCGATAGAGGAAATCGGTGTCGAAGTTTATCCTATCGTTCAGACGGGCCTTATCGTGCCGATAAAGCGCACAGATGGTCCATACATACTTTTAAGGGCAGACATGGATGCTCTTCCGATAAGAGAGAAGACTGGATGGGAATTCTCTTCCAAAAACAATTACATGCACGCTTGCGGCCACGATGTTCATATGGCGATCATGTACGAAGTTATGAAGGCAATTTACAAATGGACTGGAAATTTTATCTTTGTCTTTCAGCCAGCCGAAGAAAGCGGTGGCGGGGCCAGTAGGGTTATAGAAGAGATAAAGGATAAATACGAAATATGCTGTGCTATAGCGGTTCATGTGACAGACGAATATCCATTCGGTACGGTCGCGACAAATAGCGGCGTTATCTTTGCGAGCGCGACGGAGATAAATCTAACCTTTAACGGTAAAGCCGCACATATTGCATTTTACAAAGATGGCATAGACGCTATAAAAACCGGCGTTGATTTTCTCCAACAGTTTTACTCTGTTGAATTTGAAGACAAAGTCCTTGCCGGATTCGGAAAAGTCTTCGGAGGCAACGCAAGAAATATAGTAGCCGATGAATTTCAACTGCAAGGCACGATAAGGGCAGATTCTGTAGAAAAATCGAACACAGTGTATGAGAAAATATATGAAATTGCAAGAAATGCGTCCGAAAAGACGGGATCAAATTTTTCTTTGGAGAAAGGGAGTTTTTATGCGCCGGTCAAGGTTGACAAAAGGATGTTTGATATATTCTCGAGCACGGTAGGTCAAAGCGATTTTAAATTCGAAAGATGTGAAATGAAATACACCGGAGAAGATTTCGGATTTTTTTCTTATGAATACCCATCGCTTATCTTCTGGGCGGGTACGATGGAAAAGGCGCGGCACGGACTTCACAATCCAATGTTTTTGCCGAACGACAAAGTAATCAAGCCCATAGCAAATCTTATAGTTTCTTATGTAAAATCAATAATGAAAGAAAACGCGCACTAAAAGTGCGCGTTTGGGTGTCAGTAATTACCCTGAAAATCTCCGTTTTGTACAACTTCTGATTGAACGTTATCCATATCTGTTGCAGAATCTTTTAAACTTTCCGCATTACTTTCAACTGGCTCTGTTGTTTCTGAAATTGACTCTTGCGATTCCTGCGAAGGCACTGAAAGGCCTGTCGATGTTGGCGATGCCTGAGATATGCCCGGCTGATTTGGAGAGACAGTTGCGCTTGATCCATTCGCGAAGACGAAAACTCCCAAACTCAACACCGCCGCCACAGTCATTAATATTATCCATTTTCTCATTTTTTCACCTCCTTTTTGATTTTCGATTTCAATATACCCCGCAAAAATTAAAAATAAATTAGAATTTTGGCCCTGATGGTAAAATTAAGATATGAAGGTTTTAATAGTCGAGGATAACCCGGAACTTTGTAAAAATTTAGAAGAGATCTTCTCGAGGAATGGCTTTATCGTCGATACAGCCCGCGATGGAGAAAGGGCCCTTGATTTGCTTTTTTCCTCAGAATACGATCTCGTCATCCTCGATATAATGCTTCCCAAGATGAGCGGATGGGATGTATGTCTCAATGCAAGAAAAGCCAAACTAAGAGTTCCGATTCTCATGCTTACGGCCAAAGACGCGGTCTCTGACAGGATAAAGGGCCTTGACATCGGAGCCGACGATTATCTTGTAAAGCCTTTTGACATTGGAGAGTTGCTTGCGAGATCAAGAACTCTTATAAGAAGGAACTCATGGACAAAGAGCAACCTTATAGAGATTAAAAACATCAAAATAGATACGCTTGGAAAGACCGTTTGCGTGGATGATAAAGAAGTAAAGTTGAGCAAAAAAGAGTACGATATCTTACTTTATCTTGCCACAAATCAAGGAAAGATCGTCGAAAGAACAGAGATAATCGATCATGTCTGGGAGACAGGATTTGAAATGTACAGCAACGTTGTGGATGTTTACGTCAATTATATAAGAGAAAAATTGAAAAAACACGGCGTAGACGATCTCATAGAAACAATAAGAGGGATTGGTTACAGAATAAGAGGATAAGATGAAAAGCATAAGATTTAAGGTAATAACCTGGTTTTCTTTAACTATTTCGGCAGTTTTTTTGGTAATCGGGCTTTTCATATACAATTTTCAACTTAGCACTTCTTACAGAACTTTTGACGATTACTTGAATTCAAATGCGACCCGCGTTGTAAATTACTTTGAAAGTCTTCCAAATAATTTCGTGCCGGTTCAGACATTCATAGATAACATAGGAGTTTCAGACATATCGTATTACATCTTTGACTCTAAAGATAATCTCGTTTTCTCTTTTGCGCCGGATCAGGAAAATGATCTCACGCTAATAAAAAACGCTTTCAAAAGATATATGCGCAGCCATGAAAAGATATTCACCATCGAAAGTTCAACCCAATCTGGCGATAACATTCAGCAGTCCAATCCACAAAGGATAATTGTCTTGCCGTTCCAAAAAGACGGGGAGAATTATTATCTTGTCGCCTCAAGGCAGATGGAAGAGTTCAGATCGACAAATACCGCAATTTCGTACTGGCTTTTGATCGGCCTTGTGCTGGCTTTTTTGATCATAATGTCAGGTGGCCTATTGATAATAGGCAAAGCGCTCAAACCAATAGAAGAGATGTCTTCTCAGTTCAAAAGGATAAAAACGGATAATCTTTCAGAAAGGATAAACGTAAAAAAATCCGGCAAAGAGATAGAAATACTTGAACAGTCTATAAATTCCGCGCTTGACAGGATCGAATCCGGAATTAAGACAATAGAAAGATTTTCATCTGTCGCAGCCCATGAACTTAAAACGCCAATTTCTGTTATAAAAAGCGATGCCCAGATCGCGATGGAGAAAAATTCTATCGAAGAATTAAAAATCGCCCTTGAAAAGATATCCAAAAAATCAGATGAAATGTCAAAATTGATTGATACTTTGCTCGTGATTTCGAAGATCAAAAATGTGCCGGTGGCTTTTGAAAATTTAAACGTGAACGAGGTCGCCTTCGAAGCCATTGAGGACCTTATAAAAAAATATCCCAATAGAATAGAATTTTCTCCCGCCCCAAATCCATACGTAAAAGGCGATGAAAGTCTTCTCAAAGAAATGATATTCAACGTTGTCGAAAATTCATGCAAATACACAAATGGAAAGGTAAAGATCGAGTTGGGAAATAATTACTTAAAGGTAACAGACGAAGGTCCCGGAATGGATGAGGAAACGAAATCTCATCTTTTCGAAGAATTTTTCAGAAAAAGAACTGACATTCCGGGATTTGGATTAGGATTAAGCGTCGTAAAACATATAGCCGATCTTCACGGAATAAAAATACACGTTGATTCTTCTTCTGATGGCACAAAGATATCTTTCCTCTGGAAATAAAAATCATTTGCAAAAATTAAAATTTTGATCTATAATACTTTGTAGTCGGTATTTTTAACAAAGAGAGGTGGTAGAATGAAAAAACAAAACACGATTCTTTTGCTGCTTTTTATCTTCGGAATATTCATGGGGGCAATAGATTCAGGTATTGTATCTCCTGCAAGATTAATAATAGGAAACAGCTTCGGGATAGATCAAAGTTTAGGTATATGGATGATAACACTTTACACGCTCATATACGCGGCCTCAATGCCGATAATGGGGAAGTTGGGAGACAGAAGAGGATACAAAAAGATATTCATAATAGGAATAACAGTCTTCGGAATAGGCTCTTTCCTTTCGGGAATGAATAATTTCTTTGGAAATTTCTGGCTGTTCCTGATTGCAAGGTCTATTCAGGCTCTCGGAGCCGGAGGCATGGTCCCGATAGCAACTACAGCCGTAAGCAAGATCTTTCCGGAAGAGAAAAAAGGCACTGCGCTTGGTATAGTCGGCGGAGTCTACGGCATAGCGACAATAGTGGGACCGACAATTGGGAGTTTTATACTCTCGGTAGCGGGAACAGACAAATGGGGATGGCTCTTTTTCATAAATGTGCCGATAAGTATCTTCGTTATCTTACTCTCTCTGAAGGTCAAAGAAATAGAGATAGAAAAAGCATCGAAAAAATTAGACATAACTGGCTCCATTCTCTTAGCTGTCTCTATAGGAAGCCTGATGTACGCGCTTACGAATTTGGACTTTTTCAATCTCTCGAATTCGATTCGTGATTTAAACGTTTATCCTTTTCTTATAGCCTTTGCGGCGCTCTTCCCGTTAATGCTTTTATTCGAAAGCAAAAATGAAGATCCGGTTTTCAACACGAAATTTCTGACAAATCCTAACACATTTTTCATCATGATGACTGCCCTTGTTGTCGGCATAGGGATGATGGGGCTCATATTCATCCCGCAATTCGCAGAAAACATTTTAAAAATCCCGGCCGGAACAGGTGGATATGTCGTCACCCTTTTGGCCATATTTTCTGGCATAGCGGCTCCACTTTCAGGAATTCTCGTCGACAGACGGGGAGCGATCTTTGTGATGTCAATAGGTTTTATCTTTAACATAGCGGGCGCTTTGTTTTTGGGATACGTTACAACTTACATGCTTAATTTTACTGGCCTTCTTATAGGGCTTTTAATGATGGGAATCGGAATAGGCTTTACTCTTGGTGCGCCTTTGAATTACATGATACTCAACAGCGTTGATTCGAAAAATTCAGCTTCGGCCCTTGCAAATCTCTCCCTGATGAGATCGATAGGCATAACAGTTGCTCCAAATGTTATGGTTGGATTTTTGGTTCAGGCCGGAAAGAAACTTCAAACTAACCTTACACAAACTTTAAGCGGCGCCGGAATAAAAATACCACCGATAAAGATGGATTCGCAATCTGCCAATGCCTTTTCGTCGCTTCAAAACGCGGATGTTACCAATATAGTTACCAAACTCGAGGATGTCCTTAACAAAGTAATTCCATTTCCTCTGAATAAATTAGTTGTAAATGACGTTCAAAGTGTAAAGGATAAAATACAGCAGACCTTTCAATCAACTATAAACGCTGGATATACAGAGATGTTTTTGACAACGGCCATCATCTCTCTGATAGGATTGATCTTTGTTTTGATGGTTGGAAAATTAAAATCCCCGGTTGTCATCAATGCAAAAGAAACCTTGAAAGAGAACATTCAAGACTGACTGACCGGTTTCTTAAGAATAATCGTATAATATACTTAAATAACTTTAAAAGTCGAATGTTCATTTAATTTAAGCGGAGGGCAGGATGCCTTAAAATGGTGATCGGTGAGTAGTAAAAAGTGAGCGGTATGAATACAGATTACGTATTATTTCATTTGACAATTGTCAATTCTTATGTCCTACGAGCCACATGCTACCTGCCATCGCTACGATTCGAAATTTAAAACTGGTTCATAAGTTAAATATATCGAAAGGAGATATAAAATGAAATACAAATTTTTAGTATTTTTAATCGCTTCATTAGCAGTATCGATTGCCTTTGCCCATGCGCCGATCGTTTCGACGATGTCGGGATCGGACATATCGAATGCCATTCCTATAAATCACATAGAGATATCACAAGTTTTGTACAAAGTCTTCGATCACGACAACAGTTTTCTTTGGATGACATTTGAAGGCACGAAAGGACAGAGTTTGTATTTTCAGCCAGGCGTTCCGAAGATAGACAAATTCAAAGATTTAAAACCCGAGGTTGTTATAATCGGACCTGGCCTGCCAAAGGCAAATAACCTGCCTTTTGAAATTCCATCTGGTATGGGTGCGCTTGTATTCACATCAACGGGCACGCCAACCGTTTTTTATGAACCGGTAACGGATACATATTCATGGATATATTTCAGCCAAACGATAACCCTGCCCGAAAGTGGGAGATATTACATAGTCTCATTTTTTCCTCCCTCGGGTGAAGCCGGAAATCTTTTCATTGCCGTAGGAAAAATAGAACAATTTACCCCTCAAGACATAATAAATGTCTTTAAAATACTTCCACAGATAAGATCATTTTATGGCCTTACAGGCCTCCCCGGCTGGATGAACGCGGTAATAGGCATTTCCGCAATTGGGTTGATATTTTTAATCGCTTTGATTTTAAGGTGATTTGAATGGAACTTTCCGATCTCAAGTCAAATCTTTATGCTGGAAGGAAAAAAGAAAGTGTAGAATTATTTATCTCGGCACTTGACAGTGGAATGGATGTGATCGAACTCTACAAATTGTTTTCCAAAATTCTCAACGAATGGGAGTGCGATTATGAACTGGAGCCTTTGTGCATATGGAAAGAACATTTGATGTCTTCGATCGTCAGAACATGCATAGAGTGTGCATATCCTTACGTAATCAAAGCAGAAGCACCAGATACAGGCTTGACCTGCGCAATTTTCTGCCCGCAGGAAGAAGAGCATGAACTTGGTCTTAGAATGAGCGAAGATATCTTCACACTCAACGGCATCAAAACAGTTTTTGCAGGAAAAGAAGTACCCCTTGAAACATTTAAAGAGGCCATAAAGACCGACAAATTTGATATGGTATCCATAAGCATAACAAATCACTACAATCTCGTATACCTTTGCAAGTTCATAGAAGAACTAAAAAAATATTCTCCCAAGACTAAAGTGATCGCAAGTGGTCGCGCATGCGTTAAAAATCCCGAATACACAAAAAAATGCGGAGTTGACTTTCTTTTTGCCAATTTTGATGAACTTGCTAAATTTTTAAAAGATCTGAGGGAATCAAAATGAGTTTACCGTTCAAAATTGCTTTAAGGTTCATAAGATACAACAGATCTCAGTCTATTTTCATAATTCTAAGCATAGCGATAGGAATATCTGTCCAAATATTCATAGGCCTTTTGATTCAGAGCCTTCAGAAAAGTTTGGTTGAAACAACAATAGGAAATTCCTCGCAAATAACAATTGTATCAAAAATTAAAGGTACTCCTGTGAGCAATTGGGATGGGATAATTCAAAAGATAAGTTCAGATCCTGTATACGACAAAGAGATAAAGTATCTTTCTCCGTCAGTCAACACTCCGATCTTCATTTCGGAAGGATTCGCGATAAATTCTTTGCTTTTGAGAGGATTCGATTTCAAAGCCTCCAACCCCATATATCATTTCAACTCACACATCATAGAAGGAAGACTTCCCACGAATGACAACGAAATAATGATAGGAAAGCAATTTGCAAAAGATGCAAACTTAAGCATCGGAAAGACTGTAACCGTTTTTACAGCAAAAAGACAGTTGAAGATACTCAAAATAAGCGGCATCTTCGATTTCAACGTATCGGCCGTAAACTCATCATGGGCCATTTCAAATTTGCAAACGGCTCAAAATATCGGAGGATTCGGCAATAACGTAAGTAGTATAGAAATGCAGGTCGCAAATGTCTTCGATGCCAAAAAGATTTCTGAAGAGATAGTTAAAACACTTAACAATCCTTCGATAAAGGTCGAAAACTGGGAAGATCAAAATGCCGATTTGCTCACCGGTCTTCAGGGTCAAAGCATTTCAAGCATAATGATCCAGGTTTTCGTCATAGTGGCAGTTACCCTCGCGATAGCAAGCGTCCTTGCCATAACGGTCTTGCAAAAATCAAAAGAAATAGGGATATTGAAGGCGATGGGTCTTACAGACGGAAAAACTGGTCTTGTCTTTTTGTTTCAAGGATTAATTCTTGGAATCATAGGCGCTATTGCAGGTGCCGGATTAGGACTCGGACTGTCTTTTATGTTCGCAAAGTTTGCCGTAAATTCCAACGGGACACCAGTTGTGCCGCTTGAAATAAATTACTTCTTTGTACTTATATCCATGGTGATAGCCATAACCGCATCCGTTGTCGCCTCCGTAATACCAGCCAGAAACTCGATAAGCCTTGATCCTATAGAGGTGATAAGAAATGGCTAACATAATAGATCTCAAAAACATAAATAAATTTTACATATCGGGAAAGATGAAATTTCAGGTACTTTACGACATAAACCTATCCTTTGAAGAAGGTTCATTTAACTCCATAATAGGGCCTTCGGGATCCGGAAAGACAACTCTCATGAATGTGATGGGAATTCTCGACAAACCTCAATCCGGTGAGATAACCATAGACGGAGAAAGAATAGACAAAATAGGAAAGAAGAAGCTTGCATACATAAGAAATCAAAAAATAGGATTTGTCTTTCAATTCCATTATCTTCTGCCCGAGTTCACAATATACGAAAATGTCCTCATGCCTTATCTCATGAAAGATTCAAAACCGACAAAAGAAATAATAAAACGAGCCGAAGAGCTTATCGACCTTGTCGGTATATCGAAAATAAAAAACAATATGGCAACGGAGGCTTCGGGAGGCCAGCAACAAAAAACTGCAATAGCGCGCGCCCTTATGAACAATCCGAAGATAATACTCGCGGACGAGCCGACAGGGAATCTTGATTCCCAAAGCACAGAAGATATATATGCGCTTTTGAGACAGGTAAACAAAAAATACAACACAACCTTTGTAATAGTAACCCATGACAGGAGAATAGCCGAAAGAACAGATAGAATTGTGGAAATCTTAGACGGCAGGATAATATCCGATATAAAAAAATAAAAGGGCCCGAAAGGGCTCTTTGTCTAAGTCATATTTGGCAATCAAAAGATTTTCAAGACAGGAATTTAGATATAATTCTCCATGCCTCGCCTTCCATCAAAAAAACAGGCTCTTTTGAATACCTGTAATCACTTTTCCTTACAAACTCTTTCAAAGAGTTTATTACCTTTTTCATTTTGGATATCTGCACATTTTTGAAATTCAGATTTGTCCCTGATTCGATCAATTCATTTGTGTGTTTGAGGCATACCATTGAAATGGAATTTTCATACCTTTTCAGTCTTTCATCATTTGAAACGTACTGCGCGAAAAGATCCAAATACCTTTTTTCCGCATCCTTTTCTATCGCGCACATCTGACAATTTTCTCCAAATTTTATCGATTCTCCATTTAAAGATCGCAATATTTCATCGGAAATAGTTCCGTAAAGCACAGAGACACCAAGTATTCCAAGTTCTATATGAGATTTCAGATGATCCTCAACCATTTTAAGATGCTTTGGACAAAAACCAGGACCGGATAAAAATTTTTTCCTCTCAGACGGATCGTTGACATTTTCGTAAAATAACGCATCTATGTTATCGTAAACACTTTCTGAAGTAAGTTCGCATATTGGACATCCTACCTTGTTAAGGAGTTCATCTATCTTTCCAAGCAGATATCCGGACTCTGTTTCTTTTTTCATGCCTCACCTCACGATTAAAAATAAAGATTAGCGCGGCACAGATATATGTGTATCATTTGTCGCGATGACTCTTAAGGCAATTTCTATGGCACGTGTCATATCCTCCAAAGACATAAAAGGTGTGTCTGGTTTGTCAAGAACCTGTTCGGATGAATAAGGCACATGAATAAAACCCGCCTTGATCGGCAAATCGTTTTTGTGAATATAATTTAGAATGCCATACATAAGATGATTACAAACATAAGTACCTGCTGTGTTCGAAATCACGGCAGGTAGTTTCTCTCTTTTAATTTCCTCCACGATCTTTTTTATGGGTATAGTTGCGAAGTAAGCCGGCATTCCATCTGGATCGATCGGAGTGTCTACAGGTTGCTGACCGGCGTTGTCAGGTATTCTTGCATCGTCGATGTTTATCGCCACTCTTTCGACATTTACGCTGTATTTTTTGGCAGCCTGTCCAATGCTGAGAACAGCATCTGGACTTATTTCTTCAATCTTATCTATAACTTTTTTTGTAGACAGATAAAAGATTGTGGGAACCTGCATCTTTATTATTTCTGCATTCATTATTCTATCTCTTACGTTTTTTAGCGCTTCATAAGATGGGTTTATGTTCTCTTTTTCAAAAGGCTCAAACGCCGTCACAAGTATTTTCATTATCCATTCCTTTCCTTTCGATTTATAAAAATTCTACCATACTATACCAAACAAAATTAAAATTCCGAATCGTAGCGATGGCATGTGCCCCATCCGATGTATGGTCCTCGCAGGCTGCGAAGGCCATCTCGAGGAAGTTCTGTCATCTGATTAAATTAAATGAACATTCGATTTTTAAAGTTATTTAAGTATATTCGGCTTTTAAAGCAAGTTTATATGCTTCATAGACTTCAATAGGATATAAATTTGTTATACTTGATTTGACTTTGATAATGGATTTTGTTATAATAATGAATTGTCAGTATTATAAGAAGTGACAAAGAGGGTGGTAAGAGTGATCTACAACCAGTGGTATGTAGTTCTTGATTCAAAAGAAATAAAGAGAGAAAAAATAACCGCAGTTAAAAGATTGAACAAGGACTTGCTCTTCTGGAGAGACAATTCAAATCAAATTCATTGCATAGAACGAACATGTGCCCACAGAGGGGCCGATCTCGCCCTTGGAAAGATCGTCAATGATCACGTTCAGTGTCCATTTCACGGCATAGAATACGATGGATCCGGCAAAGCCGTTTTGATTCCCTCGATTGGTAAAAATGGCGTTATAAGATCCAATTTCAAAGTTAAAAGTTATCATGTCGCCGAAAAAGGTGATTTTGTTTTCATGTGGTTTGGAGAAGAAAGAAAAGATCTTCCCGAGATAAAATGGTTAGAAGGTATAGATGAAACTTTCAATTATTCATCGCTTGCAGATATATGGCCAGTGCATTATTCAAGATCGATAGAAAATCAATTAGACGTTTCTCATCTTCCTTTTGTCCATTACAACACGATAGGACGCGGCGGAAG
>ERZ1669247.11-NODE-11-length-106939-cov-11.151604_pt1 | contig 106939 bp, 108 predicted proteins | sample MGYA00579297_ERZ1669247 | MGnify/ENA primary metagenome ERZ1669247 (study PRJEB41166, sample SAMN08046056) | hot springs metagenome | biome: hot spring; feature: acid hot spring; material: thermophilic sediment; isolation source: thermophilic sediment from acid...
CCTGGTGTGTCTGGCTTTATTTTTGTTACTTGCATTGCCATTGTTGTTCCTGCCATTAGTGCTACTACGAGTAGTAAAGCGGGTAGTACTAGTGCTAGGGCTTTCCTCGTCATAGGTAATATCCTCATTTAATATTTTTAAGTATTACCTCTGTAGTACTTTCGGTGTACTTTGTTCCTTATTTCTATTTTATTATTTCAATTTATAAAGAGAGTCTTTTAGAAATAGAAAATGAGAAGTAGATCGCAATTAACAGGTTGAAAGAGCTAGCCAGTAACGGTTAAATCAGCACTCGGCAAATTCGTCACTTCTCTGGCAGTCGAGGTCCCTACTCATCATACTGCCTAAATTATTACCCTATCTTATAAGCCTTGAGGTTGTATGCCTATTATATGGTAAGCAGGTTATTCGGTATCTTACTTAATGTTCTAATGGTATCTAAAACACCAAGGCAATCCTGAACTCTAATCATGATAATTACCCTTATTAAATATGCATTCAATATAGCCTGCAAAGCTTGATAGACATCTGAGGGTTTAGAGGGTGATTTTTAGGATTCTGTAGATTAGTGATGATAGGATTATTAGAGCCCCAATCATTACCCAACCAAACATTCCAAAGTATTGTATTGCATATCCCATGACTATACCTGCTATTGATCCTATTATTGAGGATACGGTGAGTAAGTAACTAGTGGATTGGGCAATTAGTATTGGGCTTACGAGATCATTCACAACATATAATGTCAAGAGTAGGATTAGTGTAAATGTGAAACCCACAATAACTAGGATTATTGTTTGAGCCTTGGCAATGCCCATAAGCATTGTTAATGCACCGAGGGCTACCGTTAAGTACAACAATGCCTTACGTCTCTCAGTCTTTATGGAATGCCTAAACCTATAAAGCAATGGGGTTAGGGCTAGTGGCGCTGTTAATTCAGTGATCCCTAAGTAACTACCTGCATTAATAACGAGAGGGAGAAGACCTAGGTATACTCCCCAGGGTATTGAGAAGGCTATGGATAGCATGAGAATGTCTGGGTTATTCATAACGGCCATTACCGAGACACTCTTTATTATTACGGCATCCTTCATAGTAAAGAGAATGAGGATGGCAAGTACAATAGATGCTATGCCTAGGTATAATGCCGTGTTTTGTGTTATACCCATAGTAATTACTGATGAAAGTAGAATCAGTGTCGTTATTGATGATAAGTAAGTAACCTGAACCCACCTAGTCAACCCTCTAATGCTCCACCAACCAAGTATTAACAGGAGTGAGGGCATTAGGTATAGCCCAAGACCCATACCTGCCAGGAATCTAAGGAGAAGTGCCGTGTGATAACTACCTGTTGTTGAGAAGATGAGAGAGAGACCATTTAGTATCAAGCCTAGGAACATGGAGACCCTATTACCAAACCTGCTAAATAGGAGTGTAGCTGGTAATTGCATTGTAGCGAAGCCCATCATCGCGGTGGCCATGGGTATTACATAATACACGGCGTTGAGTACCACCTTCTTTATAGCCATTATATTAAACATTATTGCTGACAAGCTTAACCAATTAAACATTATTAATGATAGACCTGCTATACTAATGCCGAGCACATAATAGGCTCTCTTGATGACTAATGCATCCAATTCCTCAATAGGCTTATTATTAACCCCCACATGAAACTAGCATTAAAGCCCCTTATCAAGGTTTCTAACTATTGGCAGTTAAGATAAAGAGAAACTCATGAATTATTATCCTGCTCACCCCTATCCAGTTTTATGGATATTACGGCCCTACTCACCTCCTCCTTAATCCTCTCCTTGAACTCTCCGTATTGCTCAATCAATGAACCAAGCTTCTCCTTATACCTCTTGAGCACCAGGTTGAAGCTACTAACGGCTATGTACCCAATAAGTCTCTTGACAATGAAATTCTCAACCTTCCTAGTTATGAGACTACTAAATGCCTTAGCCTCCTCAAAGGACTTTATCAATGCCTTAAGTATGAACTCACGCCTCAATGGATCATCAAGCATCTTATCAAGTATTGTGAAGTCCCTCCTCCTTAATGCACCCATTGGTATGAAGGGTAATGGGAACGTAAGAACCCTAAGCTTACTGATCCTATCAAGTAGTTCGAGACTCTTAACAACATCATCGTCAGTCTCACCAGGTAGATTAAGTATCATTGTACCAACAACAACCCAATAATTATCATTGAGTATTCCAATTGCCTCCTCAACAACGTCTGGGTACTGCTCAGGCTTATACGGAAGCGCCTTACCAGCCATTAACATCCTTAGTAACCTAGGTGAACCTGTTTCAATGCCCATCTCGATAAAGTGCCATGTTCCTCCTTCATTCATATACTCCGAAACTTCCTTAATAAGCTTCGGTGCATACTTCACGACAGCGGCTGTGGTGAAGTCCGTGGTTAATTCATGGTCGTCACCATAGGACTTAACGAGCTTATAGGCCTTCACTGTCAAATCAAGTACCTTATCTGGGTTTGGCTCAATACCCTTTGCACCATACCTGAAGAATTCCTCACTATGAAGCGTTATCTCACTAAAGCCTCCAACCTCAATGTTGAGCTTAATCTCCCTATCGATATGACCCTCAAATGGAAATGACCTAATCATACCACTCAATGTTGGTGTACAGAACTGACAACCCCTACCACAACCCCTCGTAACCTCAACCATACCACCAATTGATGGTGTTACTATCGTTGGTACCATATCAATAGGCACAGGTCTATGGGCAACAACCCTCTCGGGAATGGGCTCGCCCTTCATTATTTTATCAAATAATTGTGGCCCATCCTCCTCAAACTCACCCTCATAAACGACATCAATCCCTAATTCCCTTTGCCTACCAGTATCAATGATTTGCCAACCAGCTGGTCCACCAACGACAATCTTTAAATGGTCTTTATGTCTCTTAATTGCTGGATGATTAATGACTTGAAAGAATGACTTGGCAATATATGGTAAGCCTCTGTATGGTAGGTCCGCCAATTTCAATATCCAGTAAACTATGCCGGAACCATAACTCAAACCTAGTGGATCCATTACGTAAATACCAATGACACGTGTATTAGGGCCAATGACCTTATCGAGCTTATATGGATCAGCTATAATGACATCATTCCTCGTATAGCCATGAGCAAGTAGTGCAGCTTCCACCTTGGCTAAGCCGTATGGAGCCCTCAAAACCCTACCATATTTATCACTTTTAACCCTGAAAAACCTACGGGCAGCCCAATCCCTGAAGTAATTCTCCGGTATTGCACTTGCGAATCCAACCACAGATGAACCGTGCGTGTCACTCATTGTTGCAATCTCGCCCGTTAAAACGATTGGATATCCATCAAATGACACAGTTTGGCTATATACCTGTAGTAAATAAAAACCCTTCCTCATTAACATAAACTATTGACTAAATGTACTTTAACCTAGAAATTGAAAATTAACTAATACTCTTCCTGGGAGTCCTCGCTCCGCAAGCAGTGCACACGAGTACGTATATCCTACCCTCCCTCTCCAGGTAAGTATCTATTGAGTGGCACACTGGGCACTCAACATAGAATTTAATGTACCTCTCATAAACAGCCTCGAGAGTCCTTGGACTCCTCTCTGCATACAGAACAAGGGCATTACCCTCAATATTACCTGGAAGAGCCAGTTCCTTAAGGAAGAACCTGGCTATGTGCGTTGGGTCCCTATTAAGTCTCTGTGCAACATCCCTAAAGTTCTGAATAATAGTCTTCTTAGGCTGGACTTGAATGCTTAACCTGGGTATTTCCTGCCTTCTCTGGATCCTTGGCGTTATCAATGTGTAGGCCTTATCTAATAACTTCATGTATAGCTCATCGTAATTACCCTCATTTGGCATACCAGTCTCAGGAGACTTAACACTTTGCTTAATAAGTTCTTGCCTTCATAGCACTGCATCATCAATTTCCTAGGATTTTACCTCTCGAATCTACGGCCAGTCTGGTTTAAAGTCTCTGCGCTTTATTAAATCATTAATGACCTTACTCGTAATTAAGACTGCCAATAGGCGTGGAATGCTTCATGAGATATCCGGTATAATTAAGGACTATACGAGCATTGAGTGGGTCTTCGTATCAATACCATCAGAGACAGAGAGAGTTATTGCAATGAGACTTAGCGATTCCCTACCAATAAGTGCCCTTGATAAACTAAGGAGTATTAATGGTGTTCATGATGTTTGGGCAAGCCATGAGGCGCCAATGGAGCTTGTGGGCTTTGATAAGGAGATTCTCAGGAGTATATTAATGCGTATGGTGCAAAGTGGTGGCGAGGTTCATGCATTCTTAACAAAGCTTGGTTATGAAATGGGTCTATCAATGGCAAGTACAATGCTTAGGACTAAGTATGAAATACCGGCAAATGCAGCTATGAATAAGGTCCTTGAAACAGCCATAAACATGCTAGTTGTTATGAACCTTGCAAGGAGTATTGAGAATATAAACCTTAATCTAGAGAGGGGCGGTAATGTGGCCAGTATATCGTTAATAGAACCCTTTGACTTAGACGCCGGCCTACCATTCACTAGGGGCTATATACTCGGTTTAATGAAAATACTTCTTAAGTGTGATTGTAATCTTGACGCCATAATAAACAAATCCAAGGTTAACTTCTACATCAAGAGTAATAAGTCTGCGTAAGTATTAATTTATTTTTATAAATAATAAATAATACTTAAATACTGGGTGACGTAGGGATCCTTGGTGAATCTTCTTGGAGAGTTGGGCTAAATCATTAATCGATATAATGAAGAGAAGCCTTAATTCTAATGGCCTGCCAATACCGATGGATAAATCCTACTGCACAGAATGGGCAAGTGGGTTGGGTATACCTAGGGGTGGTGATACGGTTATCTACACGTCATGCCTTTATCAAATGGCTCCGATGATTAATCAATTAGTGCCGTGGATAGAGAAGATTAGAGGAACACCATTGAGTGGATTAGCCAGCGTCCTATCTAGGTTTGCCGGTTTTGTGGTGAAACCTAATAGGGCTGATATTGATAGGGCCAATGGTATTCTTAGGAATATAGCAAGGGCATTACAGAGGGCTGGAATTAACTTTGGCTTTCTTTATGAGGATGAACCATACAGTGGTGCGTTACTATATGAAGTTGGTGCCGAGGATATTTTCAGGGAGTACTTTGAGAATACCGTACTTAAGACGTTTAGGAAGTATGGAGTTAAGAGGGTAATAACGATAGATCCACATACCCATAATGTACTGGTGAATGCGGCGCCCAATTACTTTAAGCTTGATTTTGAGGTCGTTAATTACCTAGACCTACTGAGAGGCATTAAAGTTAAGTCCAGGGTGAGGAGTGATGTGGTAATACATGACTCATGCCTATACGCAAGGTATCTGGGTAAGTACGATGTTTATAGATCAATACTTGACAATACAGGTATTAAGCATATTGAGGACCCAGTAATAACTGGTAAGGAAACATCAACATGCTGTGGAGGACCACTTGAGTCACTTAGCCCTGAACTCTCGAGGAAGATTGCTAAGATTAGGATTGAGAATTTGGCTAAATTGTCGAAGACCGTGGTGACCGTATGCCCAATATGCCTGGCAAACCTTAGTAGAAATGCTGAGGGTGCTGTAGAGGTACTGGATATAAATGAGGTTATTGGGACCGAGTAGGTTTTAAATACCGACTTTTTAATCTAGTAATCATCAATGATGATGCGATGGCTGTTCAGACAATAATGACGAGTAAGGTGTTAGCTGAGACCCACCATTAAGGAAAGTGTTTTTATTCTGGTCTAAACTACGAGATCTTGATGAGCTTCACACCCGTGTATGAAAGGGATTTGGAGGTGCCAATAAAAATAAGTAAATCGGCCAACGATGATGCAAAGAGAAAGAGACTTGAGAGGTGGCCTAGGGAAGCTGGCTTATCGGTGCCTCTTGATGATTCTGGCACTAGTTTCATGCAGCTTGTTAAGTCGTTCTCCACGGACTATGGATTAACACCTGGTGAGAGAACATGGGATATTAAGGATGTAGGCGGTAAGTACAATATTAACATGGTTTGGAAGTTGATGAGGAGTAATGAGGAGAAGGGTTATGCCAGGGTTACTGGTGAAATACCGCTAACACCAACTGGCGAGGAGGGTAACAATGTTGTTTATACTGCGAGACTTAAGTACGTGATTGAGATAAGCAATGACGTGCTTAGTGAGAAGGCCACTGCAGAGAATGTTCCTGAGGTTAATTTATTCGGTTAGAAGTGGATAATTCATTAAAATGATTTTAAAGTAATAATGAACGATGTACACAGTACCGACTAGGGAATTTGAGAGAAGACTAAACCTGCTTTATAGGGTAATGGATGAGAAGAAGCTGGATGCTGCCTACATAGTTAATCCAATAAACATTACGTACTTCATAGGGTTTTACTACCTACAAACAGAGAGACCGGCAGCCATAATTGTGCGTAGGAATGGCGATATTTACTTCTTTGGACCACTCCTTGAAAGCGACCATGTACTAAACCAGACAAAGTTCGTGAGTAGGGTGTATACATATAGGGATTACCCAGGTGAGGTACATCCAATGCGATTATTTGCTGATTGGCTTAAGGAACTTCGGTTGGATAGCTCCGCCATTGGTTATGATACATCGCCAGGCTATGTAGGTTATTGGGGATACAAAGGGCCAAGCCTAGCTGAACTTCTTCCTGGTGTTAAGTTCGTGAGCATATCAGTCGATATTTACTCCATGAGGTTAATAAAGAGTGACGTGGAGATCGAATTACTTAGGGAAAGTGCTAAATGGTCAAATCTTGCTCATTCACTCCTTCAAGACTATACGGCACCTGGTATATATGACTACGAGGTATCACTGAGGGCTTCACTTGACGCTTCTATAATGATGAAGAAGGCCTTAGGGTCTGGGTATAAACCGGTGAGGTCTGAGTATCCTGCTTACGCGGGTTTTAGGGGCCAGGTTGGTGAGCATGGCGCCTATCCTCACTCAATAAGTGTTGAGAGACCGATTAAGGTTGGTGATGTGTTGGTGACAGGAGCCTCGGCAGATGTTGGTGGCTACATGGCGGAACTAGAAAGAAATCTCTTTGTTGGTAAGCCGAGTAATGATGTTATTAAGTACCATGAATTAATGCTTAAGCTTCAGGATGCTGCATTAAGTATTTTAAAGCCTGGGGTTAAGGCTTCGGATGTTGATAAGGCCGTTATAAGGACTGCAAAGGAACTCGGCGTGACCGAATATTTGCTGCATCATAGTGGTCATGGGATTGGGTTAGAGGGTCATGAAGCGCCATTTTTGGATGCCGGTGATGATACTGTGCTTAGGCCTGGCATGGTTGTTACTGTTGAACCGGGTATATACATAAGGGGTCTTGGTGGTTTTAGGCATTCGGATACTGTCGTTATTCATGAGGATCATGTTGAGGTAATAACTTACTATCCAAGAGATACTGAATCACTTATGGTTGAGATTTAATTTTGGGTGAAGTATAAAAAGATAGTTTCATCTTTATCATGTGGGTGCTAAGCAATTTCTAGCGTATACAGGTATGGTGGCTGCAGTACTTGCTTGGTTATTCATAGCCATTAGTATAATTGTTAATCCATGGTTCGTTTTCACGAAAAACGCATTCAGTGATTTAGGAGGACCGCATGCTACTGATCCCTGGATTTACAATTATGGATTAATAATAACGTCAATATTTATTGTTCTATACTCAATAAACCTATTACTAATATCAAGAAACAAGGTTGAGAATTTCGCCTCAGCCTTCGTATTTGTGGCGGGTATATTCCTGGCACTAATAGGTATTTACCATGCTGGGACCCGACCGCATGTCTTTGTCTCAACCTGGTTCTTTGCCCAGATGGATATGGCATTAATTACGTGGGGAATTGGCTCATTAATGGCTAAAGATAGGGTGTTGGGCTCATTCTCATTAATTCTCGGTATCATAGCGCCAATAATAGCATTGATTGTTCCATGGCCATCTGCCGCTACGGAAGAAGCCTATGGAATAGCAGTAATAGATTCCTGGGTAGCAGTAATGACCTATCTCGAGATTAGACACGTGATTAAATGACCCATGGTATCACGTTAAAACATGTATCAGGAAAATCAAGATTATTCTTCTTCGCTTCATCTTATAACACTCAAGGCAATGAATCCTCAAATAAAATGAACACGAACACTAAATACCGCACTTAGCATTTAATCTTTTTAAGCTAATCATTATTAACTGCCTTAATGTCTGATGAGTGGTTGATTAAGGATATTAGGAGAGTGCTGGAGAAGGTCGAGGGTGTTGGGCTTGGTTTTAGAGCTCAAAGCTCTAGACTACTTATTGTGATCTTTTACGATCTATACTGCCCTGGCTGCGCATTGCTTGAGGACGAGGCTGGCGATTACTTACTCGAGCTTTTCAGGGAGGGTAAGGCATCGCTTTATTTCGTTGATTACCCAGTGCATAGGGGTGTTGAGAAGTTTCATGCGGCCTTTAGGTGCATTTACAAGAGGGATCCGTTGATTTTCCTGGAAGTTCTTAAGAGACACTATGAGGCTTACCTAAGCGGTAAATTAAAGGGTGAGGAGACTATTACTGGAGCTAGTAATGATTGTATTAATGAGGAGCTTCAGAGAGTTATGGAGGCTAAGTCAATAGCTAAGGAACTAGGTGCGCCAGGAACACCAACAATAATAATTGGTAATCTGGTAAAGAATATTGGACAAGGAGTATTTGGTTATCCAGGACTTATGAAGTTTATGAAGATTATTGAGGAACTCTACATATATTAAAACTACCTATATCAGTTTATTTACGGCGAATACTAATGTTTGGTGAATACCTTCTCCTTACCTGCATTAAGGCAATCACTATTAGCGCATTACCCACGGCATTTATTGCCGTACCAATCTCCATAACCCTGGGAATCAATGTTAACCACATAATTACTGCAATTATCGAGATTACTACCCCAATCCTACCTAGGTTATTCCTGAACTGATTACTAATTATGTAAGCACCGACATAACCTGACACTGATAGTCCGAGTGTTATACTTACGGCTATTAGGAATAGTAGGGCGGCCGCAACCTCATTGCTGTACAGGTAAAGTATGTAAGAAAAGGCCATTATTGGTATTACAATAAACATTACATACCTATAAATAGTTGATAATCTACAGGTACCCTTACTGATTATACAAACCCCACCCCAACCAAACATTGCCATGCCTATCCAAAGTATTGCTATTATCAATTGCAGTATATCGTAGATTATATCCGTAAAACCAATGAGCAATAGTAACTTTAGGGCTATGTCAAATATGAAACCATAAATTACTGCCGTTAATCCCTCATAAACACCCCTAACAATGCTCATTGTTGTTTAATGAATGTATCTTATTTTTAAGTAGATTGTTTATAGATTGAGGATTAGGTAATTAACTAAGTTCATTATTGGTTTTATTAGCCATGAGGGTGGTATTGTTGTTGACAGCACTATTATCGTAAACACTATTATCAAGCCCTCAGCCAAGCTACCCTTCCAACCAGTCCCTAACTCCCTGGCAAGTCTAACGTAGTATGGTACTGAGATCACTGAGTTTATGACAAGGAGAATAGCGAGCCATGTCAGGTTTCCATAAACTAGAGCTAGTATTATGTATAGCTTTGACCAGAAACCCAGAAGTGGTGGTGTGCCTATGAAGGCTAGCGATATTAACCAAGTACTCACGGCATTATTGCCCTTTGAAAATACTGTGTTAAAGAACCCCATTTTACCAACCGCATTCATGAACAACTGAAGTAATAAACCAACTAATGCTAATCCAAGTGTTATGCCCATTTCCTGGGCACCCATTATTGCCGCTGCAAAGGCTGACATTACGTAACCCATATTCGCTATTGATGAGTATGCCAATACCCTGGGACTCTCTTTACTTGTTAATGCGCCTATGTTGCCTAGGAACATCGATATTACCGCGAAGGCACTGGCTATGTAGGCCAAGTAATAGGGTGATACCTTGTATAGTTCCATCGATGTTAGTGTTATCTTAACTGCAACAATGAATGGTGCTATCTTAGCTATTGATGCTATTATTGAGACAGGTATTGGATTACCGGCAGTGAATACGTCGGGAACCCACTCATGCATTGGTGCTACACCGACCTCAAGAGATAGACCAAGCAATAATAGGGAGAAACCTATTATGTATGTTATTAGTGATGGCCCTGAACTAATCATTATTGCTCCTACGAAGAATAGTACCGTGGCTATTATCATGTTGACCACGTACTTAACACCAACCTCAATGCTAATGCTTGGGTCGCCCATTAGGATTAATAAGTACGTTGGTGCTGAAACAAGCATTAGCGATAGTAGGACAAGGGCTAGGTCACTCGTGTATAGGGCTAGTACTGTGGCTATTATCATTATGGAAACAAGCATATAATCAACGCCTCTTATTGGCGAGTTTAACCTCATTAATGTGACCACACCCAGCGCTCCAATAATCACCAGGAAGGCTATGTAAGCCATTAGGTAAATGTTAGTTGTTATAAGGAGTATCACCATTGAAATTAATGGTGCTATCCATGAGTACTTCCTGGTCTCCTCACTAAGTAATGTTGGTGCCGTACCAACCACGCTAATTATCGTTGCGGCAAGGAGAATGTATGTGTATGGTATGGACACTTCGCATCACCCTTAACCATGCGATTTAAGTATTACTCTTCGCCTCAACATACTGCTCCCCACCAGCCTTAATCTCCTCAACCCTAACGGACTTCCTAACCTTATCCATTGCCATTATCGCCGTTATTAATGTCATGAATTCCGTGGATGATGTCAATATTGTAACGATAAGAATACCGAAAGCCGCGATGGCATTCACGGCAAAAAACGGCACTAATGTTAGGAATATTGCGTTGAACATTAACTCCAGTGATATTAATACCCTAATTAAATCACTAGCCCTCAATGCGCTGTAGTAACCAATCATCAGTAATATTGACGCAAATCCATAGATTATCGCGGCATTCACCTCCATCGGCCACTCACCTCCAGGTAGTACATTATTAATCCAATCATTATGGCCATCAAGAGCGAGGACAATAATGCGATTAATAATATGCTGTCTGGTGTTGATGCGAAGCTTATTAATGATTGACTAGTGACTGGTACAACGTTATAGTTTGTCCATACTGAGGCAATGATTATGGTTGCTATGAATAACAACATTGGTAGTATCCAGGACTTACCAATACCGCCTCTGAACTCAATGCGCCTATACGTTGCAGCTAGGACTATTGTTATTGTTATTGTCGCCCCAACAAATACTAGGTATATTAGTATGAAACCATAGGTTATTCCAAATAAGCCGTAAACGGCACCAATGAGCCCCGTCGTTATTGCCAGGTATATCGCTGCGTATAGGTTGTCCTTGGTTACAGTGATACCTATGGCTGATAATACGGCGAAAACGCCAAGCGTTATTAATGCACCAATGTACGTGCTAACCATAGCAAGGAAAACATAACTCACGTATTTTTAAGTATAACCAATCGACATTCTACAAATGTTTACTAAAGGATACAGAGCATCACAGTAATGCAAATTAAGCTGGTTCATAAGGTGTCTCGATGGGGCTAATACTGCTTTATACAGGGGATGGTAAGGGGAAGACAACGGCAGCCCTGGGATTAATGCTTAGGGCTATTGGTCATGACTACAGAGTAGTAATCGCCCACTTAATGAAGACCCTAATCTACAGGGGTGAGTACGTTGGTGAGTACTTGGCAATTAAGAAGTTCCTTAGTGGCTATGTCGATGTCTACTCACTAGATCCAGACCAGCATTTAACACCTAGAGATGTATTTAAGATAGCGCTGAGTAGAGCTATGGAGATTAAACCATTCCTACTAATTCTAGATGAGGTTAATAATGCAGTATCGAGTGGATACTTAACGGCAAGGGAGGTGATTGATGGTATTAAGTCATTACCACCCGAGGTTAATGTCGTATTAACAGGTAGAGACACACCCCATGAGTTTATGGAGTTGGCTGACTTAATAACTGTTATGGAAGCCAAGAGACACTACTTCGATAAGGGCGTGGTGGGTGTAAGGGGTCTTGAATGGTAATATTATTTAATTCCTTATCTGACCATTAATCAATGCCTACATTGAAGTTTCGGGACGATCGACCAACACTCATAGGAGTCGTACACTTGCCACCACTACCTGGCTCTATTAGGTATGGTGGTCTTGACATTAGCACGATAATAGACTTCGCCGTGAGAAATGCCAGGGTACTTGATGAGACTGGTTTTGATGCGATAATTCTCGAGAACTTCAATGACTATCCATTTAGGGTTAGGGTTAAAGAAACTGAAACAATCGCTTCGATGGCAATTATAGCACGAGAAGTGGTGAGAACCATGACAATACCTGTGGGTATAAACTTACTCAGGAATTCAGGACCTGAGGCAGTGGCCATAGCTGCTGTTACTGGTGCATCCTTCATTAGATCAAATGCATACTGCGAATCCATAGTTAGTGCCGAGGGTATAATCGAGCCTGTGTCCAGGGAAGTCCTTGAGGTAATGACCAGGCTTAACACTAAGGTCACGGTGCTCGCGGACATATTTGTCAAGCACGCAAGCCCACTGCACAGGATGACTGTTGAAGACGTGGCCAAGGACTGCGTGGAGAGGGCCCTGGCCGATGCACTGGTAGTCACTGGGCCAAGGACCGGGGAACCACCAGACCCGCTACTACTTAGGCGAGTCATAAAGTCCGTAAACACAAAGGTACTAGTTGGGAGCGGCATAAACCCAAATAACATAAACGACTACAGGGAGGCCCACGGTTTCATAGTAGGCACATACCTAAAGGACGAGGAGGGACAAATAGACCTCGCAAAGGCCAGGAACATAGTAAATGCAGTAAAGGCACTAGCAAGACCATGAACAACATTCCTACGACCCAGGGAAGTCGTATTATCTGTCAAATCCTGGACTGAAAGAGCGGAGATAAGAATAATCTTACCTCCACTCTGCCTACCCAACCCTCAACCCCTAAATAATCATCCAGGTCCTAAACCGTTTTTAATAGACAATTAATGGCTACTTACTTAAATCTAGTCCTTTAGTTATGCGTACTTAATAGCATTTCCTGCTAACTTAACGGGTGGGAAAGCACCAGTTATTCATTATAGCTTCATTAAAGCCTTGATATGACGTACAATAGTGATATCACGACTAGGTTCAGTATTGTGATTAGTAGTGTTGGTGCTGCGACTTCCATTCCAAGGCCCAGGCTCAGCCACATGTAGTATATAGCTATCATCGATATGCTCTCAACAAGGAGTATTGCTGATACCGAGAGTAGTATCCTGCCAATTTTCGTAAAACCAATCCCTAGGTAATTCTTGAATATTAATGCCACAATTACTGTCTGTGCAACTGCGGCGCCAATGTCTATGTACCATAGGTAATGCGTCATGACTTACCACCCCCTGCCTCCTCTTCATCAATGCCTATTATACTCATAACATCCTTAATAAGGTCCCACCTTTTTTCAAGTTTATCACTAATGAAGTATGGTGCTCCGTAACCCACGTCAAGCCTACTCACTAGCTCGTACCTCTCAAGGAGCTCCAGGTGGTAAATCACGGTCCTGTAATTCACGTTCAACGCCCTAGCCAGTTGGTGGGGATTCATGGGCTTCTTCTTAAGTAGTAGTAGGATTTTTAACCTCATTAAACCTCCGCGGGAACCGCCAAGCAACCAAATAAGTATTTTCTTCAAATCCTTCTCATACTCAACCATTAGATAGGCAGCATTACCTGTCAATGATTTATAAGTTTTAAGCATTAACGTGCATTAGGTGAATCAATTAATAAGGCAGTTGCGCATTTGGGCTGTGGGCATTAATAATGAAATGGAAACTAAATTGTAATAACACTGCAATAACCCAAAAGTACTGTCTAACTCACCAATTAGGTAAATTAATAGTTACGACGAGATTACGAGCATTATGAAAGGCAATTTAGTGTTTTTAACGAAATTTGAATACGCAATACGTATTATGAGTAGCCTCCCGATGAGTAGCTTGTCGATGATTGACTCATTGACGTCACCATGGTGCCTGTCATGTTTGCGAAGCCGTGTATTGGCGCCACGAATATCCAGGGCACTGGCTTAACGAACACGGCATTCACTATGTAATCATCACCCACCAGCCATGGGTCCGCAAAGGCGTAATTACCACCGAGTAACGTCCCGTCTGGTAACTCCGTATAGCCTAACCAGGTCCATGATGCCGTAACCTTAGTAGGCATCATCATACTGCTCGGATTATAGAAGGCCTGTGGTGGTAGGAAGGCAATAGTTATCACGGGTGTTGGGGAGCCCGAGGCATTTACGAAGGTGTATCCTGGGCTTATCTCATTATTCACTGCGAAGGCGTAGGAGAATATTGGCCAGTATATGGTACCACTCGCATTTAGGTAGACCAAGTTGTAGAGGGCTTGGTATACTAGGCTGAAGTTGTACGTATTAAGTATTTGACCGCTCGGGGTCTTAACGTACGTGCTCGGCGGTATTATTGCCAGTAAATTACCTACGGTAATGGCGCCTCCCTGAGTTGCGTTCACAGTTATTGTGCCTATGCTAACGGGCACTAACTCGGGCTCCATCGTCGTTATTTCCGTACTATTTGGTGTGGTCTCTGAGGTGTACACTGTCATTGACATTGCCGGCATCCCAGTGTATACGAATACCCAGGGCACTGGTTTAACGAATTGGTAATTCACGAATATGCCAGAGCCAACATACACCCAGTTGTCTGGGAAGGCGTAGTGACCGCCGATTAATGTACCATTAGACTCCTCGGTGAATCCAAGCCATGTCCAAGTGGTCCACGTGCTCGGCATCCTAACAACAGTGATTATCGCCTGCGGCTTACCCTCCTGGTTAACGAATGTGTATCCCGGCGATACCTGTCCATTAACGGCATAGGCGAAGGCGTAAATTGGTGGCGAACCTCCCATGCCCATCTCCATGGGCGTTGGCTCAACATTCTCTAGCATGTAGTCTATTATTGAGAATTGATACGTACTAAGTACCTGCCCACTTGGTGTTTCCATGTACGTGCCCGGCCTAATCACGGCTATTATGTTGCCAAGCCTAACCGTGGCTCCTTGTGTGGCGTTTACCGTCACCGTAGCCTCACCAACTGGTATTAACTCTGGCTGCATAATGCCCATACTTGAGTTGGACATGCCCTCCAGTGATTGGTACTGGCCTTGTAGGCTCATGTATTGATTCTCTAGGTTTGTGTAGTTTGTCATTAGGCTTGAGTACTCACTCTTAAGGGTCTCATACTTACTCTGCAACTGCTGGTATTGGCTTTGAAGTATCATATACTTACTGGCTATTGACGCGGTGGTTGAGTATAGGTAACCCACGTATCCTAGTCCTATTGCGAGTATTACCACCAGTATTACCAGTCCTATTGTTTGGGTGTTCATCGACTACGTACCCACGGTCTTATTTAACTCTATTTTTCGTAATCTCTTACAAATTCTTACCTAATTACTAAGTACTATTTAAATTAAGGAAAATCTTGGTCATTAAGTAACTAAATATGGTTATCGTTGAACAACAGACCTGACACAACCAGTGGTAGGGCTGTTTCTAGTTCCGTAGAGCTTTTAACTACTGGATTTGGATTTTAATGAATGATAAACATATCACTAGACATAGCTCTTAACTCCCTTTACGCCCAATGCATTCTCAAGCATCTTCTTCGCCGTGTAGTACCTCCTACAATCTGGGCATAGGTATAGCCACTCCGGGTCTCCCTTGATACCGAGCTTAATCTTCATAGTCATTATGTGTCTCCTCGTGTCGAAGGGCTTACCGCACATCCTACATGTGACTACCTCGTCATAGACCACGTCTGTGCTATCGCTCATCGGGAATTCCCTAGCCCTATTAATTGTTATTGCCTTCTCAGGGCATAACCTCGCGCAGTGGCCACAACCAATACACTTGAGACTGTTGAACTTAAGCACTGTCTTATTGCCATCCCTACCAACATCAAACGCCCTCTCAGGGCATTTAGCAAAGCACACCCCGCAGAATGAGCACTTAACATCATCAATGTGAATACTAAATATCTTAAGTAATTCATTAGTAACGCCTTTACTCCTCGGCCTAAGCCTTACCAATGCCTTAACATAGTCATTACGCCTAATACCCATGTAAATAATTCTCTCACTCAACGTTTCGTCAGTGGCCATCGACAATGCGTCATCCTTGGTAATACCCAGCTTAAACGACCCCATAAACGCGTTGATTAATCCCTTAGCATAGTCAGCACCGCCCAATTTACATGACTGGTCAGGGCATTCAATACTTACTTCAAGGGATTTGGCAAGCGCCATTGCCACCCACTCAGGGCTAACGGCATCGACACATGGCACCCTGTAAATGTACTCGCCATTCCTAGGCTCCCTAGTATTCAATGGGCATGTGAATGTTATTCTTTTAATGCCCTTCACGTCATTTAACTTATTGAGTAGGGCTACGTACTCATTATCATCTGCGCCAACCATTGCCAGGGCACCTGTTGGGCACTTTGACACGCATAGACCGCACTCAATGCATGCATTCTCGTTAATGACAACCCTATTATTAACAATTGATGTTGCATTGGTTGGGCATGCATTAACGCAATCATTACATCCAAACCTAGCACTGCATGCGTTTTCGAAGTACGTGGGTACGTTCTTCTCAATGACCTTGACAACCCTACCTATCAATAACTCCCTCCTGCTGATGGGGCCCTCGATGGCGACCTCCCTCGTGCTTGTTCTCCTAGCCATTAACTGTGCCTTTAACGCCTCTAACTCCTCATCACTCGGCGACTTAAGTATGTAAATGTTCATTGGGTGCTTACCCTGGACATTGACACTACCTAACTTCCTAAGTACTATAATTATTGGACCATTATGCTCCCTAGCCCTATTCAATTCCTCATCACTTGGATCCTCAAGGATTAGTAATTTGCCCTCCTCACTTACCACCATAGACATCCCTCATAATCTTAATGACCTCCCTATCCTGAGTCATGAAATCCTTCGTGAAATTGAGCAGAAGCTTAAGGTAATCAGTCCTCACAAGCTTGAGCGATGTACTTACGAATATTGAGACCCAATTAACTAGGTGATTATTTATGAAGTAATCCTCTTCCTCAATATACCTAGTAGCATTACTCCAATCATCATATTCCTCATAGGCCAGGAAGCTCATGAAGGCAAACTCAACGGCAATGTGATCACTTCTCAAATCCCTAAATTCCTTATTCACGATAAGGTTATAATCTGCATAAATCCTCTTAAGCGATATCTCAGTGTTCATATCAAGATAACCAGTATGAGTGTAGCCCTCGTAGGGTATCGCCCCATAATCAATCCTAGTGAAGTCTACCTGTATTGGCGTTAATGCATTATAATCATTAATATCCTTAGCAATGTCTAACAACTTAATTAGGTTATTCATTGATGAGTAAAGTCTCGCCAGTGCCTCGGCAACATCCCTAACCCTACTAATCCTTGACTTAATTAACTTCTCAAAATCATTAAGCCTATACGGGTATATGTAGGATGAGGCTAGAAAGTCGTAAATAATAGAACGGGAAAATGCAAGTGATTTTAAAGCCTGAGGATCTAAGTTCTCCATATTAATCACGTGCCTTGACCCTTAGCATTACCTACTCCACCACTGCAGTGACCACCGGTTGGTTTAACGTTCTTCAGCTTCTGTAATAAGGTTGGTAAATCAGCTGCACCAGTTCTTAGGGCAAATTCCTCAGGTTCTTCACTAGTTACTATCCTTGTTGATTCGTTAGTCTGTACGCCGGGCATTACATAAAGGCTAGGTGGGTCTGTGCCGAACTCAGGGCCCATTGGTACTGCACCCTTTCTCATGGCAGTTCTATAAACTATACTGTTAGGGTCATCCATGTCACCGAATACCCTAGCACCGGCTGGACAGTTCCTAACGCAGGGTGGTACCCTCTCGTAGAGTGGTAATGACTCATCGTAAACCCTATCAATAGCCATGACACACTTCTTACTAACGCCCTCCACTGGGTCAAATATTATGTTACCATATGGACATGCATTCTCACAATACCTGCAGCCAATACATACCTCATAGTTAATAACTACTACACCATCCTCCCTCCTCTTATATATGGCCCCAGTTGGGCATACCGTAACACATGCTGGGTTCTTACACTGGAAGCAACTAATTGGCACACTAAACGTCTTAGTGTTTGGGAACGCACCAACCTCAACCTGCAGTACCCTCATGAAGAATACTGACCATGGTGCCTTACCGGGTTCTGGACCCCATGGCTTCAGATCTGTCATTGGTCCATAACAACCACTGGAATGCCACTCCTTGCATGCCAACATACATGCATTACATCCAAAGCATTTACTTAGGTCTGTGAGTATGGCTAGCTGGACCATTTAGGTCACCCCTGCCCGTTTTTCTTACTCTTTGGATCCGTACCTGAGTTTGAATTTGAACTAGATGATGGGGTTGTGGTATTGGAGAATGAATAACCCATTGAGTGTCTAATAGTTTCTTGGAATTGAAGCCACTGGGTATTCTGTTCATACCATGTTAATCCCATCTCTTGCGGTGTCTTGTAGGCATTGTAATTGAATACTTTTATGCTCCATGCCTCACTACCAACAATTAGCTTCGGTGGTGTCTTAACTATTGGATCTGCATTACCCCATGCTGAGTATGGTTGATCATTAGCTATCCTAACCACCTTAACCCTCAAATCACCCCAAGCAGTCTTACCACTAAATATGTCAAATTGAAGTGTTGGATAATGCCCACTCCGTACCGCATTTATTAAACCCTGCACTGTATAGTCTGAGTTAGGTACACCACCCTGGCTTTGAGCCCTCGTGTATACATATATGTCATTAAACATAAAGCCCTTAGTAACCTCTAAGGCGTTAGGTGGTAATGCCATCATGCCAGCCCTGGCATTCCTTGACTTCCAATAACCAACAACGCCTGGCGCCACAGCCTCCGTTAACTTAACCTGGCCCCTAGCAATCTCGCCACCTCTACTGGTTAATTCGACCCAGTCACCATCCTTAATACCATACTGAGCTGCAGTTTGCGGGTTCATCCAAATCACTGAGTATGGAATTATCTGCCTAAGCCATGGATGGTGATTTTCCCAAGTGTGGTAGAACCATGGTGTTGTCTTCCTATTAATGGTAGCCAATGGATACTCCTTTGGTGGTGAACCATCCGGCGCTATCCAGTCGAGTGGTTCGTACCAAACAGCTATTGGATGATAGAACTGCTGGATGATCTGGGCCACGTGGCTACCCCACCAATCACTTGGCGGCGAGGCATTCCTCTGGGCTAACTGTAGATACGATTGATCACCAGTCTTCTGGTACATGTAGTAGAAGTAGGCATTCATGCCTTTCCACAGGCCATAAGCCGCCAATATGAACTTCATAATAATCTCTGAATATATCGGTATAATTGCAGGCTTTGCGTATGGCATCATACTAACACTTGCAGCCCACTCCAGGTAGCCCTGGTTCACGTGCCTATAGTACCTAATCTCCAGCGGTAATTCATAGTAGGCGAAGGCATGCCCAACTGTTTGAGTACCTGGTGAAACCCCTGGTGGATAAATGCCATTAGTGACGGGTATCTGCTGTGGAGCTGGGTACGTATTATTACTTGAATATGCAGCTGCATTTATGAAGCCTGGATAGACATACATCTTGACTTGGTCTGGGTTTGGCTCACCCTTACAGCATGATGTCCCATCCGTACCCCTAGCCATATAAAGCACACCAATGCCTGGAGCAAACTGCCACTTCCATAGCCAGTCGTACATCAGATTGGGGTACATAGGCTCCCCAGTATTTGTCACAAAGCCTGGTAACTGAAGCTTCTCGCCAAGTAGTATCTCTCCATCACTCCACGGCCTAACCTCCTTAAAGAGCGGCGGTAGTATGGGCCACTCAATATTGTCAGCAGGGCCATGTACTGAGGACACTGGCCTATCCAGTAAGCTGTGCTCGCCATACCTCTCAAAGAACGTTGTGTCGGGTATAACTAAGTCTACACAGGGTACTGAACCTCCATAGAACGTATCAACCTGCGCCACAAAAGGTATCCTATACCTACCATCAGTATCCTTCATCGTAAGTAGACCTAGGTCCTTATCAATATCATAGGCATTATCCCAATACTCATTGGTTATATGCCATAGCAGGAACTCTACTCTGTACGGCCACTCGAGACCAGCATCAATATTAACGGCAGTATAAACCCTATGAACAGACAACGGGAACTCCCAACTAAAACCTCTCTCTATGAGCAATGGATGCCCATTTTCATCAACTACCATGTTGTCTGGTGTATAGACTATTGGCTTTGTCGTTATTTGCAAAGCCTTTGAATACGGAACCTTCTCAACGCTCAATATTTGAACAGTACCATCGTTAAGTATTCTCTCTTGAATCATCGTACCACCAACTACACCTATGAGCTGTTCGCCATTCGGCCCAGTGTATAGGCTTGGGTTGGAGTTATAGTCATCCTGCGTAATGTTCATCCTTGGATCAGCTGGCGTTATATAAGCTGGCCAGTAGTCGCCGTCAGGCACCGGCCACGGTGCTGGTGGCTTATATGTAAATCCACCAGGTGTATCAATCGCCCCAACTAGGGCAAATAGGAGAGCGAAGGCTCTTGCTGTGACAAAACCATTACTATGCGCCGAAATACCCCTCATTATGTATGCTGAGAATGGTGTGCCTATGAAATAATCATGCTGTCTACCCAGGTAATCAGTCCACTTGGCTTGTATGACGACCCTACCATTATTGAGCAAATTAACTATCTTCTGGGCAAGTTCCCTAATCTTGTAGGCTGGTGGTGTTTTCCAAGTTGTCTCGACATTCTCTGGACTCCACTGATCCTGCAATGCAATCTCCTTTAGTATACTGAAGGCGGTCCTAACGTTAAGTGTTATTGTCTGGTTGCTGTCTGGAGCAGTTGGTATCGTTATCGATCCTTGCCACTCTAGAACGGGTTCGACGCCGTTTTGCCAAGGTATATCAGTGAATGGGTAAATATTACCATCACTGCCCATGATTATTGGTACCCAATCACCATTCTTATTCTTCATCCTGGCGAATAAACCAACATTGGATGCCTGAGGCGGTATTATTGAACCGTCTGGATTAGTTATGACCAACCAGGGTGCGTTTGTATACCACTTTAGGTAATCCTCATCTATTGAGTGTATTCCTTGCTCTCTCATCTTGAATAATTCATGTATGACTGACCAAACAACCATACCATCAGTACCTGGTATTACTGGTATCCACTCATTAGCCACCTGGGCAAAGTTACCGATTCTCTCCGGCGACATCCATATTATCTCACCACCATTCGTTATAACCTTCATAACCTCACGCCTGGTTATTGTTGGGAAGTGATCTTGTGTCATACCAGCGATAATTAGGAGCTTAGTGTAATTACTGTCCCAACCACCATACTCCCACCAGGTACCACCCATTGCGTAGGAGCCGCCAGACGCCACAGCCGTTGCACAGAAACCACCATGTGCTGCTTGGTTTGGTGTGCCAAACATTGCCGCAAACCACGTATTCTCAGTTGGATTGTATTGATCCCTACCTGTAAAATATACAAACTTATATGGGCAGCATTGCCTAATCTGCTTAAGGCCTAGGAATCCGTATTTCCAACCTCTTTCCTGTAAATAAGATGCATTGTCGCCATTGGCTAGTATGTCTAGTAAGTCATCGTACGTGATCTCTACAAAGTTGCCCTCACATCTTTCGCTTGTTGGTACCCTAAGTAATGGTGACCTCAGTCTTGCTGGGCTTAAGTAGTGGAGCATTGTTGTTGCGCCTATGTCGCATGTAGCTCCTTGATTCCTAGTGAATATTGAACCAGTTATGAACCTAGGTAGTTTAGTCGTTCCACTTATCACAACCTCGACATTGCACCTACCTAGGCATCCATAGCACGTGGTGAACGCAACAACATCACTCGTTACCTCCTCAGTAGCCAACTTACTCTCCTTAAATACCTGCCCAAATACGAATGCCTCCCTACCTACAGTGCCTAGGAATGCCGCTGCCGCAGCTGTTACACCAGCAATCTTTAGGAAATCTCTCCTCGTTATTAGTAAGTCCTTTTTAGGCTCCTCACGAGTAAGCTTTGTAGCAGTCTCCATACTCATCACCCCCACCACGGTCCCCACTGTGGTTGTGTGTTATAGAATGGCGTTATTGGCATGTGGAAGTAGGCCGTGGCTATGACTACGTATCTCAGTGTATAACCACCAACTATAACTGCAATGAATATTATTACTATCATGATTGCCGCAGTACGATTTAATGGATTAACTCTAAGTAGCGCTATCTCAAGTAATAATGGTATTGCTATACCTATCGATATTACAACACCCCAGAATAACGGCGCATACATGCCAAATAGTAATTCATAAAGGTCTATTCCAGAAAGATAATGATTTGCCATGGCTACAGCCACAAATAAGGCCCAACCAAATCCCTCGAAGATCTCCGCTAATAAATCAATCCAGCTCAATTCATGTAATACATGAACTAATTCACTGGTACCTCCATCGGCTTTCACTGCTATTGCTGTTGTTACGGGCTTCTCGAAAAACCTAGCGACCAATAATGAGAATGCGGAGCCGTAGGCTAGGCCTGATGATAGCCATAGTAGTGGTAATACGCCGTTCCACCAGTAGGACTTACCGCCAGCGGCTGCAAATAGGAATGCTGTGTATACCGTGGCTGCTATGCCGGTGAGCATTATTAGGTAATCAAGGACTAATTGAACAGGTCTAACGTAATTACCCAGCACAGCCTTTGCCAATGATGGTATGTAGGTTATTGCCAGATAAATAATGCCCCAAATAACCATGCCACTCAGGAATAGGACACCCCAATCCATCCAGGACTGAGCAAGCCTACCGTTTGGATAACCAATGAATATTATGTTACTAGCCCTTTCGGGTCTTCCAAGATCTATTACGAAGAAGGACAAGGCCGCCAGAATAAATATCCAACCGGCCGTCATGTTTATCTTAACCATCCTACTGACCTTATCCCTAACATTGTAAACAGCGGCTAGTAGCATTGTCATACTGCCCAGCGCCGTTAGGAAAACAGCCGCGGCAATTCTCCAGCCCCATATTAGGTGATAGCCAGGTGGCATATATGGACCCCAGCCTGTCCAGCTGACTGGCCAAGGCGATGACATCAAGCAATACTAATTACGTATTCGATATAAACGATGCTTTCTCACTTAATATAAATAACCGTGGTTATATCTATGTTTAAGGGCTATTATTTTCACATAAGTGAAAAGTTCTAATTAAATTTGGCCTCTGTTTAATTAGGAATCTAAGCATTAGACTGCTTAAATGCAATGTACAGCTATTAATCCTATACTACGCCTAATAGTCTAGGCCTTATAGTGACTTATCAGCACTCTTCTCCGTTAGCAATAATACCTTACAACTATTGCTCAATGTAACCACCAGTAATAACCCCGTCACTCTAGATAAATACGCCGACGTTGACGCGTTAATGCGTGCCTAGATTAAAGCTGATCGAAACATTGATATAACATGCGTCTCATTAAATTAAATAATTTTGACTTTCTCACTATTAAAGATGGTATAAAAATTATTGATCATGACACGCCTTATGAATTAATGACAATGCTACAGGACAATCACTATTAAGCGAGTAACCTCTTATCCTGCACTTAATAGCCAGTATGGTTAATGTAGACCTGACTGATTGATCACCAGTTAATAAAACAATGGCTCTACAGCCATCGCTCAAGCGAATACTTGGCAAATAATCAATTAATGCCTTAGCAATAATTCTCTCTGCTGATCGTACCTCATCCACCGTAGTGCCCAGATATTCTGCAATTGAATAAATTATGGAATGCCTACCATTATTAATGCCCTCAGGCAATATGTAATAAACGGACTTTCCCAAGGAATCGATATTCGTTATTATTGACGACAAGTCTAACTTATTAAGTCCTTTATATAATAACTTCAAGTAATTAATCACTTCATTACGGTCAAACTCACTAAGATCCCAATCTTCCCTTAATTTATCAACAGCTAATTCAAAAACCTCCTTACTAATAGAACCATTGCCTAGGTACATCATAATAAGCACCAGTATACCTTTGACGGTTATAATATAGTGGCCTTTACTCACCCGTTCAACTAAGCCAAGATTCATTAAATCAAGTGCCTTTCTATATGCTGTGGCAATACTCATGCCCGTATTGATAGATATATAGTAGAGTGAATCCGAATTCCTTGCGCAGTGCTTTGTCTTACCTCTAATTAAATGAACAAGAAGGGTTTGAAGTAATAAGATATGGTAATTATCTAAATGATAGATATCCATGCTGACCGCCAAATATAAGAAGAATTAGTTATATTTTTAACTTTTATTGTCAAAAGAATGACAATACAGTCATCAGCAATAAATGAAAGTGAATGTGCTAATTAGACGCAGAAAGTAAAGATACAATAATTTATAAATTATAGAAAAATATATTAATGAATTTATTTAAATATTTACACAATCGCGATATTTTAATGATTGTTAACTTCCTTTGGCAGATAAAAATCAATAGTTAGAAATTAATCTTTAAGAAATGAATTGCTATCATTGATTTGATAGATATGACACAAATAAGCAAAACTTTAGAAAAAGCAGTAGAAAATTTCGTTATTGAAAGATATCTGCCAATTTTAAGAATTACGCTAGGCTGGATGTATTTCTCAGCGTTTCTTAGGAGGACCATTAATGTGCCTGCTAAACTTAATCCATTGTCTACAGCATATGTTGGTGGTAAGTTAATAACATTCTTACCACATGCATGGCAGCCTATCGTTGGCCAACTCGAGTGGATATTACTGCATCCACACCTACTTTACATGTTCTTACTTCTCTTCACTGCCGTTGAGGGATTGTTCGGCCTATTAATGATACTTGGCCTTACAACGAGACTATCAGGACTTGTAATAACTCTCTTAGCCTGGAGCATTGGGGCTGCTGGTGGTTGGTTGGGGCCCACGTGCGTTGATGAGTGGCAGATAGCGGCTGTTGAGGGGGCTGCTGCATTAATGTTCATGTTTACTGGTAGTAGGTGGTTATCAATAGATCAATACTTAGCGAAGAAGTACCCAAGAGGATTGAAAATATGGAAATTCTACATACCATTATGGTAAGGTGATGAGCATGGATAGGATGACAGCACTGGCTTTGCTGGGCTTCATAATTGCCACGGGAGTGACAATGGGCCTATACCAAATAAACTTCCAGGGATTCACCCACCTAACCAATTATTCAAAGACACCCGCATACTCACTGGCCGGCACCCAATTATTTAAGAATGGCACATTACTACTGCACGTCATCAGGGTAGCTGGTCCAGACACCTACGGCGGATTCATAGTGCTTGTACAGGTACTCTACCCAAACGGCACGGTAGCCTATGAGTGGAACTCTACATATTTAGGCCACATATCGCAGTACGACATCATAAATAAGTACAATTTACCAGGGCACCTAGTGCACTCTGATGGCTTCGCACTCGTAGTGCCACTAGGCCAATCAGCCATTGTTAAGCTCTATGCCCCAGTAACCTTTAGTCCAGGTACATACATAGTCAGGGTCTACGATGCTGATGGGCAATACGAGGCATATGGTATTAAGTTCCAGGTATACGTAACGGTTAACGAATAATCACTAATTAATTAAATTACGGTTAAAAATAAGAATTTCAATTTCTTCTCTCACAGCATCAAATCTTAACCTCCCTCCTAAGTTCCTCAATTAATGGAGTTATGTACTTAACCCTCCTCCTAACCTCATCAATTCCTATCCTGACCTCGTGAAAGCCATTGATATGTAGGAAGTATGCCGCATCCCAAGCCCTTTCCACTATTTCACCAAGCTTTGACGCTGCATTGTCCAGTAGGCTTACTGTCCACCTACCCTTGCTCAGGGCTTCTTTGGCCTCGTCTAAGCCCCTGACAATAGCTAAGGCCTTGATACACTCTTCCACCGCCTTATACAACTTCTCGCTGGCTTGCATTACGTCACCTTTATCAACGAAACTTAAACCCTCGTTAAATGCCGTCAATGCTAATTCTGCATGTGCCCTTGCGGCATCTGATGGGTCTAGTTCGAGTTTTGTCGTTAGGATATCAATTATGTAATCAACATCAAGGCCCCTCCTCCTGAGCACATCAATTAATGACTGAGGTATACTCATACTATGTATAATCCTTAGCTTAATTAATTATAAATCTTCTCAATATCTATTCAGGGCTTATGCTGTAAATCCTAACTAGGACAACTAGCTTAACAGTCTCACGCTTAGGTTGTTTTATCCAGACCATGGGCTCATTATTCCTTGGTGGTGCATATGAAGAACTTAACCCTAGACTCAATAAAACTCTTAAGCAATAATCTCCTCTTTAACTGGTCCATATACCTAGACATCGCTAATAATCACTAGTCAATATCACTAATATCCATGTAATTACCCTAAACTTGCCAGTCCGGGAAAACGTCAATTACGTGCCCAATCTCCAGAAATAAATGGGTATAATAAATAATTGGTGTATTGCACAAAGTGCCGGATTTACAGTCAACAGAAACATGGTTAACACAATGAACATATTTCTTAAGGATACCTAAGCATGTGTGGGTTCACCAAGGTCACCCTGAACGTTCTTCTAATGAGAAATGAAAGGGGAAGAAGAAACAGGTATGAAGGAATGAGGACTATAATCACAGACACCACTTGCTAATAATCAACAAAGAGACCTGAACCCTTACCCATCCAACCACCTTCCTAACTCAAGAACTCTCTTGGTCTTACCTTCAGTATATATTTTATAGAATGATCCATTAATAGCATTTAGTAAGGCTACTAAATCACACCTTGGGTATGCCTTTGTAAATGCTCCTGCTCCATGCGTATCCTGCCTCAAATAGTACTATGAACATTATGAACCAGAGCAATGTACTGATTAGTGTTGGATCTGGGTTCACTATGGCTATTGCCACTAAAACGCCGAAGTATATGTAGGGCCTATTCCTAGAGAGCATGTCAGGGGTTACAAAACCAACCTGCGTTAGTAAGGCCATTATTACTGGAGTCTCGAAGAGGAAACCTGCAAAAAATAACGTGGCTATGAAGGTGTCCAGGAAACCACTCGTAGTAAGTAAGTGCACAAAACCAAATAGGCAACTCCAGAATAGGCTTATCCTCAGGAAGGCTGGGAATACGAAGTAATAACCAATGAACATGCCTATATAAAATAATACCGTAGCTATCCAGACATACCTCCTAACAGCCCTGAGCTCATGCGGATAAAGAGCTGGCTTAACGTATTGATATACTTCATAAATAAGCACTGGTATTGTAACAAGTAATGCAATCACCATGCTAAGCTCAACGCTGAAGACAAAGGGGCCGAGTACCGTAGTCGATATAATGCCTATAGGCTGAGTGGAATTACCAATAATGTAATTACTGGCACAGGATACGGACTTAGCTGAGGAGATTACTTGATTAAGTATGTAGCTCTTGAATATGTAGGCGATTATTGGGTTGTACTTCATGGTGAAGAAACCAATGGCTACCTGGACAATGTTATTACTATGAACGCCAGGCATTGGTAACCAAAGAGCTGCAAAGACTATTGCGAAGACTATCAAGGCCCTCCTCAATCTAACCCCAAGTTCACGAATATGCTCCCAAAAGGGTAACTCTCTGTCAAATGGAGGTTTATTCTCACCTTCACTCATTATTACCTATGAAGTTAAATACTGGGTAAAAATTCCTTTTTCACATAAATGATAAGTAAATAGATATAACAATTATTATAGGAACATTGCTTATTTCAAAAAAGATAAAGTTCTGTATTTATTTTACCCATGATTGACATGAGTGTGAGTGTTAGGTTTAGGGTTTGGGTTGAGGTTGGTGGTAGGCATGTTATTGGTCCTGGTGGTTATGAGATTCTTAAGGCTGTTGATGAGGTTGGTTCGATTAGTGGTGCCGCCCGTAAGTTGGGCATGTCGTATCGTTTCATTTGGAATTACATTGATAGGATGGAGAAGACACTGGGCATTAAACTGGTTGATGCATGGAAGGGAGGTAGAGGAAGGGGTGGAGCAAAACTAACACCAGAAGGACAAGCCCTACTACAGTACTACGAAGAAATACTCAAGGAAATGAACGAAATAGCAAACAAATGGGCACAACAATTAACGGAAAGGCTAAAGAACATGGGTGAGGAAGGTCAATAGTTATTTTATTTATTATTACTTGATAGCTTCTTCATTATTTCATCTATTACCTCCTGCCTAGATCTTCCCTGTGTGCTTATGTTTAGGGCTTTGGCTATCCTGAGCAGGTCTGGGTCTATTGCATCGTTTATTGTCCTTTTTATATCCAATGTGGTATTGTTTATTGATGTCTTTGTCTCGTTAATAGGTTCATTAATCTCCCTGAGGAAGTCATCCATTGACCTCCTGGCCCAGCTATACCACTTGCCAAGTTCCCTGGCTATCCTAGGCAAGGCCTCTGGTTTCCAGGCGATTAGGATTAGGAAGAATAGAAAGATCAAAATACTGGTCTGCTCATCAAGGACTAGGTAGATGTGCATTTTGAGTCCCTTGAGCATCCCTTACTTACTTGTTACTTAGCCTCCAATTAATCTCCTTGATTAAATCCTCCTCAGACTTACCCTTAGTATCAATTCCAAGTCTCTCGGCAATCTCAAGAACCTTTGGATCAACCGTCGACTTAACAGTTACTGTAGCCTTTTGCTGGCTAAGCCTATTATTAATCTCGTTGAGTAGCTCATCCCTGGTCTTACCCGTTGGGTCTATGCCCAACTTCCTGGCAACCTCAATAAGCTCAGGCTCCGGCTCATTCTCAGCAGCACCACGCTTAAACTCCCTAATTGACTGACCAAGGCTCCTAGCCAACTGAGGAATCTTACTCGGACCCCAGATAACCAGGACAATGAAGGCTATGATAATCAAAATCAAGGTCTGAGTATCAATGAACAAAACAACACCCATCAATATGGGTATCATAGGTTAACTTAAAAACTTTGCTAACAATTATATGAAAATTCTTACCTGAATTAATAAATGAAATTGAATGTAAGAGTAAAGACATTAAGCCTTTATTAAAAGTAGAGCTGAAATTAACCACCACAACCATTATAAACTCCTAACTAAGTTCCTATGAATAACTGCTAATAGAACCAATGTAATTAGCGTTAGGAGCGGTAGTACTATTAATGAATAGTGTATTAATTCGAGAACATTGATATCAAATACACTCATAACAATCATCGCCATTGGTGAAACGCTGAAGGCGGGTGCCGTACAAACTCCCAATCCACAGGCCGAACCGATAAACGCTGCCGTGCCTGTAGACGCTGCAATACCCACGGTACTACCAATAGCACTACCTAACCTGCTAATTATGCGTTTGGTCGCGATCCTCAACTGCAGGTAAGAAATACTAATTATTAACCACGTACTCAATACCAGGTTAACAATGCCTATTATCATGAGCGTTAAATTAACTGGATTAATTAATGGGAAATTATTAGGGGTTATGTAATTAGAATTCGTTACCCTCAGAATGCCTGAACTAACTAGGTAAGTGATCACCGCTGGTATCAACAATAATAGGTATAATTGAATTAATTTTTTATTGATGAAAATGTCGAAAATACCGTGAGAATGGTAAATCCTTATCATATCACGCATGACAAACCTCACTAATGATGAACTATACCTATAGACCAAAAACGCACCCGATACTAAAAGTAATATCATACCAACCATTACCTCGAGATACTTACTAACGAGAATCCTAACATTAACAGCATTAATATAACCCATTAAGAAATCAAGTGGGGTCAATGCCAATGGTAATATCACAGTAAATACTACAAAAACATACATGATCAATAACGCAACACCCTCATTACTCATAATCCACCACCTTCAATATCGGCATATTAAATTTAAAGTAATTTAATACACGTATTTTAAATGATCCCTATAAACACATGATCCACATACTCATTGTATAAATACCAAGACATTCCTAACTATTTGTCTAGTAAATTTAAAATAACAAAGAAACCTTACTTAAATGTATGGCTGCTTACTGAGTCGTAGTATGCCAATAACAATTCCATCAATAGGAGAAAAATTCCCCGAGCTAAATGTAGTGACTACACACGGACCAATGAAACTGCCGGATGCCTTCAAGGGCAAGTGGTTCATACTCTTCAGCCATCCAGGTGACTTCACGCCAGTATGTACCACAGAGTTCGTAAGCTTTGCCAAGCACTACGACGACTTCAAGAAGTTAAATACTGAGTTAATAGGACTTAGTGTTGATACGGACATCAGCCACATTGAGTGGGTGCAGTGGATTGAGAAGTCTTTAGGCGTTAAAATACCATTTCCAATAATCGCCGATCCACTGGGCAACGTCTCAAAGGTCTTAGGAGGGTTACATGCAGAGTCGGGTACAACTACTGTTAGGATAGTATTCATAGTTGATGACAAAGCGACAATAAGAACAATACTGTATTACCCACTGGAACTTGGTAGGAACATACCAGAGATACTCAGAATAGTTAGGTCGTTACAGCTCATTGATAAGTATGGTGTTGTTATGCCGGCGAATTGGCCGTACAACGAGATAATTGGCGAAAATGTGCTGAATCCACCACCGCACCATGTTGAGGAGGCTCCAAAGAGACTCCAGCAGTATAAGGGCTATGCTTGGTGGTTAACCTACAAGGAGTTGCCGAAGGATGAGGTTGAGGAGACCAAGAGGATTATTAAGATTAGAATTGAGTAAAATTATTAATGTTGTTGATCTTAAAAATATAAATAAGTCATTATTTTATGAATTCTTGGACTTCTCATGAAGTTTAAGGGAGAGACCTTGTTTGGAAGTGGCATTATTAATGGTGAATTGGTGGTTTATCGCGAGTCACTTTCCTTTCTTGGGGATGTTGATGGTAAGAGCGGTACCATAAGGACCATTAACACTAGTATTGTGGGTAAGATACTGGTAATACCGAATTCGAGGGGTTCTACCGTAGGTCCCTACGTCATGTACCAACTGAGTAAGTATGGCAAGGCACCATTGGCAATACTTAGCGTTAAGGCAGATACCATGCTCATCATTGGCGCCATTATGGCACAAATACCAATAATGACCAATTTACCCAAGGAAATACTCAATCTGAGTAGTGGAATTACGGCACGTGTAGACTTAGATAAGGGTGAGATTTATGTCAGTGAGTCCTGAGGCTAGGCTGGCATTATTATTACTTGAGGAACTTGAGTTAAGGAACGGTAAGGCAAAACTTAGGTACTTAAAGGTGTATAGAATGATGATGTATTGGCTCGGTCGTGAGTATGTTAAAGCAATACTCAATAAGCTAGTCTCGACTGGTTACATAAGTATTAAGGATAATGAGGTCGAATTACTACGTAGGTTCAAAACCGATAAGAGCCAGGTGCGGGTATATAGGGAGGCTAGAGACATTATCATTAGTACTTACTTATTAATGCAACGTTCACTGAGTAAATAGAGTAGCTCAAGGACCTTCTCATTATATGCATTGAGAATCCTTAACTCATTAATTGCCCTATCTACATTAAATGATGAGTTAATTAGTAAACCACCGAGAACCCAGATCACAGAGTCAAGGTTAAGCGGTGGTATGCCGCTGAGTCTACCAATCTCACTCCATACTCCCTGTATTTCTCTCCTGTGCCTAGTCATTAATTCCCTCGCTAGGTCAGTCACCTTGTTGGAATTACCTATAATCGGCATTAAACCGCTGCATATTGTCATAACCGTAACCCTATAATCAACTGGTATTGGTATATCCATTGGAACCGATAAATCAAGACCGCAGGCCCTACCCACGTAATAAGCCATCTTAACTGCAAACACTATGGTCTTTTCATCACCATGCGTGTTGGTTATCCTCGAAAGTAATCTCCATAGTGATGCTAGGTCATTAAGATAATTACTAAGGCTTAACCTAGCTATTTGTGGGCAGGTACTCCGAATCCTCTTCACCTTTGAATCCCTATACCGAGCTAAGTACCTACTATTCATTACGTAATTAATGAAGTCCCTACATAAATCGACTGGCTTATTCCCAATAAAGTAATTGGCAAAGTAATTCCAGTGATCCTCACCCTTACCCGTTAATTGATAACTGACTAGGGCATTAAGTATTGTTAGTTTTAGGATCTTGTCGACATCATGTTCCAACTCACGGCATAGCCTAGTCACAGCGGCATATTGAGGATCCCTCTCCTCGAAGCCCCTAACCCAAACAATACCAAGTTCACGTAATATACCCGCTATTCTCTCCTTAATACCACTCATCCTCAACCCCGCATTAACTTACGAATTGAGTAGAACCTCCAAATAGTTATTAATGTAATGACTTGACCCCAATCAAGGTAGAGGAGTGGTTTACCCACGGTGATCATAATGTAAGCGAACGGGTAAATAATTATGGGTGCACCTATTGTGAATAGATAAATGTAGTGGGTAATCACATAGGAAATGCCGTAAATAATGCCAGAGGAGTCAAGTACTATTGATGGTTTAATAATATAGGCGATGTATGTAATTATCCACGCAAGGAATAATAGGGATGAAATTCTCCACATGTATAGGTAGGTCGGTAAATAACCAACATGGATTATACTCCCAGATCTGTAAATCACGTAACCATAAACCCTAGACTCTAGGGCAAATGCCTCACCAAAATTAGAAAGACCCAGTGGAAAGAACAAAATCGTAATCACTACACCAAGTATGAACCCTCTCCTAATCCTCGTCCTTACGTCATCACGCCTATTCACAATATCATTACTACCCATTATTAAATGCCCTATTGAGTGGTTATTAAAGAATCACGCTAAATCAACCTGTACAAGCCGGTTATTAATGTATAGTATAGTGTTAAGCCTATGAGTGACCATAGGACCACCGATATTACTATCATGACCTTACTCCTAAATGCTTGATTCTTTATCACATTTGCGAGTAAGGCATCTAGGAATTGACCACCATCTAGTGGATACGCAGGGAAGGTATTAAGTAAGGCCAGGGTTAGATTTAACGTGTATATCCAAAACATTAGGTTATAGAAGGACCTACTCTCAACAACGACACCCCACGGACCTACATAGAGCGCTGAGTAACCAAGTAATTCCATTGTTAGATTCCTCGTGCTTAAGACTTCATTAAATACGGCACCATTTACTGGATTAAAAATCGTTAATGTAACATTATTTGAACTAACGGAGCTAAGTATTGAGATCAATGTGTAAATGCTGGCTATGGGATGGTTATTCACCGCCGTTATTATATAACCACTCCTGAGCACGGCATCCGTAGAATTAGCCGTATAAACGATCGTCGTACCTAAAAGACCCTGGGTTAATTGAGGACTTATTAGGGCTAATTCCACAAGGGCTACGGCTAAGTAGGCTAGTACTATATTCATGAAGACACCGCTCGAATATACGGCAAGCCTTATGAGAGTGCTTCTGCTCCTTAATTCATCTTCATCAATCTCAACAAAACCACCAAATGCCAGAAATAAAAGTGCGAAGGCCCCCCCTGACTTTATCCTTATGCCATACCTCGATGATACCGCCCCATGAGCAAGCTCATGAAGTAGTATTCCAATGCCTATGGCCACTATTATGTAGATGAACGTATATAGCGAAACAGTGACTCCAGGTATTAACGGCGCTAATGGTGTAAATCCCTTCTCTACAGTCTCTATGGGACTAAATCTATGCATTATGGCTATGATCATTAAGACGATGTTCTTAAACATCAGATAGAGCATTGATGGTAGGCCCCACTCATTAATACTCATTATTATTAGTGGTATTGGTACTATAATGAACATGGAGACCGAGAAGAGACCCACCGTTAATACTATGATGAGCCAACTTGGAACCCTACGTAGTAAGTTACCGAGTGGCGCTATCACCTCCTTAACTAACTCCTCATCCTTAAGCATGATGAATATCCCATAGTAAACCTTAACCGGTACCCTAACACCAAGAAGTCTCAGTAGGTATATTATGCCGACAATCACGAACCAAGCTGCAATAACAATTATCAAACCAAGGTATTGCATAACCACTCACCCAAACCTCAGTATAGAACCTACGCCGACATCATGGGCATTCCTATAACTACTCACCAACTCCTTCCTCAATATGGGTCCCGTACCATGAAGTGGATAAACACCTCTCAGATCTCTAATGATATCCCTTAATAATGCGCCCTGGTATTCGCTTATTGATGTAGCCCCTAAACCACCCACGAAGTACCTAATATCTAATTCCCTGAAAAACTTCATTATTTCATCGTCGCTAATAAGCCATAGGTTCAATCCACAACCACTAATTAGCAAATTATGGCTTGGTAAATAAATAAGTAACTCACCAACTCTCCTATTACCAACTCTAATAAACTCAACAGTACCAAAACTAAGTTTAACCTTCTCTCTACCGCCAACCTCAATAACGTCAAGACCAAGTTCATCCAGTTTATTCCTAAGTTCGAACCCATGTATCGTATTATCAACAGGCATTATAACCGTGGATACACCCGTCAATGCTTCAATACCACCCCAGTGATGATTAACTGGTGTCGTTACAACAAGCAGCCTAGGTTTAATGTTAATACTCAATACTTTACTATTACTAATTAATTTATTAATACTTGAACAGGCATCAATTAATAACTCATTATTAATAAGTAATGATATAGAATTATCCCCCTCCACGTTAGGCGCCTTAACCTCATTATCACATATTACGCTTATTGCTAATTTACCATTAGCGTTCATTTTCACTAAGTGAATAATTATGTAAGAAAATAAATCTTTTCTCACACCCACTGACACTTGGTAAGGTTTTAAATGGGTATTAGAGTTAAAAATGGGATGTTTACTCAACAAAACAATCTAAGGAGTAAGGTACTTAGGTATCTATGGCCAATACTATTCACAATAGTATTCGCATTAGTTGGGGCTTGGGGTAATGTATCCCATGAAACCTCTATCACGTACATAATAGTTATTGCATATCTGGCAATATTCTTTGGAATAGTCATAACAATAGGTATTAGGAGTACCAGAGTTAGATTTAGGGAGATTGAGGAGTACATGAAGTCCACAAAGTCGGGGGCTATAGAAAAGCTTACACGCGATGATTTCATGAAGGCCATGGAAAAGGACACTGAATATGCACAGGAAATGAACAAGTTCGTAAAGGCTCAGATGAAAAATCTAGTGATTCTCATGGTCGTCCTAATAGGATTACTAATGCTCTATACATACGTACTTTCAGGACCATTTATTACCCTGGCAAAGTACATATCAAATGCTGTAAATATTGGTTACTACCTAAAGCCCTGGTTTACACAAACCATTGAGGAAGCCAACCTATACTATGCATATTTCATTGATTACCTCATATACTTTGGAGTCTTCTTCGTACTTATGTACGTAATATTTAGAATGATGAGGATGCCCTTCATGACGACCAACGTACAAGTAACTGATTACCCATACACAGTAACTAAGGAATTAATAATCTTTAAGGATGCAATGCTCATAGATGGCATGTACCTACTCAAGTCGCCAATACCTGTTAAGCAGATAATAATTAATGAGAAGCGTAGATTCATAGAGTTCCAACTATCAAAGCCACTATCTGGACTTCCATATACCAAGATAAGGATTTATCATAAATCACCAAGGGAATTATGGGATAAGGTGATGAAGAATTTATTTAAGGTCGAGGATAGCACTGCCAAATAATTTTGAATTAATAATGCTTGATAAATGAATTTTAAATTAACCAAATAGACTCGCAAGGCCGGCTGCGATCTCCTCCTCGCTCGGACCCTCCTTCTTCTCTTCAGCCTTCTTCTCCTCAGCCTTAGTCTCAGCCTTCTGCTCACCACCAGCCGCAGCACCACCTGCCTGAGCAGTGGTTGTGGGGGCAGCGGCCACGGGCATTGCAGCCGCCGTCTTTATTGCCTCATCAATGTTGACCTCCTTTAAGGCAGCAACTAGCGCCTTAACCCTAACCTCATCAACCTGTATCCCAGCTGCCTGTAAAACCTTAACCACATTCTCCTCACTAATGGGCTGCTTACCGTAGTGCAATAGTAATGCTGCATATACGTACTCCATATCTCCTCGACATGTCACTTGAAAACCGCTTTAAAAACATTACTTAATTCAATAGATCATAGGATGCCGAAGAAAATAATCATAGTAACAGCCGAGTGGGACTACTTTAAGGATAGACTAAGTAACCTATGCTCACAATTAATTAAGGCTGGTATTAACTGTGAAATTAAGGACTATAGGGATCCTGAGGCCATGCGATTAATAATTAAGTATGGGGTTAGTAATGGTATTGTAAGAATACCACAAATATACCTTATCAATGATTATGAAGTTAAACAAATTAAATATTATATTACAAATGACTTAAGGCTTATTATGAATGAACTTAGTAATTATTCGTAATTAATTTAAGGATGAAATATGGCCGGGGTAACCCACGACCTTCATAGGCCCGCTCGTCGGGTCTCTGTGTGGTTGATTAATGGTGTTGAAATTATTTAATAATTTTTCGCCACTATAAGCCCTGGAACCGGGGCTGTCTCTTCTCCTTGAATGCCTCGATACCCTCCTGAAAGTCCTGGCTATATCGCAGTAGTGCGAAGGTCTTCCTTTCAATGTCAAAGCCAATCCCCATTGGCGAGTCCTGGATGAGTTTAATAGCCTCCTTCAATGCCTTAATGGCCAGTGGCGATAGTGACATTAAGTCCCTGGCTATCTCCATAACCCTATCATAAATCCTCGCTGACTCAACAACCTCATGAAGTAGACCAAGCTGCAGCGCCTCCTCCGGCTTAATCCTCCTGCCAAGAAGTAAATAATACTTTGCGCGGAGTGGGCCGAGTGACTTTACGATCCTTGTTAAACCACCGCTAGCCGGCACCATGCCAAGCCTTATCTCGGGAAGCCCTATCTCCACGTCTGGCGTGCCTATCCTAATGTCGCATGCGAGGGCTAATTCCGTGCCTGCGCCAAGTACGTAGCCCCTAAGGAGGGCTATTGTTGGTTTGCTGAGGTTCTCCACGGCCTCTATTGTTTTACCCCAGTTAATTAGGTCATTTGGTGTTGTGTTTAGGAACTCGGTAACGTCGCCACCAGCCGAAAATGCCTTGTCACCACTACCCTCAAAAACCACAACTCTCACATTATTATCCTGCTCTAACTCATTAATTATCCTGCCCAGGTCCATCCTCATTTCAAGCGTTATTATATTAAGCGGTGGTCTATTTATTACGACCTCGGCGACGCCATTGTTAACCCTAACTAACCAACCACTCGAGTAGGGCCTCTCCACAGATTCTGAATTAAAATAACCCATTTTAAATGAGTATTGAGATTAACACATTTGAGTAAGTCCTTTTAATTAGTTATTCTTGCTGCATGTTAATATGCATGGTTATGCCGGTAGGATATTATGGATTAATCTGAGTCGAAACAACACAAGAGCGGAGGGTATTAATGAAGGTAACGCCAGGCTCTTCATAGGAGGTAGGGGATTAGGGCTTAAGATAATCTTTGACCTAAATCTAGGCCTTAATAATATTGATCCATACGGTGCTGAGAACCCGTTAATAATAACTACAGGCCCACTGGGTGGAACGAGGATACCACTGACCACTAGAGCCGCTGCTATATTTAAGTCACCACTTACGAATAGGTGGAGTTACTCGACAGTTGGTGGAACCCTGGGCGCCTACATGAAGTATGCAGGTGTTGATGTAGTAGTGATTACTGGAATAAGCCCGAGACCTGTTCATTTAGTGATTAGTGATGGTCGAGTTGAGTTTAGGGATGCCAGGGAGTTATGGGGTTTGGATACTGTCGAGACTGAGCACGTGATCAAGAGGGAATTTAGGGACTCCGCAGTCCTAACGATTGGACCTGCTGGTGAGAATAAGGTGCCATATGCATGTATTGGTCATGAGGATTGGAGACAGTTTGGACGTACTGGGGCTGGGGCTGTTATGGGTAGTAAGAATGTGAAGGCCATAACCTTCGTGCCGGTTGGTAAGACCGTGGATGTGGCTGACGATAAGGCTTACCAGGACTTAGTTAGGAACTTAGGTAGGCAAGCCGTGACTAACCCAGGCATGGTACCGTATAGGCAGGGTGGTACCGTGAGGTTAGTAGATACTGGTAATGGCATGGGGTTCTTCCCATCAATTTATTGGACTAGGGTAGTCATGCCTAATTGGGAGAATATCTCGTGGGAGAAGACCTTGAAGCCTAAGTACTTCATTAAAAATGGCGCATGCCTATACTGCCCAGTGGCTTGTCATAAGGTGGTTAGATCAAGCGATGGGGAGTATGACCTTGAGTATGAGACTATGATGGCTCTTGGAGGATTAACGGGAATTCATGATCCGCAGAGACTTATTGATCTCGCTGAATTAGCTGATAGGCTTGGTTTCGATACGATAAGCCTCGGGAACACAATAGCCTTTCTAATATACCTCGGTGATAAGGGTATTATTAAGGATGCACCAAAGTGGGGTGATTATGAAGGCATTAAGCAATTAATAATTAACACAGCCTATAGGCGTGGACTTGGTGAGCTAGCTGCACTGGGTACTAAGGCCATTGCCGAGAAACTGAGTGTGCCAGACCTGGCAATTCATGTTAAGGGTCTTGAGCCTGCTGCTTACGATCCAAGAACTCTTAAGGGCATGATACTTAACAATGCTATTTCCGAGAGAGGCGCTGATCACTTATGGGCGAGTGCTTACGCCGTTGATATTGCTGGTCAGGCAGGTGGTAGGTTTGCCACGGGTGAGGATAAGGTTAGGGCTATAATGGATATTGAGGAGAGGAATGCCTTGTATGACTCAATGCTTCTCTGTAAGTTCGGTAGGGCTATATATACATGGGATGTCATTAGGGACGTCATGAATGCAGTGACTGGCTTTAATTATACTATTGATGAGCTAAGGGAGACCGCTCAGAGGATTATTGTGCTTCATAGGTACATGAATGGAACCACAATAGAACAGGATAAAATACCGCCAAGGTGGTTAAGGGAACCCGTGGAGTATGACGGTAAGAAATACGTGGTTACTGAGGAGGAGTGGTCATTCATGGTTAGGAAATACTACGAGCTCAGAGGCTATGACGAATTGGGAAAACCCAGGCAGGATACGTTGGTCAGGCTTAAGATATTGTCTCAGAGTTAAGTCCTCACAGCTCTTATTAGTAAGAATATTCCTAAATACGTTTGATATGATTCTATATTGCCAACTAACTCCTTGATTAACTCCCTTAACCACGAAATACTTCCGATACCTCTAACCGTAATCCTCATTGTGGCGTAATCCCGAACCTCCCTTGGTGCCACAATCGACACCAACAATGGCAGTGCAAACACAAGGTAAAATAATAGGACAGCGTATGTTAGTGGATTATCAGGTCTCCAAAACTCGAGAACTATAAATGATCCATCCTTTCTGAGGATCCGGCGTACCTCAATTAGAGCGAGCGGCTTATTATTAAACTGCCTTAACGCAAATGACGTATAAACAGTGCATATCGACCCACGCTTAAGCGGCAGGTACTCACTAACACCAACGACCCTATCAACCAATTCAGAGTGTAGGTTTCCCATTGACCTGAGGCCACTAATTGCTGGGTCGAGCAATATTATTGGCCTATGCCTGAAGCCGTTACTTATTATGAACCTGGTCATTGAGCCATCCCCAGCACCAAGGTCAAGTAGATAACCATTGCAATTACGTACTGAGGTCATTACCTCCTGAAAGGCCCAATACCTAAGTCTCCTCAGTTGGAAGAGCGTGATAGCCGTATTTACTAATTCATAGTTTGAATATGCAAAGACCTTATTCATTACATCCTTAAAGAATTGGGACAAGCTCACATAATCACCTTAGTAACTTCAACGAGCCAGTGACCTTATTAATTAAATCCTCAGGCCCAGGTCCAATCGCTAATACCGTGACTGTACCTGGCGGTAACTCCGTGAGACCGGCATCCTCAACTAGAAATGTAGGTAAACCCAACTTCTCAGCCTTCTCCTTAAGCTTGAGTAACTCATCTAATGAATTAACTATCAAAACAACCTTCTTCTGACCGGAGGACTCCCAGGCCCTAAACCACTCAAGCCATTCCCTCTTACCATTCTCAAGGACTCTGAGCACAGCCCCAACGGCTCCATGAGCCACTTGAGCCGCAGTTTTACCGCAGGATATCCCAAGGTCAGCTCTAACCACAATAACCTGCTTATACATGGGTAATCACCTCAGCGAACTCCAATCACTGAGTATTTTCCTGGCCGCGTTATAACCAGGCACGCCGGTTACTTGTCCGCCAGGCCACGTACCTGCACCACCCAGGTAAAGGCCCTTTATTGGCGTTGAGTAGCCCCAACCAGGTATGGGCCTATTACTGAACATGTACTCCTCAGTCATTGGTAAGTGATTAAGGTTACCGCCAGCCAATCTAAACATGGACTCGTAATCACTCGGCGTTATTAATTCAAAGGCCTTTACAACTGACCAGTCAATATCCACGTACTCACTAAGCTCATCCCTGGTCGGTAAGCCCGTGACTATTAGGTAATTGTCATGAACCACAGTCTCTCCAAAGGGTAGTTGGAGAATTGAGTCCCTGTAATTATTCAACTCATTCCTTAACTTAATCGGCCCATTATTAACAATGACAAGCCTAGATGCACCTCCCAACTGCACATTCATTAACCTATCAACTATGGACTTATCGAAGTATTCCTTACCAACCAGGTTAATCAATGTATTTATTGGGCTGGCGGTGGATAATACGGCCCTCGCCTCAATCCTCCTTCCATCATCAGTCAACACGCCCCTAACCCTACCACTATCAACAATTACCTTCTTAACGCCCAGGCCAAGCACGACCTTAGCGCCAGCCCTCAGAACAGCATTGTATAGTTCATGCGCGAAGACTTGAATGCCAACCTCGCCGTTCTTGGCAGGAAACCACCAATCAGTGTCGGGGTTGTAATAACCAATCATGAAAGCCGGCTGATCCAGGTACGGCTCGAATATGAACATATCCCAAAACTCCCTGGGCAAATATTGACTAAGGAATTCCCAACCCTTTGACCTAATGAACTCGCTCAACACAGGGTCATTTAGTAGTTCCTCCTTACTTGGTGGATTCAATCTGTATAGATATTTACGTAATGCCCTATGAAAGTCCATAATCTTGTTCCACATGGCCCTTAGGTTATCGCCGAGACCCCACCTATTAAATTCGCGAATCCTATCCTCAAGGCTTCTCCACCATCTGACCAACTCACTGCCCTTAACATATACCGCAATTGGCTCAGGCTTATACTGCTCAATACCTATTCCCAACTCACTCATTAGGTCATTGGGTATTAGACCAAGTACGTACGCGCCAATGGGCACCTCAATACCACTAATCACGTGATAGCCAGCCATACCTCCTGGCCATGTTACATGGTCTATCACCAGTACGTCTAATCCTGCCTTAGCCAATACTATACTAGCAATTAATCCATTATGCCCTGCGCCAATTACTATAACATCAACCACAATTTGTAGTAATTAGGATTTTTAATTAACTTAACTAAGGAATTCCTCATAATGCCTCACATACATTCTTAATGACTCGGGTACCTTTATTGCAAGTGCTGCGGCGCCTATTATGCCAATGTCATCGCCGAATTTCGTGAAATCAATACGCGCTGGCTTAACTGCCACGTACTCCCTTAGATACTTTTCAATTCCTATTCTAAATAAATCCACATTATTAAGAGCCATAGAACCGCCTAGTACTATTAATTCCGGGTCATATGCATTCATTACATTAGCCAAACCAACTGCATGGACTCTCATTAAGTAATTATCGATGAAATCCCTAGCAAGTTCATCACCATCATAGTATGCTTGGAATATCTCCTCAGTACTTACATGCTCACCTCTAACGAGTTTTTCATAAATTCTTGACTTGTAGGACTTATTCTTAATGAATTCATTAATAACCCTCGGTATATTAGCGCCCGAGCCAAGGCCTTCCCAATGGCCATATCCACCACAACCGCATTGAATCCTTGAGTTTATGTCAATAACTATATGCCCGACTTCGTGGGCATTACCATCTTTACCAACGAGTAGATGCCCATCAACTATTACGCCAGCACCAATTCCAGTGCTAAAGGTTATGTAAACCAGGTTATTAATGCCCTTCCCAATACCGAATAGGTATTCACCCCAAACAGCGGCCATAGCATCATTACCTAGAATCACCGTTACCTTAAACTCCCTAATTATTGGTTCCACAAGCTTAAACCTCTTGATGGGCGCATTGGGTGCCCAGGGAACAATGCCCTTACTTAGATCTAAAGGTCCAATTGAGCCAATGCCTATACCATCAATATGAATACCATTAGTTAGCTCCTTTATTGACTTTATAATTACGTTTGCTACAGTATTCTCATCGCCACTCACAGGTTGTCTAATCTTTACCTTATTAATGACGCTACCATCCTCGCGTATTAAACCAATTCTTATGTACGTTGCGCCAACATCAACTCCCACATAAACCATATAAGTTCTTCGATAAAAATCTCCGTTTTTAAGTTATTATATGGATCATAATTGATGGGTTTATAAAGGGTGATTAATTAATTCCTTAAATATTTATGGTTAAATTAGTCATAAGGCCCATAGCAGATGTCGTAAGTGAAGACGAGATTAGGAGAAAAATGGAGGAGCACATAAACGAAATGTTGAGGAGTGCCCAGGCCATTGGTGATGACTTATTTCTCATAGACAGAGCCACAGGCAGGGCTACACCCTCCTTCTTCAGTAATGATTGCTTTGTTAAGTCATTAATAAAGTTGAGGTTTGGAACCATAACCAATATGGAAGGTATAAGGAATTTGGCGAGAGGTAAAGCAATTCATGATCTTTATCAGGAGTGGTTTAAGATTGCTAATCCCAGGGTTCATGTGGAAGTTGAAAGTGGTATAGAGACCGTGGATACATCAGGTAGGGCTGACATTGTGTATATGAGGGAGTTTGATGGTGAGGAGATTTGGGGATTAATTGAGTTAAAGAGTTCGTGGAATCTAAATGAGGATAGAGAAAAAAGGTATCTTAAGCAAATAGTTTCCTATGCATTAATGCTTGAGGAGGCGGGCATAACCATTAGGGAGGCGTACCTGGTGACCATGAAGGATGTCAAGTCACTACCTATAAATAAAATAAGGAAGGAGAACCAAAATGTCTTGGTGGAACTCAAGACAATGGAAACATACCAGGGTTGGCCTATGGAACCTCCAGATCCATTATTATGTACTAAGTGCGAGCTAAGACCCATATGTATTACATATGCCATCTATAGGGGTAATAAAGTCATTATAGGTTCAGGTAATATTAATAATAATGTTGACCGATAATATTTATTAATAATCATTAAGTGAGTAAAACCAATGTCACTAATAACAAAGATATTGGTGGGCTTTGATGGATCGAAGGCTGGAGAAAAGGCACTGGACTACGCAATAAATATCGCGAAGACCTTCAATGCTAAGCTTTACATACTTCATGTTATTGAGGAGGGAAAAATCGCCGTAGCACCTGATTCTTCGATGTACCCTGCTTTAATAGAAACAATGGAGAGACAGGGCAGAGATTTACTAAGTAAGGCTGTTGATCGCGCTAAAAGTCTCGGTGTTAATGCAGAGGGACTACTTGAGGTAGGTACTGATGCTGCTGACACTATAATAAGCATTGCTAATAATCTAAATGTGGATCTTATTATTGTTGGTTCGAGAGGATTAAAGGGATTGACTAGGTTCCTACTCGGCTCTGTATCTGAAAAAGTAGTTAGGTACGCCAATAAACCTGTTCTTGTTATTCATTGAAATAAGGTTAGGCTTAAATGCGTAATTAACACAGTGATATTGTAATTATGGCAATAATAATTAATGCAGTCAATGTAAGCAATATAGGCAGTGGAGTAAGTAGGGTGGGTGGTTTAGTCCCAACTTGGGTTTGGGATACTATTGTAGTTATTGTGGTTGCTGTAGCCATATACTTCGTACTTGATTACGTATTTGATAAGTTGGTTAGAGCTGTTGTGAAACTCTCGAGAAAGGGTGATGTTGAGAACGCGAGATTTATTTTTAGAATAATGCTGATAGTGACTATACTATCGGCCATAGCCTACGTCTATAAGCAATACCTAATAGTTGGTTCATTACTCATTGTTGTCGCGGTAATCCTAATACTAGGCACTAGGCCAATCATTGAGGAGTACTTCACGGGTAAGCTCAGTAGGCTTATTAAGGATTATTCATTAGATGTTGGGGATCACGTCGAGGTCATGGGAATTAAGGGTTATATAATTAAGCAGACATCAATGGGCTTTATAGTTAGGAGTTCACGTAACGAGTTAATATACGTACCATACACACTCGTACTAAAGAACGTAATTAGAAAGGTACCACCTGCTGAGGGTATTGAGGTTAGGATACCATTTAAGGCCCCTAAGGATGGATTGCTCATTGATGATCTACGCAAGGAACTCACCGATTACATGGAGGAACTGGGTATTGAAGACCCTCATGTTGATGTTGCTGCAATTGAGGATAAGTACGTGGAGTTAATGGCTAGGGGCACCTATAAGGACTTGAGGACTATAGATGATGTTAGGTATTCCATACTTAATAAAGCATTTGAATTATCAATGGAATTGAGTAAGAGATATAGCGTCAGAAGTAATGAATAACCTCTGGTCCTACTTACTCGATAGGTCATTTATTAATCTATTAACGTCCTCCAAAGAACCAACAATTACTAACTCATTATCCCCCTCAATAACATAGTCATTACTTGGCTTAATTAAGCCATTAAGCGTTATTATATATGGTATTGCAACACCGTAATTATTAACTATGTAACTAATGGATTTGCCTATTAATTGTGAATCGCCACTAACCCTAACTATTGTGAATGTAAGGTTTGTCGAAGTATCTGTAAATAGGGCTCTAGTTAGGCCTTTCATGATCAATGATTCCACGTTCTTCGTTATTAAATCCTCAACACTTATTGTCATGCTTATATTTAACTCCTTAAATAAATCCTCATTATCCTTATTATTAACCCTGGCAATTATTAATGGAACGCCCTTTCCCTTGGCAATACTACATGCTTTATAATTTAATTCATCATTATCTGACAAAGCCAGGAAAAGCTCAGCCTTATCAATACCAACCTCATTTAGGACATCCTCACTACTTGGATCACCTCTATATACTAACGCTGATGATTTAAGCGCCTTAAATGCCCTTGAGCAAGCATCATCGTTTGAATCAACGATCATCACTTCGTACTTATCCATGAGTGTTTTAGCCACGTTAATACTAACGTTGTTGGCTCCAATAATTATTGCAATCCTCAATATTAATCACCGACCACGTAACCTAAGCGAGAGCCATTTAAATTCATTATTACTTATCACAAACCGTGGTCTTAAGGGAGTGGGTGGAGCTTGTTAAGGATGGGTTGAAATACTCATACGCACCATACAGCGGGGTTAAGGTAAGTGCATTGGCCATAACACCAGATGGTAAGGTATATAGAGGGGTAAACGTTGAGAACGCATCTCTTGGACTCACGGTATGCGCAGAGAGGGTTGCCATATTCAATGCAGTGTCAAATGGCGAGAGGAAAATTAAGACGATAGTACTGACCTCAAACCTAGATAAGCCAATATATCCCTGCGGAGCTTGTCTCCAAGTAATGAGTGAGTTCGGTGTTGAGGAGGTGATTATTGTTCATGGAGATAAGGTGATAAGGCATAACCTCAGTGAGTTGTTCCCAAATCCATTTAGTGATTGGAGAAGGCGTGATTGAGTAATTAATTAAATATTTATGGACCCTCAAAACCACAGACCGGGCATTTGTATGGGTTTCCTGTTCTTCTGCAGTGTTCACATCTCCATATCTCGGCTTTACCGCAGTTAGGACATAGGAAGTGCGATGCTCTCTCGTAGGGTTTAATAGGCTTACCACATGAACTACATACTGGCACGGTCGGTCCATGAAGCGCTGGTCTTGGCCTCTCAACTCTAGGTATCGCCATTAAGTATTTCGTGGAATTACCACTAATTTAAATATTTCTATAACGTCATTAATGCGTGAGTAATCCTTAATAAATCCGGGTACTTATGACAACGAGATGGACATTAATAAGGCAATAGACATTGCAATACTTACGCTGGTGATTGTATTGGCCGCAGTACTGACGTACTTTATGCTAGTGAAAATAATAGCACCACCATCAAGGTTACATAGTGGGGTTACAATAATAACGTCAACCTATGAAGGTATAAATGCATGGCCACCGTATTTTCAATTAATTAACTCATCAGTAGTTTATAACACGTTTAAGAATTACAGCCTAGTTTATGGACCTAACACAGCACCAATTAAGGTATTAATACTATATAATCCAGTCATGCCTCCTGCAACGAATTTCACAGTTACTAATGCTAATTATATAATTAATACCTCAGAGGAGGGGCTTGTTCAGTATGAGATTGCGTTTAACGTATATTCATATATGAGCGCTATGTCAGCATCACCATTAACCACTGCCGAGACCAACGTAGCATCCGTAGCTTACTGCCTATACTTTAATTCAACTAATAGTGATAATGCATTGCTTTTCCTTAGTGAGGTTGGCTCAATAATAGGTTCAAATACGAGTAATGTGGCTAATTTTACAAGTACAGCGTCAATACAGGAGATACTTAATAAACTAGGTATTAATATCAATGCCACTGAGTGCGTAAATAAGTATGAAACATATGTTATGAATTACCAAAGACTCATTGGTTACGTCCTTGTTCTATACTATGTACCTCCGTTTTTAACGCCAACGCCTCTTACGTATGAGATTCCCATAAACTCACCAGTACTATTCATGCTTGGTTATAATTCAATGACTGGTGCTTATGATGATACTATTAACAACATTCAATTACCAATATTCGTGCAAAACCTAATGACCCAGAAATTCATTTATCAGAACCTAAATGGTTAGCTAATAATCCTACTTATTAAGCCCTTCAATGTGATTATTTCGAAATACTCAACATTAGCTGCTATGTAAAGTAAAACCACTGAAATTAAGTAATAAATGATCAATGCCGTAATATCACCTCTACTAATGTGCCTTCCTCTACGTAGCGCATTAATGATGTCTCTTGTAAAGGTTAGTGACCCCGTTGTGGAGAAGGCATATGCAAGGAGCTCTATAATGCCGTGTGGAAAGAACATCGTAATGAATAGAGATAGGACGAGCCCTATTATGGAATTAATTGCATATGCAACGTAAACACCCAGTATGAAACCGGTCATTGCCAATGCAAGTACAAAGAAAAACGGACCAATCACGGGTATCGCCATTAACGTGTCTATTTCAAGATTATGAAGAAAAATATAATTCGGTCCCAAATCTACTGTGCTTATTAATTCATTCCTTAATGACCCAATTATCGACTGACCTATAAACAAGGGACCCACGTAAAAACCCATTATAGATAGAAATACTAATATTAGTAATTCAATTACATAGATCAAGACAACCCTCCTAATGCTTATTGCCACAAAACATCACTTTACTAAAATGTAAGAAGAGGCCAAAAATAAGGGTTTGGGTCTGTTTAGTGCTTACTGTTAATTAGCGGTGCTTGAAAATACCGTCCTCATCCCTTCATTTTTGTCTCTCCCCCTTGGGTTTAACTCAGGCATACTCGTATGTGCTTGGATGGCACGTATGTGAATATTCATTGCACAAACTGTGTCACTATTTGTAATGAATCCGCATTTTGGGTGGTGGGGCTAGTTTCATTATTCGCCTTACTTAATTCAGCATTGGCATAGAGCACCAATAAGCGTAAACTCAATAATCATAATCAGCTTAGTGCTTCCTAGCCATGAATTATTAGTTAAATTACGTAAAGGAGGGAGGGTCTATTAAAATCTGCGTTCAAATCCCTCGTCATCGTTCAGTACATCCCTCCTGTCTTCATTACATGATAAATGCCATGTATAATACTTAAGCCTTACTTATCAAATTTAACGTCTGCCCAATGTCTCAAGAAGCCTACTAATCACTATTCTTCTAACAAACTCCTCACGTTCATCCTCATCAAGCTTGAGTCTGACGAATTTAGAACTCTCGACTATTCTGGGCAATAGTACATTATCTATTGCATTTACCATTCTCTGGTACTCCCTAACCCTAGCAAGTAATGTGTAGAATAGGCTCTCTAGGTTCATCATATCTGAAATAACCTTGAAATTACTGTAAATGCCGTATAAGGCACTATCAAGTTCAGGCGGTATTGCGAAGATTCCATAATTAGGACTTGATACACCCCTGAACTCAAGACCTCTGAATTTAAGACCCTCCATCACGATATCCATGAACTCCACATCGACTGATGGCTTTATGACCTCACTTAACTTGCCATAATCCTCAATGCTCATTTTCGATATAGCCGCCCTAAGCATTAATGACACCTTACTCAGCTCATCGTAAACACTTTTCCTAGAACTCTCGAGCTTAGGTATTATCGCCCTAATCCTCTGTATTGTTGCATTCCTCGCATCCTCCACAGTCTTCTTAATACCCCTGTACAGTCTCTCTTGATTTCTAAGTCTCAATAGGGTTAGCCTTGATGGTATTGGTCTCTCAAAGGCCACGTAATTAGGGAACGTTTTATATTTTTAAACATTATTACATAGGCGTTAAGGTTTAGTAGATGAGCAGGGTGAGCTGGAGCGAAGCGTGGAGGAGAGTTAGGAATGTCTTGGAAATGAGCGATTTAGTACTTGAGGTTATTGATTCTAGAGATCCCATAGAAACCAGGAATAAAAAACTCGAGAAATTACTGGACAGGTTGGGCAAACCATTAATAATTGTGATTAATAAGGCGGACTTAATTCCAATGGATATACTTAAGGAGTGGAAGAAATACCTAGAGAGGGAGTATCCCACAGTATTCATAAGTGCCAAGAATAGGTTAGGCACTAGGAAACTCATTGTCAGTATTAAGCAATATGCACCTAGACTCCCAGTCAGGGTCTCTGTGGTTGGTTATCCGAACGTGGGTAAATCAACAATAATTAATTACCTAAAGGGTAGGCACGTGGCTGAAACGAGCCCAGTACCTGGCTGGACCATCGGCGAACAAATTGTTAAGGCTAAGCAATGGTTAATTGTCATTGACACGCCAGGTGTCATACCACCGGAGGAGGTTAAGGACGAAGCTTTGCTAATTATTAAGGGTGCCATAGATCCATCGAAACTTGAGGATCCTGTCTTACCAGCGGTAAAGTTAATAATGAGAATTAAGTCGTTCAACCCCAAGGCATTTATGGATAGGTATGGTGTTGATTCTGAGGATCCAATGGAACTCCTGGAATTAGTTGGTAGAAGGAGGGGATTATTATTAAAGGGTGGTAAGGTAAACATTAGGGGCGCCGCTATTGCCTTAATTAAGGATTGGATACTTGGCAAACTTATTTATTATTATAAACCTGGGGTGATTAGTAATGCCTAAGAAGTTAATACCCATGGTACTTAAACCATCTGTTAGACCTCTTAAGTACTATGATGTTATTGGTGATTTAATGATCAATTTCTTAACAGGTAGAAAGGCGACAATTATTAGGCAAGTTGGTGATACGGCGACATTAATGACCAGAGCTAGGCATGAGGATGGGAGTAAATTACCAATTATTATTAATAGTAAGGATGAGTTAATTAGGTATGTTAAAATGGGTGGTATTGATTTCATGGCTTCAGTAAGTACCGCGTTGTCTAAGGGCATTGATACAGTAATAATTGATGTTAAAGGAGGCAGGAAGGTTTGGATGCTTGATAGAGGATTAGAGCTCATGGATTTAATAGTCAGTGCTATACGTGTTACCTTTGAGTACGTAGGCTTAACGAATAATGCCATTGTATTTGATGGCATGAATGGGTTTAAGGTAATTGCATCATTGTCTAGGGAAGTTGGGAATGAGGAAATGAAAGCTTTCATAAACCTAATAAACGAAGTCATAAATAGGAGCATGAAACCCCTTGATTTATTCCAGGCATATGGTAATGATATAATAATTGGCGGTAATACAATGCTCAAGGTTAAAATGTATAGAGTACCATTATCATTGCATTGGTCAACCAAGCTCTCCGCAATACCAATCGCTAGAGTCTACGATTTTCTAACATTGTATGCTGACCCATCAAATGTAATAAGGCGATTAGAAACTAATAGAAAATTGCTTGAACCGTTATTTATGAAGAACCCTGTCGATTCATTACTTGATAATGTGAGCAGGTGGATTAATAATGATTATTCAATAATTTACTATATCAAGGGTGTTATTAGAAATAGGATTAAAGGCGATGATACAGGTATGAGATTAGAAATTGATAGAGAAAACCTTAAAATAGAGTAATGCCTTATTAAGCGATAAGCGATGAGGAAAGTCATAATTGCGTTCATTGCTATTGGTATAATAATACTCATAATGTCAAACATAAGGATTACATTACCAATAATAGTTAGCGCATCAATACCTAGTTTAAGTGAGGTTGTTAATGTAACACCAGGATTGAAATTAATCATTAGTGATACTAACGGCTCACTAGCACTAATACCCATTAAGGGTTATTCAGCATTCATAAACATGGTTGATTATTTATCCCCAATATTCGTTTTCGTGGGAATAATAATCTCAATAGCACTCCTAGTAATTAAGAAAAATCAGAAAATCGATATCTCAGATCCATTATTCTTCGGCATATTACTAATGCTCATAATATCATTAATATTTGCATTCCCAATACCAACACAGGTATATCTAAGTGAAGGATCATTAACAAAGACAATTCTTATCGGCATTAATGCGTACGTAGGCTTCTCATCAATAATGTACTTAATAAGCACAGTACTGCTAGTAATGAGTACCTGGCTTTACCGGGAACAAACCATCATGGAAAACCTGTACTCAGATATTGACCAGTTAATGAGCATGACCGTTATGCTTAAGAGTGAGGAAGAAACAGAGCAATCAGAGAGTAATGAAGAAGGTCAGTAATAAGGGCGTGATCTGCTTCTTCTGTCTAAGAAGGGTTAAGGAGTACTACATAGTTGACTATGAGGTTAAGGAGCTAGGCATAGTATTCAAGGTCTATGCATGCCCTGAGTGCTACGCCAAAATCACATCACGCAGGGAAAAGTAGAGCACCAGGAAAAGTTAATAATCATTCATTAATATCATAAACGTCTCCAGGAAACCCTAAATGACCTTATACCGTCAATTATACCGTCAAACTCATTAATGAATGAATTAACCTGGTAAATACTGACCACTGGTACACCCTCGATTAACTCCGTGGATGCCCTATGCCATGTAATAACCACGGGTATTAACAATGCCTCACCCCAATTAACACCAATCCTACTCATCAAAACCTCAGGCTCCCTGGCAACCGACCCAACCTTCTCTAGGTGTCTACCCACTATTTGCCGTATCGATGATGAAACCCTCCTCCAATGCTTAGCCTCTATCAGTAATACCCAAGGCCTCCTATAGGCTATTACATCGAATTCAACCCTAGAACCAGCCACGGGAACCCTAAGCCTACTAACAACCCTAAACCCCCACTCCTCAAACAATAGCCTTATCAAAGCCTCAAATTCATCCCACGGTAAATACCTCGATATCGACTCAAGATCAACATAAACACCCCTATCCACAAAGTACCTAATCAACCTATGAGGCGGTATGACAGACTTATAGCCATCACCAATCCTAACCAAAATCCCCTCATTAATTAACGAATTTATAAAATCATCAATCATAAAATCGCCAAGACCAGACTCTCTCTTAAGTGATTCACGTGTGAAGACTCCATCCTTAGAGACCATTATCAACGCCTTAACAAGCCTCTCCCTTAAGCTCATTCTCAATAAATGTATTTTAACACCCACTTATAGCATTTTGCGGTGATGAAACTTCAGCGGCGGATGAATACCAATGAATGGTGGGTCAGGGACTGATTACTTATACGTCATGACTATAGTCTTCAGCTCAGTAACATCCTCCACACTAAATCCAACCCCCTCACGCCCGAATCCAGACTCCTTTACGCCACCGAAGGGGAATAGACCGAGTCCATGCCTTGGGAAGTCGTTTATTGTGACCTCACCCACTTCCAGAGACCTCGCTACTTTCCATAACGTGTTTAAGTCACGGCCGAATACTGCTGCGTCAAGGCCATAAACAACCTCGTTAGCTACCTCAATAGCCTCATCAATTGACATAACCCTTATAATGGGTATCACAGGTCCGAAAGTCTCCTCAAGCGCCAGCCTAGACTTCCTACTTACGTTATCAACTACGGTAGGCTCATGATAGGTGAGCCAGTACTTACCGCCATACATTAACTTACCGCCTTTCATCAATGCATCATCAACCATTGAATGAACTCTCTCAACAGCATTGGTATCTATTAATGGACCAACCTTAACCTTTGGATCACGTGGATCACCAACAACCCACCCATTCATCTCCTTAATTATGTAATTAATTAATTCATCAGCAATACTGCTCATGGCTATAACTCTACTAATGGCATCACAACGTTGCCCAGAGAGCCTTAATGAACCAATAACTATTTTCCTGGCCGCATCCTTCAGATCAGCATCCTCAAGAACTATGGCTGGAGCCTTACCACCGAGCTCAAGTTGCAGTTTCTTTAATCCAGCCATCCTCATAACCCTGAGTCCGGTCTCTGTACTACCAGTTAAGGTAATAGCTCTAACTAGTGGATGTGTAATCATTGCATCACCCACGGTAGCACCAGGGCCGGTAATCATTGCGAAGTAATTACCGAGTCCGGCATACTCAATAGCCTTAGCTATTAGCACGCCAGTTATTGGCGTATAACTTGATGGCTTAAAAATAACAGGATTACCTGCAAGTAAGGCTGTGGCTATCTTAACAATCGACGTGAATAATGGGTAATTAAATGGAGCAATAGCCGCCACTACACCGATAGGCTCCCTAACAACAATTGCATACTTATTCTCAGTACCCGCACTGTACTCACCGGGAATACCGACGTTTAATAACCTGCCAAGATCTTGGTGTATCATCCTTAACCTAGTTATTGCTGATTCAACTTCGCCCTCAGCCTCATCAATTGGCTTTCCACCTTCAATAACAAGAACATCCCTAAACAACTGCTTATATTCCTCTATGAAATCAGCTACCTTAATCAACATGTCAGCACGTTTATGCGCTGGTATTACCTTAAGTGACAACCATGAGTAATGAAGCCTCTCTATGGCTGAATTTACGTACTCAGCACCTAACTTATTAACTTGGGCAATTACCTCGCCATTTATTGGCGATTTAACAGGCATGTAATTACCAAAGTCAACCCATGAACCGGTAATGAAGACACGGAAAACACCGAACTTCGTCATAGTATCATGAAACTCTCTTGGTAATTCTGGAAGCATTACCGGGCCGAGTAGGTTTACGTTAATTACTTGCATTAACCATGTTTGGTAATTACCTCAAATAAATCTTGTGGGTTTAATCATCCTTACGGAATTTAACGATCAGAAATACTTATCTGTAAGTAAACATAGTATTATGTAATGATTGCACGTGAGTTAATGACAGGTAATGTAGTTGCAATTAATTCCCATGAGGAATTAATAACTGCGGTACAATTAATGATTGACCATGGATTTAGGCATGTACCTATCCTAGAAGGTGGTTCATTAAAGTCCATAATAACTGCATTAGGGGCTATTAATGGTATTATTAATAATGGTGTTAATGCCCTAAAGGAACCCGTAGCTAAGCATGGTAGTGATAAATTCATTATTGCATCTCCTGATGATGATGCAGTAATGGTGATTAAGAAAATGCTTAATAATAATGTTGATGCAGCATTAATACTCAGGGATAATGATTTAACCGGCATTATTACCGAGCGTGATGTGGTTTCTAAGATGCCCGAGCAATTATTTATCAAGTATAGAGTCCATGAAGTGGCAAATAAAAGCCCTATATGCATTAATGAGGAGGTTACATTAAGGACGGCGATGGAGACCATGATAAGCCATGGTATTCGGCACTTATTAATTACTGAACAGGATAAATTACTTGGAGTGATCTCCGTTAAGGACATACTTAAGCACGTGATTAAGTATTATAAACTCAGGGGCCAGGTTGATCTTAATATAACAATCTCCAAATTAATGAGCCACAATCCAGTAACGATCGATAGTGGCGCATCACTAATAGATGCTATTAAGCTTATGAGAAGAAATAACATTAGTTCATTACCAATTGTCGAGATGGGTAAATTAATGGGCCTTATTACGGAGCACGATATTGTTAAAAACATGATAAAATAAAATTAAGGAAACTAAACATTTAAGAAAGAGCCATCAGATCTTAATTGCATTCTTAATTACGTCCCTAACCTCCTCACTTAAGCCTGGGACCTTCTCTCTAACGTTTTTTCTTAAGTCCTCGTAATAATTATTGCCATATGAATCAATTATTACTGATAATGGCCCAAAATTCTCAACCTCAAGAACCCACATGGCCTCTGCAACACCTAAATCAAGCCAATGAACATCAATTACCCTCCTTATAGCCTGAGCCGCAAGAACTCCCGCACCTCCTGTGAATATCGCATATGCCGCCTTATACCTCTTCATAGCCTCTGTAGTCTTTGGACCCATGCCGCCCTTACCAATGACCAACTTAACACCTAATTTCTCAATGACCTCTGGTTCGAAATCATCCATCCTGGCACTCGTTGTTGGACCCATACTTACAATTCTCCAAGTATTGCCTTGCTTAAGCGCCACGGGACCTGCATGATAAATAACACCACCCTTAAGGTCTACAGGTAGTTTTTCACCCTTATGTAGTAATTCAACCATTCTCACATGCGCCGCATCCCTGGCACTAATTATGACCCCACTTACATATATTGTATCACCAACCCTTAATTTAGTAATGTCGTCATCCAGTATGGGCGTTTTAAGGTAGTAAGTCCCCATACGTATCAATTAAGTTCCCAAGTCGGGTGTAATTAAGTATTCCTCTAAGTATTTTCCATAAGCAAACATAGGTTTAAAGTTTTAATACAAGTAAAGCGATGTTCACCCATGCCGAGCCTTGAGGACGTAGTAAAGGAGGCAGCGAAGGCAATAGTGAGAATGGCTAGCGTATCCCCAGCTGAGGATGTGATTAATGCATTGAGGAACGCTGTTAAGATTGAGGTACACGAACCAAGTAAGGTTCAGTTAAACGCTATATTAACTAATATTGAATTGGCGCAGAAGTACACAGCCGCCGTGTGCCAGGATACTGGTGTTCCAACATTCTTCATAAAGTTGGGTGATGAGTTCCCAATCAGGAGTAAATTATTCTCTATCCTTACAGAAGCCGTGAGGGAGGTTACCAAGGAATTACCACTAAGGTCTAATTCTGTGGATCCATTAACGGAAAAGAATCCAGGAGATAATTCCGGGATTGGAATACCTGTCTTTGATGTCGAGTTATTTAATGGGAATTACCTGGAATTAATCTATACGCCAAAGGGTGGTGGTACCGAGTTACCCAGTAAGGCTTTCGTAGTGCCGCCAGGTAATGCCTGGGAAAGATTACCCGAGCTCGTACTTAACGCCGTAATAGATGCAGGACCGATGCCATGTCCACCAGTCATTGTTGGTATTGGTATAGGCCCTAACCTCGATGTTGCGGCTAAACTCGCCAAGAAGGCGGCGGTGCTAAGACCAGTTGGTTCTAGGAATAATAATCCTGATATTGCTAAGATTGAGGATGCATTACTAAATGCCATTAATAAGTTGGGCATTGGTGCTCATGGAACTGGCGGTAAAGTAACGGCACTCGATGTCCATATTGAGTACGCCTATAGACACCCAGCAACCTTCGCGATAGGCATAGTTTTCTCCTGCTGGGCAACCAGGAGGGCTAGAGCAATCGTTTATCCTGATGGTAAGTATGAAATTAAACCACTATAACAAGGAATCCAATTATAGCATGACGCTTCGTTAAATAATATTTCTTAACCCTATGGTTTTTCCTAATTAAATCCATGAAATTTACAAAGTGGAATAAACTTTAAGATTAAACTCATTAATAATCGCTTTGAGCTTTTATGAGTTATGGCTTATTTAGGCTTATTGAGTTATTTATCGCAGCATTGATTATATCATTTATAACATCCCAGGGAGGAATATCCGGCGCCTACTTATTACTGCCAATACAATCATATATCCTTAATACCGTAAACCCAGTAATAAGTAGTACAAACTTATTGTATAATCTAATCTCAATACCATTAAGCATTCATGCGTATATTCGTGAAAGAAGAATCGCAATGCCATTTGCGTTAATCCTAATCATGGGGGCGTCAGCAGGGACCGTGGTAGGGACATGGTTAAGAGAACATTACTTAACCGATGGTTATGCATTTTCCTGTTTCATGGGTTTCGTATTATTTTCATTAGCCGCGGAGCTTATCTTAAACTCCTTGTTTGTAAGGCAGATCCATACTTATGAATCAGTAATACGGTGTAGTCGTGATGGATCATCGCTGGTCATTATAACGAATAAGGGCAATGCCTATAGGGTCAACACTGCATTACTGGTGATTATTACGGTATTGGTAGGCATCGTAAGCGGTGCCTATGGTATAGGCGGTGCGTCAATACTATCACCAATATTAATAGGTCCCATGGGATTACCGACCTACATAATCTCGGGACCAACATTGGTGGTAACACTAGTCGTATCCCTTATCGGAATACTATCATATACATACCTTGGTTACCCGCCCGATATTATTAATGGGTTATCCATAGGTCTTGGAGGAATGATTGGTATTTACCTAGGTACAATTACCCAGAGAAGGCTTTCGGAGCGCTTTATCAAGCTCATAGTGGCTGCGGTCACGATAATCATGAGCCTCTGCTCCATGTTGTATGTGTCAAGAATTTGAAAACCGCCGCATACTACTTTAAATTAAGGCTGATTACGACGACATAATGCGTGCTGTAGTCTTTGATAGACCAGGCATGGAAAATGTGCGTATAATGGATGTTGAGGCGCCAAGGCCTGGACTGAACGAGGTGCTAGTACGTGTTAAATATGCAGGTGTTAATCCAGTGGATTACTTCACGATCAATAGGGGCGGTAAACCAATGCCACACATACCAGGTGCGGAGTTTGCCGGCGTGATTGAGGAGGTTGGTTCCAACGTTAGGGGCGTCAGTGTTGGTGATGAGATCGTGATTTACAACAGGCTATTTGATGGCAGCTGCAGGTATTGCTTAATCGGGCATGAAGAATTATGCGTGAATGGTGGTTTAATAGGCGTTGTGACTAATGGCGGGTTTGCAGAGTACGTGGTTGTGCCTGCAACTAACGTGATAAGAATACCAAAGAGCGTCAGTCTCGAGGAGGCGGCGACACTACCCGTTGGCGCATTAACCGCCTGGCACATGGTCTTTGACAGGGCTGGCGTAAAGTCGGGAGAGTTGGTCGTTGTTTTTGGAGCTACGGGTAACGTGGGTAGTTATGCCGTTCAATTCACAAAACTAGCCGGCGCCACCGTAGTCGCGATAAGCCGTAAGGCAAGCAAGGTCAGGGACGCATTAATGGGGCTAGGCGCCGATTACGTAGTGACACCAGAGGAGGCTCAAGTACTGGTGAATGAGTTAAGCAATGGGCTTGGCGCTGACTTGGTAGTTGATGCCGTTGGTCAAGCAACCTGGAACCTAAGCTTCCAATTAGTTGCGCGCTATGGTAGGTGGGTAACCGCAGGCGCACTGACTGGTGGAGATGCCACGCTTAGCTTACCGTCACTTTACTCAAGGGAGATTGCCGTAATAGGCTCAACAGGCGGCACCAGGGCTGAGCTCATTAAGCTACTTGACTTACTCAGTAAACGTAGGATCAAGGCACCAATCTACTCAAAAATGAGCCTTGACAGGGTTAAGGAGGCATTTGATACCATGTTCAGGTCAGAGGATAGAGTGGGTAAGGTGTTACTCACGCCATAGTAGGCTTTAGGTAATGTTATTTTATAATAAAGTAAAAAATCTAACGAGAATAATAGTATTTCTTCTTTGTTAATGATCGCGTTAATCAATATAAATTTTATTGGCATACTCCATCTTAAATTATAAGTACTACACCTAGGCTTACTAAGTTCTTTAAGCGCCATGCTATAATTCTTTGATTATGGTTCTTAATCTTTTAACTAGTTCCAGGGCTGACCACCTATGTACTTCTAACTCCTCCCTACTCATGAAGTTGTGGTAGAAGTTAGCGTATAGTCTCTCGACCATGCTGAAGTTTGTTAGGATCGATTTACCATTAGTTTCCTTATAAGTAAACACTTAAAAACCGCGTTTGCAGCAAGCCACTGATGGTTGACGTTAAGAAATTGGCTGCCGAGGTGCTTGGTGTTGGTGAGTCACGGGTTAGGATTAGCCCTGAGGCTATTGATAGGCTTGGTGAAGTTACTACGAAGGCTGATATTAGGGCTTTGATTAAGGAGGGGTTGATATATGCTGAGTATGCCAGGGGCGTTAGTAGGGGTAGGTGGCGTGAGTTGCATGAGAAGAGGAGGAAGGGTAGGAGGAGAAATGTTGGTAGGAGGAGGGGTAGTAAGTACGCGAGGCTTGATCCTAAGGAGGCTTGGATTGGAAGAATTAGAGCTTTGAGGAGGTATTTGAATTCGCTTAAGAGGAGGGGATTAATTGATGTAAGGACTTGGAGAGAGCTTTACCTGCAGGTTAAGGGTGGTAGGTTTGATAGTGTGGCGTCGCTCAGGGCTTATTTAATTAGCAATAACATCATCAAGCAGCAGTAAAAATGCTCATACCTCTATCCTAGAAATACTTATTAAGTAATTATCTTTTGGCTTTACGAGCATGGCAAGGACCGGTCGTTATAAGGTTAAGTTTAGGCGTAGGAGGATTGGTAAGACTAATTACTACAGGCGTAGGGAGATGATTAAGAGTGGTTTGCCTAGGCTTGTTGTTAGGAGGACCAATAGGTACATAATTGCCCAGGTTATTGTGCCTAAGGTTATGGGTGATGAAGTTATTGTAAGCGCCACATCTAAGGAATTACTTAATTTTGGTTGGAAAGGTGGTACAAAGAACACAGCGAGTGCTTACCTTGTGGGCTTAATAATCGGTTATAAGGCGCTACTGAAGGGTGTTAAGAAGGCAATACTTGATATAGGACTTCATAGGCCCACCAATGGTGCTCGTATCTTTGCTGTACTTAAGGGGGCACTTGATGCTGGGCTTGAAATACCACATGGTGAGGATGTACTTCCTGATGATGATAGAATAGAGGGTAAACACATTGCTGAATATGCCGAGAAACTTAAGAACGAGAATGAGACATTATACAAAGTCCATTTCTCGCAATATCTTGCGAAGAGTTTAGAACCAACAGAACTGCCGAAGCATTTTGAGGAGATTAGGGATAAAATTAAGAACTATTATGTTAATTGGTTTAAGAAATTGAATATAGAATTACCACAAGAGACCGCTGAGGAATAATATAAGGATTAAGATAATGATCATAATTAATGATAACTACGAAAATATCATTCTCTAGGAAAATCTCTCCGTAAATTATTTATTCGCAGATTGTGCATGCAGTTAAGAATCTCGAGTAATCTTTAAATATAAATTTGTTATTGATTAATAATAACAAAGTGATTGATATGAATAAATCATCAAGAGGCCCTGGATTATCAGGGACTCATTATGTAATGTTTATGAGTTATTCCTTAACATTCTTGATATGGGGATTCGTGACTACAAGCGGTGTAATGACCCTTTACTATTTCTCCAACCACATACCCAGATTTCTGGTACCTCTATCGGCAGCGCTCGGCCCTATATTCCTAATGATTGGTAATGTTTTCATGGGCAGATTAGCGGATATCGTTGGTAGGAGAGGTATATATGTATATACTATGGCACTATATACCATTGGATTAATTGGTATGGGTTCATCAATACTTTTAATGAATATTATATCTGTATCAAAGGCATTCATACTATTCATAATATCATACATACTGGCAGAGATTGGCGTTGGTGGTGAAGAACCTCCTGCGCTGGCTGCTACCACTGAGTTAATACCGCCTAATTATAGGGGTGCCATGCTCGTCTTAATAACGAATTTCGACAATATTGGTGCAACGATAGCATCGGCAATTTTATTATTGGCCTTGATGAGGGGTACGCAATTATCAGCTACCTGGACCATGATCAGCGCGGCTATTGTTGTTTTAATTGTGGCGATAATAATTAGGTTATTAACCCCTGAATCTGTGAGGTGGTTAGTTACTAAGGGTAAGGTTCATGAAGCTGAACGAATAGCTAAGGAGTATGGATTATCCTATGCCCTTACGGAAAGTCCTGGTCAACTCATTAAGTTTCCATCATTATGGTTTAGGACCTTAGTGCTTTCGCTCCTTGGCGTGTCCCAATTGGTCACGTATGGATTAATGGCATATTACATAGTGTACTTGCCGTCATTACCCTTCTCAAGTGATGAAACCCTAGCAACTCAAGTATTACTATGGGCTAATCTAGGTGCATCCATGGCAGGTCTAATTGGGTTTATTGTTGATAGGTTAAGCAGGAAAACATTCACATTATTCTCATACTTAGGCGGATTACTAACTATGATCCCTATATTCATAATATATGGCCTAATGACCAATAGCCATCTAGGCTCGTCATTAACCATATTCTATACACTATTATTTCTGAACATGGTATTTAGTGAATTTGGATGGGCCGTTAGAACACTTCTTGAGCCCGAACTATACCCAACAAAGAACAGAGCAACTTGGGTTGGTATGGTTAGGCTCATTGCATGGACGATATACGTATTACTCATCTATTACCTACTTGCCTCAACCAACGCCTTCACATATTTACTATCTAACTTAATACTTTACGTCATAGGCTTCTCCGCTGCGCTGGCGTGGTTTATACACGGAACTGAAACTAGAGGATTACCAATAAATGTCCTTGATAAAGCCGCAGATAAGAGTAACTAAGGAACTATTATTTATGAATTGAATTATGATCATTTATATGATTCGTGAAAATAATTAAATTAATAAATGTATTAGTTGTGAAAAATATACTAAAACATTAACGCACTTTCTGAGAAATTAATTTAGAAAGGTTTTTAATTACTAAGTGCGGTGAAAGTTTTGCTCTCATCAATAACTCAACTCCTTGGTGATTTCTATGACCAAGCGCTACCTAGTACTGGCGATACTTGCCTCGGCCTTATGGGGAATATCATATCCAATTACTTACGTAGCCCTTAGATTCTTTGGTGCTGATGAATTAATAGCAACGAGCTATCTATTCTCCATTTTATTATTAACGGCATTATTGTATTATAATTATGACACTGAGTCAATAATTAAGGGCTTATTATTGTCACCAATAAATTACATAATTACGTATTTATATGTGGAGTTATCGAATAATGTTGGTGGCTTAACGGCTCTTGTAAGCTCAAGTTATATAATACCGTTGATAATCATTAATTACATAAATAACGAGGGAATCAACATTAGGCACATAATATCTGCAATCACACTGCTTAGTGCATTATACTTATTATTTCAGGGCTATGGTGATCCTATATACATAGCATTACTACTCATGGTTATGAATCTTATTTACACAATAGTTTTGGCTAAGATTAATAATATTGATATAATAAATTTCGTATTTGGACAATCATTGGGTACGTTAGTAATAGCATACTTAACAATGCGAAAGTTCATTATGTTATCACTTATTTTTGAATTGAATTACTTCTATTATCCGTTGTTACTTGCCCTAATCGGTAATGTAATACCCTATACACTATATGCGGTGGCGATTAGGCACGTAGGACCTGTTGAAGTATCATTAACATCCTCAGTTGAAACTATAAGTTCATTAATAACCTCAATACCAATGCAACAACTACCGGCTAATCCAGTGGCTTGGACATTATTAATAATATCAATACTATCATTAAATATTGAGTTAAGAGAATTTGAAATGAAAGGAAGATCAATACTAATAAGCGACTATACGCCTAGCCATCAACCAATTAAGGAAGTTTCACTATGGAGTGGGAGATTCAAGGATAGTTTAGGGTTTGTTGGTTCATGTATAATAACGAAAATACCTCGAAAGAAAAAGGTGATATAGCTACGGCTCGAGCCTATATCTATCCCTTGGATAGAGTACGACTTCTCGAATATTACTCCTCTTTAATAACACCATTAATAATCTATAAAGCCCCATACCCCATCCTGCATGTGGTGGCATGCCATAGTCGTAAATCATTAAGTGATTCTCGAAACTCTCCGGATTAAGACCTTTCTTCTTTAATGCATCCATTAATTGCTCCTTAATGTGAATTCTACTGCTTCCCGATGCTATTTCCAAACCATCTATTACTAGATCAAATGATTCACTTATCTTGGGATCCGAGTCAAGAGGCTTTGTATAGAAAGCCCTTAAGTCCGTTGGGAAGTGTATTATAAAGAATGGTTCTACGATCTCTTCGCTTAGGATCTCCATGCCATTTTTCGGCACATCTTCACCCCAATTAATCCTTAAACCTCTCTTACTTAGTATATCCAACGCTTCATCGTATGTAATCTTCCTAAATGGTCTCTTTGGGACCTTAACCTCTATTCCATATTTAGCTAGCTCATTACCATATAACCTACTGACTCTATCATAAACATTAACAATTACATCCTCGAGAATCTCCATAACATCCATATAATCGGCAAAGGCCTCCTCAATGTCTACGGATATGAACTCATTAAGATGATAATTAGTATTATGCTTTTCAGCCCTATATGCAGGTGCTATCTCAAATATCCTCTCAAGGCTCGCTGTCAATTCCTCCTTATAAAGCTGCGGACTCTGGGCTAAATAGGCAATCCTCTCAAAATACTGTACAGTGAATAATTCAGCGCCTCCCTCAGTGCTTGTTACGATTATTTTCGGCGTAAACACCTCTATGAAATCACGGCCATACAGCGTCTCTCGAATGGCACGAACAGTTTCACTTTCTACCCTAAATATTAACAAATTAAATGGCCTCTTAAGATCTATTGACCTGAACTTTAATCGAGTATCTAGATCAGTCTCCACGGAACCCCATATATCTATGGGCAAGGCTTTCGACTTAGCAATAACCTGTATTTCACTTGGAAAAACCTCAATACCAGCCTTAACTATCTTACTCGCTCTAACAACGCCCTTAACCGCTATAGCATCCTCCCTATTTAATGATGGTATCATTGACCAAACACTATCTGGAGCAACACCCCTCTTTATTGTTAATTGAATAAAGCCCTCCCTATCCCTAATTAATATGAATTTTATATTACCGAGATCTCTAATGTCCCAAACCCAACCAGTCAGTATGACCTCCTTACCATCCAGTTCAGGCGTTAAGTCTTTAGTCCAGTGAGTTTTTCTTAAAGGACCCACGATCCACTTACAGATTTGGGGATTTAAAAATTATGATCACTTAGTAATCTCAACCCTTATATTTGTACCACTAATCTGACTAAGAACCTTAGCCAACTCACTCGGTCTAAATGGCAATCTCCTAAGCTCGTTCTTAGTTATCCTGACAACAGTTTCTGTGGTACCATCAGGCAGCCAGGACGTTGATACAGTGAGTATTCGGGCGGGCGATGCCAATTGCGTAGCTAATTCATTCACATTAACACCCTTCTCAACAACCTTAACTCTCTTATTCAATGTCCTCTCAATATCATGTTCAATCTGCTGCACTATAGACCGAGGAAGCGTCTTTACACCCTTAAGTACTACAATTACCAAATCACCAACTTCATAGGACTTAACATACTCAACATTCTTCAAAATCTCATCCATCTTGCCGGTGGCTATGTTTAGCAATGCATCGCTGACATCAACATCAAGCATAGAATATTCCCCACTATCAAGCAAAGATTGGCACTTCTGGCAGAACACCCTAGTCTTAACGCAGAATGTACAAAACGGTATTTTCATTCGACACTCATAAAAATACCTGGCTTAATAAACCTTATGCCTTAAGATAATATGAATAGTTAATCTTCCAAAGGAGAACGCGACAAAACCTTATTATCTGGGATTGCTGCATTAAGGATTGTGTGAATGATGCAATAATAGCCTTAAATCTCAGGAAGAAATTCGTTAGTTATGAGCGTATTGGCTTCATAAGAAGGAGAAAAATCATAGTTGAAGCGCTGAAGGGCGTGTCCTTCAATGTTAAGTGGGGTGAGGTATATGGGTTACTGGGGCCAAATGGAGCGGGTAAGACAACAACCGTCAAGATACTGGCCACCCTATTAATTCCTGATGATGGTTATGCCATGATTAATGGGCATGATGTAGTTAAGGAAGCAAACATTGTTAGGAGCATTATAGGCTTGATTCTTTACCCAGACAAGGGCTTTTACTCAAGACTTAGTGGGTATGAAAACCTCGTCTACTTTGGTAAGCTCTATGGGTTAAGTAAATCCATGGTCGAGACAAGGGCTAGGGAGTTAATGAGACTCGTTGGCCTTGAGAATGCAATGAATAGGCCCTATGAGGAGTACTCACTTGGTATGAGGGCTAGATTGGCCATAGCTAGGGCGTTAATTCATGATCCGCCTGTGTTATTTCTCGATGAGCCAACCATTGGTTTAGACCCAATCTCTGCGAGGGAGGTAAGGGAATTGGTAAGGAAACTAAGAAACGAGGGCAAGGCGATACTCTTCACAAGCCATAACCTTTGGGAGGTGGAGGAGATTTGCGATAGAGTTGGTATAATAAATAATGGGAAAATGATCATTGAAGGATCACCAAGGGATATCAAGGATATGCTTGGATTAAAATACACAATTGAGATCGAGACTCAGATTAATGGACGTGTAGAAATCATACGTGAAGAAACTACGAATCCTATTGATACACTTCGTAAAATAATAAATGAAGCTGAATCAAGGGGCTTAAGAATAGGTAAGGTAAGGATTAATGAACCATCGTTAGAGGAAGCTTTTGTCAGGGTGGTTGAGAATGAAGGTAAGTAGACTAAGTATACTCTATGCAGTAATGATAAATGAGCTGAAGATAATAAGTAGGGAGCCGGGTGGCTTAGCGTTGCTAATAATACTTCCATACTTTGTTGCTGGTGGTATGGCCTTCATAGCCTCGTTTTTCGTGAAGATAACCAGTGGTGTTTTCCTTAGGCAATTTATTGGGTTCGAGGTACTAATGCTATCAATGATAATGATGCAAACAGGGGCTCGATTTCTATGGGAGGAAAAGAGGGGTGGACGGCTTGAGTTTTTGCTTGCAACGCCAACAAGTATGTACATAGTGTTATTTGGTACGTCTATGGTAATGATAATAATGAACATAGGTGCCTTCACAATAGCTTCCTTGCCATTGTTCTATGCAGAGTATGGATTGGTCGGAACCATAAAATTAGCATTGGCGTTGCTCTTATTATTCATTGGGTTATTGCCTCTTTACGGGCTTGGCTTATTAATAGCGGGGCTTGTTATGAAATTGAATGACGCCGATACAGTAATGAACATCTTAACACCAATATTAACAATACTCTCTGGAACTACGTATCCAATATATGTATTGCCATGGTGGATCAAGGAACTTATCTACGTATTACCTATGTATATTACTTTCCACTCTATGTACCTGGAGAGTGCTAGTCATGAAAGTATCACCTTTATTGTATATTTAATAATTGCGACAATAATTTACCTATTACTCGGTGTGACTTCGTATGCCAAGCTTGAAAGAAGCTTTAGGAGCAGGGGTATTTAGGGAACTAGGTGTTGAGGTATGGAGAGGCTTACGTCTGTTGTTCTCTAAGCCATCATCGATAATGATAAATATTGTAACGGCACCATTATGGCTCGCATTCTTCATACTAACCCTCAGGGGGTTTGGAGTGCTTACCTTAGGCATGCAGATTCTTCAATTATTTTTATGGGCGGCATATGCCTTCGCCTTATACTCAAGTTGGTTATGGGGGTTTGGTAATGGAATAATTGAGGAAGGTTATGAAGGGATCCTTGAAAACGTCATGTCCACTGTAAACAACATACTAATTCACGTAATTGGTTGGGGTATTGCATACTCCATATATACATTGCTTGATCTTGTTGCACTCGTGGTTAGCTTCTACATAATATTTGGTTTAATAATTAGTATTAGGGATCCCATACTCCTCATTATATCCATAGTGCTTGCATCTTTACAATTACTCTTTATATCAACCATATATGCAATGCTCGTGATTAAGCTTAGGTCTAATTGGGTTATTACAGACATAATGCAATTCCTAATGCCCACATTGGGTGGATTAATACCGAGTGAGACGAGTAGGTACGTAACGATGATAAACGAATATTCACCAATAGCTTACCCATTCATACTAATGCGTGAGTCAGCCCTGGGATACTTGGAGTTACCCATACCAATTATTTACCAGATAATTTACTCAATAATCACAGTGACATCTCTATTCATCATAACGGCGATACTCGTAAGGATATTCGATAGGCGTTTAAGGGAGGAGGGTAAGTTAGGTCTTACGTGACCTAGCCCTACTTACTCTGTATACCATCACTATTATCAGTATTATTATTAATAGGAATGCTGCATAAATTATGAATTCATACTTAAGTATGGTGCTTACGAGACTTATCTTACTAATATCACCATTCATTATGGCCTGCACTAATAGGTATCTCGATAATTGAGCCAGTGGGTCGTATTGCCTTGATGATTCTTGATACTCATTAACGATCTTATTAATTAAGCCCCAATTACCGCTTGTTATTGCGTTACCTATTGTTGAGTTTAGGAATGGTGGATTCCCCAATTCATTAAGTATCTCCTCAGCTTCAAAGTACGTTGGTGGCACAACAAAGACGTTGAGTAAGGACTCATTAGTAACGCCAAGATAATTAATACTTAGTATTAGGGTGGTTGATCCTAGGTATTCTGGTGTGAATGTACTTGTTCCATTAATGAGCACCGTAGCTGGCACTTTCGAGTTATTTAGGAAGGTGGCGTATGCCGTTACCGTTTCATTCAGTATTAGTGGTATTCCCTCGTAATAACCAATAATGTTGCCAAGCCACATGTTTAAGTAATCCCAGTAACTAATGGCTTCACTGGTTAATGTATATGATGATGCATTAATGTATAGGGCGCATTCATTATTAAACCCTAGACTTAGTGAGGTATTAGCCATAACCGTGGTTGTTTCATTCAAACAACCTTGAAGCGTAAGGTTCACTGGCAATTCTATCGGAGGATTATCAATTATCGTTATGTTTATTAATTCGGCACGACCAATAATCACTAAAGGTTTCACCTGTACACTTAATCCATTTATCTCCACACTTGCTGCTGTGATGTTGCTCGAAGACCATATACCGAGTTTAACGTTTATTGTGAATATACTTGGTATTGCGGGTTTAACGATTATACTTATTAACGTTGATTTGCCTGGTGGTAAATTAACCGTCATTGATGAGTATAAAGAACCATTTAAGTAAGTGTTTAGTAGCCCTCGGTAAGTAAGTGTTGGTGGCATTGTTACATTTACGACTACATTAAGTGTTTGCGGATAAATGATTATTGCTGGTGATTCAAGACTTATTATTGGTGTTGGTCTTAAAATTGTTATGTTACCGAAACCAGTATTTATGGTTAATACAGTATAATTCATAGGTAAGGTATACATTACCTGTAATGTTGAGTTGCTTATCTCATGGCCAAGGACCACATACTTATATGGACCATATACACTTAGATTTGCAAACACATATTCATTAGTACCCGTTATATTCCATAAGTAATTAATCACGTTTATTAATGGATACACTATACTAATCCCTGTATTAATTGTAGTATTCGTGATGGAAAGTACGATATAGTACTTTGTATAAGTCATGTTTAATAAACCCCATGTAATGCTCTCGCTATTACATGGCACCAGTACGCTGCCTACATACGTATTATTCACATAAAGTACACCCTTATAAAATACTGGATAATTAGGGCAGGACTTCGGTGTCATTAATTCGATTGTTGCATTTATTAAGGCCCAGTGTGGCGCTAACACTGTAATCCTTGGTAATAACTTTATCGTTGGGCTTGTTATATTTACTTTAATTACGGTTATTGTGTATGTACTATAATTAACGTAGACCGAACCAGCAAGACCTCTTATCATTGACTGTAATACCCCTACATTAATAATGTAGGTATTAATCACTGTATAGTTATCATTTAAGTAATACGTAGCGTTAGTGATACCTACCTGTACAGGCACTACATTATACCCAAGGGTTATTGCAGTGCTTGGACTGTTGTATAGGTAAATATCACCTTGACTACTTGATACCGTGGCGTTTGTGAAGAAATAGACCCTAACTGTTGATGCACCTGGACTTAGCGTTAATGTTTCATTAGATGGCTCAAAATAAATCATTGGTTTATACATATTTGTTGGGCTTGGTGGTGATGTAATCATCACATTCGTGATTAACGTCATATTATTTGGATTGTTTACCGAAAATACTAGGTAACCAAGACTATTACTTGTTAAGTATAACGTGGATGATGTTATTAACGACATTGTTGGCTGCATTAATGTAACGTAGGCAAGTGCTGTTGAGTTTTCATACGTCACGTTTATTGCATAGGTGCCCCAGGTAATTCCCGTAAATGCTATACTTACATAACCATTATTTGCACTTACTGATGTGCCATTAACGTATATTGTGCCTGTGATCGGCGTCGTTCCATACGTGACGTATAACTCCAGCGTTAGTGATTGCTTCATTACGTTGTACGTGCCATTGACTATCCTAGCCATTACGCCTGGGGTATAACCAATCGTTAATGTGGCGGTTTCACTGTTGGTTGTTGGGTTGACCACTGCCATGTATAGTGTCGTGTTTGTTATCGAGAATGCGGAATTGAGTTCAATGTTACTAACAACCGAACCACCACTTGCCGTGATTTCTATGGTGCCTGTGGCAGGTAGCTGAACCTCGTAATACTGGGCACCGAGACCTTGGAGACTAACGCTAAATGAGTAAGTACTGCCGCTCATACTTATTGTTTGGAAGCTTGGGTAGTAGGTTGAACCGCATAAGTCCTGCCCATGAACTATTGAGGTTAGATATTGAACATAGTAATTATCTAGCCATGAATTAACAACACTATTACTACTGAACACGTTTTGCTCAATCTCTGCTGGTCTAATGCTATTTGCAATCAGCCAGTATATGAAGGCTGAGTAATAGTACATGTTTATTATTGGCTTCCCTGAGTAGTCATATGGGTCATACTCATACTGATTATATTGGAAGTAGTCCTGGGCCAACGGGCATTGATTCGTGTAGTAGCTCGCCGTGCCCTCAGCATCAGCCTCTATGTACCACGGGTAATTCTGGGGTATTGTTATGTATTGTATGTATGCCCATTGAGATACATGGACAAGCTCATGATAAGCCGTATGCTCAAGCCATTGACTCGATAAGCCAGCACTTATATTTATATATTCTATACAAGTACTAGTTATTTGCCCGGTACTTGTATAGGTGTACTCCCACTCAGTTATGCCTGCCTCTGACCCTGAGAGAAAAGGTACTACGTACACTATGTATTGGCTTCCATTACATGGTGGCGCCATTTTCATGCCCAAAGTAGTGGTATATAGTGAGTATGCCTGCTCGAGGTAGTTATCTAGGGCTTGGTCATATAATGAACCTGCATTTGCTAAGTCATAAACTAGGAAGTGCGTACTATCCACGGAAGGCGTTAATGCCCTAGTGCTAATTGACATGAGAATCAAGGCAATTAACGCAATAAGTAAGAACCTTCCACTTAATGAAACCATGAAACCATTCTTGCGGCTCACATTCATATTTAATAATTACCTTTATATTAAAGTTATTAAAAACTTTCAATTTTGTAATAAAAATAATACTTTTTAAATCGCAGTATAATCACCGAAATTAGTGCATGATGTGAGAGGCAGTATCATGAGAATTACGGATGCATTAAGGAATTCATTCAATGACGTACTGATAACAGGCTCTTACTTAATAAATAAGGTATTTAGTATTAAAACAAGTCCTGAGAACACGATTAATGAAGCCGAGGCTCTCTCAGGCATGTTTAGAGATGTAGCAGTGTTAATTGATGATATTGGCTTCCTAAACTCCCTAGGCTCCCTAGGTGTTGCTAAGGTTAGGGGCTCACTTACAGTATTCGTTTATGACATTCATGACGTGAGACCATTCTGTAATTTAATGAACTTGCCATGTCTAGAGCCCTGGGATCAAGAGAGCCTAAGTAAGGCTATTAAGGAGAGCCGAGACTATAGTGAAGCTTTTGAATTGCCGTATGTTGTGAGACTAGGGCCTTGGTTAAGTATAGGTGAGAGTGTTAGTGGCATTGGTGTTAGGCATAGAGAACCTACGTTCAATAAGAATTGGGGTGAGACTATGCGTTGGGGTCTTAATCGATTATTGGATGGTGTCCGTAGAGACATGCCTGAGGAGGTTAGGGTTAGGTCCCGTGATAACATTACTATCATTAATAAAGGCGATGGTGTACTTGTTTCGGGTTCTGCATGGCCGTTCATTAAGGACCATATTGATAGAGTCAGTAATTACTCAATAGTACTGTCATTATACGTAAATCCACTGCCTAAGAATTCAATTAATGCTAAGTATGTGGTTGATCCTGGTGATTACCTAGTGAGAGAATTGAGCGTTAATAAGCTTATGAGCGAAGATATCGATAAGTGGTATAATGATTTAATCAATAATATAATCCAGCAATTCTTTTTTCGAGAACCAGGAGACCCATTAATGATCATTGAATGGCTCTTTTCAAAATATAGGAGGCAGGGTGAGGTACCGATCATTGCAATTGATCCAGCATATGCACATTTAATTGATATTGAGGGATTAACACCGAGCTATGACATGCTTCCCACATTCTTTGAACCAAGAAGTTTTGATCAAATAATCGATATCGTGATAAACCCATTAATGGCAGTTCTAGCATTTCTAAAGTCTGGGTATAACTATGGTAGGCTAATAGCTGTGGCTAATCCATGCACATTGATGAACCAGGAAAAAATTATACGGGAAATCATCGACATTAAGAATGAATACCTCATTATAATTCCGTTGATTAAGGATGAATGTAAGGACGCTATTAATGTTCTTTCCCAGATAGGCGTTAATTACAAGGTCATAAACTATGACCCAAGTACTCCCTTAGCCTCGTTATCAGGTCTTTTAAGCATAATTAATTCACGGGGTATAGTCATTGTAAATATCATAACTAATTCCATGGGTAAATACATGTTTAAGATTGATGATGAGTATTGCGATAACTGTGGTGATTGTTTACGAATTAAATGCCCTGCAATTCAATTAAGTAGGAAGCCAATAATTGATACTAAGATATGTATTGGCTGTGGCATTTGCCAGTTGGTATGTTCGAGAGGTGCTATAGTCAAGATTCCATGAAAAATATTAAATAACGTGTACTTGAATCTACGTAAAATATATATTATATATAGTAATTTTTTCACTATTCTTGATATATAGCAAGTGTACTCTCCCCACCTCATAAGTATTTAAACCCTTCATAATGATTGAAAAATGTATGATGAACATAAAGTCAATAATTAGAAGTATACGAGCATTTCCAATCCAGTTAAGGAAAGATACGATTACTAGCAGTTACTCGGAAAATATTGAGATTAATGCAGCCCAGTATGGTCGAAACACTGAGCATTTAATGATAATACCAACGCCATATGCATTACCAATAATAATGCCCATATACGTAAATGAGAGAGTTGCTAGAGAATTAATTAAGGATCGTTATTACATACTACCGTAACAAAATCATAATGCAAGTCTTTTAAAGCCTGTTACACATTGCTTTCTTGTGATGAGACGACGGTCTCTTGAACTGTGATGATGGGTAAGTAACTGAATTTCCTGCGTTCATAACCTTTAAAAGAAGTCACGTTTATATCCATGAATGAGAAGGGATCATTGTTGCGCAATATAAGAAATAACATTAGGTATTACGTAACAGGTAACGTGGGAATTCTATTACTTACTTGGTTCCTTTATGCAATTGGTAATGCATTAACAATACCTTATTTTTCAATTTACTTAAAGATGCTTGGTGCTAATGCCATAGATATTGGATTAACATATTCCATTTCAATAATTGCTCAGTTAATCACTGTGATACCAGGTGGGTACTTAACGGATACATTGGGCCGCAGATTATCAATAATAATAGGGACTTGGTTAATAACCATAACTTCGTTCCTAATGGTTATTGCACCCAATTGGCAATTGCTCGCAGTCTTTTATGCCATAAACATGGCCGCTGCGTTTTATCAACCCGCACTACTTGCAATCTTGATAGATTCATTACCACGGGATAGGTACGCCAGCGGAATCTTAATCACATCAATACTACCTCAAATACCCTGGTTAGTATTACCACCAATTGGCGGCTTTCTAATTAATAAATATGGATTGCTTGGTATTAGGTTTGCGTATTTAATCTCATCAATAATATCGACAATCGTAGCAGTAATTAGGCAATTAGCCATTAAAGAAACCTTAAACAATAAATTAAGCAAAGCATCCCTTAGGGAGTTCCTGCATTCCTATTATCTTTTAAGGAATATCATTAATTTACCTAGTGACTTGTTGATCACTTATATCTCAGCCTTAATAATAGCAATTGCGGTGATGCCCGTTAATACATTACTATCTATATACGTTGTTTATAAACTAGGACTAAGTACAGTTTATTGGGGTTACTTAGTATCGATTTCATACGCAGCATACATAATAATAGGCATTTTCTTAATGTTTTATGTCGATAAGTATAGAAATAAGTTGCTTATTTCAGGGATTATAATAAATACGGTGGGTAGCGCAATAGGATTACTTGAAAATGCATACTCAACCATAGGATACCTACTCCTACTTCAGATCGGTACTCAGTTAGCCATGACAGCAATACAGAGCAAGTTGGGTAGCAGTATTAGTATTGATAGGAGGGGTTACGGAATGAGCATGTTAATAGTGTTTCAATTGGTTGGACAAACAATCGGTAGTTATGTAACAGGTGAATTGTATAAAGTAAGTACAGGGTCCATATTCTTAATACCGCTTATTCTCTCACTTAGTTCGATAATGATGATTAGCCTGTATAGGATGAAACTTAATAGGTAGTGATTGTATTACGATTTTAATGAATCATTAGTATTTAATTATAGATTTAACGAAAAAATTATTTTCCCAGTAATTATCATTATTCTACATGATTACCATCAGAGCACCAGGTAAGGTAATATTGTATGGAGAACATGCGGTGGTTTATGGCGAGCCAGCCCTGGCAATGGCTATAAATAAGTACTTATACGTAACTGCAAGGGCTAGAGATGATAATAAGATAAACATAAATGCAAGGGATCTAAGATTGGCAGGTATTTCAGTAACAATTAGTGAGGGTGGCGACGTTGTTGCTAAGACAGATTATGGGGCTGTTATTTCCGCATTAAGTTATGTTAAGAGAGCCATTGAATTAGCCATGGAGTACTTAGATAAGAAAGTGGGTATTGACTTAGAAATACGGTCAGAAATGCCCGTAGGCGCTGGTTTAGGCACATCAGCTGCTGTGGCTGTTGCAACAATATTGGCATACGCTAAAGAACTAGGTTATGATATTGATAAACGTGAATTATCGCGATTGGCTTGGCAAGTCGAAAAAGATGTCCAGGGTTCCGCAAGCCCCACAGACACCACCATGGCCACCTTTGGCGGGATCATGTACATAAAACCCGAGGGTAATAATACGGTGATGGAGCCCGTAAAACCTGGGGCTAATGTTCCATTGATTATTGGTTATGTACCAAGAATTAGTACTACCAAGGATTTGGTTGCTATGGTTAGGAGAAAGTATGAGATTATGAGAAACATTATTGAACCTATAATAAAATCGATAGGCTTAATCACCAAGAAGGGCAGGGAAGCCCTGGAGATGGGTGATCTAGAATTAATGGGCACTTTAATGAATATTAATCACGGGTTATTAGATGCCCTGGGTGTATCGACTAGGCAACTGAACGATATGGTCTACGCAGCGAGACATGCAGGAGCCCTTGGCTCTAAATTAACTGGTGCAGGTGGTGGTGGATGCATGATTGCCTTATCTGATAGGATCGAGGTTGAGAAGGCTATAGAGCTTACCGGCGGCTCCGTGTTAAGGGCTGGTTTAGATACTAATGGCGCCACGATTGTTAGTAATGATTAATCACACGTCTCAAGAGCAAAAGTGTTTATTAAGGGTACTTAGTATCGATTACTTAGCGATAAGTGGAATGCAGGTAAGCACTATTTACATACCTGATACATCAGTGTTTTTGGATGGTAGTTTAAAGGAGGCAATATTAAGGGGCAATATTAGGGGTAGGTTACTAATACATACCGAAGTCATTAGAAGGTTTGAGAATGAAGCTAGAGCTGGAGGTGCATTGGGATGGTTAGGTATTAGGGAATTGAATTATATAATGGATTCAATAAATAAACTTGGCCTTGAGGATGTAAAGGTAGAGTATGTATCAATATTTCCTAAGTCGATTTCAAGGCCGGATCAGCATTCTGTTGATGAAATCGTTAGAGAATTAGCTAGAGAATTAGGTGCAATTTTAGTAACTAGTGATGAGATGAACTTTGAGATCTCGCGAGCAATGGGCATTGAGACGTTGTTCATAGGTCAGCATAAGGATAGATTAGAGATAGAGAGGTTCTTCGATAATGATACTATGTCTGTGCATCTAAAGGAGGGTTCAATACCCTATGCCAAGAAGGGTAGGCCGGGAAATTGGCAATTAGTGCCTCTTGGTAATGAACCACTCGGTAGGGAGTACCTTGAGAGAGTAGTTAGGGAGTTGATATCAGCATCGTTAATGGCCGATAGTAATACTAGAGTTGAGATTAGGAGGGAGAATTCATTAATAATACAACATGGTGAGTATAGGATTGTCATTGCGCTACCCCCTGTATCTGACGGCATTGAGATAACTGCCGTAAAACCATTAATTAAGAGAAAACTTGAGGAATACGCACTTCATCCAAGGGTTCTTGACAGGTTGAGCAAACAAGCCGAGGGAATATTAATAGCCGGTCCACCTGGCGCAGGTAAGACAACCTTCGCTCAAGCATTAGCTGAGTATTACATGAGCCTTGGTAAGGTAGTTAAGACAGTTGAATCCCCAAGAGACATGATACTGCCTAATGAGATAACGCAAATATCAAAAACCTATGCCTCATCTGAGGAAGTTCATGATTTATTATTACTATCTAGGCCTGATTTCACAATATTTGATGAAATGAGGGATACGGCTGACTTTCAATTATACATAGACCTTAGACTCGCCGGTGTCGGTATGGTTGGTGTTGTACATGCAACAAGTCCCATTGATGCCATACAGAGGTTCATAGGTAGGACAGAGCTTGGCATGCTTCCATCGATAATAGACACGGTATTGTTTATGAAGGACGGTGAGGTTCAGAAGGTCTATAGCCTTGAACTCACCGTTAAGGTTCCTGAGGGTATGAGCGAGGAAGATTTAGCAAGACCTGTGGTTATTGTTAAGGACTTCATAAATGATGTTGTCGAGTATGAGATCTATGTATTTGGTGAGGAGATTTTTGTAACACCAATTACTAAGTCACGTAGAGTAGGCCAGGCAGTTGGTGATAAGAGATTGATTAGTAGAATTGTTAGGGTTTTGAGGAAGTACGTACCTCCTGAGGAAATATCAATAATTAAGGGCGATGATGGTTCAGTGATTATCCAAGTCCCCGATGCATACATAGGCGCTGTTATTTCTAAGGGTCTACCTAAGCTTGAGAATATTAGGAGAAAGTTCAATGTTCAACTTAAGGTAAGACCAAAAGAACAGTAATGAAACGCAACATATATAAGCACTTTTATAACTATTGACAGGTAATATGAATTCAATAAGGAAGTCAGTGACCACTGAATCGGATGCTTATTCGAATTATAATAATTATAATTACTATGGAAATTATCAAACAGGTAATTACTATAATGATACAATGACCTATTACCAATATCCATACAATACGCAGACAATGCAGTATCCACAGGATCAATATCCATATTACTACTATTATTATGAGGATAAGGCATTAACAGGTATTAATTATTTAGATGCGTATATACTTGGTGGCGGGCTTAAAAGGGGCGAGGTTTATCTAATCGCTGGTGAGGCAGGTACAGGAAAAACAATATTCAGCCTGACATTCCTGAGGACGGGTGCTGATCTTGGTGAAGTTGGCATGTACGTAACGGTAGATGAACCATCAGAGGATGTTAAGAAGGGTGTTCGTGATGCCCTTGGTTGGGACCTTGACTCTTATGAAAGAGGAGGCAAGTTAATAGTGGCGGACTTCAGGACCTATTTTAGAATTTATGCACGTGATGAGAAGATAACCCTTGATCCGAGGGATTTGGCTAAGATGATTATCGAGCAGGTTAAGAAGTATGATGTTAAGAGACTCGTTATCGATCCAATAGCACCATTGATAATAATGAGCCATCAAGATGTCATTTGGATAAGGGAGTACCTTAGGGAACTCGTTTTCCAGCTTAAGAGGATGAAGGACGTGACCACAATAATGACGTCAGAGATACCTACTGGTGAGGAAAATAAGCTTAGTAGATTTGGCGTCGAGGAGTACTTAGCGAGTGGTGTAATAATGCTGTCTCTCAGAGAGATATCGATGGCTAACAGTGACTTTGGGTGTCTAGCGAGGATTATGTTCATTAGGAAGATGAGATGGATGCCCATTAGGCCAATAAAGTTAATATATGAAATAGGGCCTGGTGGTATTTACGTAATAGGCCCCTTAAATGATGAAAATACACTTAATTATTACAAGGGTTATTACTGCGGACAGCAATATTCACAGGGCTATTATTACTATCCACAGCAGCAATATTATACGTCCCAGTACTACGAGACGCAACAATACCCGCAATAAATTATTTATAGGGATTAAGAAAGGACTGAACTGCAGTGGCGCCAAATCCATTGGTTGAGGCATTCACGAACCTGGTTAATAGGATTAGGGGATTGAACTACATAGATGAAGCAACACTGAAGGAGATATTAAGGGAGATACAGAGGATATTATTGAGGGCTGACGTTAGTGCTGATGTCGTTTCCTCAATAACGAAAACCATTGAGGAAAGATTTAGACAAGAGAAGCCTCCACAAGGTATTACATCCAAGGAATTCTTACTATACCTTCTTTACCAAGAATTGGTTAAGGCCTTGGGTGGTGAGGAAGTACCGAGTGTTAACATTAGTAAGAGACCATATAAGTTAATGCTAATTGGCATTGAGGGTAGTGGTAAAACCACAACAGCGGCTAAACTCGCCAGGTTCTATATCAAGAGAAATCTGAAGGTTGGTCTCATTGAAACTGACACCTATAGACCTGGCGCGTACTACCAACTTAAGCAGTTAGCTGAGAAGGTTAATGCGTTGTTTTATGGAGAGGAGGATTCGAAGGATCCTATAGCCATACTTAGGCATGGTCTTGAGTACATGCAACGAAATAAGGTTGATTTAATAATAATTGATACTGCAGGTAGGCATAGGAATGAAGAGGAATTGCTGAAGGAGGCTAAGGCAATTTATGATGAGGCTAAGCCTGATGAGGTAATGCTCGTGATCGATGCAACAATTGGTAGGCAGGCTGCTGCTCAAACCGAAGCGTTCATGAAGTATGTGCCAATACATAGCGTATTTTTGACGAAGATGGATAGTACAGCAAAGGCTGGCGGTGCATTAACATCAGTAATAAGAAGTGGCGCGAGGATTAAGTTCATCGGTATCGGTGAGGATATTGATGAGGTAGAGATTTTCGATGCTAATAAATTCGTTTCAAGACTACTAGGCATGGGCGATCTTGAGGCATTGATTGAGAAGGTAAGGGCTATTGAGGAGGAGGATAAAATAATGGAGGAGATTGAGGAGGGTAAGATAAATCTACTAACCATTAAGAAGCAGATTGATTCCATAATGAAGCTAGGCCCTCTAAGTAAGATAATGGAGTTACTACCAGCAAGTATGCTACCAATGCAGTATAGGACTGTTATGCTTGATGAGGAGAAGGTAAGCAATGCCCAGGAGATGCTTAGGAGATGGAGACACATACTTGATTCAATGACTAAGGAGGAATTATTAAACCCAGAAATAATTAATGCCTCTAGAATACGTAGAATAGCCAAGGGCGCTGGTGTAACTTCCAAGGACGTTAAGGAATTACTGAATTACTACCAATTAATGAGGAAGATGGTTAACCAAATAAAGAAGTCACGTAGAAGACTAGGCAGATTAACCAGTGAGTAAGTTATAATTGAATTAATGGGATGTACAATTCCCTTTCAGTTAAGCCACCATGTTGTCCTCTGAAAGTTAATAACTCCTCATTATCAGGCCTATACAGGTAAATAAAGGCTGAACCGCTATTTGGTATGAAAATCACGTCACTAATCCTATCAGCAATATCACTTGAGACCTCACCAAATAAGCCCATACTCATTGCCTCATCCTTACTGAGAAAATGCCCATTTATATTATACTTATTAAGTAACGTTATTAATTCATTAGTATTTGATCCATCATTTAGCCTTAAGTAAATAGCCCTTGCATCGCCATAAGGTGGTGTATCTAACAACTTCATTAGGCCCTGTATATCATTAGCCTTAATATTGTTCTTAATTTCATCATGACCGTGATCTGCGGTTATTAAGACCGTGAAATTAACCATGTACTTCTTAGCCATTTTAATTACTGAATCAACCGTCTCCCTAATTACAGCACCACATTCCTCAGAGTTAGGGCCATACTTATGTGATGCAGAATCTACGGTAGTTATATAGATATGCACGAAACTCGTTTCGTATTCATTAAGGAATTTAGATGCGTTTATTATTGCGTCGTATGGTGTCACGTACTCCACAATTTCAGCACCAGTATAGGTGATTCTTGATAAGCCACCAGATAAACCCTTAGGTACGTAAACCCTACTCCTTATACCCATATTACTCAATTCCTCAAATATTGTCGATTTCACTGGAAAGAACTTTTTCAAGTCATAACCCATTTTATGAAGACCGTCCCTCTCACCAATTATTGGACCCATAGATAACGTGTTAATTATAGCACCAAGCTCCTTAACATATAAGTTAGGGCCTAAGACACCGTGTTGCCCGGGGCTTAGACCAGTGAATAATGTTGTTAATACCGTGGATGTTGTTGTGGGAAATACCGTGGTTATTCTATATAGCCTACTCACAGGTAATGAATCACCCATGGTGTTTACTAAATCCTGGTAACTAAGCCCATCGATTAGTATTAGGACTACGTGGTTGTTAAGATCAAGGTCAAGCCTTAACTTAGGGCCTCTAGGCACCGCGCCGAAGTGTGACAATAACGTATTTGCCAAGTTTTGAATACTAAGACCTGCGTAATTAGGTACTGCAAACTCATCCATCAATCCTAATAATATAATTTATTTTTTAACAATTCCCATGAGATAATAGCTCAAATACTAACCTTGATCCTATACCTAGTCCTGCCCCTAACCACTGTTAATTCAAACGCCCTATTACCCTCAATGAATTTCCTGGCTAAATGTACCTTTAGCTGAATAATGCTTGATAATTCCTCGTCGTCTATTGCCGTAATTACATCACCCTGCCTAATACCAGCATCATCAGCTGGTGAGCCAGGTAAAACACCAACCACAAGCACGCCCTTTTCCGTGGGTATCCTGAAGTACTTCGCCATGGGCTTACTCAAATCAATACCATATATACCTAACCTAGGTCTAACAACCCTACCAAACCTTAGTATTTCATCGATAGTTAACTTAACCAGGTTTATAGGTACGGCAAATCCTATTCCCTGGGCACCGGCTATTATTGCGGTGTTCATACCGACAACCTCACCATCAAGATCAAGTAAAGGACCTCCAGAGTTTCCTGGATTAATTGCGGCATCCGTCTGTATTAAACCCTCAAGTACACCCACAGGAGTTCTTATGCTTCTACTAATTGCTGAGATTACGCCTAAGGTTACCGTGGGTTCTCCAAGCAAGCCAAGCGGATAGCCAATGGCAATCACCATTTGCCCTACCTTAAGCTTATCAGAATCACCAAGTTTAACGGACTTAATTGATTTAGCACCCTCAACCCTTATTAATGCTGCATCAAACTCGGGATCTCTACCTAATAATTCGCCCTCGTATTCATCACCCTCTGGTGTAACTATGATTAATTCCGCAGCGTCCTGCACGACATGATTTGCCGTGACCACATGCTTGTCATCAATGAAGAAGCCCGTACCAAGCCCCCTAACTGGTGCTGCGTTTAACCATTCATCAACCATTAACCTTGTCGTTATTATACTGACAACTGACGATTTCATCTCATTAACGATATCTATAATCCTCGATTCTATATCCTTACTCACAAGTACTTTGCGCCCTTAATATATTAAGTATTATGGTAATGAAAAATATGATTTATTTATCCCCTCTTTGAGGATGCTATGGGAAAATGCGTAAAATATGTGCATTATGCGGTAGGGAGACTGACATATTAATTGAGGGATTATGCCCAGACTGCTATAGAAGGACTCATCCATTGGCAAGTGTAAAGAGGGAGATTGTTGGTATCGTGAGATGCCCAAGTTGTGGTGCAATCCTTTATAAGGGAAGGTGGGTGAAGGATCCGAAGATTATTGAGAAACTGATACTAGAGTCCATAGAGTATCAAGGTAAGGTCACAAGCGTTTCTATTGAAAGCCTTGGATTAAGGCATGGATTAAACAATGCCACGGTTAAGATTAGGGGCTCTGTTCATGAACTTATTAATGACTATGATGAGTATGTACAGGTTAAGATTAGGTATAGTGAGGAATTATGCCCAAGGTGTAGAGATATGATTAATGAGAAGGAGAAGGCCATTATTCAGGTCAGGAGTGTAATCCCCATGGATGGACAATTAAAGAGGATAATTATTGATATTGTGAGGAAAGAAACTATTAAGGATGAAAGAAGTGGCTTCTTAAAGATTGAGGATGCGTGGGAAGGACTTGATATTAAGCTCTCAGATCAGGGTCTTGCAAGATCCATAGCCTACAAAATACATAAAACAATACCAAGCAGGGTAATTGAGAGCCAAAGTGTGGTTAGAGGTCGTGGAGATAAGGTAATCACGAAATTAAGCATTAGTGTGGTCTTGGTTCCTTTAAACCGTGGTTCAATAATCATGTACTCAAATAAGCCTTACTATGTTCTCGCCTACTCACAGAATACTATTAAGTTAATGGAATTAGCTAGTAAAGAGATCGTGAATATTAAATTAAATGATATTATTAAGAGCGAGATCTCGATACCGAACTATGAAACCAAGTGCATTGAGAACAAAAACTCAAAGAATTTAGAGATCACTATTGATAATGATAAGTACGTACTTAGTGGCATGTGTTAATTACAAAGGTTGGGTTTATAAAGACATGAAATTAATTATCGTAAATGCCCAAAGAGAATCAACAAGGAAGTAAGGTTCGCCTACCGGAGGAGGGTGAAATGCTTGCTAAGGTAATAGAACTTGTCGGTGATGATAGGGCAAAGGCCGTTTGCCAAGATGGTAAGATTAGACTCGTGAGAATACCAGGTAAGTATAGAAAGAAGATGTGGCTTCGAATTGGTGATTACATCCTGGTTGCACCATGGGACTTTGAACCGAATAGGGCCGACTTAATCTATAAGTATGAAAAGGGTGAGGTCAATGAGTTAAGACAAAGTGGTTATGCCGATATTTTAAACCAATTAGACGAACTAGCGGGTTAATTTATTTTAAACCAAGCCTCTTAATGAGCTCCTTAGCTATATCCTCGGGACTCCCTTCAATGAATTGGCGTAAACGTTCACGAGGCCTTAACTCCCTTAGCTCCGTCACGGCAGTTAATGAACCCTTAAAGCCAACCTCATCCTCAGTAAGGCTTAGGTCCTTAATACCCCATACTGTTGTCTTGAACTGGCTCTGGGCCCACTGCAACCTCTCAAAATCTGGAAATCTAGGTGTATTTACACCGAGTTCTACTGATATTACGGTAGGCATCTTAACCTTAACAATCTCGTATCCTCCCTTAATAGTCCTCTTGACAATTATTGAATCTTCGGTTACATCAATGACCTGAGAAACATATGTAACTGCTGGAATACCCAACCACTCAGCTATGCCAGGAGGTACTTGCCCCGTTGAACCATCCTCACTCTCCTCACCAGTAATAATAACCGAATAATCACCTATCTTTTTAATAGCGGCCGCAAGGACTCTAGAGGTTACAAAGGCATCGGAGCCACCCAATGCTTTATCACTTATTAATACCGCGTCATCGGCGCCCATGGCTATGCCCATCTTAAGGAATTGATCCCAGAATTGCGGACCCATGGACAGTATGATCACCCTGCCTCCGAACTTCTCCTTTAATTGTAGGGCTAGCTCCAGGGCATTCTTATCCGCTGGATTTATCTCATTAGTCGCCTTTGATCTGTCGACAGTCTTAGTGACTGGATCAAACCTTATCTCCTCGGGCTTTGGCGTTACCTTCATTGTAACTATTATGTTCCTGAGAGAGACCATCACTTACCACCCCTCAACTCCTTTATCAATGCCTTAAGCAAATCGAATAAGTCAGCCACAATACAGTAATCACAGTTCTCAAATATTGGTGCCTCCCTATCGGTATTAACCGCAACTATTGTGCCGCAATCCCTGATACCATAGATAAAGTGTGGGGCACCGCTGGCGCCAAATACGAATACTGTCTTAGCTCTTAACGAAATACCTGTAGTGCCTATTTGATAATCCCTAGGTATTATACCCATGTCTGCAAGTGGTCTCGTTACACCAACAGCAGCACCAATTAGGTTTGCGAATTCCCTAATTAACTCTAGATCACCACCAGTTCCAAGCCCAGCCACAACAACCTTCTCGGCCCTTGATAAGTCTGGCATTGGTGAGGTCTTCTTCTCTACAAGCTCTATTCTGTGACCCTTCAATACATCCTCAGGAACCGCTTCCTCGATTACGGTAGCCTCCTTATCACTTAACCTGGCTTCATAGGTTCCTGGACTTACAGTGGCCATTTCAGGCTTACCACCTGTACAAACCACAGTAGCGACTATATTACCGCCAAAACCAGGTACTGCAGTGACCAACTTCCTATCCTTTTCATCAATATCAACCATAATTACATGAGCACTCAAACAAGCTCTAAACCTAACGGCCAGTCTACCCGCGAGATCCCTCGAATTCCTAGTAGCTGGTAATAATAAGTATCTAGGCCTGTACTTATTAACTAAGTAAGTCATGACCTCAGTATAGGCATCACTATTGTAATGCCTTAAGTCAGGGTGATCAACAATGATGAGCTTATCGGCACCATACCTAGAGGATTCCTTGGCCATGTCCCTTAATTCATGGCCTAATAATACGCCGAGAACATCCTCATTAAATCTTCTACCCAGTTCACCTGCTCTCGTCAAAACCTCAAGTGAAGCCCTCTCCAGCTCACCGTTGTCCTGCTCAATAAATACGAATATTCCTCTCCACTCGCTCATGTTAATCACCCATAATACTGTCTAGGAACTCAACTAGGTCCATAACCTTCATGTTAGTTTTCACGACCTTATTCGCATCCTCAAGCATCCTAAAGCAATAGGTGCATGCTGTAAGCACGATGGATGCACCAGTATCGATGGCCTCCTTCAACCTGCGCTTCGATAAATCAGTGGATACTCTAGTCTCAAGGGCTATACCCCCACCACCAGCACCGCAGCAAAGGGATTTCTCCCTTGAGTGAGCCATTTCAACAAGCCTAACACCAGGTACTGATGTGATTACTCTCCTGGGCTCCTCAATAATTCTCTGATGCTTAGATAAGTAACACGGATCATGATAAGTCACGGTAATGTCTGCCTTCTTATCAATCTTTAACTTACCACTACGTATAAGTTCATCAAGCAATTCAACGTAATGAACAACCTTAACACCCTTAAGATACTTCTTAAGTGAGTACTCACAGTGTGGTGATAATGTCACTATTACTGGAGCCTTAACACTACTCATTATTGAGTCCCTCAACTTTGCTGTGTACTCCTCGTAGAATACTTTGTTACCTGTATGCTCAATAATGTCACCACAGCAAGATAAACCAGTGTACATGCCTACCTTGAGGCCGGCCTTGGTCAATACCCTAATCAAGGCCTTAATGTGCTTCTGAACTCTTGGATCTCCAATTGATAAACAGCATGGATAAATAACCACATCTGGGTTTTCATTATTAATTAGACCACTGAATTGAGCTAAGAATCTTCTTTTATCAGTGACTGTGTAACCCCAGGGATTCTGGTTCTCATAAATCTTCCAAAGTATCTCATTAATCTTTGTTGGGAATACCTTGGACTTCATCGCCATTGTTCTAATTACCTCCACAAGATTCACAATTTCAACGTTGTTAGGGCATAGGGTTTGGCAGGTGCCACAGGTTACGCAGTCCCAAATGACCTTGTAATCCTTTGGATCAACGATACCAAGCTGAGCCTTCTTAACAATTAGCCTAATATTATATGACTCATCAGTTATTGGGCAGTAAGTACTACATGTACCGCATTGATAGCAAAGGCTTAATGTGGGTACTATCTTAAGGAGCTCCTCCCTAAGACCAAAGTTAACGGTTACTGGCATGTCTATCACCTCAATTGCTTTATTCTTTGTTTCGTCTGCTCAATCTCCTCCTTAGTCACAGTCTTAACAACCTTCTCAGCCTCCTTCATAGTTTCGACAAGGTCAACTACATCCGGAGCACCAAATAGTCTTAATTGGAACCTCTCTTCCCTCACACCTATGTTCTTTAATCTCTTCTTCCAGTTTTCGAATCTCTTGACCGTGTTGTAGTTCGCGGTTATGTAGTGGCAGTCACCGAGCCTACAACCAGTCACGAAAACTCCAGCAGCACCAAGCTCAAAGGCATGCTTAACATGTTTCCAAGACAACCTAGAACTGCACTGAAGTCTAATAATCCTAGCATATGGTGGGTATTGCATCTTAAATATGCCAGCATTATCGGCGGCCCAGTAGGAACAGTAGGCGCATGTGAACATGACAACCTTCTTCTCAGGCTCCTCAGCCAGGGCAGCATCAATCTGAGCCATAATAGCATCATCACTTAAAGCCTCAAGTGTTATGGCGTCCTGTGGACACTCGGCCACGCATGAACCACAGCCCTGACAAGCGGCTGGTATGTGCTCAATCCATTTACCCGGTACACCCCTAATGGCACCATATGGACAAGCCTTAATACAGAGACCGCACTTAGTGCATTTAGACCAATCAAACTTTGGAATAAATGGCTCTTTAGTGACATAGCCCTGGGCAAGCATCATCAACGCCCTTGATGCAGCTGCGTAACCCTCAGCTATTGTCTCAGCCACGTTCTTTGGACCCCTGGCAGCACCTGCTATGAATATTCCAGGCGTCATCGTATCCACGGGGCCAAGTTTCGGATGAGCCTCCATTAAGAAGCCCTCCTGATCCTTGGAAAGTCTCAGTACCTTAGAGACCTCGTCCGTATCCTCACTTGGTACTAAGCCTATGTTAAGGACAATATTGTCAAATGGTACCTCAACATCATCCCCTAACTCAACATCATTAACTATCAACTTATCATTATCCATCTTTATAGCCTCGGTTAATTCCGCCTTTCTTGGTATTCTAATGAAGAGAACGCCAGCATCCCTAGCTTTCTTGTATAGATCTTCGACCTCGGGATCAACACCCATTATATCCCTATAAATTAGGACTACATTCTTACCCTGGTTCCTTAGTTCAATTGCCTTACTCAAACCCACGGCACAACAATACTTTGAACATCCCCTACCACTGGTCCTAGAACCAACGCAGTTTATTACTGCCACATTCTTGCCATCAACGGTCTTCCCATTCTCAAGATCTAATGTTGTTAATACCCTGGGATCCTTACCATAATTAAATTCACTTGGTATGTAAGGCTTAGCACCCGTAGTAACTACTATCGCACCAACATCAAATTCTGCACCATTGCTAAGAACTACATGGAAGCTTCCTGTGAATCCAGAGACATCCTTAATCGTTGCCCCAAGCATGAACTTAACACCGACCTCCTTAGCCTCCTCAACCATTTTATCGAGTAACTTCCTAGCCTCAATACCCTCAGGCTCAAGCCTATTTAGATGCCTAAGCATGCCACCGCACTCATCAGCCTTCTCGACAAGTATTGTCTCAATACCTGCACCGGCTAATCCAGTAGCTGCCGCGAGACCAGCTGGCCCACAACCAACAACCAATGCCCTCTTAATTACTGGCAGTTTTATCGTATTTAATGGTACCATGTGATGAGTCTTGGCTACCGCCATCCTTATCATGTCCTTCGCCTTCTCTGTGGCCGCCTTCCTATCGTTGTGCACCCAAGTGTCTAGGTTCCTAATGTTAGTCATCTCCACGAGGTATGGATTAAGGCCAGCCCTCTTGGCGGAGTCTTGGAAAAATCTGAGATGCGTAACTGGGGAACATGAAGCAATGACCACTCTATTCAGTTTCTTCTCCTTTATTACCTCTGTTATTCTGTCTAGTGATGACTTTGCACATGCGAATTGGAGATCCTCAGCATGGACAACGCCAGGCATTTGCTTAGCTGCTTCAACCAAGGCTGGTACGTCGGCTACACCGGCTATATTTGTGCCGCAGTGGCATACAAATACACCTACCCTGATTGGGTATGGCTCTATAGTTTCCTCATACTTCTCCTCCTCAATCATACCAGGACCTGCATACCTAATTGCCTGTATTGCAGCGGCTAATCCAGTGACCACTGATTCGGAGATATCCCTAGGTTTACTAACTGAACCGGCAACAAAAATACCTGGTCTTGTGGTTAATGTGGGATTTGTTGACTCTGCTCTTACAAAGCCAGCCCTATTCAATGAAATGCTTAATATTTTACTTAACTTATTCATGTCGCTAACAGGTTTTATGGAAGGTGCGAGAACAACCATGTCATACTCCTTCATAGTAACTTTTTTATTCCTGGTATCCTCAAACCTAACGATTATCTTACCATTCCTCTCACCAACTATCTCCGGTCTACCCCAAACAATGTTTACCCCTTCCTTGAGGGCTCTATCGAAGAAACTCTCGAATCCCTTACCGTACGTCCTAACATCATTCATGTACATTATAGTCACATTTTTAATGCCATGAAGTACCTTGGCGTATATACCTTGTTTAAGCAAGTATGTGCAGCAAAAACCTGAACAATAATCATTATACTTATTATTTCTTGAGCCAACACAGGACACAAGCAATACGTTCTCTGGCTCCTCGCCGGTGCTCGGTTTAACAACGACACCACTTGATGGTCCTGACGCATTAACAAGCCTCTCAAATTCAAGTGAGGTTACAACATCCATATGCTTGCCATATCCATACTCTCCAAGGATGTCACTCCTCTCAAGTTCGAAACCGGTTGACACGATCACGGCAGCCACGTCGCGCTCTATGACCTTTGGCATCATTGTGTATATTATGGCATTCCTATCACATGCCTTGGCGCACCTATCACATGGAAAGTAATTTGGTGGTTTATTGAGACAATGATCTATATCCAGCATGTATATACCTGGTTCCGCCTGTGGGAATGGTAGGTATATGGCCTTCCTCGCGCCAATACCTGCCTCAAACTCACTAGGAACAACCACCGGACATACATCTTCACACTGGCCACATTTGGTGCAATCATCAGTTACGTATCTGGGTTTAACGAGTATCCTAGCCTTAAAGTCGCCTGGAGATCCTGATAAATCAAGTAGTTCGGCTGGCGATAATAACTCGATGTATGGATGCCTAGCAACATCACTTATTAATGGACCCTCTATACATATGCTACAATCCAGTGTTGGAAATGTCTTATCGAGCATCGCCATCTTACCGCCAATAGCTGGGGACTTCTCAACAAGCGTAACCCTATAACCCATGTTGGCTAAAGCCAGGGCAGCTTCAATACCAGCAATACCACCACCTAGAATAAGAATCCTGTTTGTGGGCATGCAATCACCTTAACCCCTGTAGGAATTTACGACCATAATCAAATCCCGCCTGGAACGCCTTTATGTTCATTTCCTGGATGGAAGTATCGAGCTTACCAGCCCTCCTCGTCACATTCCTTATTGCATTAATTATATAATCCTCCTTTAATAGTGGTTCGAGAATTGCCGTAATAACACCAACAAGGACTACGTTCATTGTTAATCTCCTGCCCGTTACACTTTCCGCTATTTCCGTTGCTGGTACAGGAATTATTACGTAATCATTAGTATTTGAAATTGCTGGTTTATATATTGTACTTTCATAAATAAATATACCACCCTTACGGAGACTCTTAAACTCAAGACTAAATGCCTGTTGATTAGTTGCAAGGAATACGTCAGCTTCATCAATAAGCGGATAATCAACCATCTCCTTAGCTATTATAAGATCAGCTCTAGACCAACCACCTCTCTGTTCAGGACTATACGTTATTGTTAGTATTGAGTCAAGACCACCCATTGCAGCTGCCATACCCAGAAGTCTGCCGGCAAAGACTATGCCATGACCGCCAAGCCCCATAAGCCTAATACGTATCTGATCGAGCTGTTGTTGCATATTTTTCTATTGATAAATAATTATGAAACCTTAATAAATTTTATTCTAGTTTGACAAAAATTATTTTAAACTATACGTAACAACAAGAAGAAAGTTTAAATTTTATGATCACTATCCATATGAAATAGGTCTCTCTCTTTTCACAAAATTTCCCAGGATTACCTTCTTCATGCTAAAGTCTATTTCTAAATCAGCCAAGTTCGCATTATGATCTATTACCGGTCTCTCCTTCAAAACCTTCATTAAGTCGACAGCATCACCCATGGCATTTCTATCAGTATAGATTATGCAGGGCGATAAGACCTCAACAACAGCAAAGCCCTTAACCTTAAACATATCAAGGAGGGATTGATAAAGCTCATTCTGGTGTAGGACAGTCCACCTAGCCACATATGAAGCCCCTGCTGCATATGCTAGTAATGGTACATTGAATGGATTCTCGTAATGACCATACGGTGATGTCGTCGTCTTAGCACCCTTAGGTGTAGTTGGGCTGTATTGCCCACCAGTCATTCCATAGATAAAATTGTTTACTATTATGACATTAATATCATCATTCCTCCTAGCAGCGTGTATGAAGTGGTTACCACCAATGGCCAGTATGTCACCATCACCGCCGACTACCGTCACCTCGAGTTCTGGATTAGCCATTTTTAGACCCACGGCAAATGGTATAGCCCTACCATGAGTTACGTGATATGCATCTAACTTTAAATACCCACCAAGCCTACCCGTGCAGCCTATGCCTGTGACTATCACGTGCTTCTCAATTGGTATGCCAGAGTTCTTTATAGCCCTCGCTAATAGCTTAAGTAGTATCCCTAATCCACATCCTGGGCACCATATATGCGGTAATCTATCAATCCTTATTAAGTCCTTAATATCCTCATAGGACTTGGGAAGCTCTACCTTAACTCCCGTGGTTGTTACTTCAGCCTCTACACTCATTTCTCGATCACCTTTCTCACATTATTTATTACATAATCAGGATCAGGAATATAACCAGGGGCATACGGTATATGCTCCACAGGAACCCCCTTAGAAAACTCCCTAACTACATGGTACATCTTGCCCATATTGACCTCAACAGTTATGAGCTTCTGAATGCCCCTCGAAACCAAGTTCTCCACAACCCAACCAGGGAATGGCCAAGCCGTCTTCGGCCTAAGCATACCAACCCTATAGCCCTGTGCCCTCAATACCTTTATTGCTCTCCTTACAGAGCCTGAGGTCGAGCCATAGGAAACAATGACATACTCAGCATCATCAAGTAAGTACTCCTCCCACTCCGCTATTTCCTTCTCATTCTCCCTAATCTTACGGACGAGCCTCATGACGAGCTTAAACGAAGAATCCCTATCAGTGGTTGGATATCCCTTGTCAGTATGTGTTAATGATTCATTATTAGCCCTATAGCCAGTACCGGCAATAGCCATGGGCGGTACTAAATACCTACTATCATAGGGTAGATATTGATCTGGCGGTACCGTTGGCTTTGGTCTCTCAACGATCTCAATCTCATCAAACTCAGGAACCCTGACCTTACCATACATATGCCCAATTAATTGATCAGAAAGCACTATGGCTACTACCCTATATTTCTCAGCCATATTGAAGGCCTTTATCGTGAAGTCAAAGGCCTCCTGAGGATTAGCCGGCAGGTAAGCCACTATTTCATAATCGCCATGAGAACCATACTTAGCCTGAAGAATGTCACCCTGCCCTAGTAATGTTGGTATTCCTGTTGATGGACCTGCCCTCATAACATTAACAATCACAGCTGGAATCTCAAGCATTGAGCCAAGCCCAATCTCCTCCTGCATTAGGGAGAAGCCAGGACCTGATGTTGCTGTCATCGACTTAACCCCAGCAGCCGATGCGCCTAATACAGACATTATGCTACCTATCTCATCCTCCATCTGTATGAACTTACCATTAACCTGAGGTAACCTATACGACATATACTCAGCAATCTCATTTGACGGAGTTATTGGGTAACCACCGTAAAATCTACAACCGGCCGTTACCGCACCCTCAGCAACCGCAGTATTACCATCTAGAAAGTGAATACCAGGCCTCAATAATTTATCCAGATCCTTTTTATAAAGCTCAGCCACTGTGGGCATGCCTACTCACCCCATAGTATTTATCATAAGTTATGTATTCCTCTGAAACAACGGTAATGGCGAAGTCAGGGCAAACCTTCTCGCACATTCTACAAGCAACACAGTCAAGTTCCTTACCTGGTTTAACAACTGGGTAGTGATAACCCTTGATGTTGACGTCCTTAGATTCTTCAAGAACGTCATTAGGGCAAAACTCAATACAGAACCTGCAATCCTTGCAAAGATCAGGGTTAACGATAATCTTACCAATTGGTCGTTTCATCTTATGGAGATTAACGAGCCTACGCATGGACCAAACCTCGTCATGTTGAGCTAAAATCATATTTGCTTAATTATTTTCATTAGAAATGTTTTTAAATCTTTTTTCTTCTTCAATCGTACAATACCTATTGATACTAACCTTTTGCATGCATTTTTATTTATTCTTATATATTGAATTCATTAGAATATTTCTCATGAAAGTAAGCAAAATGATCTTTACGGACTGCACTGGTATATAAAATGCTACTTTCATTAATTAATTTCAGTGAGTGTTCACGATAATATAGATAGAATTATTCGGAATAGAGTAGAGAGTAGGAGGTTTAGAATAAAGGATATTGATCAGTTAAAGACTGTTGACGACGTATTTAATCAATACACAATAGATGCCCTAAGGGAATTAATGAATAAACACATCGTTCAGGAGGTTTACGGACCAGTTGCGCAGGGTAAAGAGGCTAAGGTGATATGGGCTAAGGCGTCTGACGGCACGGATATTGCACTGAAGATATTCTACACATCTACAGCACAATTCATTAGGGGTAGGTATAAGTACCTGCTTGGTGATCCACGATTTGCCAATGCAAGGATCACGAATACGAGAAAGCTTATTGAGTATTGGTGCAAGAAGGAGTTTAGCAATTTAAGCGATGCATATAATGCAGGGGTTAGGGTACCTAAGCCGATAACCTTCAATAGGAATATCCTGGTCATGGAATTCATAAGCTATGAGGGATATAGTGGCGTGCCAGCACCATTAATCAAGGATGCACCGCCTAAAGACCCTGAAATAGCCTATCTCACAATTATTAGGTATATCGAGAGAGCGTTTATTCTGGGTAAAATAATTCATTCAGACTTAAGTGAATTCAATATTGTAAACACAGGAAATGAGTTAGTAATAATTGATTGGGGTAGCGCCGTAAAGGCTAATCACCCTAACGCGACTGAGTTCCTGCTTAGAGACATTGAAAATGTAAGTAGGTACTTTAGTAAGGAATTTCGCCTTAAGGTGTTTGATGGTAAGGCATTGCTCGGTGCCTTACTACGTAGATATGAAATTAAGGGTGAAGTAATAGGCGATAGGGAGGGTTGGTTATTAATAAACGGTAAGAGATTAATCGATGATTTGACCTAGCATTTCACAACTACATGGAGGAACCTAGTATATTACCTAGGCGGTAGCTTAATATAATACTTCAGGGTATTTTACTTGTAATGTTACCAATACCACCTGAACCTAAGGACATTAAGGATAGAATAGTAAAAAGGAGGAGTGTGTGTAATGGCCCTAGTTGTGACTCATTCTCTGTATGGTTTGGTAATGAAATTGCAAAGTACCTATGGAACCACTGGAACCGGGAATTAGCCAGGGCAGGTATTAATTGGCAGAAATTCCTTTCGATACTTAGTAATCATACCCAGGAATTAATTGATTGGGCCATTAAAGACACACTTACCTGGAATGACTTAATAAGGATATTAACAAATGATGTGCTACCTGGTACGACGGCCATGACCGTAAGCAGAAAAGGCGGGATTTTGGACTATTTATAATATGCTGAAATTAATGATCCCGCACCTTAATTACTTTGTGTTAGCTTCTACATTTCTTGCATTACGGTTAGGTTATTGGGCTTTAGTGCTCTTTTCACCATGTTTTATCAATGACTCGCTGATTATACGAATTAATGCACATATCTCTTCACAAATACTTGATGGCTTTATACCTGCGTTTATATACTCGATTATCATTATTGGCGTTGCATATGTACTAATCCAAAATTCAGCAAAAAGTCTCTCACCTCTATCCACTAAATGAACCTCCATGTTATTATTATCACTAAACCTAATCATGTACCTAGAGCCATCCATGAATGACTGCCTCTCCACTGAACTAGCATTGCAAGTCCTCATGAGCAAATCAGCGACTAAACCAGCAACTCGCATACTCATTATTTCTTCCCTTACAGTGTCTGCTTTAAAATCAGTTGTTTCATACACATGCTATTAAATTACGCTATAAACTAAGGGTAATATTATTTAATGGTTATGGTACCATCGTCATCATCATTTCCATGAGACTTAAACATCATAATGAAAAACTTGTATAATGATGATAGTTTATTATTTAATAAATCCTCAACTAATTGCCATGATGTTGTTAGTAACCCCGCATCATAAAGCGCAAGTCCAAAGCCCAGGTAATGATCTCCAGTTAATTGTGGGTCTGAAATCGTAAGTCCTAGGCCAGCGTAATGAATTATTGATATGTATGTGAAGTATATGAGAGCTATCATGAAGAATGTAATGTAGGTAATCATTAATGCCTTAGCCTTAGAGGACATCTTACCAAAGTTACCCTTTAACTGCTTGATCATTGTTATTGATGATATCACGAGCATAGAGAACATGAACATGAACACAGGCGTTATCACAAGTATTGTTAAGTCAGCAGCACCATATATCCACAACTCAGTCAATACGTAGTCCACAGCGATAGCCATTGCTAGGGCAGACACCAATGACATTATGTATACGTATCGCACATAATCCTGAATGCCACCCGTATTAACCGACATACTACTCAAGCAATACCAATGTAATATCAATATTTAATACTAACAATTAAGAAACCGCGTTGGCGACGAATATTTATTAAGGGGTTTCTCATAATGTGAGAAGATTAAATGGAGAAACAACCAATAGTAATATATCGAAAAGCATGCCCAAACTGTGGGGGAGACATAACATCGGATAGATTGGGCGCTGGATTACCATGTTATAAGTGCTTACCTGAGGTGGCAAAGAAGGTGGCAAACACAATTGAGGTATTAAATACATTAGAGAAGCTCGGTACAATTAACAGGCTTAAATCATTGTCGAACTTAATCAATGAATATAACGAATTCATGAACATGTTTAAGAAAGTAGTTGGAACAAATATGTGGGGTGCCCAAAGACTATGGACAAGGAGACTCATTAAAGGCAAGAGCTTCGCAATAGTTGCACCAACGGGTAGTGGAAAGACAACATTTGGTATGATGGCATCACTATACATTGCCTTAAGAAAAAGGAGTAAGGTATTAATAGTCGTTCCAACATCAACACTGGCTTACGACGTCCATAGAAGGTTAAGTGAATATTCAGGGAAAATGAATAGCAACATAAGGATTATTATGGCTTCATCTATACTATCCAAACAGGAGTTGATAGATGCAATGAACGCCATTGAAAATGGCGACTTCGATATATTGATAATAACAAACGCCTTTTTACCAAGACACATGGATTTACTCAGAAAGTATAGGTTTTCGCTGATTTTCGTTGATGATGTAGATAGCGTATTAAAAGCATCCAGCAAAAACATTGATAGATTATTACTACTGCTTGGTATTAATGAGGAGGCCCTCCATAAGGCCTTGACCGTTGTTGATTTAATGAAGAAGCTTAGGAAGGCTATTAGATTCAGGGCAAGTGATGAGGAAATTAATAAACTTAAGGAAGATATTAAGAAACTAAGTACTGAACTAAGTAATTATGTAAAGAGCAATAATATAGGCATATTGATAGCCTCAGGAGCATTAACAAGAATTAGAAGAACGGCTAGGTTGTTCCTGTTTAGGGAATTCCTTGGTTTCGAAACTGGTGGCAGAGCCGAGGGATTAAGAAATGTAGTTGATGCTTATACTAGACCTAAGGACTCCTTGGTGAGTGCAGCGGTTGAGATAGTAAAGAGACTAGGCGGTGGAGGAATAATATATGTACCACCCGATCTGAGGGAAATTATCGATGAATTAAGTGAAAAATTGAATAATAATGGAATAAAGGCTGCAGCATACCTTAAGCCAAGTAAGTCATTACTTAATGATTTTGTTGATGGAAAGATCGACGTACTCATTGGTCTTGCAACATCTAGGTCCTCCTTGGTTAGGGGTATTGATTTACCTCAGAGAATAGCTTATGTGGTTTTTGTCGGGGTTCCGCGCATGAAGTTTAGGATAAAACTTGAGGAGTTCACACCAATGAGATATTTAATGTTTCTATTTAATATTAGAAATATTGTGCCTCAATACTTGAGGAACGATGTTGATAGAGTCATTGCAAGACTTAGAAATTTAACGGCACTTAATCAGGAGCAGGTGAATAATTTATTGATGGCAATTGAGGAAAATAGAGAATTGAGTGGATTTGATAAATACGCGGCTGATGTGATTAAGGATGCTGTCGATCTTGTGAATAAGTTATTAAGTGATCCAGGTATTAGAAGAGCAATTGAACAATCTAATGAGGTTGGTCTTGAGTATAGGGGTAATGATCTTTACGTAATTATTCCTGACCTAACAACGTATATTCAGGGAAGTGGTAGAACATCAAGGTTATACGTTGGTGGCGTATCCCTAGGATTATCAGTATTAATAGTAGACAATGAGAAGGTATTCAACGGCTTAGTTAGAAATCTTAGGTATAGGCTTGAGGATGTTAAGGTCCAGGACATTAATGAGATAAATATTGATGAGCTAATGAAGAAGATTAGGAATGAGAGAGAATTAATAAGGAATATAATGCTTGGGAGAATCCCCAATCAATTCCTTGAGAAAGATCCACTAAGAACCGCATTTGTTATTGTGGAATCACCAACGAAAGCAAGAACCATTGCGAACTTCTTTGGTGTACCTACAAGGAGGGAGACAGGCCCATTAGTTATTTATGAAGCCACTTTAGGTAACCTATACCTATTAATAACCGCCACTAAGGGCCATATGTGGGATTTAATACCCGCTGCTCCAGCAGACGTTAAGAGCTTCTCTTCATTTTTAAGGTCAGAAAAACTCCTTGATTATTATGGAATACTTAGAGCTGGTAATAATTTCGTACCAATTTATGGCACGATAAAGAGATGCCCCGTTGGTGGTGAGACGTATACTGAGGATATCAATGTTTGCAAGATACATGGTGCTGAGCTTATTGACGCCATGGACATAGTTAACGCGGTAAGGGATATCGCTACTGAGGTTGATCAAGTAATGATTGGCACTGATCCTGACGCCGAAGGTGAGAAAATAGCCTGGGATGTATATATGATGTTGAGACCCTATGTGGGTAATATTGCTAGGATTGAGTTCCATGAGGTCACTAAGAAAGCCATTATTGATGCGATAATGAACCCAAGAACCATAAGCCTCAGTATGGTTGGTGCTCAGTTAGTAAGGAGGATTGAGGATAGGTGGATAGGATTCGGACTTAGCCAAATAGTCCAGGAAAAGTTCGGTAGGAGGACCCTATCGGCAGGTAGGGTTCAAACACCAGTCCTTGGCTGGATAATAGAAAGATATGATGAGAGCAGGAAAGATAAGATTTACACGGTTACCATGACATTAAGCAACGGCATAAAGATAAGGCTAGGTATACCACCTGATAAGGAGGAGTTGGTAAAGACCCTCAAGGCTCTGCATAGAAATAAAGCCGTTGATGCGGTGATTAAGGTTGCAGTAACAAAGGTCGGGGAAACTGAGGAAGAATTGAACCCACCACCACCATATACCACGGATGCCCTATTAAGGGATTCGGCGAATATACTTGGTTTAAGCGTTGAACAAACAATGGCAATTGCGCAGGAATTATTTGAGTCAGGTCTCATAACATATCATAGAACCGACAGCACCAGAGTATCTAGTGTGGGTATTGGCATTGCTAAGGAGTACATAAGCGAGAAAGTCAGTTCTGATTACTTCGTAGGCAGGACTTGGGGTGGTAAGGAAATTGGCGCCCACGAGTGCATAAGACCAACGAGACCCATTGATAGTGATGATTTAAGGAACCTACTTAATACTGGGTTACTTCAGTTAGCAATTAAGGTTACAGCAAATCACTTAAGGGTTTACGACTTAATATTTAAGAGATTCATCGCAAGCCAGATGAAGAGTGCTAAAGTTATGAAGGAGAAGTTAAGAATAAGTGTTTATTTTAATGGTGTTGATACTCATGACGAGGAAATTGAGAGAATCTCAAAAATACTAGAGCCAGGCTTTACGAGATTTTGGGGCTATCTTGAGGGTAAGGAATACCAAGAACTTACACCAGGTGAATATAACGTGACTAGTATTGATTACATTAAGAAGGTGAGTAGAACATTACCACTTAGGGAGGGTGATATAATCGCCATGATGAAGGAGAGAGGTATTGGTAGACCAAGCACCTATGCCAAGATTGTTGATGTAATACTGAAGAGACGTTATGCCTTAGTTGTCGGCAGGAGGACTAGGTATGTTGTACCTACGAATCTTGGCCGTCAAGTCTATAAGTTCTTGACTGAGGATAATAAGGAATTCAGCGACTTAGTTAGTGAGGAGAGGACTAGGATGGTTGAGAAGCATATGGATGATGTTGAGGTTGGTGAAAGGGATTACATGGATGTGCTTAATGAGTTATTTAACGAGGCGATAAGTAAGGGAATACTTAAGGAGAACGTTATTAGTTAAACTTAACCGCATGACCCTGTCTTGCAGTATGGATCATCAGTCTCCCCAAGTTCCTCCTGCATCTCCTCCTCAATACTCTCGCCGCCATTACCCTTAATTCTAATCAATTTATCCTTAAGCGCAGATAGGGACGTGTAACTAGCCTTGGCCTCAACCTTAGGTTTTGTCTCTACCTTAACCTCCTTAACTTCTACAGACGGCTTAGCCTCAGCACCCTTAACACCTGTGTATATCACCTGAACGGACTTACTCTTATCCCTATACACCGTTATTCCAAAGGCATTAAGCAGCCAAGCTAATCTATAGGCTTGCTCAACATCCTCGATAGGGGTATCGCTCGGCATATTTATCGTCTTACTAACACCTGAGTCATTCCATCTAGCCCAAGTCACTTGCATGTAGACGTGCCACTTCCAGTGAATCTCATGCGCAGTCCTAAGCAGATTGGCTAATGGATGGTCTCTTGGTAATATTCCGTACTCCTCGACAAAACTCCTCGTCGCCTCATCAAGTGCCTTTGTCTGCATTAACAGTTTAAGTGCTGTATAGTTATACTCAATGAGCTTACCAATTGATAAATTCCTAATATAAGCGATAGCGAAGAGGGGCTCAATACTCGAGTTCACACCAGCAATGAGACTTCTCGATCCCTCAGGCGCTATGCTCATTATTGAACCATTCCTAATGCCTATAGTACTTACATCTATTGACAGGTCACTATCTGAGGCCTTATACCCCCTAAGTACTGTTGTTGCTCCATCAATTATTGCCTTAACCTTGATATCGCCATAACCAACATCCAGCGTCTTTAAGTATTCATCAACTGCATCCTTATCGATAGCACTTGAGAACTTCTCAAGCCTTTCCCTATGTTTTGTCCACGGCAATACCCCCTCAGCCCAATCACTATGCTTATACGCTGGGTAAACACCCTTCTCCTTAGCCAACTCAATACTTGCTCTAACAGCCATCCTAGCAATGAAGCTAGCCAACTCATTAGAGACGGCAAGCGCCTGCGGTGAGTCATACTTAAGACCAAGGGCTATTAAAGTATCAGCAAGTCCATTAGCACCAAGTCCAATTCTTCTAGTCTCAAGAACCCTCTTCCTAAGCCTATCATGCGGTAACTTATTAACATCAATAACATCATCTAGGAACCTAACGGCTAACTGAACATCCCTAGCCAGGGAATCCCAATCAATCCTTCCATCATAAACATATTTCACTAAATTAATGCTACCTAAATTACAACTCTCAAAATCATAAAGCGACTCCTCGGAGCATGGGTTAGTGGCATTTATGACCTCGCCTGGTATTTTTTCATTATTTATGTAATTAGCTAGGTCCCTATTCCATAGCCCTGGATCACCGCTGTCCCATGCTGACTTAACAATCTTGTCCCAGAGCTCCTTGGCGTTAATTCTTCTCCAAATCCTTATCTTACCAGCCTTTATTGCCTCAATACAGCCCTCATAGCATTTAATGAATTCCTCACCCCAGGTCTTATATAGGCATGGACACTCCCTTGGGTTTACTAGGTAAATGTCCTCTCCCTTAAGTGCCTTCTGCATGAAGTGGTCGTCTATGGCAACGCTAATGTTGAAGTTCTGGAGCTGAATGTCCTTAAGCTCACCGCTCTTTGAGGTTATGAACTTCTCAATGTCAGGGTGCCACCAGAAGAGCATGCCCATCTGGGCACCACGCCTCTTACCACCCTGCTTAATTGTGTCCACCAACGTATCAAAGAGCTTCATGAAGCTAAGCGGCCCAGAGGCAATACCAGTCGTACTCCTAACTATATCACCCTCAGGCCTTAACTTACCGAAGTTATAACCAACACCACCACCTGACTGGAATATTAACGCGGCGAGCCTTAGGGCATCCATTATTCCGAAGTTGCACTCTGGATCCTCCCTATTCGTGTCGCTCTCTCTGGATAGGCAGTCATCAATGGGTACAACGAAGCATGCAGAAAGTTGTCCAAGCCTTGTCATTGCGTTATAAAGCGTTGGTGAGTTGGGCATTAATTTCAATTGACTCATTAGGTCGTAAAACCTCCTCGTCCACGTTATTGGATCACCACCGTACTTAAGCTCCGCATAGGCTACGCCCATTGCCGTCCTCATCCATAGGTACTGGGGCGCTTCGAAAAATGAACCGTCAAGTCTCTTTAACAGATACCTACTCATTAGCGTTCTAACTCCATTGTAGGTAAGTAGTAAATCCCTACTTGGGTCAAGGTATTTAGCCAACTCATCAATGTGCTGGGCATACCAGGCACTCATCTCTGAGTCCCAAATCCTAAGCTCAAGCCCTGTCCTAAACCAAGCCCTAAAGCCCTCCCTATACGCATCCTCGAATCTAGTTCTTCCATCATTAATTGCCTTAACAACGTCCTTACCCCAAACCTGCTTATACATGCTCCAAAGTAGGTAGTTCCTAGCCGCATCATGCCACTTCAAGTCATCAGTGACCATGTTAAGCATGATTAATTGAACTCTATCTGACAATTCACTGCTAGGCAGTGTGCCCTTAATATCGAGGGCATTAATTACTAGGTCAGGGTCTGGGACACCCGCAAGTTTAAGAGAGCGGACTAACTTCTCCCTTGAGAAGTCCTCAGTGTTCCCATTCCTCTTTAATATCCTTATTCTAACCACCTTACTTATTGCTTCAGTACTTAATTGCACACAGGAAATTTAAATTACTTTTATTAGGGGGCAGCGGACAAAATAAGTTAACACGAACCTAAGTGAAGAGAATATATATTGCTTTCACTCACCTCAACTGTAATTGCTGAAACCCAAAAAGCAATTTATTCCCTGTAATATATAGCATAGGACTATGTATCTAGTCGTGGCATGCCCTAAGTGTGGGAATTACTCAATTACCCGCGATACTACTAAAACGCATCAATGTCCATACTGCGGCTATGTAATGCGTATTGAGGAAGTAACAATAATTGCGCGAGCCAAGAATGGCAAAGAAGCCAGAGAAATAATTTTGAAGCTAAAGACTCCCAAGGAATTAAGAAGACCTTAATGCACTAGTTCTGGTATAATTAACCACTTAATGACCCAATTACAATGTACATAAAGCCTCGTCCTTTAGGGCAGGGAAGAGGTCAACGTACCGAACAAGGTATAAATTGACCATGCTAATATTTAATATGGCATAGCCCAGTTTTAATCCTAAATGCAACATTACCTAATTAACTCATACATTAATGGACATTAGGATGACGTAAACGATCATGACAATAATATACGGTTAATTTAATTATTGATTAGTGCGGCCGCCGGGATTCGAACCCGGGTTCTGCGGCTCTCTACGTTCATTGCTCGGAAGGCCGCCATCCTAGACCAGGCTAGACTACGGCCGCGGGTTCTGTTTATTCATTGCTTATTTAAAAGCGTTTTCCGTCATTCATGACGCATCAATGAACGCCATAAGAACCAGGAAGTATGTACTAAACCTTGATAAAAAACTGAATAGTACCCGGAGAGAAACAATGCTTTGAGACCAAGCAAACTTGTTTTAGATATACTTAGTAAGTTGTTATTTTAAACTTCGAAGCTATTAAGAAGAAAGTTGATTTATGCCCTTTGAATTATTATTGCATAGCCCTGTCCACCACCAACACATGCCGTTGCTAATCCATACTCCTTACCCATTAACTGCAATTGCCTGGCCAATGTACCGGTGAGCCTGGCTCCAGTTGCGCCGAGTGGGTGACCTATTGCCACGGCACCTCCTTTAATGTTTACCTTATTTTCATCAATGCCTAACTCCTTAATTGCATTTAATGTGACCACTGCAAATGCCTCATTTATCTCCCATAGGTCTATATCATCAACCTTAAGTCCTGCCTTAGCCAATGCCTTCTTTGATGCTGGTACTGGGCCTTCACCCATTATTGACGGGTCAACAGCAGCCCAGCCAAGAGATACGACCCTAGCCAATGGCTTCAAACCGAGTTCCTTAACCATCTTACCTGACATTAGTACGACTAGTGATGCGCCAGAGTTGAGGGGTGCTGAATTACCAGCCGTTATTATACCACCAGGTTTAAAGGCAGGCGGTAACTTAGCTAATGCCTCTATTGACGTATTGGGTCTAACGCTTAGATCCTTGTCAACCACAGTCTTCTGACCATCCTTAACAACCTCTATTGGAAGTATCTCATCCCTGAAGTAACCCTCCTCATAGGCCTTAGTAGCAAGCATATGGCTTCTGTAGGACCACCTATCCATTTCCTCCCTGCTTATTTTCTTGAGAGTAGCTAACTTCTCGGCGGTTAATCCCATTACGTATCCCGTAGCCATGTCATACATGGCGTATTCAGGATTTGTGGCTAATTCAAGGTGTGGAACTATGTATGGATTATTGTACATTGGTACTCTCGATAGGTGCTCATAACCACCGGCAAACACTATGTCAGCCTGTCCCGTCCATATTTCCATTGCACCGATACCTATTGCATCGAAGGAAGAGGCACACTGCATATCCACAGCCATGGCCGGTATGGTGACCGGAAACTTCGCTAAGAACACGGGTATTCTACCACCCATGCTCCAATTATCACCGCCCTGAAGTGCATTACCAACTATTACATGGTCTATCTGCTCAGGCTTTATGCCAATATCCTGAACTGCCTTGACAAGTAACTTCGAGAATAGTGTTGGCCCACTTATTTCATAAAATACATCGAACTTTGGATCCTCCCTCTTAACCCTGGAGAATGCAGTCCTCTTAAAGTAAACCATGTATACTTCCTTGTCCTCGCCCATTCTAATCGGGCTTTAGTACTCTCAGCGTATTAATATTGCTTATTCACATATAAACTATATAGGGTTTAGCCAGGACGTGAGTTCAGAAAGATTTTTATCCAGAAATAATTATTATCTCGAAATGAATGAAACAGATGAAATAGTAAGATTACTAAGGAGTAGGGGGCTTAAGGTAACGCCGCAAAGAATTGCAATACTAAGATTACTGAAGAACGGTGGGCATTTTAATATTGAACAGGTGCTTAATGAGTTAAGGAAGATTGAACCTAACATTAGCATATCTACCGTGTACAATGCATTAAATACCTTCGTAGAGCTGGGCATACTGAGATCCTTCGAGGTTGATGGTAAGACTTGGTATGAGATTCGTAAGAAACCGCATATTAATGTTGTCTGTGAAGATACAGGTCAGATAATTGATGTTAATGTTGATGTTTCCACAATAGAGAGGAAGATAAGGAGTATGGGTATAATGATTAGGGATCTTACCATTGTAGTTCGCGGCAATTGTATAAGTCCCTCTCTTTCAGGTGGTAATTCTCAGAAGTAAGTTCTAACCCGAAATATTTATAAATTAGAGCACAAAGCATTACTTAGATCAGGAATGAGCACAAAAAGGATCCCAAAGGGTACGAAAACCTATGAAAACCTGAAGATTGCGTTTCAAGGTGAATCAATGGCAAATAGGAGATATCTATACTATGCAAGGATGGCTAGGCAGCTAGGGCTTAATGACATAGCCGAGGCCTTTGAGAAGACAGCGAATGCTGAGACAGGGCATGCCTTTGGACACCTAATGTTCCTAGGTGTTGATCCTGTTGCAGAGATTGAAATAAATACAATAGAGGACGCACTTAGGGCTTCAATATATGGAGAGACCTATGAGTGGACACAGATGTATCCAGGTTTTGCCAAGATAGCTAGGGAGGAGGGATTCCTGGAGGTTGCCGAGTGGCTTGAGGCCGTGGCTAAGGTAGAGAGGCTACATGCAAATAGATTCAATGAGGTACTTGAGAAGTACTATAGGGGTAAAGGAGTTAAAACTGAGGTAGAGGACGAAACACTGGGTAAGTTATAAGGCGTTAATCATGGCAAGTGACCTACTTAAAATCATAAGCCATATATACCCACCATCACAATACTTAGGCATCAGAGAGAGGGTTTACGAATTAGTGAGTAACTATAAGGCGAATAGGTACGTTAAGGTTGATGATAGATTAACCATACTCTTTGAGGACACTGTAACGGTATGGTTCCAGATAGAGGAGACAGTATTTCTTGAGGGTGTTGATGATGAGAAAATACTAAATGAGGCTGTAAGGACGTACTTGCCCATGATACCTAGTGATAATGAGGTAAGCATGACGCTATTTGTGTATATTTATAACGATAATGAATTACGAAACTTACTACCACTGTACAGAGGTATCGAGAAGTCGGTCTTTCTGGAAATCGATGGACAAAGAATTAATGCTATACCAATATATCCCGAGGATTATGGTCCCAACGCACAGCCGAGGAGCATACACTATTTGAAGTTCCGTGAAGATGGTCTTGACAGAAAGATAAACAATGCCAATGAGGTAAGGCTTGTGGTGACTCACAACATGGTTAATAAATCCGTGAAATTAACCATAAAGCAAATAAACGCCCTAAGGAGCTCAATAAAAAGATCGCAAATTTCCTGGGCCATTTAGAGAAATCATCCTTTCAAATACTCATCAATAGCACGCAGTATGTCGTTTGGATCAGCCTTACCCCTTAGATCCTTCATTAATACCTTCAATAGCTTGTCCTTATCTTTAATATTCAATTCCTTAGCCCTCTCAAAAACAACCTTCTTGACCTCCTCGTAACTCATCCTTAATAAGCCAAGTTCCTTAATTACGATGTTAATATCCTTATTTGGTTCCTTAGACCAAGCCTTAATTATGTCAGGTACTGCCTCCTTAGTTATCATATTAATAGCCAACGCATTAAACAAGGACTTAAGATGCTCCTCCGTTATAAATGATAAATCAACACCATCCCTTTGAAGAGACTTAAGTGTATTAACTAGGGTATTGGCTATTAAGGTTGCCGAAACCTTTCCCTGAAACTCCTCAATTAGATAATCAATTAGGTCATAATACGGCGATCTAATGACTTGCATAGCCAATTCCCTACTCATGCCATAGCTAACGTACCTACTAACCCTCGACTCAATAGGTTCAGGTATTAATAACTTGGCCTTCTCTATCATCTCAGGCGTAACCCTAATAGGCCTTAAATCGGTCTCTGGATACATCCTCGCGGCGCCAGGTCTGGGTCTCATGAACTTATTGGTTCCATCGGGGTTAGCCGCCCTTGTCTCCTCGGGAACTCCATGAAGTGCCTCTTTAATCCTATCGATAATAACATCGACGGCATCGTTTAAATCCCTATCATTAATGCCAGCTAGAAGTATGAAAGAATCAATACCAAGCCTTGAAGATACCTTAGAAACCTCCTCAGCCGTTATTCCATAGCCTGGCAATTCATCACTATGAATAAGCCCGGATAGGCTCGTCCAAACCCTGACCCTATCAGCTAACTCCGTGCCAAACCTCCTATTCGGCTGAACCTCCCTACCTAGTATACCCCTTAGCCCCGGTGTCTTTATGGCTATGACCTTACCACCACCATCAAGGACCCTCCTAATCAAGTTAGATTTCGTTGATGAGAATATGTCAGTAACGTCGACAAAGTCCTTAATGAACCACTCCTCCTTAACACCCCTCTTGATTAATTCATCACGAATAGCCAGTAGGTTTAATTGACGCTGAACCTCATACTCAATGACCCTGGGTATCAGGCTAAGGTCTGGGACTCCCTTAATCTCCGTCTTAGCGCCACCCTCAATGGACACGTTCACGTCCTGCCTAACCGTACCAAGCCCCCTCTTCGCCTTCCCCGTCATCTTAATACTATGACCAATGTAGTAAGCCACCTCCATAACCTCCTGTGGGCTGTAGGTGAGTATTCCCGTGGAAATCTCAATAAGCGGTATACCAAGCCTATCAAGCCTATAAACAACCGTGTCACCCTTCTCCTCAATCTTCCTAGCCGCATCCTCCTCAAGGGCTATCGTCTGTATCGGGACCTTATAATCAAAGAACTTGGCCAAACCATCATGGGCTATTAACATGGTCCTTTGGAAACCCGAGGTGTTGGACCCATCAATCACGGTCTTTCTCATCACGTAAACCTCATCAAATATCTTGGCATTAAACATCATAGCAACGGCTAACGCAACCTCGAGAGACTCAGGGTCTGGGTCATGCGGAGGCTCCTCATCAAGCTCCACAAGACACGTGGTGTCGTAATAACCCTCATAAATGAACGTTCTATGCTTCCTAAACTCCCAAATGGCCGCTGGATCAACCTCACCAAGCTCACTCATGCTAGGTCTCAACCTCCTAACAACCCTGAAATGAGGCTCATCATTCCTAATGACCGGAGAGCAATTACAAAACAACTTCCTACCAGTATTCAATTGAACATGAATCTCCAAACCAACCTTAAGCCCAACAGCCCTATAATCAATCGGCATAATACCCATGACTAAAAACCATACCTATTTAATTACTTAACGCCGCCCATTGTCTTTAAGCATTAATAATTAATCTGTCAAGACCTTAAATCCTTAAAATCTTAATACT
>ERZ1669247.12-NODE-12-length-105793-cov-11.592313_pt1 | contig 105793 bp, 121 predicted proteins | sample MGYA00579297_ERZ1669247 | MGnify/ENA primary metagenome ERZ1669247 (study PRJEB41166, sample SAMN08046056) | hot springs metagenome | biome: hot spring; feature: acid hot spring; material: thermophilic sediment; isolation source: thermophilic sediment from acid...
CGAGCCTAACGGCCTTGCTCGAATCCTCCCTCCGCCTCTTTAATAATTCATGCCTTAATTAACCTTACTCAACTCACTCTAATTTAACCATGATGCGATGTCCACATGTCTTTCCTGGAATTCTTTATAAATCATTAACCTGGACTATTCTTGATGATTGCGTTAATTACTGGTGTTAGTTCGTCACCGGGTTATAAGACTGCCATTAGCCTAGTCAATAAGTATGAGGTTGTTGGTACTTATAATGAGCATTCAATTAATGTACCTGGCATCACCATGGTTAAGGCGGACCTAACGAGAGATTCTGTGAGGGTAATTAATGATTATAAACCTGACGTGGTTATCCACATGGCTGCAATAGGCAATGTTGATCAGTGCGAGGAACAATTGGAACTTTGCTACAGAGTTAATGTGGCGGCAAGTAGGGAATTGCTCACGGCTGCCTATAGGGTTGGCGCCGCCATTTATTACCTATCCACGGACTACGTATTCGATGGTGAGAGGGGCATGTACTCGGAGGATGATGCGCCAAGGCCCGTTAATTACTACGGATTAACGAAGCTCCTCGCGGAGGAAATCACGAGAGCCCTAGGCGGCTCCATAGTCAGGGTTGCCTGGATCTACGGCACTGGGCCTGGAAGGCCGAACTTCGGCAAGACCGTAGTTGAGAAGTTAATGAGAGGTGAGGTGGTCACGGCAATAACTGATCAATGGTCATCACCCACATTGAATACGATAATTGGTGAGGCCTTCGCAAAGCTGCTTGATATTAAATTCAATGGTGTGATACACGTGGTTGGGCCAAGACTGAGCAGGTACGAATTCGCAAGAGCCATAGCTAGGTACTTTGGGTTTAGTGAGGAATTGATAAAGCCAATAAGGCTCATTGACGTAAATTACAGGGCTAGAAGACCCAGAGACAGTAGCCTAAACAACAGGAAAGCGGTTGAGTTGTTAGGAATACCACTTAACGACATAAACTACGCATTATCAATATTCAAGAAGGAACTGGAGTCTGAAAAAGCTATAGTGAAGCCGTGATCCATGAAGAAAAGCTTTAAATCGCAGTTAATGGCTTACTGACCCGCCGGGGTGGCCGAGCCAGGTCCAAGGCGCAGGTCCGTGGATTCCGCGGTGCGAAACTTGAGATCCTGTCCCCGCAAGGGGGCCCGGGTTCAAATCCCGGCCCCGGCACCAAGGCATTTTAGTAACAATGGCTCATTAGGGTATTCATCATTAATTGGTGGATTACATGATTGATTGCAATGGTATCACGTGGTGGTTTCACGGTTGGTTGCACGGAGAGTTTTTATGCAGGAAACTGGTTGGTGCTTCGTGATTGGTATGGGTAAGACCTGGATTTGGGTTGTGGTTGGTGTTGTGATTGGCTTAGTGGTTAGTTTGGGTTTGGTCTATGCGGTGATGCCTTATTATTATTACTACTATAATTACTATTATGGTAATTATCCCAGCACCTCACCTATCGGCCCTGGTGTGGGTAATTACTATGTTGGTTATGCCTATAGTACATACTCAATAAGTAAGGTCATTAAGGAGATTATGGAAGTACCGAGTTATGCTCACGTTTACCCTGGTAACAATACCATAGTATTTACCAGTAAGGATGTTAATCTATTGGTTGTGGCTATGATGGGTGATGATGCGGAGAAAATGTTTAATGCAACATCTCCACCCTACGTGCATGGTGATGTCTTCGTTATTTACGGACTAATAAACCCAACACTAGTTATACCTGCTGGTGCTGTTGTTCATGTCACTTTTATAAATCTTGATGATGATATGTACCACAATTTCGTAGTAACCAGGGTACCACCGCCATACCCATACTACGTGATGCACTATATAGGCATGAGTGGTGGTATGGGTCCGCAGATGATGCTTTATATGGAGTGGTTGCCGCCGGCCAATTACAATGCTGGTTATGCCTATGGTTATGAATATGCATTCACCATCACTGAACCAGGCACGTACTGGTACCTATGCACATATCCAGGCCATGCTGAGGAGGGCATGTATGGTGAAATAATTATAATGGGTAATAGCGTGAGCACTACTGCACCGGCACCTACATACCCAGTTACTCAATATCCAGGTTCGTATTACGGACCTAGTTGGATGGGTGGTATGATGGGGTGGTGGTAATGCCCTGTCCATGCATGTGGGGTTGGGGTTTTGGTCCGTGGTTCAGCTTTGGATGGTTTGGCTGGATAATTGGCGCCATAATAGCTCTCTTGTTCCTGATACTCATAGTACTTGTGATAGTTTGGGTTGTTAGAAGCTTAATGAGGATCTCGGGTGATTATCATCAGCACCAGGGCATGAGCATGGTTCGTGCAGTAGCTAATCAATAAGACTTTACCTAGTTGGTTTTATTAAAATCTTTCAATCTTACTATATTTCTACCCTTAACCTTAACAACCTCGAGCAGGCCCTTCTCCTCAAGCCTATGAACGATCCTCCATGCCTGAACCTTTGATAGCCCTAAATCTCTCATTATTTGGTATTGAAAGATCTCACCGCCTGACCTAATCACGTACTCAAGGACCTCACGCTCAGCCTTAGGCAGTAATTTTAGAACTCTACCATAGTAATCATCAGAATTGCCGGTCATGGAACCACTTTCCACAGCATCTCTCTGCCCTATCTCATAACTTAATCCCTGGGAAAACCCATCGGGTTTTATTAGTATGATTGGCGTTATTATCATCATCACACCCACCGTTAATAATGCCACAGGTAGGAATAACGGGTAGTACATCATCATTCCACACATCATACCCATGCAGTGGTAATAGGCCATATAATTAACCATGATAATTGCGCCATAAAGCAGGTACGCGCTTACCCCCAATATTATAATACCTATTATAATCAATACATTACGCAATAAACTACGTTCATTACTCATTATTAATCATTTAACGTCGTTATTTAATAAATCCTTCTAGGCAATTCACTCCTCAATGACTGTGTTTCTTAGGGTGCCTACTTTCTCGATTTCCGCCTCAACAATATCACCATTCTTTAGGAATTTCCCCTTCGGGAAGCCCACGCCTGATGGTGTTCCCGTGCTTATGTAATCGCCAGGCTTTAGCGTTACTCCCTGGGATGCCCAATGGATCAACTCGGGTATCTTGAATATTAGGTTCCTCGTATTATCGTCCTGCTCCACATTGCCGTTAACTCTAAGCGTAAGCCTGAGGTTGTGTGGGTCTGGTATCTCGTCCTTAGTCACGATATATGGACCCACCGGTGTTGATGAGTCCATGCTCTTACCGTATATCCAGTCCATCCCGTAGGGTTCCTTACTTGGGAATTGCCAGTCACGCATTGACACATCATTAAGGATTAGGTAGCCGAAGACATAGTCAAATGCCTTATTAATGTCTATGTACTTACCTCTCCTGCTAATGATCAGGGCTAGCTCGGCCTCCCAATCAACTTGTTTCGAGACTCTCGGCTTGAGTATTGGTTGATTATGACCAACGAGTGCGTTGGGGAATTTTGGAAAGAAGTACGGTCTATCGAGGGGTTTAGCGCTGCTTTCTTCACCATGAGCCCTGTAATTAACAGCAACGCACAGAATCTTCTCAGGGTTAATCACCGGCGGTAACCAGGTAATTGTATTAGGATCTCTGAATAGGTCCGTATCTCCACTCCTTAACGACTTATCCAATAAGTCCTTGATAATGTTTAGGGCAGGTTCACCCCCACTTATTAATGCCTTCATGTCGTAGAGAAAGCTCGGCGCTTCGGCTGCTTCATAAATACTCACGTAGGCACTTGGGAGATCCAAAATACCCTTGTCTGTGTATACGCCAACCCTGACAGTGCCATTCCACAGAAAGGAAAGGAGCTTCACGATTATTGCGTACTTAATCAATAATTTAAATATCACTATTAACTAGTTTTATTTTTCTCTCCACCCGCCTTTTAGCAAGTATTCCTCAATTGCCATTGCTGCATCAATGCCGTTCTTCAGTGCCTTACCTATTAGGCTTGGTCCTGTGGCTACGTCACCGGCTGCGAATACACCCTTCCTCGTTGTTCTATGCTTCTGGTCAATATCTATTGTATTATGTGGTGTTACCTTGATGCCGCAGCAACCATCCTTAAATGGTGGTGTTGGTACTTCACCAACGGCGGCTATTACTGTGTCCACGTCCATGGTGTACTCACTACCTGGTACTGGTTCTGGTGCTGGTCTACCACTCCTATCGGGTTTACCAAGCCTCATTTTGATTAGCTTAACAGCTTCAACGTGTTCCTTACCCAGTACCTCCATTATGCCAACGAGTTCCACGAAATTTATCCCCCTCTTTATCAACCCCTGGATCTCCGCCTTGCCGGCTGGTGCTTCATTTATTGTCCTTCTATAGAGCACATAAACCTCCTTAGCACCCTGTCTCTGAGCCTCTATTGCAGCGTCAACAGCCGTTAAGCCAGCACCAATAACAGCTACTTTATCACCAGTTGGGTAAATCACGGACTTAGGTAAGTAACCCAATTCACTCGTGTATATTCTGTAAAGGTAATCAAGGGCTAGGTAAACACCCTTTAGGTTCTCACCAGGTACTCCAAGGTTTCTTGATCTCCATGTCCCAGTAGCTATCAATACGGCATTATAATTATTAATAAGCTGCTCAAAGTGAACCTTATTCTCTGCGAACTCATCTCCATCAGCATGCTCCTCCTCATCAGCAACAATCTTAGTCCTCAATATGAAGTTAACGCCTAACTCAATCAACTCCTTAACACCAGCCCTCACATTCTTCTTGGGAACCCTGTACTCGGGTATTCCAAATATCATTAATCCACCAGGCTCTGGCAACTTATCATAAACATCAACCTGAAAACCCTTACATATTAAGTAACCAGCAGCGCCAAGACCCGCTGGACCAGCGCCAATTATGGCAATCCTCTCACTACGCCTCTCAATCTTCTGTCCTGGAGAACACTTAAGTGCGAACTTCACGAAAGCCTGAAGGAGACCCTTTATATAAGCCTTTCCTAATGCTTAATTCAACCGTAATTTTACTATAAATCGATTTAAAATATATAGTAATTATGAAAATATTATGATAATTAATATGAAGATCTTTTTCAATATTATCATTATAAAAGAATAATCTATAAATATATAGTATATGATAATAGATCTATAGTTACATATTAGTCATGAAGGACCTATTTATCATCCCGTAGATAAACGACAGGGCTATTCTTAGGAACCTTAAGCAATCTAATCATCGGTCCGCACTTAGCCCTAAGCAGGAATAAGACCCTCAGTTTCAGTTCACTCTCTAGGTAAGCCTCGAAATTACCAACACCCTTAGAAATAATTAAATCATGAGCACCTAAGTCATGCCATAAACCCCTATTGTAAAATACTGGGTATCTATTACCCGTGGATACAACCCTCACCCTATCCCCTAATACCTTACTCACGTAATCCGCGGTTACATCAACCTCGTAGGGCAGTCCCCTGGCATAAACCGTAACCCTAACACCCATATCCAATAACCTTCTAATCAATAGTGCATCTACCTGAAACTCCCCAGAATTATCAACAACATAACCAACATCCCTTAAGCCACTTAATAACTCCCTTAACACATCCTTAGAGGTATTTATCCATACGGCTTCCTCGAGAATTTTATTTACAAAATCATCAATATCAAATTGGTAATCCCTCATCGGTACATCAACAGAATTTGCAGCGGCAGCAACCTCAAGGTACCTTACTATATCATTACCAACATCATTAATTATCCTAGGGAGTATTAGCGATGCCGTATCCTCAAGCTCCTTCTTTTCATCAGCATGTGGATCATCATTATTCAGAATTCTCGTTATTAACTCGAAGGACTCTATAAAGAGTGGAGTTCTACCCCTTGGTATCAGGCTTGATGTGTGTACCGTTATGTGCGTGTACGTATTTAAATCATTAACTCCGTATTTCTTTGCCTCCTGTATCCTAGATTCCAGGGCACAAAGTATGCATTCGGGAGTTTCTATATATAGCATCGATATCTAGTAAGTATTGGATTAATAAGTGTTTGTTTAGTAATTATTTTATATTCTTAATCAATAATGCATTTAATGGCATAGGGACACAGTTTTTAATTCCAGGTCCATGCTAATTAGAGCTGGGGGTATGAGCATCAATGAGCTATTGAGAGAGTTAAGGGAGGATAAGATCCATGGGGCGTCTTGGTACTTCCTTGAGGGTATTGATATCGTTAGGACCGCATTAGAGAATGGGCTTAGTACTAATGACATTAGGGTATTGCTTAATGAGTTGAGGATCGTTAGACCTGGCATGGCTTCTATACTAAATCTTGCTGATATTATTGAGCATGCACTGAACACTGGTTTAGACCTAGGTAATGTCATTAGTAAATTAAGGACTTGGTATGACTCCACCCTTGAACGCTTGAAAAAGCAGCTGGACAAGTTCCCCGTCATGTGTGGGTCAAGGGCCATAACCATTAGTTATAGCTCTGCAGTTAGGACAGCCCTCTCTAGGTGGGGTAAGTGCTTCGAGATCCTGTATGTAATGGAGTCTAAACCTGGTGATGAGGTTTCCCAGGCCGTTAAGGATTACTCAAGCCACGTAGGTAATGTAATACCAATACCTGACTCAGCAATTGCATTTTTTATGAGGAATGCTAATTACGTTATTTCAGGAGCAGATGGACTATACAGTGACGGTTACTTCCTTAATAAGATTGGTACGGAAACCCTATTTATCATTGCGCATAGGTTTGATGTGAATACGGTAGTTATTTCTGAGTCATATAAAGCCGCTGCTGGTGGCGTTGGTGATGTGTACTCGATAGACGTTAATATTGCTGGTTTGAGTACACGTACTCCATTATTTGATAAGGTACCTCTTGATTTAATTGATTATTTAGTAACGGATTATGGTATTATTAAGAAACCGAAGCCTGAGGATATTGAGAATTTGAGAGAGCTTTTTATTAATAATATTCTTAATCCAAGTGAGTGAGATGCGGGTTTTCCAATGTCTTAGGTGTGATGATTGTTGTTATTTTGATAATGAGGAGAGAGGACCCATATTATTTGAGGATGAATTAGTTAGAATAAAGGCCTTGGCTGGGGCTAGGGGCTTCGATATTAAGTATCGTGAGTTATTAATTAATGGTGTAAAGGTATATAGGTGGTTAATAAGGGGTTATTGCCCGTTCTATGATAGGGAGAATAAGGCATGTACGATACACCTGATGAAACCTCTTGCCTGTAAGATGTATCCATTACTGTATAATCCAAGTACAGGTGAGGTATTAATATCGAAGGAGTGCAGGTGGGTTAGTGATGCGATGAATTCTGATGAAAGTATTGGGCTTGATAGCTTTCCTGAGGAAACAAAGGCACTTGAGGAAGCATTATCAAGATTATATAAGATTAAGGTTAGGATCCATGGGCAGTAAATGTTTATATTAGCTTAGGTCTTGCTTTTCATTAAATGAGTGATTTACCTGCAATTGAAGGTGGAAAACCAACCAGGCTCACACCTCTTCGTTTTAAACCCTGGATAACGGATGAGGATATTAATCTTGTTATTGATGTACTTAGGTCAGGTCAATTATCCGCTATAGGTGGTAAATGGAACACATTGCTTGAGCAGGAATTGACTAAGTACCTTGGTACTAAGTATGCTGCAACGGTTTCTAATGGTACAGCGGCACTTCACGTTGCTCTTAAAGCAATAGGTATTGGTCCGGGTGACGAGGTAATCACAACACCATTTACATTTGCTGCATCAGCAACAACAATCCTACATTCAAATGCAATACCAACATTTGCTGATATTGATAGAGAAACACTAAACATAGACCCAGCATCCATAGAGAGGGCCATTACTGACAGGACTAAGGCAATTGTTGTTGTTCATCTCGCTGGATATCCTGCTGAAATGGATGAAATTATGAAGATAGCACGAGAAAGGGGATTATACGTTATTGAAGACACGGCTCAAGCCCTAGGCGCGATCTATAGGGGTAAAATGGTTGGCTCAATAGGCCATGTTGGTACATTGAGTTTTTATCCTACGAAGACCATAACGACAGGTGAAGGTGGTGCGGTGGTTACAAGTGATGATGAAATTGCCAGTAAAGCCCGGTTAATAAGAAGTCATGGTGAAACGGGAAAGTATTACTATGAGTTGCTGGGTTATAACTATAGGATGACTGAGTTCCAAGCCGCACTTGGTTATTCGCAATTAAGGAGGATTGAGGAGATTATTAAGCGTAAGGAGAACTTTGCGAAGGTTCTTATGGAGGAACTGCAGGACATTGAGAATGACATTATTCAATTTCCACACCCAAGACCATACATTAGACATGCATGGCACTTATTCCAGGTGCTGTTAAGCCTTGAAAGACTCAGGGCTAATAGGGATAGGATTGTTGAGGCATTAAGGGCTGAGGGTATTGAAGCAACCACCGTAGCATATCCAATACCTCTTCATAAGGAACCAGTAATAATTAATATGATGGGTCATGGAAAGGGCTGCCCTTGGACTTGCCCATTCTACGGTAGGAAGGTAACCTATAATCCATTACCTAATGCTGAGTGGGCGGCTGAGCGTGTGGTGACGATCCTTATTGGACCGTTGTATACAGCAGAGGATGCTGTTGATACTGCAAGAGCGATAAAGCGTGTTCTTAATTATTATAGGAAATGAAAGAAATTGAAAAATAAAAAGAAGTTTTATTTTAATTTATGAGAAGTTATTCCGTTAGGTTATTATGTTTCCTTGTTCGTCTACCTTGGCTATGACTTTTCTTACTGTCTTGCCATCGGGCGTCTTGAACAGTGCCATTACGAAGCCCTTCCTACCCTTAGGCTGCACCTTCCAAACCTTACTAGGCTTCAACCTCCTACCCTCAACCTCATACTCCTTCCTCGCCAGATCCTCTAGAGATACCATACGTTGTCTAGTCTGTAACGCGGGTTTATAAATATATCGCTTTAGAAAGAATCATAAGAATAAAACGAAAAAGAAACGAAAAACAAAAACAAGAGTATATATTAAAAGTAAATGATGCGTTTATGTTTGCAAGGTATGTGTTTATCACTACTTACTTAGTATCTTTACTGTTTCAAAATCACTGTAATACTTATTCGAATACGTGGGCTTTACCGAATAATACCTATTTATATTGAGACCTACTCATCCTAGCGATGGTATTTAAATTCTTTAGTTCGACAAAGACTGTAGAGAAAAAATTTAGGAAGTATGTTGGTAGGCCTGTAGTTACTGGTGATGGTAAGGTAATTGGCACTGTTGTGAGTATAAAATTGAATAAGGGTGATTTAAAGCCCATCTCTATCACCGTTAAAATGAATGATGGAAGCACTAGGGAATTTGATATTAATGACGTTAATGCTGTGTTTACTACGGATAAGGTGGTCTTTCAGAAGCTGAATGATGAATATACGGGTTTAGTTAATACTTTTAGGAATGAAGTGAATAGTATTAAGGAGAGGCTTAGGGATATCATGGATAAATTGAATAAACTCAGCGACCTACTTCTTCAGGGTGGTATTAAGGAGGACTTGTATAGGGATATTAGAGATAGGCTTGAGAAGGAGAGGGTTAAGTGGATTAGGCAGTGTAATGATAAGATTAGTGCAATAAATGATACATTATCTGAAATAGATAGGAAAATAAGTGATGCAGAGAAGAGGAAGAGCGAGTTAATGATTAAACAGGTCGTTGGTGATTTAGGTGATGATGAGAAGAATGAGTTAACAGGGCTCGATGAATTACTTAACCAGTTAAGGAAGACCAGGTCTGAATTGCTTTCATTAAGGATGGACCTTGAGAAAGAGTGCTATTAAGGTCTTTATTCACAGTGATTTATACTTAAATGATAATGCTTTCTCGAAAGGTATGAATTCATTTGTGTCATCATCGTAATAACCAAGAACCGTATGCTCAGTATTTCTTCTACACTTCTCGCAGTACATGTATAGTTTGCCCCCTAGATTCGTTAGATCATAACCAGCATTAAATATTGATTCCGTGCCACATCTATCACATTTAATTAACCACCTGGTCATAAGGCTCTACGAAAATTGTTTAATTAGTGAAGAAATAAACCTTATGCAGAATAACGCATTAAGCCTTTAATCTCCTTAACATAGAGAGCACAAGGGCCTTTGCCGGATTTTTACCAGTAACTGCTGTTAGTTCTGCCCAATCAGGTGAACCATTAACCTCAAAGATTACATAACCATCCTTACCCTCGCCGATATCGACACCGCCATAAATCAGGTCAAGAACCTCCACAGACTTTATTGCTAGTTCCATAATCGTTTTATCAGTATTAATGCATGGCTTGCCAATAGCTCCCTGGGCAACATTTGTTTTCCATTGACCAATTGGGGCAACCCTAATCATGCAACCAAAGACCTCCCCATCAATTACCATAACCCTAATATCACGGTTAGGCTTTTCTACATATTTTTGTAGATATATCGGTTTCTTAAACGTAAGCAGGGTCTTCATAATCTGAAATGCTATATCCGCATCACTAATCTTTACAGCCCCATAGCCTCTTGATCCTTGTAACGGCTTTATTACAACGTCCTTCATACTTTTAGCCATTTCGTATGCATATAATATGTCCTCAGTACCTATTGTATCAGGTACGGGTAAACCCTTACTCTTTAGTATGACTGTTGTTTCAAGTTTATTTCTGGTTCTTATTAATCCATCAAGTGGATTAATAACCACAGTGCCACTCTCCTCAATTAGCTTCATCGTTATAATCCTTCTAAGGAAGGTTTCCACATCAATAAGTACGCCAAGGCTTCTTAGGAAAACACCATCAACTTTAAATGGTCTATCCCTAATGACCGTAAGAGGACCGTCCTTATCAACCTTAACTGATATTCTTGAAATAGGTACATAAGTGGCATTTAGACCTGAATCCCTTGCATAAATAACTAAGTCCCTGCTTGGTCTATCTGGTATTGGCGAATCGCCTATTATAACGACCGAATTAGGCATACACCGTGCCCAATTTAAATTAATTTATAAATCTTTTAACATAAAATATGTACGAAGAATTTTACTAAACTACATTTTACATAGCTAAACTTGATGTGAAGGAGGCGGTGGAGGTTGACGCTTCCTTACTCTACGTGGTGAATACCTTCTCCTTAATTCATTAATCATCATAAGAGATAAAAATGTAAGTACGATTGAGATCGCTAGGAGTATTATTGATATTATTAATGATAATGTGCCAGGGAATAAAGGACCAATCATGCCAGTAAACCCGACATAGTATTGATAAATAATGTATATGCCAATCGCCGATACTAATGCTATTAAGAGCAGAGCTAGACTTGTCGTGATTATGGATGGCAATCCTAGAAACTCTCTCCTATTCAAGCTAGACCTAGCCATATATACCATGAAACCACCAATTACAGCCATTACTGAGGATAATGCTATAAGACCTGACGCTGCATTTAAGCCAGGAAACGTAAGCACTTGGAAATACTTCACTGCTATTGATGGTGGTAACTCATTAGATAAAAAATCAGCCGCTATGACGACCATTATGACTGAAAGTAATGATGCGATTGCCGAGACGAACATGAAGACCGACGACCTCTCAATTAACCTCTGTATTTCATCTGAATACATGGCTTAAACACCCTAATTATTGGAGGTATATATATTGCCTTATCTTGACCTTGCAATTGGGGCATGTGAGCGACCTTTCAATTAATTTAACCCTATGCCTATTATCCTCCCTGGCCCATTCACCATCAACAATCATTATAAATCCACAACTTGGGCATTTATTTACGTAAGGATTTAGACTGTAATATGGTACTGATGATAACATACTCTTGATATCCTTTTGCGGTATCATTCAGGTCGTTTTATCAATAAATAACTAATTAATAAATGTTTAACAATTAATAAGACCAAGCGATAAGCGAAGCACTAAAATATTCCTTAGTAATCCAGGTAAATTAATGAGTAATAACGCGAAATTACCTGAAATACCGGCCGAGTTAAGACCCTTGCTGGAAATTGTGTATGAAGGTAATGCACCACATATAAGGTGTAAGTACAGGGGAAGGGATGGCAAAGAATGCGGAGCCTTATTTTTCAACTTAGGTGATGCAATAAGGCATTTGATTACGCATGATGGTAAGTATAGGAGGTTTTTATCTTACATTAATACGTAATGCATTTAAATTCCCTATACCTTATCAAGGTAAAATATGGCAAGGCAGGTATCACTGGATGAATTAGTAAGTATTGTTAATAGTGCTGAAAACTTTGAGGTCATTGATTATCAAGGCAACTCTATAGTTATTGATGATGTTAAGGGGATTGTTAAGATAAAGGATGAGGAAGCGAAGAAGGAATTCAGTGAGTTACGGAAAAGAAGTCCGAGAGGTAAACCAACGCCTAAGCAAGTATCAGTAACAGCGGATGCTGTGAGAAGACTTGCAGAGAATAAGGTGAAGTTTAAGGTGGTTTTTGGACCTAAGGAGGTCATTATCAGGTTCGACCTTGATCATTACGTTAGACTAAGTGATAAGGACGTAAGAGTGGTGGGTTTCTCAAGCAAAAGCGAGGGTGTATTAGGCTTAATAGCAGGTATTCTTGAGAAGTACGGACCATTAGTCTTCCTTAAGAGAGTTAAGTAATATCGTTAAAATTGAGTTTTAGGCTATTAAATACCGTTGGCGGTAAATAATCGTGTTGCCTAAGTTTTTAATCACGAGGAAGCACCCCATATTACCACTGAGATTAAGTAATGATACTTTATGTATTGCACATAGGGATAAGTACCTTGATTTCATCACATCATGTAATGAAGCTGGTAATTATATAATGATTATACCTTATCAAGGCTCCTACGTAAATAGTAAGCCTATAGAACCCATTACTTGGAGTGATTTATCAGGCATTGAGGTCTACACCCTATTAAGAGATGAGTTAGCGCTTTATGAGTTAAGTATTAAGGATGGTAAGGCGTCATACGTTAGATATCGCATTAATGAGGAATTCCTGAGAGGCATTAGTTTCTTAGGTAATGCCATGAACGAACTATTAAGTGTTACCGATGCTATACTGATGAACTACATAAAGTCCAGCTTTATGATATACACGGCTTACCTAAGACTAATAACGAATAGCAGCATTAAGTTCCCTGGTTATAAAGAATACATTAGAGGTAAGGTTAGGATCTATAGTAATGATGGATTAATAATAGTAAAGGAGAGCAGCGGTAATGAGGTTAGGGTATCATTAGTGTCCACAATAGAAGGAATTAATAAATTCACAAACGTTATAATGACGTTAATAAAGTCCTCTAGGGTAATAAATGATGTTAGATTGGGTAGGATTGGTCATTCTGTTAAGATGATACTCGATGTCTTCATTCCTAATAATTTATTAACTCCAGTTAATAGGAGCACGTAATGTTCGGAGTCCTCGGCCATGCTGCCATTGACATAATAAGAAGAGGATCAATAAGCAAAAAATCACCAGGTGGCGCACCAACATACTGCTCATTCTACCTAAAGCAGATAGGCATTGATTTAATACCAATTACATTAGTTGGTAGGGATTTCAATGAATACATAATTGATTATAAAATAAGGAATATACCCATAGAGAGGATTTGTGTCTTGGATAGTTGTAATAGTACATCGTATGAAATAACTTATTATGATGATACAAGGAGATTAAGGTTATTGTCGAAATGTAGGGACTTTTCTATAGATGACCTTCATGACTTACCTGATGTAGTTGTGGTAAATCCAATAGCTAGAGAGATAAGTCTAGATCTTCTTCAGTACATAAGAAGCCAGGTTGGCTTTGTTGGTGTTGACTTGCAGGGATTCTCCAGGGTATTTGACAAAAATAATTATGTGAATTCGATGATTAATGTTGATGATATAGTAAGAATAATTGAAAGTGCTGACCTAGTTAAGGTCAGTATTGATGATGCGCCAATGAACGTATTTGACAACATAGTTAATAAGTATCCAAGCAAGGTTATAGTACTGACAATGGGCGCTCATGGATCAGTACTATTGCGTAATAATCATAAATTCCGTATCTTAACAAACGGCATTGTTAATGTTAAGGATCCTACCGGGGCGGGTGATGTATTAACGTGCACATTGACTTACATGCTCAGTAGAGGTGAGGATCTTGAGTGGTCATTCATTTTCTCAAATGCAGTTGCCGTTGCCAAAACAATGGGTGAGGGACCGTATGGTCTCATAAGTAGTGAGATCGTTAGGAAAATTGCTAGCGAATTATCAATGCGACTTATTAGAACCTAGTTTACTGATTATGTCGCTTACATAATCAATATCCGTTACCTGTACATAACTGAACCTACCAACTCTTCTAACCGTTATTAACCCCTTATCATGTAGTCTTCTGATTATTCTAGAAACAGTGCTCTTGGGTAATTCCAATTCCCTGGCTATTTCGGCTTGATAGGCATCACCGCCCTTATTTAATAGAAAGGATAAAACCTTTACTTCATCTTCATTTATATTATTAATTAACTCGGTGATACCCACAGTGCCCTGCTTATTCCTATTTACTGTATCAAATTCTAACTGACTTATCGTAGAGGATGATTTATTAATCCTAGAATTGTCCGATTCCTTATCTATTGGCTTTTTTGATTCCTTGAATACTTGATAGATGAGTGATGATAGTACTGCAAATTGAATGAGAGCTATGGAAATAATAAGGTAATAATTGTATATGCTCATTAATGTCATACAAAGCATAAGAAATATCATACTTATTTATAAATTACTCTGGTTCCTAATAAGCCATATAAATAAAATAGAAAATAATAACATCGATTAAGGGAGAGTTATGAACATGTTTTTTCGGTTTCATTAATCATATCATCAATCTTCGAAGCTACCAATGTCAGTATTCCAAGGCTGGGAAACTCACCAACTAAATGTGCTATACCTAAATCCTCATAAACTATTTGCGCATTGAATCCCTTATTAACTAGGGTATCAACTACGCACTTCAACGCGGTTATTGCCCTGGCCAATACATCAACCCTTATCCTACCTAGTTCAAGTTGCCGATGCTCGAGTTCGACCGATACCCTGATTATACCGACCTTCGTATCATAGACCTTAAACATACTAATTAAGGTATCGCTTAGATCAAGTATCCAACCCTTTGACACTAGTTCATAATTTATCTCAGACCTTAACAGGGGATTGCTTGAATAACTTAATAATTCAATTATTAATGTGATTAGTGAATCAACGTAAGTACTCACTGTTTGTAGATCATCATATAACTCAACCTCTGGACTTGGATATAGCATTGCAACCTTATTATCCTGAACGTAATCTATTGAGAACTTAAAATGAGGTGTTAATATTGTGAGTAGGGATACTTCAATTTCGTTTGCTGGCTTTACCGAGATAAATCTCAGTTTATACTTATTAATTGCCTTATCAAATACTACCCTGATTTCTATTGTCTTACCAAGCACTGAGTATCTACGTACATACGTAGCCATTAATGCATCCTCAGACTCTATACTCCAGCTAATCATTAATATTGAATAGAGAGAAGTAATTTAAAAATGTATAACTTTTTAATCACAGCGTGAGTATAATTAAGAATCGCATTAAGAAAGTATCAAATCTTTTTGACGAATTAAGCCTGGACGTAATTGTTATAGTCAATGAACCAAACCTTGAGTATTTTACAGGTATTGATAGTGGTTTAATGTTTATTATTAATAGATCAATGGATACCACATTAATAGTTCCAAGGCTGGATTTCCATAGGATACGGGACTTGGTTAACGGTGATACAACACTCATTGGATACTCCACGGTTGAGGTACCACAACGAACACCTGAAGAAAGATTATTTGTATCTAAAAACCTGGGTGATTACTTACTTAGGGAGGTCGGTCTTAAGCCTAGTAATATTATTGGCATTGATAATACAGACTCCTCCATAGCTAAGGAGCTTAATTCCGTGGGTGTGAGGGTAATAAACATTAATGACTCCATACTAAGGATTAGAGAGGTTAAGGATGATTATGAAGTCAAAATGATTGAGGAGGCTACGAGAATAACTGAAGAAGCCCTTGACGATGCCCTAAAAAGCGGACTTGAGGGTAAGAGGGAGAGGGATGTAGCTGCAATGCTGTATCAAGGAATGATTAGTAGGGGGGCTGAGGATGTTGCGTTTAAGCCCATTGTTGCCTCTGGATCGAATGGCGCATACCCTCATCATGTATTTACAGATAGGGTAATAAAAAGAGGCGATTTGGTGACGATAGATATTGGTGCTAGATATAATCTCTATTGTACTGATATGACAAGGACTGTTGCTATTGGATCAGTAAGCGGTAGACTGAAGGACGCTGCATTAGCAGTACTTGAAGCCTTTAGGAAGGCATCTAACTCCGTTAAACCAGGCATAAAAGCTATGGATATTGACCTAGTTGCAAGAAACGTACTTTCTGAGTACGGTTTTGACACATACTACATACATAGTACGGGGCATGGTGTTGGTATTGAAGTCCATGAGAAGCCTGCAATAAGTCCCTTAAGTGATGAGGAACTAAGATCTAACGAGGTTATAACAGTGGAACCGGGCGTTTACATTAAGGGCGTCGGCGGTATTAGGATTGAAGATACAATATTAATTACGGAAACGGGCGCAAGACCAATAAGTAAATATCCCATAAATCTATTTTGATATATTGAAAATCAAAAGTTTTAACATACACAGAAGTAATGTTTTAATCATTAGCTTAATAAGTAAGCTAATCGTTATTTTGATGATGAACTCGCAAGGTATGCCAATATTAGTTCTTAAGCTGATACTTATGAAAGAGCTCCATAAATTAGGAGGTATAAACATTGAGGAATTCCCGAACTTTATTTCTAAAATAACTCAGTACTTAAATAGTGTGGGATACTCCATTGATCCTAATGATGTAATTTATTTGTTTGATATCATAAAGATCAATGAAGGTAAAGTAGCATTAAGTGACGAAGGAATTCATTATTTAAAGATCCTTGAGATACTTACTAATAGCACTACCGAAGTCTCTTAACACGTTATACATAGCCTTTATGACCAAGCTCTTAAGGTAATCCATCATACTATTTACGTCAATACCCCAACAAGCACTACTTAACTTTGCAATATCTACAAAAACAAACACATGCGGTGACCTCTTCCATGCATCTGTCACTGATACTACCAATGGAGATAAATCATTAATATTAGCTAGGGTATTTCCATGAATTATATTGAGCCTTGTCTCAGGCTCAAATACCCTAAATCCTATTATTATTGATGACTCTAGATCATCATCGGCTAATTTACTTAAGCAGGTAATTGACGAGCCACGAAGCTCTCCTCTTAACCTTCCATAAAATGTTCGCAACACTTCACTCCTAATCTCACCCTTACTTAGTAGGTATGGGAATGAATCATTTATTAGTGCTAGGTCAATACCTTGTTTGTTAATAAGATCTAGGAACTCGAAATCCCTCTTCCATAATGCCTTATACGCAGTGCTCCTTGTTATAAGTGGATCTAAGTACTTAGAAATACCATGGATCCTATCCAATAAATACTGCCTATTTCTCAATAATACAGATAGTAAATAATCATCTATTATGTACATAATATCATAACCCTTCAGATACCCAATTGAGAAACGGTATAAACGACACAGATAATCCTTAATGTCCTCATTAAGCTCATCATAATGCCTTAACAACTCACTTAATAGATTCTTTGCTAATGTATTGAATAAAACAACTTTATGATGAAGATAAACCAGCTTGTAGATATTGAAACGCGCAATTACGAAACCCTCTAAATTAGCCCTAGCCTTCTCATCAAATGCCAACACATAGTTCTTATCGTTTTTAACAATCTTCATATTATCAAGAATCCTCTCAATATCACCAATACTGATCGTAGAGCCAATACTCGCCCCTGTTAGGTAGGAATCCCTAAGTACGTACTCCACCCTATCAGCATCAAGATCTCCTGATATTAAGTTCCTCAAAAGGTTGAAGAACTTCAATTCCTCACCAAGTGAATCAAGGAACTTCCTATCTTCATAGTCAATAATGTCTGCGTGCTGTGGTGACAATTCTATAATCTTACCTATTATATCACTATGTAACAGCGCCTTTATTATGCGTAGATCAATACCTGGCAACGTCTCTTTAAGCACGCCTTTGAATTCATCATTATTTGTAAGTATGAAGTACGTTATTAACTCATGCTCCTTAAAAGACCCCTTAAAGACCCTACCTATTATTTCCTCATTAACGTCCTTACTGCAATTTCTTATTAATGGATCAATACTCTGACCGAAAACTCCCTCAAATACATGAGAAAACGGCAAATGACCTAGGTCATGCAATAATGCCGCTACTCTCATGTGCATTATTAATTCATCTTCTGTATCAAGACCTATGGATCTCCCAAGACTCAGCAATAGATCTTTAATGTCATTTAATCTAAGTATTCTCTCAAGCATTAAGGTCACTATTTGAAGCATACCCAAGGAATGCTCAAACCTACTATGACGAGCTGAGGGATAAACCATGTATGTTAAGCCGAGTTGACGTATATGTCGTAACCTTTGCACGTACTTACAGGAATCAATAAACCTCGCTTCCTCATTCGTAAGTCTAATCCAACCAAGTGCTGGATCAGCAATAACCTTAGTAAAGCTTAGCACCATTTAATATGAAGAGACTAAAACATATATTAAATTGTTAATTCCTCCATAGAACACTTAGAATGAGCAAAAGCGATATTATAGTGATTGGAGCAGGACCAAGTGGGCTTTACTTAGCCCGTGAATTAAGTAAGGTAATGAATGTAAGGATAGTTGAGGAAGATAAAGTGCTTGGTGTGCCACCTCACTGCACTGGACTTGTTAATCTTGATTCATTGAAGGCACTTAACGTTGCATCGCCGATCGTGAATACGTACCGTTATATAAGGTTAATAGACCTAAGTGGCAATAGCATAACCTTTGATTTCAAAAGAAGAGCAATAGCAATGCTTGATAGACCAGGTCTTGAGCATTACCTTGCCGATGGATTAGGTAGTGCAACGTTAATATTGGGCGAGAGAGTTACCGAGTTGAGTAATGACTTTATTAGAACCAGGTCGAGAGAGGAGACGTTTAATTTAGCTGTGATTGCCGAGGGCGCTAATATGGCATTAACAAAGGAGATTATTCCTTGGAAGCCTACCTATGTTTACGGCGTACAGACGGATACTAAATCATTTATTTCGAGCGAGTTAATGCCTAGGGGTGATGATGAGATAGTGGTTATATTTGATAGAAAACTAAGTGAGCATTATTTTGCCTGGATAGTACCGAGGGATTTTCATGAATTCAGGGTTGGGTTAGCTGATGATATCAACACGTGGACAAAATTTACTGAATTGCTAAAAATAATAAAGGCTGAATATTTAAAGCCGTTCGGAGGCAAAGTAATAATTGGTGGATCACCTGATCATGTAGTTGCGGGCAATACTGCGGTCATAGGTGATGCCGCGGGTTTCGTTAAACCAATGACAGGTGGTGGGATTATAATGGGAATGCTTAGTGCAAAGATTCTGGCCGAAAGCATACATAATGTGATCAAGGAGGGCTTATCTATAAATGATGCATTGGTAATATACGATACATTATTCAGAAAATACATTAGGGGAAAAATAAAGGCATTAGGTTCAGCATCACGTATCCTTCATATGATGATAAACAATAGCCTAGATGATGCTATGCGCTTAATGAATAATGTGAATGTTGATGTTTATGATTACGATAATCATATTGACGCAATATTAAGGGCTGCTTCAAAAAGACCTTGGTCATTCATTAGGGCGATTTTTACTGTTATGAACGAACTATCGCTAATAGAACCTGGTACAATTAGCGAATTAATTAAGGAAAATATGGAATAGCTTTACCTAGTTATCTTCATTATATTGCCCATTTCTTCTATTAAGTGAGCCCCCTGACCCTCCTGGAACCACCTAATTATTGGCTCTAGGCGCTCAATAACTTCATCAGCAACAGCATTCTTCAAATCCAGCGGATGTATCTTACCCTCAGTATATGCCTTAGTTAATTCATTAAAGGACCAAAACTCTAGTTGTCCACCACCGTATTGTTGCGGTCTCTTTATTATGAATGGTTTATCTCTACGTTCTCTAAATGAGAATAAGTGCGCCAACTCAATCACAGGATTCATTTGAACCTCCCTAGGCGGGCAATAGGCCTTGAGTATTTTCTGGCGAACTGCCTCTACACTATCATGAAGGAATATGGCAGTATCCGGTAATGACTTACTCATCTTCATCTCGCTCAACTCTTCCCTGGACTCCTTACCCGTAATGTTTAACGCCGGTATTAGGCTGTGGAATAGGGCTATTGGCTTTACCTTCTCATTATTGAGCATTAATGGGTAAAACCTAACCTTTAGGGCAACCTCCCTTGCAAGTACGTAAGCCTTCCTCTGGTCGATACCGCCATGCGCGATGTGCGAGCCAATGACAAAGACATCAGCCACTTGAAGCAGTGGGTATACGAGCCATGACATTGGTACTGATTCACCCATTTTCCTACCAAGTATTGTTAGACTGTGCCTAATGTCAGCCATGTTAGTCATTCTAGCTAGGTCGAGTATTAAGTACCAATAATCATCATTATTATGATAAAGATCACTCGCCATGTAGAACCTCACATTGTCAGGATCACCACCAAGCACTTCTATCACCTTTCTAAATGTCTCAACATAATATCTATTCGCAACCCTCCTAATTAATTCAAGGTCGCCACCAAGCTTATTATTAAGCCATGAGTGTATGTCTGCAAGCAATATTGACACCTCAACACCAGCCTTTTGTAGATCAACAACCTTTGATAGGCTTACAATACCTGTACCGATGTGTATATAACCACTTATCTCAAAGCCTATGTAATGCTTTAGCCTAGCCCCCGTCTCCAAGTACTGCCTTAACTCATCAACCGTGAGTACCTCCTCCGTTGGATACCTGGTTATTAATGATAATTTCTCCTCAACATCCATTATTATTACCGTTAAAATTAAGATAATTAAGCTTTATTGATTTAAAATTTACGTGGTCAGGGTAGTTATTGATAGGATAAGGGCTTGGGGGCATGTCAATGTTAGGGCTAGGCATAGGACAACGATTGAGGTTACGAGGGATGATCACTTAACGCCTAGGGGCGATTGCATAATTGGTATTAGAGCTGATAAGGGTTTATCCAATATAAGTCCTGAATTAAAGGAGATAATAAGGAAGGATGAATCAATTGTAATAGTGATATTCATTGTTGATGATTATTTTGATTATGTGATTGGTACAGGCTCATCAAAGTTAACCCTAAGCAATAGCAGCAAGCTAATTATTAGAAGGAGTAATTACATTGATGATGCAACGCTAATGATTAAAGCGAACAAGGCGGCTATTGACCTCGATAGAAGACTCATAGATAGGTTAAAGAAGGAGAGTCTCTTGACAGTTTATATTGTAGGTGTTGACCTTGAGCAGGATAGAACAACTAAAGGCAATGGCGCTTAGAAAGTTAATCCATGTTGTGCTATCCGTATTCCTAATAATACCATTCATAGTGAATTTAGGAGTCTACGGCATATCAATGACCCTATACTTCGCGTTAATAGCCCTTGGTGTTTCCGTAATATATGTTATCCAGGTTAAAAGACCAATAATTACCGTAATCCTGCTAGATGCCCTAACAAGTGCCAGGAGATCAATATTGCAGCAGGTCATTAAGTCACCAATAGGCTCAGCAATACCGATAGATACCCTGGATGATGGATTAATGAGGCTTGAGAAAACAGTTAAGGAATTACTTGAGAGTGTTGAGAGGGACTATGAGAGGAGAGGCGGGTACTTAGGAATCTTAATGGGGGCTATTGGTGTATTGATTAGCCTGCTATTGACGAATAACTATGTTATTTACGGAATAATATCGGTAATAGTTTACGATACGATGAGCGCACTTGGTGGTGTACTCCTTGGAAGAGTTAAGCTACCCTTCAGTAACGCCACAATGGAAGGAACTCTTGTCGGCATGGCATCGTTAGTTACAGTCTTATTTCTACTCACAAACCAATTAATTGGTTCCCTAACAATAACAGTAGTGGCCGCATTATCTGAGGCATATGGCATGGAGGATAACCTAGCCATACCTGTGACCACCTCCTTAATAGCCATGGTCCTTAAACTACCTATAATTGCGTAATTAATGTTTTAACAACACAACTTGTAAACAAAGGACTTACTTACGCCTTTCCAAGACCCTGTATAGTTTATCCTCATCCTGCCAAACCCTACTTTTCATGACCTCATCCCAAAGCCTATTAAATACTGGATAACCAAGCATCTTCTCAAGTGCCCATTCCCTGGCGAATGTACCATCCTTAATCTGCCTAATTGCATCCCTCATTAACCTCTTAACATCATCAGTTACGTATCGAGGACCCCAGGTTAAATGACCGTATTGACTCGTCGTAGAATGACCCTTAAGCTGCGCGAATAATCCCTTCTCGGCAATCGCCTTGGTTATGGCAATTAACTCACCAGAGGCCCAGAGTTCTAGCATTGCTGCTTCGGGTGATACTCCATTCTCAATAAGTACATTATAACCCTCAGCAAGTAGAAAGAGGAATGCTCCAGCCCACGTATGCTCACTGAATAGGTCCGTTACAGTCTCCTCCTCACAACTAGACTCAACAGCAACACCGCCTGGTCTCCCGATGGCTCCAATAGCCTTTGAGTAAGCTAATGTGTAATCCCATGCTTTACCGCTATGGTCATTCGCAACACCGATTAGTACGGGAAAGCCCTTACCATTCACGAAGTTATCCCTGACACCCTCACCAATCATTCGTGGGGCGACCATCACCACGTCAACATCCTTAGGTGGTTTTATGAAGCCGTAATACACATTATAACCACTGAGGAAGATCACGATCTTGCCTGGCAATAAGTTAGGTGCTATATCCCTTACCCAAACCTCTGGCTGCACTTCATCAGGTATTGCCATAACTATGATATCGCCATGTTTAACCACTTCAGGGATTGAGTATACCGTGAAGCCCTGATCCCTAGCCCTACCTGCGTACTCATCCTCTATATTACCAATTACAACTTTAAAGCCACCATCCCTGAGATTAAGCGCTTGTGCGCTTCCTTGATTTCCAAACCCTATCATTGCTATTGTCCTATCTCTTATTAATTCGGCATTTCCATCGAAATAAAGCCTCGCCATAATTAAGCAAGTAATGGCCTTAAATATAAATATTCATAATAAAGCGTTAGATCTGGTTTTTAGGTTCTTTCGTTCCATTGCCTCAGTAATTCATGCGCAGCATTAATTCCAAGTCTTTCAGGGTCTATGGATGAGTCTCTTATTTTTACAATGACCTTTCTATTACCATTTATATCGGCAATACCCGCAATGAATTCCATGTAATTTCCATCATATATAGCGATACCACCAACTGGTACGTGACAACCACCGCCAACAGTCCTTAGAAATGCCCTCTCGGCCAATGCCTCAACCATTGCCTTAGGATCACTTGCCTTCCTAAGGAGATCAATTAAATTAGTGTCCTTTTCACGCGTGACAACAGCTATTATTCCCTGCCCTGGTGCTGGTGGTAATAAATCAAGGGGTATGCGTGCATACCTTATATGGAGAGACTTCATGTCATTGATTAGTCTTACTAGTCCAGCCTCGGCGATTACCACGGCATCGTAATCACCTCGAATCAATTTATTAATACGTGTATCAACATTACCCCTAATTACATTTATTGAAATATCCTTCCTAACACTGAGGAGGAATGCCCTACGCCTAACGCTTGACGTACCTACCTTAGCACCGCTGGGTAGTGCCATTAAGTCACTTGGGTAATCATTCCTAACGACTAAGACATCAAATGGTGGATCCCTAGGTGAAAACCCAGCTATTACAAGGCCTGGACTAATCTCGCTTGGTAAATCCTTAAGGCTATGCACAGCTATATCTGCCTCATCCTTTAGTAATGCCAGGTTAACCTCCTTCTCAAAAATCCCTTTAGTACCGATTGCATATAATGGCTTATCCTGAACCAAATCTCCGGTGGTTCTTATTATTATTACCTCAAATTGAATATTGGGTTCAACTCTCCTCAACATCCTCATAACAATATCTGACTGAATCAATGATAACCTACTTCCTCTTGTCGCTATCCTAATTTTCATTACATAGTGATAAATAATACATTATTTAAATGCTAATGACTGCGCGAAGTCTTGGTACTTCTTAAACGTGTCTTCACATATTATACTCGTACCATCCCTAGAGGATAAGTAAAGCCTTATCTTGTCAATGGCTTCTACGGCTGGGCATGACTTGATGATACCCTTAATTATTTCCTGATCTTTACCACCGACCTTAAGCTTACTTTGAACAATCTCATCAGCGTAATCCTCATAAACAGGTAGTATAGGTATTACTACGTCAATGTTCTTCCTAATGAAGTCAATATCTATGGACCATGGATTAATACTCTCAAACACAATAACTAAATGCTTAGACTTGGCTATATTTAGTAACTTAAGTATATGATTCATATCCTCATTAATTACTTTCTCAAGATTAGGCACATGAATTATTGCGTTATCAACAATGGAGATACTGGGATCCTTATAATCAATGATTGGTATATTAAGGTGCTTAGCCACGTGATTTATTAACGCTGTCTTCCCCGATCTAGATGGACCTATCACTAATATTGATACTATGTACTTAAGCCCAAGATTATCCATCATATCCCTTAATCTAACAGACGAGTCAATATAATCAATTAACTTAGACCTAGTATTCATATCTATTAAATCCACGGGATCCAACGTAATCACCATATTACTACTTACATTCTTACTCTTTGCCTTAGGCCTTTCTCTCGTGGTCTCAGATTTCGATTCAGTCACTTGCGGTTTAGGTAGTTCTAAGGGCCTTTCCTCACTAGTAGTACTCTCCTTCGGCGAGCTAATTGCAGATTCAATGCTCTCCTTTACATTATCCTCACTAATTGCCTTAGTCACGTTATTAGTATTTACAGTACTTATTGTAACATTGGTATTTACCTGAGGAGCCACTTCCTTACTTACATTATTATTAATAGAAGTGATGCTTATGTTACTCTCAACGGCCTTGTCTTGTTTATTCTGCTCCTCATTAATATACTTTGTTTGTACATGCTCTGTTTCATTCCCTTGAGCCGTAGTGTAGTTCACGATCTCAATACCATATTTTCTCAATCTATTAAGGGCACTATAATTATTATTTATTATTAATGTATGTAACTTAGTACGTTTATTATAATCAATTAGCTTAGATATTAAATTCTTATTTATTTCATTTGGGATTATTATGAGTAATGATTTTTCATGTGTCCTAATGAACCAGTTAACGTCATCAGGTAGTTCATCAACATCGCCCTTAATTATGAAGCCCTTAGTCCTGGTTAATCCGAATAATACCTTACTAATAATCTCCATTTTGTCTTGAGACAGGGATGCGCTTAATGCAGTAATTCCAGTTTTAGATAATGTGTTTATTACTGTATTTACGAAATCCACATCATCCTTAGGCAATTTCTTAGCCCAATAACTATACTCAGTAATCATTAATGGATCCGTTATTGGTATCACAGACGATATTTTCCTTCTTACGTGTAGTAATGGAGTCCTTATTTTAGCGTTGGATTGTAAAATATCAAGTATATACATAAGAGACCCAATAATTAATGACCCAACAATAAATAGGGGGGTCACTTCGTAATTCCATGCATTGCTGACTAAGGGCGCATAAAGTAGGGATGTGGTTATTAATTGTGGTGATATATTCATGATTACCTGAGCTACATTGTTATTTAATGGTTGTAACATGACTAGCCTTGATAAATACCTACTTACTAATGATGGTGTTGCAATAATTATTATGAAGGCTAAATAAAGTGATAAATTATTTAGTTCATTATACATCATAAACGGGTTACCTGAATTACCGAAGAGAAGGGACCTTATTCCATACGTGATACTTAGATTCGCCGTATGCATTACTGTTATTGGAATCCACATAATACCTTGATATGCTGCGGCAATCGCGTATAATAACGATAGTAATGAAAAAACAACCACCGACCTAATGCTATATCCCTTAGTTGATGGTATTATTGACAGTGGTATTGATAACCAGTAAAGTGGTGTAAAAAGTAAGGCCCATGATATTATGGCTATATCGTTAATAATACCAGCCTCAGTTATTAGGTAAGTGAGTAGGAGGAATGGCATTATTAATAATGATGCATGCCCTAGGGTGGTTATGAATGTTATTATTACGTATGTTATTATTATGGCAGTCGCCAGTCCATATCTTTTAAGTATCGATGATGCGGTTACCATAGCTAATAGTACCAGGAATACGTAGAGTGGCATTATTGGAAAGACCAAGTAGAGAACCAACACTGTGCTTATATCCATTAATGAGTAAACCGTGTTCTTTAATACATTCTGTTTCACATAGTGAAAACTGCGAAATAACTTATAAACCGTTTGTTTCTTAATAATTGAAAGAGAAAAACAAATGTGAAACCAGTAGAAACTGGTAGAAACTATGAAGTATTATGTATTGACTTAATAACGTCGATCCACGGATTATCACGTATAAATTCAGGCAGTGAATCGGTATTTAATTGCCCATTATTGGCATTATTAGTGATGGAGCCCTGATCCCTTACAGAATTAGAGGAGCAATTATTTACGCCTCTCTTCTCTAATTCCTCAACCTTCTCAATTAATTTACCTATCAATTCTCTAAGAGACTTCAACTCCTTTATTAATTCACCCTGATAGGCGCTTTCATACGAATAATCATTTTTAAGTGGCTGAATGGGCGAACCAGTAATGATTGAAAGACTTACATTGAAAACACTACTGTAATTATTCAATGCATATGCATTATTGTCCACTTGGGTATTAATTTGTTTGTCATCATTCAATTGCGCAGATGCTTGATCTAAGCTCTTGGCAAATGCCCTATACTTAGAGATCGCCTTATACACGGTGTTCACAGATATACCGAGCTTCTGCGCTATTTCCTTAGGCTTCAGCCCCTCATTAAAATAAAGCTTGGCGGCAAACTCCTCAGTCTTCGTTAATTTACTCGACATACATAATTAATTTATCGATCACAATAAAAATCAGTTTATGTACCTAAATTAATAAATTATTCATGTATTACTCATTAATATACGTCAATTAACGGTAAATAATATAAACACTTATTACTGCACAATCTCGATGAATTTTAAGGCTACGATAGCAGTACATGGAGGCGCAGGTAGTGCTGGTTATTTTGTTAATGAGGAACATAGACGAAGATACTTAAATGGCTTAGTAAATGCCGTAAGTGCCGGTTTAGAGGCAGTTAAGAGGGGTAATGCCCTGGACATGGTTGTTGAGGCTGTTACTGTTATGGAGTTTGACGGTTCCTACGACGCCGGCAAGGGGTCCGTATTGAACTTATACGGCGAGGTTGAACAAGACGCAGGCGTTATGTGGGGTAAGGATCTAAGTGTTGGGGCTGTGGCTTCTGTTAAGCACGTAATAAATACAATAAGACTCGCCAGGCTTGTTATGGAAAGAACGGATCACGTATTAATTATGGGGGATGGCGCCGAAGAACTGGCTAAGCAATTTAATCTTTGGGTTCCATCAACGGAATTAATTAATGAATTTAAGATAAATAGGTATAACTCCTTAATTAAGAATTTACGTTCACGTTATGAGAAAAACGTGGAACTCGCCAGGAAATTGGGCTTATTGGGTACGGTAGGTGCAGTCGCGCTTGATAGGGATGGTAACCTGGCCGCAGCAACCTCTACAGGAGGAACAATACTTAAGTGGCCTGGCAGGGTGGGTGACTCGCCGCTTCCCGGTGCTGGTTATTGGGCTGAGAATGGCGTATGTGCCGTATCCGTTACAGGTATTGGTGAATTCATTATTAGGGCAATGGCTTCATTTAGAGTATCAACACTTATTAAAAGTGGTGTTAGTATTGGTGATGCTGTTAGGCAGGTTGTTGATTATGTTACCAAGTTATTTGGTTCAGATAATATAGGGTTAATAGCGATAGATAGTTCTGGTAACGTAGCATCGGCATTTAATACCGAAGTCATGGGCAGGGCATGGGGTAGAGAAGGCATGAACAAGGTAACTGTTGCTCATTATCCAAATGACCCATTTCCATGAATACCATGAACTTACTTGCTTCCTAGATTACTAATCATAGAAACTTCCTGGTAAAATCATTAAGTCTTTCCCCAATTCTTCTTGCTCGTTCTCTCAATACTTGGTAATCCCTGGATTTATCGTATATTATTCTACCGTTAACAATCACAATATCCACGTCTGAACCATCCGCTGAATAAACAATATTCGATAGGATATTATCATCTCTAATTGGCTGAAGCCTTGGGCTACCTAGATCAAGTAATACCAAATCTGCCACGCAACCATTACCTAAACAACCACCTCTAGGACCTAACAACCTGTAGCCATTCACAGTAGCCGCCCTAAATGCATGCATGGCCTTAATACTGACATCCCAATAAGAATGCCTCTGAAGCAGTACTGCCATCTTCATTTCTCTAAACATATCAAGAGAATTATTGCTGGCAGGTCCATCAGTGCCTAACGTGACTATAACACCCATTTCCATTAACTCTCTCATTGGGAAATGACCCGCAGTAGCTAATTTCATGTTTGATGTTGGTGCATGAGTCACACGGGCATTGGCCTTGGCTATGATACTCAACTCCCAACTAGTAACCCAACCCAAATGAATAAGTTGAGATTTACTGGAGATGAGACCTAGTGAATTGAGGTATTCCACGGGAAATACACCGTACTTTCTCTTTGCTTCATAAACCTCATCCCTAGTTTCAGACACGTGTATCTGTATTGGTAGATCAAGTTCATGACTCAAATCCCTAATTCTCAATAATGTGTCCTTACCCACGGTGTAGATACTATGTACGTTAATTATCGGTCTCACCAATGATGAATTCCCATACCTACTCATGAAATTCCTCAACTCATTCTCAACAAGCGTAGGACTCTTAAGTATGTCAATGAATGTAGGACCTAAAGCTGCCCTTAATCCATACCTTGAGGCGATGTCCGCAACCACGTCTGGATAATGATACATGTCTATGAATGCTGTTGTGCCACTCATAATCATTTCGATTATAGATAACTCACTGCTGAGGGACACGATATCTCTAGTTAATTCATTCTCCACGATCCACATCTTATTAAGCCATGTCATTAATTCCGCGTCATCATAAAAACCCCTCAATAAGGACATTGGTGTGTGAGTATGTGCATTAACAAGCCCAGGTATCACCACATGATTTGAACAATTAATTTCCTCGAGATGACCCTCAATGGCTTTACCAACACTTATTATTAACCCATTATCAATGGCTATATCCACATCCCTAAGTATCCTTAATTCGTCATTAATCCACGTTAATACAAAGTCACAATTTTTAAGTAAATACCCCATGCCAAGTCATTTAACGCACACTATCACTCAACTAAAACCTTTGGCTCTAGGTGTATAGACTTAATTATATAAACCCATGAGTACTGATCTAACCTATTAACCTCACCATCATCAATGACGATCCTCTCTCTAAATAATGGCGCATCAACAACAAATGTCTCCCCCTCACCACCCTCCAATGCCGGGTTGAAACCAAACTTTAATGCGGCGCTTATCAATTCCTCAATATCACTAGGTGTTAATACCTTGCCTAACAATTTAGGATTTATACCCATCGTGCTTATTGATGTTAATACAAACTTAAAACCATGCCTGTATAGATCCCTTAAATAGTTAACTTGGTTCTTCCTCCACAATGGTGAATAAACCCTTAAACCTAATTCATGGGCAATGATGTTTATCATCATCCTTTGATAATCAGAGAGTAAAGCGCCAGTCACTATACCACTAATTCCAAACTTCTTCTTAACCTCATTAAAAGCTTTCCTTAAATCCTCAAGCTCAAGATCCTTAACACCACTGGTCTCATAAATAACCTGGAAAACGCCTAATGCCTTAGCTTGATAACTCGTCCATTCAATATTTGGGTAATGAAACATCCAGGAATCAGCACGACGAGGCCTTAATGTAAGTAGGCAAGTGACGCTAAAGCCCTTGAGTACAGCCCAGTGTAGGGCGTATGTTGAGTCCTTACCACCTGAAAATAATGAACAAACCCTCATTACCAATAAAACCCTAAACTCATAATTTAAAATACTAATTAGTATCAGAACCGTGTTTAAATATTAAGAACCAGTGAATTTGGCAAAAGCATGAATAAATTAGGAAAGATTATTGTAAGGATAAAAATCCGCAACTCGTAAATAGTAATGTTTTTAATTTACTAAGTAGTGCCCAACCTGATGAGTAGCGAGGGTGGAGAGGAGTGGCAATTTCCTGAAGATTGGGAGTATTCAGGTGGTGTACCTGAGAGATTGCTAAGGATCAGGGCTAAGTGTCCATACTGCGGTCATACCTTTGAGATTGAGATGGGCGAGTCTTGGTATAACATGGGCATTTCAGTTACCTGTCCAAAATGCGGTAAGCAGTTTTCAATAAGTATGTATGGCGAGGTTATTGGCGAGGCTAAGAAAGGCGCTAAAAAGTGATGTTTAAATTTTGTGTCAATTTAACGGCGTTTCATAATGAGTAATACAGAATGCATTGAGGATTTGATGAATGCTGTAATGACTTTTTACTCCGTAGCAGTTATTGAGCATTACATGATATTCCTATTAATAAGTAAGTCCAGAAGTACTGAGGGTGTTTACGACCAGTTATTAAACGCAGTAAGAGATCACCTAGATAAGGAGGATAGAATATTAAATAACACGTTAAGATTAAAGGAGTGTGTGAATGGTAATGTTGCATCCTTACTTAATGAACTCATAAAAAACATTCAAGATGGAATTACCTTAGTTAATGACCCTGAGTTCATAAGTAATTACATCAACGATTTTACAATTGCCGTAAAAGCCCTTACTAAGTACATGTTACATCATGAAGAGCTCATGTCAAGGATTATTAATGAATTACAAGAAAATATTCGAAGGTACATGAGAAGTTTAACCTGATTTTTATAAAGCCATGTTACTTCACGATAGGTACTGCGGAGGTACTTGAGTTAGGTTCTTCTTTATCGCGTCGATACTGGCTAGGAACTTCTTTCTTTGCTCGTCATTAAGTTTCAATTCAATTATTTTCTCAACGCCATTCTTACCAAGTACGACAGGCACCTCCGCAAAAACGTCTCTCACACCATACTCGCCATCAAGGTATACAGAGGCTTCGAATATTCTCTTTCTATCTTTCTTAATTGAATCAACCATTAATGATAGACCGGCAGCTGGACCCCAGTTACTACTGAAGCCTCTCAGATTTGTTATCTCTGCACCAGCTTGTATTGTCTTCTTAACAATGTCGTCGTATTGATCCTTGGTTATGAACTCAGTAAGTGGTTTACCATACACGAAGGATGCCTCGGGTACTGGATACATATTCTCACCATGTTGGCCAAGGACGACGGGTATTATTGATTCAGGCGCTATGCCAATAAGTAAAGATGCGTAATAGGCCATTCTATTTGAGTCTAAGACGCCGCTGAAACCAATGACCCTATTCCTTGGAAAGCCTAACTTCTTATAAAGAACATAGACCATTGCGTCAAGTGGGTTTGTGGTTATTATTACTATTGAGTTTGGAGCATATTTCTTAATTTGATCAGCCACTGATGCCACGATCTCGGCATTCTTAGCCGCCAATTCTTCCCTAGTCATTCCAGGTTTTCTAGCAAGTCCTGCAGTAACTATTACTATGTCACTACCCTCCATATCCTTATAGTCATTACTGCCCTTATACCTAACGGACTTACCGAGTATGGCAGCGGCATGGTTTAGGTCAACAGCTTCACCTTGGGGCAGATTCTTTATTACATCTATTAGCGTGATTTCATTGTCTAACTCGAAGAACATTAGGAAGGCGGCCGTGGTTGCGCCGACACGCCCACTACCTATTATCGTGATCACCTAGTTCACCCATTACCTGATATTAATGACGAGTTTTTAACTTTAATCCACTCACAATGTATCATTAACAATATGCATTATTGAATTGACGTTGTTTATTTATGAAAAATAATATTTAGTCACTCATTGCTTATACTTTACATTTAACTATGGAAAATCCAGAGGCCTTCCTTAACCTATTCATTATGGCTAGTCCAATACCCCTCTCCTCAATGCCCTCTGCGATGCCTATATCCACATTTATCTTATCAAGATTCCTTAAGGAGTCAAAGAGCGATGCTGCTATTGTGTATGTATTTTCTCTATAACCTAGGATTATTATTGGTAATTCATTAATTTCAGGATATTTCATTAATTGATTAGCAGTTTCTTTCGTAATTAGTAATGCCACTTTCAATTTCTTATTTAAATAATCAATTAAGGTATCATGCAATAACTTAATTAATGAATCATGATCATTGCATTCCACGATGATCAACCGTGTGTGTGGCGCATAATGCCTATACCTCATACCTGGAGCTAGAGCTGTATCAGCTTCGCCTAAACCTCTTGCGAATTCCGGCACTACTATGTCGACGTTAAATAATGATTTTAATTCCTCAATAGTAAAGGGACCAGGCCTTAAAAGCACGGGGGGATTCCTCGTTACATCAATTATTGTTGACTCAACACCGAAAAACGTAGGCCCTGCATCAAGTAGAATCATCTCAACATCGTCATTGGCGTAATCCTCAATTATATGTTCAGCCAATGTAGGGCTTGGTCTACCTGACTTATTAGCGCTTGGTGCAGCTATGGGCGTTCCAGACGACTTAATTAATGCAAGTGCCACGGGGTGTGCAGGCGACCTCACAGCCACCGTATTACGACCACCAGTGACCTCCTTAGGTACGTCAGGCGACTTGGGTAAGATTAAGGTGAGAGGTCCTGGCCATGCTTTCCTAATTACTGGAAATATGATTTCGGGTATGTCAATGGCGACCTTATCGAGCTCATTTATATCCGATATATGTACTATAAGTGGGTTATCTGGTGGTCTACCCTTAGCTCTAAAGATCTTTAGGCATGCCTCGCCATTAAATGTATCTGCGCCAAGCCCATAAACGGTTTCCGTGGGGAATGCCACTAAGTACCCATTCCTTATGTAATTACTTGCCTCCTTGATTATGGAGTTATCAGGATTTAAAGGGTCTACCTTACGCACCTTAAGCATCACGTTTATCAATACCTGGTGCTTATAAATCCATCTACGTGTCATCGCTATACACGGATAACTATTATCAATAAGCTAGATAGGTTTATAAGCATGTTTCCGTGACACTGTTGGTGGTTAATAATGGCAGTGTCTAATGAAGAAATAACAAATAGTACGAATAATGAGAATGATGAAGAACCAATATTCAAAACAAACTTGCCCAGTGATAAGACCAAGGAATTAATAGAGATACTACGTAATGTTTACGACCCTGAAATACCGATAGACGTGTACGATCTGGGACTTATTTACGAGGTAATGTTGGATAATGATAAAGTTGTTCATGTAAAAATGACTCTGACAGCCGTAGGCTGTCCATTGTCAGAGAACTTAGGTTATCAAGTCGGTGCGGCTATTCAACAGGCAATACCTGATGCAAAGGATATAGAAATTGATGTAGTATTTGACCCACCATGGACGCCATTAAAAATGACGAGGTTAGGACGTGAGATGTTTAAGGCAATTTATGGATATGATATTGTTGAACAATGGCTAAAGTCGCAAAATGAACAAAGCACTCAAACGAACAATCAGGAGAATAGTGAAAACGCATAATTGTCCTTGTTTTCATTATCTATTTCTAAATAACTGCATTTTATATTCTGAATAAAAGATTTAAAAGGTGTATTTAGAATAGAAAATGTGTTATCATCAATGGATAGCATTCCATCGAGAAGAACATTAAATGAACGAGTACAACAAAAACTAAGTGAGATTCTAGAGTCAAGTGATTTGATAAAATTTGTTGCTTTAGTTACAATGGATGGATTTACCATAGCCTCAGGAATGAAGGGCAATATTAATGTTAATCCTAAATGGTTAGGCGCCCTAATAGTATCATCAATTAAGAACCTTGAACTTAACCTAAAAAAGGCATTGAATGAAGCAAATCTATCCGAGCTCGTTATATCCATAGGTCAGGATCTATTGATCGTGAAATCCATCGGTAAATTATCGCTGATAATGATTGTTGATAGATCACTGGATATTAATTTCGTAATGTACGAGTTAGAGGAGGGATTAAGGGATTTAATAATGGATCTAGGCTTAGAAAGGAGATAGATTTTACGCATTATTCAACATTTTCCTCAACCGCCATACTATTTAATGACTCTATTAACGCGGCTGATGTCAAATTCTCAATTAATTGCTTCGACCTCTCATAATATGCATTAATTAACTGCAATAACTTCTGCTTAACGTAATCTATTGGCTTTGTGTAGTAAACATAGGTATAACCTCCATTCTTAGCAAGCACGGGTCTCCTAGCAATTAGGCCAAGTTGAACCAGCTTTACTAAGGACCTCTCAATAGTGCTTCTTGATTTATTCATTTCCTTAGCTATTTCGGCCACGGTCAGCGGCTCCTTCGCCTTATTCTGCAGTAAATAATAGATCTCCACCTCAGTTGGTGAGAGCCTAAGTATGCACCTCAGAATGTATTTTATATCCACATCCTCAAGGATCTCTTCGGTACTTTTCTCCTTAATTGTTATGAGAGACACCACGTTAATCACCAACATCAGTGTCACATAGTGTCTTTATAAATCTTTTTCTCCAACATTTTCCACCATAGAAATGCATTAATTATTACATTATTTATATATAATAAGGCTTTATAGCTCTACAGTGGTACCCATATTCCTACTTTTCACTATGCTATATATGTATGATGCAGCCGCGAGATCCTCAACCGCAATACCAACGGATTTAAACAACGTAATATCACCATTCCCTAATCTACCCTGTCTCAAGCCACTTACTATTTCACCTATTTCGATTAAATTCTTTTCAGATATTAAACCATTCTTAATTGGAATTATTATATCGCCAGTCTCATTCATAACTGCAGTGCGTGAGTCGACAGCTATCACGGATACTTTACGAATAACATCGTCATCTAATTCCCTGGTATTAATCTCAGGGGCGCCGATTGACACTACGTGCATTCCCTCATGGAGCCATGAACCATGAATAACAGGTTCTCTACTTGTTGTTGCTGTTATTACGATATCGGCTTGCTTAACAGCAACATAACCTGAATCAACTACCATGGCATCAATACCTCTATCCTGAGCTATTTTCGCTAATTCAAGGGCCCTTTCTCTCGTCCTTGAATGTATGAATACTCTCTTGATGGTAAAAGCCCTAGATAATAATATTAAATGATACTTCGCCTGTAATCCAGCGCCAATAATTGCCATTTTATCCATACCTCGTGCCATATACTTGATCGATACGGCGGTCGCGGCTGCGGTTCTCCATGCCGTTAATGCCGTGCCATTAATAACCGCCATTGGTTGTCCCGTAACATCATTCATAAGTACGACTACTCCCTGGGTCGTTGGTAAGCCACGTAATTTATTACTCTCAATAACATTGACTATTTTAACGGAAAAACCAAGGTTTCGTGTACCGCAGGGCATGACGCCCCACCAGTCATTATCAAGGTAAATAACCGTTCTTTGAGGCATCTTGACAATGCCAGAGCTATAGTCCTTAAAAGCCGTGGCTATGGCATTTACTAATCCGTTAACGCCGTCCTTACTATCTAGGACCTCATCAACCTCCCTTCCACTTATTATTAACAGTCTCATATTACATTTGAACTATGATGAAAAATTTAAGCATTATTCTCTATAGATATGAATAGGAGAATATCGTCTATGCATTTTGCGACAGATTTATTAATTCTAGTTATAAGTAAAATAGTGGGTGAAATTATGGAGATTAAATGCATTAATTGCAAGTACTTTAGACTTCATGAGTTACATGATGATATAGGTATTTGCACGAATAAGGATAGCCCGTACTACATGAGGATGGTCATGACCGAGTGGCAATGTCCCTTCTTCATGGAATTTAATGAGGAGAAGGATGAAGATGAATTTTATTGGTGCTCAGATTGCAAGACAATGATACATAAGTCATTATTACCACTTCATAAGGGACACAAATTGGTTAAGATACCGTACATTGATGAGGAATCACACTTAGAAACCTACGTTGCAGATTAAGCCGTTGCATGCCTTCAGAACGACTTAATTAAAAAATTTATGCAATACTTATGTATGAAATCCTCAATAGCCCTTGCTATAACTCTGATATCCTTACCTCTAGGTGTGTGAGACATTCCCTCAATTCGTATTAACTCAATAACATTACCAAGAGACCTGGCTTTTTCATAATAACTCTCTACCTGTTGAATATTTACTAATTCATCATTCGTACCATGTATCAAGAGTATTGGTGGTAAACTAGGCCTTAAGTAGTTGATGGGAGAGGTCCTCATAAGAAATTCCTCAGTAACTTGCTTACTATCGATTTTCATTAACTCCTCATAAGTCCTCCTCCTAATACTACCAGGTTCACCTGCAAGTAACCACCTAATTTGGGCTAACCTGTCAGTTGGTCCAGAAACCGAAATAGCACAAGCAACTTTATTTAATGTCGATGCTGCAAGTAGCGCTATTGTGCCACCCATCGAGTGACCAGCAACTATGAAATTATCATTAGCGCTTTGTATTAATTCATTAATTTTATGAAGCCCGTCTTCGAAGTCCCTATATGTTGGCGTTATTATCTCCAAATTTAGGGATTTTAATGGACCGGTAAGCCAATTTATTTTTTCAGGGCTTGAACCAAAGCCATGAATCACCAAGGCCTTCATTATTAAAGTACGTGTAATGCGTTAATTATAAAGTTTGTTGTAGAGTTAGGTTAGGAGAGTTAACCTAATAAATTTACTAGGGTTTTAACATCAGTCATGTCTAAATCAAGGAAGACGAGAAGATCGCAAAAACGCAAAGGAAAACTCTTCTACTTTGCATTAGCGTTAGTAATACTTGGAGAAGCCGCATTTATAATTGTTTTATTCCTACCTGGCATAGTATCTAAGCTTACAATGACCTCGCAAGCACAGGCTGAGCTTAATGCCACGGTAATTACTGATTACATGCTCTCAACATTAATAAATCCATACAATAATTCACTCATAAATGCAACGGCATTAGGACTAGTAAATAATACGAAACCCATACTAATGTACCTAACGGTTAACGATCCATACCTGGTGGATGAATCATGCGGTGTTTGGCCAATACTTTATAACGCCACGTATTATCACGGTTATAACGTGGTAGTTATAGTATTCCCTAATCCCCCAACACAGGCCCCCGCAACCCTGTCTGTGATCCAGCAATTCAATAATTACGTATATGAACTCTGTAACTTTAACCCAGAGACTACGAAGTTCATCATAACAACAGCATTCTGGAGCAATTATACATCTGGATCCCAGGTACTCATTATTGGCTATGGAACATTACTACCACAACTACTTACTAAGCTTGGTATTAATGCAAGTAGTGCTTACTTCCCACTACTAATATTGGTTAAGCCGCACAATACTGTAAATACATCGGGAGTAATCTATGGGCAACAACTCATAAATAGTACGTACTTAAATGAAACCTTATTTGGATCGTCAAATAATTAGTAAGGTAAAAACCTTGTGCAGTTAATGGGCTCCTCATTATTAAGGATCCTATTTATCGACCCTAAATCCCAGATTGCGCATAAGTAAGTCCTTGTATACTTAGCCAACTCCACTGCTGACTGAATCTTCTTTATGAGACCCCCTGTTACATCAATATGCCGTGTAAACCTCTCACTAATTATTGATGTCCTAGTTAATTCCTTAATCACATTACCATTGGCATCAAGTATTCCAGGCACATCCGTTAGGAATATGGATGCCGTTGGCCTTAACCTTAAGCCGAGATCAAGCATTATATCATCACCACTAATTATTGAGAAACCTTCATCACTTAGCACAACATCGCCATACAACATGGGTATTACCCCTCTCTCAAGTAATTCCATTATGTGAATTGGTTCTATCAATAATTGAGGCTTACCATCATTAATAACGTAGACTGATCCCGTCCTTAATGGATAAATAGGCAATCCCATTGATGCCAAGGTAATCGTCAACTTCATGCTTAAATAATGGAGTATCGCTGATGTGAAAGAAACACCTGTTAATTGATCATAATCCCTATATCTACTTAAACCGTAGGCTAGAGCCATAGGATGCGCAAAACTACCGCCTCCATGAATAAGTACGAATTTATCACCTGCCTTAATACTTGTAGCAAGCAAATTACCTAAATTCCGCACCCAATCCTCCCTATAGCTTAATGGCCTCGACTTATCACTTATTGCGCTACCCCCCAACTTCATTATGAACAGTCTCATTAAAATCCTCCAAGGCCAGTTCCGTAAATCTAATTTATAAGCATGAAGTAGGGCTATCTTTTTAATGTAGTTAAAAAATGAGGATAATTCGCCAAATCCTAAAACTCTCTTGTTACTGTAAATCTTAGGATTTCCCTAAGATCCTCAACAAACTCATTATTACTTAACTCATTCAGTGACTTCTCAGATTTCTCAGCAAACTCCATAGCCATTTTCGATGCGTTTTCCCTAGCATTTGTCTTTGATATTATTTCTACAGCTTTCTTAACGTCATCATTAGTAATTGCAGCCTTACCAAGAATACTCAATAAGTCCTCCTTGTCTTTATCATTCAATTCTTTTAAAGCCATAACAATAACAGCATTTCCCAACTTATGCTCCTTAATGTCCTTACCAATTTCCTTACCAAACTTCTTAACATCGCCAAATATGTCCAATATATCGTCAAGCACTTGAAAAGCAAGCCCCAGGTATGTACCATAGTCAGAAAGCGCCTTAACGCAATGTGGTGTGTTTGCCGACATCGCTCCAAAAACAGATGATGCCCTTATCAAGGCAGCCGTCTTAAGGCTTATCATCTTTATATAAGTATTATACAGGGATTCCCAATTACTCAATAACCTAGGCCCTAGCCTATTTTCAACAAAATATGGATCTTTACGGCCCGAATACTCTAGGAGTATGTCTAATCGCTCACCCTCATCTATCGCGCGTATTGTTCTTGCAGTCTCCCTAGCAAAGGATACTGGGTCCCTAGTTTCAAGTATTGCCTCCTCAATTGCTTCCCTATACCATATGCCGATTAGTATGGCCGCGTTATCGCCGTACTTAGCCCTAACGGTTAGCTTATTTCTCCTTAATAACGCCTCGTCAATAATATCATCATAAATCAGGGAGTAATTATGTATTAACTCCACAATTGCTGCGGCGGGTAGCGCAACTTTATAATCACTACCGCAAGCCCTTGTTGCAGTTAACGTTATTAACGGCCTCAACCTCTTACCACCAGTGGATACTTGGTAAATCACCGTATCCTTAAAATCCTCACTCACCTCTCTATTTAGGTACTTGATCAATTGCTCGTCAATCTCATGTCCATATAGATTATGAAGCTTTTCTAGTATGTCCATTGAATTTATGGTTAATATTAAGTAATTAAGTTGTATCCTTACGATATTTTTAACTGTTGAATATAAATTAGTTAATGTCTAAAGCCATTATTAATCATTAATTATGGACAAAGCTTAATATTGCTTATATGATGAAAAACGTATATGAGTCAAGATGTGGTTATTACGGGCTTTGTAAGGACACCAATTGGTAAATTCGGTAGCGCATTTAAGAATGTGAAGACACCCTATTTAGCTGCTGAGGCAATAAAGGCATTAATTAGGAGGACGGGTATTGATGGTAAGCTTATTGACGAGGTTGTCTTTGGTTCAACACTCCAGGGTGGTATGGGACAGAACCTTAGCAGATTCGCGGCCCTGCTCGCTGGATTACCCAGTAGTATTAGTGCGTTTACCGTTAATAGGGTTTGTTCATCAGGAATGCAGGCAATTATTGAGGCCATTAGGGCCCTTAAGGTTGGTGATGTTAATGTAGTAATAGCCGGTGGCGCTGAATCAATGAGTACGCAACCACTTGCGTTACCACATGAGGCTAGGTGGGGAGTTAAGCATTTGATTGGTAGGGATTTGAAATTCATTGATTTAATGATTTATGATGGATTAATGGATCCTACAAACATGATGTTAATGGGTCAGGAGGCCGATAAAGTTGCCATGGAACATGAAATAACTAGGGAGGAACTTGATAGGGTCGCCTATGAAAGTCACATGAGAGCTTTAAGGGCTACGGAGAATAAGTACTACCTTGAGCTGGAGCCTGTCGATACTGTAATAAATGGCGAGAAGATCTACCTAGATAAAGATGAGGGTATCAGACCAGACACAAGCCTAGAGAAACTAGCTAAATTAAAACCTGCCTTCGGACCAAATGGACTACACACGGCTGGTAATTCTTCTCAACTATCTGATGGAGCTGCATCACTATTATTAACTACCATGGATAAGGCCAAGGAGCTGGGGTTAAAGCCCGTTGCAAAGATAGTTGGTTATGCATGGCATATGCTAGAACCCTGGAGGTTTCCGGAGGCGCCAATTTACGTAATTAGGAAGTTGCTAAGTAAGGTTGGCTGGAGCGTGAATGATGTCGATGTTTTTGAGGTTAATGAAGCCTTTGCTGTTGTTAACGTACTAGTGAATAAGGAGTTGGGTATACCATACGAGAAGATGAATATATTCGGCGGCGCAATAGCCCTAGGGCATCCACTTGGTGCGAGTGGTGCTAGAATCGTTACGACATTAATATCGGCATTAATGCACGTTGGTGGTAAAAGAGGTGTGGCTGCGCTGTGCCATGGGACAGGCGGCGCCACGGCTGTGGCTATCGAGATGCTCTAAATAAAGCAAAAGGCTTTTAAATGAAGTAGGTCCTTTGGTACTTCGTGGACGTCCTGGAATAAAGGATTTCGGAGAACTTAAGGTCATAATAAACCTGCTAAAGAAGTATAGGGGATACGCAACTACACTCATTAGTCTATACATTAATAGTAATAGGCCAATACCGGATGTCGTATCAATGCTTAGACAGGAGTGGGCCTTAGCGAGCAACATTAAGGATAAGACCACTAGGACGCATGTTCAGGATGCTCTCGAGAGAATAATAAACTCAATAAAGGGTATTTCAAAAGCCCCGGAGAATGGCCTTGCAATATTCGCAGGTTTTCACATGATAAATCCAGGTAATTATGAGTGGATTTTCCATGCCCTAATTCCTCCAATACCAATATCAACCTTTAAGTATATATGCGATACATCATTCCATACAGAGATCCTGGAGGGTATGGTAAAGAGCAGTGATACTTATGGAATAATAGTCATTGAAAGGGGCGAGGCCGTGATCGCACTACTAAGGGGTAACTACTGGGAGATTGTGGATAAGGTTCAATTCTTCGTACCAAATAAACACGCCGCAGGTGGTCAATCAGCCCTAAGATATAAACGACAGACAGAGCACCTAGCCGAGACATTCTACAAGCTAGTCGCCGAGAGAACCAACAAGATACTCACTGAAATACCCAACCTAAAGGGCATTGTTGTCGCTGGGCCAGGTCCAACCAAGGAGGAGTTTCTTGAGGAGGGTGAACTTGACCATAGAATCAGGGATAAGGTCATTGCCATAGTATCGGCGTGCTGTGCCGACATTAGTGGTGTTCTTGAGGCTATTAGGAATGCTGAGGATAAACTTAAGGAGACCGAGTACGTTAAGGCCAAGAAACTGATGGAAGAGATCATGTACTTAGCCGTTAAAAAGCCTGAGTATTTAATCTACGGTAAGGACTCTGTGATGGATGCCATTAAGAAGGGTATTGCTAAGATGATCGTTGTTAGTGAGGATGTCGGTGAAGACGAGATCATGAACCTAACACTTATGTTAAGAGGAAGAAAGGGCATTGAATTATTCGTAATGCCCAAGTCCGTTGAGGAAAATCTAACATTAACGCAAACATTCGGTGGCTACGTAGCCATATTATCAACACCATCATGGTTAATCGAGAATTATGAGGAAAACCAAGTTCAAAGTGATTTATAAGAGGGAAATTTCCTTAAAAATTATTTTGTTTTTCTAACCGCCGCCAGCAGGTGGGAGAAATACGACTTCATCACCGTTGGATAACTTGGTGCTTAGTCCATTTAGGAAGTCTATGGATCTACCATTGACTAGGATTACGTACTGATCCTTAAGTTTACCATTATCATCAAGTATTACTTTCGAGAAATTGGGACTAATTGATTTGTCAATAACCTGTATTAAATCCTTAATTGTAGTACTATCAGATACGTTAATCTCCGTCTTAAGTACCTTGGTTATATCGTAGAGGGATGCTAAGAACTTAACTTGCACTTTCATTAAACCACTAAGCTCATCATTAATTTAAAAACTTAATTCCTAAAAGTGGTCACTATGCAACACCGCAATGTGGTAGAAATGTTACCTCATCACCATCAGATAATTTAGTGGTAATGCCATTAAGAAAGTCTGGGGACCTACCATTAATTAGTACTAGGAACTTATCCTTAATCCTATTGTTGCAGTCAAGAATAACCCTAGAAAAACCTGGGTATATGGCATTATCAATCTTCCTTATTAAGTCAAGCAATGTCGCACCCTCTGGCAACTCAATCTCGGCCCTTAAGGTCTTAGTCATTTCATATAGTAAAGTCAAAAAATTGACTTGTACTCTCATTAGGTATGTCATAAAAGTCTTTAAATAAAAATCTTTTCTCTATTTTTATTTAGTAGGTCTATTTTAAATTTTTAAATAATGGTAATCATTGCTGTGATGAACACTTACCCAACGCCTTCAAAAGGGTCATTGCGACTCCAAGGCCTCTCTGCACATCCTTATCTCCCAACGCTCTCCAAAGTCCCATTAAACCACCTACAGGCTTAGCATTAGCTAAATCAAGATTCTTACCCATGCATCCACCTAAATCCTGAACCAAGCCCTTCAGCCTAAGAACATCCTGAGTATCTAATTTATTCATTGCCTGTAAACTACCATCAACGAGTATTGATAATAACCTAAATACCGCAGGATCTTGGAAAAGATACTGTATAACTTCCTCAAATCTATTAACTATTAGCATTAATGCATCAATAACACCACTGCGTTTAAGCTCAATTATCTGATCAAGCAAGCCCCTAATCTCATCAATGTTTTGTACAAGTACATTAAGGGCTTCAGCAATCTGCTCATCCGGGCTCTTCTCAACCTGTGTTTGTTGGACTTGTGCCATGATCACCACCTCACATAGTTGTTGCTAACCAGGTTTTATAAAATAGATCCTTAATCAACCTACCTAACGGTGACGTCAATATACTATAACAACTACCCATCCATGCAGCCTTATTGCTAGTTAAGTCTAACTTTATGTCGCAGTTAAACATCATTCCAACATCACCATAATCCAAGGCGCACGTCATTGCATTTATTTGAGCAGGATCAACTGGTTGGCCAAGTAAATCACCGGTAATAGCTGCCGCACTAGCTAATGCCGTAAAATGCACAGGAACACCTGCTGTTGGGAGACCTACATATGGCATTGAGTGCTCACCGGGTAAGTATACATCGTCATACTTTAAGCTCCTACCTGTATAGACATTTATTGCAGTCCATTTTCCAGTAGGAGTATCAGCAACTAATGGTGTACCTTCAAAGGGCTTTGGCAATCTTGCTGGTGGCGTCACAATTAACAGGTCATACTTATACTTTTCACCGTTAGAAAGCGTAACTACCTTTTCCTTATCATCAATAGTAATTGGCGGTTTAATACCACTTACGCATTCAACTCCTTTTTTAGTGGCAATATTTTCAGATATTTTAACGGCCTCTGGACCTAGTGGCTCTAGGGGTTTGTTAAATGGATAGAGCAATGTTATGCTTGTTCTATCTCTAATACCCCTCTTCCTAAACAATGTATCTAATTGACAAGCGAATTCGAAGGGATAAACACCGCACCTATATATGGGTTCAGGGGCTACTAAAACGACCTTACCACCAGTGAAAGATCTTAATGCCTCCTTAAGTTTTAATGCGCCATCAAGGGTATAGTTATGGTAACCAACGCCTAAGTTATAGGACTGGAAGTCATTCTCAACGCCTAGACTCGCTAATAAGTAATCGTAATCAAACTTACCTTGATCTGTCTCCACGACTCTATTATCGGGATCTATCTTCGTCACCTTGGCCTTAACGTACTTAACACCCCTCCTTTCAAGCAATGATAAGGGTAATTGGGCTTGCTTAGGTTCTATGTCACCAAGCGCTATGTTAACGAGAAGTGGTGGTAATAAGTAGTAATCCGTATCATTTATTATTGTTATTTCTGCATCAACCCTACCTCTCAACCTTTCGGCCATTCTCTTGGCAGCAACGACACCACCAACACCACCTCCCAACACTAGAATTTTCTTTGGCACGTTAGACTTAAGATTTATGTTACTATTTAAGTATTATTATCAATTAAAATATGAATTAGATTGTATATGTGAATAAATAAATTGCTTTGAATATCCTAGAATATGAAAATTAGAATGAAGATAGGGATTTAATATATATTGTTGTAATTGTCATAGTGATGATGGACCAACAGTCCGATGTTAGGTAATGAGGATGGAGGTGAAGACTGATTATTCTGTTAGAAGTGTTTTTAAGTACGTGAGGACGCATTAATTAGTCTCATGAGTCTAAGGACATTATTTACAATGTCGGTAAGAAACCTTGGAGGTAGAAGAACAAGGGTCATACTGACTATGCTTGCTATAGTCTATAGTGTAGCATTAATGATAACATTAGAAACAATGACTTATGGATTTAAGGTTGCAATAACCAATGAGGTTGAAAACATACTGCCCACCGATTTAATGGTTTACTCACAAAGTGTCTCAATACCTGAGGAGGTGGCCCAGGTAATTGCGAAACTCCCTCATGTATCATACGTTGTTCCTGCAATAATAATAAGTACGGCACAGGTTAATGGCAAGGCCGTCACCCTGATTGGTATACCCAGTCAGTACTTCTCATACTTTGAGGTTCACATGGAGAGTGGATCATTGCCTATGAGCAATGGTGAAGCAATAGTGCAGGATACCCTGGTCCAGAAGGATAACATAAGTATTGGCGATACGATTTATGTTCAAGTACTAACGGGAATTCAGGGAGGCACCAATATAATACCCCTAAAGGTTACGGGAACATTCAGTAGCATACTTGGTGGTTTTCTCGGCTTTCAGTTAAACATGATTGTAACACCGATAGGTACATTGCAGAATGACTTAGATGATGATGGCTTTGTTAATGCAATATTTATAAAGTTGTCTCAGGAAAATCCTGCATATCTTAATCAATTAGCTACGGCATTGAGTGAGTATTTTCCAAATGCTGATGTTTATGAGCAGAGCTCAGTACTTAGTTCAATCTCTAATGCATTATCAATGGTTAATTTATTCTTCATAGTAATAATAGCACTGAGCCTAATAGTTACTGGGCTTAGTGTTGCGAATACTGCCATCATGAACGTTAGGGAGAGAACCAGGGAAATAGGCATACTTAAGGCGTTAGGTGCATCCAATGGGCAAGTAATCACTATATTCCTTCTTGAGATATTAATCATGAGCATAATCGGTTCAGTAGTGGGTATAGTGCTGGGAATAGCAGGCGCTTACTTAGCCAGGTATGTAATAATTAAACTAAACCTACCAATAATAATACCCGTAATACTACTGCCCGCATTATATGGATACTCACTAATAATAGCCATAGCAACATCAATTGTTGCCTCAATACCATCATTAATATCAATAACGAGAATCAGACCTATGGAGGTATTAAGGATTGAGTGATAGAAAGAAACTAGGAAAATATATCTAAACCCTCCGTAATCCTAAAATCAACCCTATACTTAACCCCCAAACTCTCTGACTCAAGTAATTGACCAAGGAGTCTATGCGATGTTGCATCCATGACCTTAACCTTCACGAATGCGCCAATATCTGCTTTCTTCACGGCTATAGGCTTATAGTTATATGAACGAACGATGTAATTCTCACCCCTAAAGTCTATCTCACTGGTAATACCCCACATTTCCTTACCAATGAATGGTTTATTCCTTTCCAAGGCCACTTTGTTAAAGATCTCCGTAGCTACCTTACTCCTCTCCTTCTTAATCTGTTCAGGTACTTGCTCCATGTAGGCGGCCTCAGTAAACGGCCTTCTACTATACCTAGCAAGATTAACCTTATCTATGCTTAACTCCTCGATTAGTCTAACACTGGCCCAAAAATCTTCATCGGTTTCCCCAGGAAAGCCAACAATGATGTCAGTGACTATTGTGGCATCGGGGAAAACCCTCCTAATCCTCGTTACAATGTCCTTAAAGAGACTAACTGAGTATTTTCTTTTCATGAGGGTTAATATACGGTCACTACCACTTTGTACAGGGATGTGGAAGAACCTATACACACGCCAATCGGATTTTACAATATCGAGTAGCCTATCAATTACTCGGCTAAGTTCAAGGGGCTCCATCATTCCCAACCTAATCATAAACCTACCATCAACCTTACCTAATATATTCTCAAGTAAATCAGCTAAGTCATAACCCCTATCACGACCATATGCACTAATCTCTTGACCCGTTAGATAGATCTCCCGTGCACCCCTACTAACGGCATTAGCAACGGCATTAGTAATATCGCTCATTTCATAACTCCTCACTTTACCAAAGCCCATCCTACCAACCTTAGTAACGCAAAAGCTGCAATTACCGAGACAACCAACTTGTATTGGCACGACGTATCTGTGCCCATGAAATTCAGGGTAATAACTAGGTAAGTACTTCATGGGTCTATCCTCATATACATAAATATCGTTGCGCCCATTTACGACCTCATCTATGAACTCAGCACCATGGGATGTGACAAGCACGGCATTGGGCGCCGCATCCTTTATCATTGCTGGTCTAACCCTAGTTAGGCATCCAGTTACAATTAATCTCTTGTTTAGATACTCCTCACTTAACTTCCTTAGAAGCTTCAACTCATTTCTCTCAGCCTCTTCCCTAACGGCGCATGTATTGATAATAATTGTATCAGCCGATTTAATGTCCTCAGTGTACTCCCAGCCCAATGACCTAAGCCTAGTAATCACTATGTCACTATCCGCCTTATTCAACCAACAACCAAATGTTATCACAGTGAATTTATTGGCCATACTACCGTTAATAACAAGGATCCCTAGGCACTTAAAAAACTAGATGCGCGTAAGCAGTGTTTTTAAATGGGCAATCCATTAATAGCCTAAGGATTATGATAACCATTTTAATAATCCACGCAGTATTAATGGCCCTTGGTATAGACCCGCCGGCATCATTCACGGTAACGGGAATCACTTGGTACTACGGATCATATTCAGAACCAGTGAGTAATTATACGCATATATACACAGGCACTGGTATAAACGCTACCATGGTGATTAACATAAATAGCAACTTATCAACACCTGTCAACGTCTCCTACACATTGAGTATAGGGAACCACGCAACTCAGGGTTTATGGGAATTACAACCAGGAAGCAATACATTAAATATAACAGTACCAGCCCTAAACCAGGGTAACTACAACGCATCCCTATCGATATATACAATGGGCTATACCATGAATTACTACTTCACAGTATCCTCAGTAACACCGGGAATAATAATAAACACAACAGTAACGAAATTATACAGCGGCGTACCTCAGGTAGTGTTGCTTAAAATAATGAACAGCACACCCATACCCATAAACTCCACATTAATAACAATAACCGGAACAAACATCGCAGTAAGCAAGAGTATTATTACGGTAAAGCCCCCATTAAATGAAAGCATAACGGTGGTGCCAGGCCCGTATTCATTGGGCACGGCAATATTAACCCTAAAGATTAGCTACACTGATGTCGGGGGTTATGCCTGGAATACTAATGAGACACTTACATTTACAATAGTGCCAACGCCTGTATACCTAGCCCTAAGCACGCAATATAGCACTATTAATTATGGCAATTACCTACCAATAACAATAAATGCAACAACACCCGTAGGCCCTCTACAAGATCAGCAATTAAGTATTTATGTTGATAATAATTACGTAGTATCAATAACAACGAATAATTACGGTACAGCCCAGTACTCGTTGTTAGTGAATTATGGCGTAGGATATCACGTGTTAACGATTACCTTCACAAACACCACATACTTCCAGGAGGCAATGATTAATTATACCTTCATAGTATTGCCGGGCACAGTATACATAATGGCCTATGTAAATAATACTAATATAACGTATGGAAGCTCAGTAAATATTTATGTAAAACTATCACCACCAATATCAGGTGGCGTATTAACAATTAGTTATGTGATTAATGGATTATCATCAACAATAGGCAGTTATACTCCCATAAACGGTAGCGTTCAGGTTACGTGGATACCACCACAGGCTGGAACGTACTTAATAACAATCTATTACACAAACCCGCCAAATTATTTACCAAGCTCTACTAATCTAACGATAATTGCCCATAGAGCACCCTGTACCCTATCAATAACAATTAATGGAACTCCAGAGGTACTGCATGAAGTTATAATAATAAGTCATATGGAACCTGTTATCGTTAATGCAAAATTGAATGTATTAATTACAGGCAATAATACATCAGTAAGCGGCACGACCTACATAAACGCTAGCGGTGTTGGTGAGTATATCTTCATACCTAAATTACCTGGTAATTACTCAATAGCAGTATCATGGTCTGGAAACATCAATTACAAGGGATGCGGCACCACTTATTTCCTGGATATAATGAAGGCCCCATTAAGCCTTTACATGAATGGAAGTAGCGACTTAATTGCCGCAGGCGGTTATGAAACCTTTAGTATAAATATTATGACGAACATCCCAATTAGCTATGTTAATGGGAACTTAACCATAGTTATTAAGAATGGGAACAAGACTGTGAGTATTTATGAAGAGCCGATTACGGGTAATTACATGAAGAGCTCAATACCTTTTCCCAAACCTGGCAATTACGAAATCCTAATACTTTATCCAGGTAATGATTATGTTAATTCAAGCATATACGGACCCTACTACATAACAGTACTACCGGGTTTCCTAGGAATACCCTGGTATATGCTACTTGCTTACCTAACGCCAATAGTACTTGGATCATTAATTGGAATTATTATTAATCATAAGTTCCGTCAAGCATAGCAATTAGCCTTGGCAACTCGGCCACACTACCTATCACGAACTTCGTCGGAAACTCCCTAGCCCAGGTAGAAACCCCTATGTTTATCGTGCCTAATCCATTAACCATGATTATATCCCTTGGATGATCAGTTACGTAGACAACAACAGTCGATGGTAATCCAAGCATGTCGAGCGTCCTCTTAACCAGATCAAGCTTATCATGACCAGGACCTAAATCACCAAGAGACACACAACCCTCAATAAATTCAGTAAATCCATAATACCTTAACTCATCTACCATGCGTGAGCATTCTAATTCCCTTCCTGTGGCTATGACCAGTCTCTTATTCATACTACGTAATACCTTCATGGAGTCCAAAACCCCTGGAAATACCTCACCATAATCCCTCCTCTGTGAATACAATAGCCAGCACTCATGCCAAAACCAGAAATTCCTCGATAAATCACCAAGCACCTCACTTAGAGATGGATCCCTATAATAAACACTGAGCAAGTAGCTAATATCCCCATTTATCTCCTTACCATATTTTGCCGCGCACTCCCTCAATACAGCTAGGAACTTAGGTAGTGTATTAACGAGAGTCATATCAAGGTCTAGTATAATGGCCTTAACGACCATAGTGGGGAATATGTTATGGCTTTAACTCATTAATAAACCATTCCATTAAATCCACCATTAAAATAAAATACTTTAAGAACCTATTTAGTACTGATTAAATAGTGGGTAAGCCTAGGTATAGAATAGAAGTAGTCCTTGAGAGGGATGGTAAGGTATTAATGGATAGCATAACGGCAAGGCTTCTTGAGATCCTTGAAAGAAAAGGTTCCTTATTATCTGTCGTGAAGGATCTCGGTTTACCATATTCAAAGGCCTGGGAATTAATTAATAGGTTAGAAAGTGGATTGGAGATTAAGGTCGTTAATTCAAGGAGAGGCTATAAGGGAGGCATGTTACTCACTATCGAGGGAAGGGAGGTATTGAATACGTATAGGACAATGACGAGGAGGTATGTATGGAATCCTGATGGATCTGTATGCGACACCGTATATGCTGGAAGTGATGATTGTATAGTTAGGGATATAATCAGCGAGATGAGGAGTGAGGGCTACTGCATTGATGCTTATTGGGTTGGTTCAATGAATGGTTTAAGCATGGTAATGAATGGTCTAGCTGACATTGCTGGTATTCACTTGGTTGATCCAATGAGCGGTGAGTATAATGTATCATACATGGACTCACTGGGTGCTTGGGACAATGCTGTTTTAATGAGGGGCTACCTAAGATTATTGGGTATTGTGCATAGGCCATACTTAAGCATTGGTGATTTAACAGACATACTGGGACTCAGAATGGTTAATAGGAACCCAGGTTCGGGCACTAGGCTGGCAACAGAGCTTTTACTTAGTGGTATTGCTAGGCACACGGGATATGATGTGGAGGAATTAAGGAGGACAATAAAGGGTTACAATGATGTGGTGAAAACCCATGTGGAGGTTACTGAGAAGGTAGCTAGAGGCCTTGCTGATTACGGAGTGGCAATAACAGGGCAGGCACTTGCGATGGGTCTCTCCGTCAAGCCCATAGCCCTTGAGGAGTTCGATATTATAATATCTAAGACAAGTATTGATAAACCAACCGTTAAGGAGTTCATACGTAGGATAAACAAGGTTAATTTAAGACCAGGTTATGTGATTCTAAGGAACACTGGCGAGCTCTACTCTAGGTAATCATAATCGCTACCGCCAACATACACATTATGAAGAACCCTATAAAGAGCATCAAGGCCCTCACCAGTTTTCGCGCTTATTGGTATTGGCTTTGACATAGTACCAATGGCAGTCAGGATATCCGTTAACCTAACACTTAGGTCAGTCTCCAACTTATTAACCTGGTTTGACAATAATGCTTCCCTGAGTAAATCCGTCTCCTCGCTCCATTCAAGTATTTCATCAACCACGGATTTATCAAGCAAGTCAATCTTATTGAGCACGTTTACCTGAGACATATTAAACCTAAACTGGGTTGATAATGATAATAGCATTGATGATACGTAACCACTTGGTGTCTGGGCCTGTGTTGCATCGATTACGAATACTACGGCAGACCTATCCATACTAAGCCTATTAATTAATACGGAACCAACACTCCTAAAGGCGAAGAGCTCCATCTGACCTGGCGTGTCTATGAGCACGTAATTAGCACCAATATCCATTACTTGGTTCTTTATCTCCTGGGCCCTGACAGCCAGCATGTCTATTGCAGCTATTATTGAACCATTGGGGCCAAGCTTGTACTTCCTCATTAACTCCCTAGCCGAGATCACATCCCTGATGTCTATATCAGGGACGTAGGGCACGTACTCCACAGCAGGATCGAGATTAACAATAGCGACGTCATATTGATTATTCTCAAGCCATTCAGCAAATGTACTAACAAGTGTTGTTTTTCCTGAACCAGCCGTGCCAACTATAAATACTGTGAACATTACGTATGGTAAATAAATTACCTTAATAAAAAACTTCCGAACCACCACTAAACACTCATGTATAATGTGGCGATTAAAGCCCTGGCCGTGGCATCACTAAGAAGCATATACCTAACACCATTTCTTAAACCCAAATAATTAGATACCACCGTTACTAATGCACCACTCATTAATGACCCAATTAGTGTCCCAATACCATAAAATAGGTTGTATAGGCTGACGGCTGTTCTTCTATCCTCAGAATTATCATAGACGAATGATATATATGCAACATTTGATGCGGAATTCGTGAAGCCCGCTATGGTATTCGCCACGTAAATCACGTATACATTATTGGCCAGGGCATAGGACAATGGGAATGTTATGAGTAAGAATCTCCCTAGAAACATTATCAACTTCCTATTCCTATCAAACCACTTACCAACATGCCTCTGGAGAATTAATGTTGACACACCACTAATAACATTAACAATGGCTAACTGCTCAGTATTCATATTAAGTAAATAAACCTGCGCTAATGGAAATAAAGGCCACGCAAAGCTCCATACAATCGCAAACAAGGTATTTATCAGGAGAAACCTTATCAACTTCCTGTTATTCCTAATCGTAGACAGCAATCTATCAGTGACCTGGCATTCAGGATCCATTGGTTCCATGTTCCATATATTAATTACATTCATAAGAATGAGAAATGCGCTAGTGATGAATACGTAATGCATTAATGCGTAGTTACTACCAACGATTAGGCCTGTCATTAACGTTGCCAATAAACCACCTATGGAACCATAAAATGCATAAGTAGCTAATACCTGACCCCTACTTCCTCTACTCATTCTCTCCATGATTAAGGCCCATGCAAAGGAATTAGCACCACCGACAATGGCTATGGCAATATACGTAATTAAGTATAGTGTTGGATTCCCATAGGCAATAAACGCCATTGTAAACCACAAAATAGCAAGTAATAATGTCGATAATTTCAGCAATTGTTCAATACGACTAGTCCTCCTTAATGGTACTTGAACAACACCACTGAAGAAAGATGAAGCTGATGACACAAGACTAATACCAATACTTGGTACGCCAATAACGGCCGCCAAGAAACTCATGAAAGGTGATACAAGTCCATTAGCGAGGTTCTGGATTAATACGTAATTTTTCAATTTCTTATTATCCATACACCTCATTAATTAATACTAAACCATATAAAAACCATACCCAGCAGAACGTCAGCCCGGGTCCTCTCGATCATTTAAAATCACACTGGTCTAGTACTCATCACTGTAAATACGTAGTAACTCTAAGAAATAAGGCTTATGCGTTAAGAACCCTTGATTGATAGGTAAATTAAGTCACCAATAAATAGCACCAGGATAAAAAATGCTATTATGAATATTATCATCATACTAGTGGAATCATATAAAGAGTATAAGGCAATGGTTAGTAAGGGTAATGAATAGATTAGGGCGTTCATACGACCAACATCAAATAATTTCCTACTAGCCCTAGAATATATAATGATTGACTCCAAGAATAATGCTATACTTGATATTAAATTAATAATAAGAACATTAAATATGGAACTCTCTGGTATTAATGAAACGGCAGTAGAAACCATGGGTAAATCGAGGTCAAGATCATAAACATCAATAACCCTAATAAAACCCCTCCTCACTCTATTGAGAAACACCCTGCCACTAACGGTTAATCCAAGTGCCGTAACATAAGACACGTAAATCCTATACCAAGGCTCAACCCATGAAATTAATGTTAAAATCACCGCAGTAGCACCAATTAAATATAAAGGCACTAGATAGTTCAATCTTTCCTTAATATACGATAACCTATAATCAATACTAAACCTAAATGCGGAGGCATACTCTAAAATAAACCAGGAAACACCCAACAAGCCAAAACCAACACCCAACAACCACAAAAACATCAATACAAAAAACAACAGGTAAACAAAAAACTAACTCAACGTATTAAGCAAAAGGAACCATTAAGTGGTGGACCGGCCGGGATTTGAACCCGGGATCTCCCGCGCGCCGAGCGGGCATCCTTCCAGGCTAGACTACCGGCCCTCGATATGGAACAACCCTGGGAATTTAAGCTTTTCGCGAATTTATCATTAGTTCAGGGCTCACATATTCCTCGCCATTTAATGGTTTTTATATTCGCTTAGTCTCTTTATCTTGAATGATTAATTGAAATAATGATACATCCAATAATTTTTGCGTGAGCACTGGAGCCAATTTCCTTAGGATGATTGAGGACATGCAGAGGTTGTTTACTAAGCTCTATGATTTAGCAATGACAATACAAGGTGGTGTATTTATAATACATGTGGCAATTCCTAATGAACCAGGTACTTTGGGTAGGGTCTTAACTACAATAGAGGCAGCTACGGGACTTAACCTATTACTAGCCTATGCCTATGGATGGCCTGGTGAAGCAATAGGCTATGCCTTACTGGTATATCCAGCAGGTAATAGTGATGAAATGGGTAAGAAGCTCGTTGAAGCATCAAAATCGGCTGGAGCTATAATACTTGGTGCCTATAAAATAGAGAATAAAATGCTATGATTTTAATTTAAGTGGACATTAAAATCACGTATACCTAACACCATTTGGATCTAGTTTATTTAGGAATTGCAGCTCTTCGGTGTTCACCGTCTCGAGCATATTTAATGGCTCCCTAACCCTTGGCTTAAAGGCCATATTATTAATTACATCATCAAAGCTAACCCTTGGGAACAAGCCCGTCAATACCAATTCCCCCGCGTCGTGATCAAACTCAAACATAGCCTTTGGCGTGCATATTGTTAAACTTGGTCCTTGCCTTGTAGGTCCCGGCGCTGTAATGAAGTCAACCCTATCCACTAATGTCCTCCTTGAATGCTCACTAAGCCACATTATTATTCTACGGGCTCTCCTATATAGATAGGCTGCAGCTGCACCACCTGGTAACCTAACCCTTGGCCTCTCATAATTACCAATTACTGATAGGTTCATGTTTCCATGTCGATCAACCTGCGCTGCGGAGAAGAACATAACGTCAAGTTGACCACGCCTAGCCAAGTCAAATGCATCTAGGCTTGTTATGAAGCCCCTACCATTAATGAACGAGTATGGATCCCCTGATGAAGGCATCACTGTAATGTCTCTAGGTTCATACACCTCGGCTACATTTATGAACCAAATACTCAATCCCCAATACCTGGCTAATGCAATAGCTAATACTGCAGGGACGGATGTTAAGCCCGTATATGCAATATCGCCATCCCTTAATTGCTTTGCCATGCACTTAATGATGTTATCCATATCAGCCATGTACGAACACCCCAAGCACCTTCTCAATGCTTAATCCCGCCTTAACACTATCAAAGTACTTCTTAATAACATCATAATCAGCTCTATAATAACCGTACATTGATGTTGGCCACGCGCCCTTTGGTGAATGTACCACCGCAGTCACCATGAAGCCTGGTATTGTTAATAGCTCTGGGTGCTCTCTGAAATAATCCTCACTTACTATTTCCTCGGCCGTAACTATAACTCTCTTAGCAGCTTGAATTTTAAGTAAATCCTCGTATTTAGGACCGTATATTTCAATATCGCCTTTCTCATCAGCCCTATGCGCATGTACTAAAGCTACATCAGGCCTTATGGCCTTAACGGCAATTAACTCCTGGTCATTAAATGGATCCTTAATTATTTTCCAAATACCTCTCTTAACATTTAATGGAACTAAATCACTATCTAAAGCAATTGCTGATGGCATGAAGGGAAACCCATACGATCCAGCGCGGAGTCCTGCCATTACGCCTTCACAAACATCCTCAATGAACTCCACCTCGCCGCTCTCCACCATCCTCCTAAATCCAGGCGCAATGCCAAAGTGTTCGAAGGTAACCATCGCAGCCCTAATCCTCCTAACCCTACCCGATATCGTTAATAAGTCAAAGGCCAGACCAGGCTCCCTATCTACCAACGCCAAGTCCCTCTTATTTGACCTAGCTATGGCTATAGCCATTGCCATAGGATTACGATGAAAGGACATGCCGCCAATAGCTATTTCATCACCGTTATTAATCAAGTCCAGGGCCTCCTCGATACTCATCAACTTATTTTTAGCCATACAGTAATACTAGTAATTAATAAGGGTATTAAGTTTTATGATATGAATGCCTTAGGCGCAATTAATACCTCATCGCCATCGTTAAGATTAGTAGATAATCCCCTTAGCCAGTGTATGTCTCTGCCGTTCACAATCACTATATAATTCTCATTAAGTTCATCACACCTGAGCAGCATCCTCGGAATTTCTGGATTTAACTCGCCAAGCTTCATTATTAGATCCTTGACTGTATATCCATTCGGTACTTGAATGGTTAGGCTTATGGCATTAACAAGCTCATGTAATTGCGCAGATAATACTACTCTCAAATTCATAATTCATCAGGAGCAAACCGAATCAACAAATGCTTTTGCTAATTCCCTGGCTCGGTCTATTGAATTCGTTTCTTCGATACATGCGTTCTCCTCATCCTTCATATAGACTATGTATTTACCACCCACGTCATATATCATACCCCTACCAAAGCAATTCTCCTCAAGTAGTGTCTGATAAGCCTCGATAGGCTCTTTATTGGATAAACTATCTATTATGCTCCTCACCCTGTCATTATTGCACTCCACTAAATATGTGCAGATTACCGCCTTTTAAGTGTAATGCTAATACTTAATTAGCCTAGGGCATTATCGTTATAGGGAATGAGCAGGGAATATCCACGATATCCGCTGGTTGGTGTTGGCTCTATAGTTATTAAGGACGGAAAGATTTTACTGATAAGGAGAGGTGCAGAACCTAATAGAGGTAAGTGGTCAATACCTGGCGGTATGGTCGAGCCCGGCGAAGATCCTGATTACGCTGCCTTAAGGGAACTAAGGGAGGAAACCGGCATTATTGGTAAGGTAATTGGACTCTTTGGTATTTATCAATATTTAGAACGTGATTCTGAAGGTAGGATTAAGTACCACTTTCTACTTCTTGATTACTTGGTCGAACCAATAGGCGGAACACCTAAGGCATCCAGTGATGCTATAGAATTAAGGTTTATTGGATTAAGGGAAGCATTGAATTTGGATCTAACGGACACAGCAAAGCAGTTATTAATGGATTTATTGGCTTCTGGACCAAGACCATGTGGTGGTGGCTTAATTAAGCTCACTCATTAGTATCTAATTTCAAAATCATCGAATTCGTTCTTAGGCTCCTCATACTCAACCTCAACATCCTCAATAATAGCACCAGGCGGTCCTTTGTTAACTATACTCACTAATTGCTCAATGGAATCATCGGGGCCTTCAGCAACGATCTCTACAGTGAATCCATCAGGTAAATTCCTAACAAAACCCTTAATACCCAGCCTTTTAGCGTTTCTTCTTACAAATGCCCTAAACCCGACTCCCTGAACAATACCTTTAACTAACACGTGAATTCTCTTCATTATTGTCTAAAATAACGTTTTAAATTAGGGCTTTAAAGGGTAACTAACGTGTTGATTACCGATGTTAATAAAATAATTAAGGCATTGCCAGGAATAGTACTATTCATAAGCTTATTAATTTTAGTGGGCGTTAATGCTATACGTATATTGATCACTATCGCATTATTTATATTATTTTATGAATTGTTTAGGAAGTATCCACTACGGAATAATTGGTTCCTAATTCCATTAACTTCGGAGATTATCCTTGCATTATCAATAATGTTCATAATAACAAATACCTATTTCTATGATGAGTTAGCAGTATTTATTGGAGTTATTGCGATGGTACTATCACTAAGGATTGCTGATTCTAGAGCTACGGCAGCCTTAACGCTACTGTATGTTTTATATCTATTTTATAGGGGATATGTGAATCCTGCACCACCTGCATTTTATCTATTGGTTAATTCCCTGCTTATTTTCATGACATCTTTCATAATCACAATAAGAAACTCAATCCTAATGTATAGGATAGATTTTTCTGAGGATATTATTGATAGGGTAATAACGTACCTAGGTATATTACTAATAATACCAGCGGCTGTAATACTCTTTATTCTAAATCAAACCTATACGTACATGGTGTTAGTACCATCAATAGTATCTGCGGTTCCAATGATGAGGAGATTCACTGGCTATATTTCCGCGGCATTGATATTATTAACATTGATTTATGGCGTTTACCCAGTAATTAAGCCTTATTGGTTAGGCGTTGCAGCCTTAATACTCATATTTATAATAATGTACTTAAGACCGACTAGGTTAAGATTTGTTAAGGAATTGAAACCACCAATATCATGGTTAGGCGCATGGTTAGGTGGTAAGTATTTAATCGATGACATAGTAGCAACGGGTGGTTTTAGTTACGTACTTAGGGGTAGAGATGAATGGGGCAGGATCTATGCTATAAAGGTACTTAAGGACAAGGACTCGAGAGGCAATCCCCTGGCCAGCGATCCTAAAGTACTTTCATCGTTTAAGAAGGAGATGAGTGAGTATTTACTCATTGAGAGCCCTTATATTGTTAGGGTATTTGAGGTTCACATACCGCCGGATGAGAAAATACCCTATAAATCACTTGAGGATTATTTGAATGAACCACCATACGTAGTTATGGAGTACATGGAGGGAGGATCACTAAGAGATCTAATGAGGGAGAAAGGGCCTTTGGAACTTAATGAGTTCGTAAGGCTTGCGTACTTAATAACCCTGGCATTATCAGAACTTCATAAAGCGAACATAATACACCTAGACCTTAAACCGGAGAATATACTGTTTAAGGATAGAAATAGAAGTATCGTGAAAATAGGCGATTTAGGCGCGGCTAAGATAATGGTTGGCGGTAAATCCTACGTATCACAATTCTCAATAGCATACGCAGCGCCCGAGGTTAGTAGAGGAATTGCCGATATTAGAACTGATATTTACTCACTTTCATGTATATTCTACGAAATGCTAACGGGCATGAATCCACACATTCATAGATTAAGTAGTGGACAAGCCGCTGTACCCTTAATAAATAGTTATAGGCCTGACATACCGCCAGAATTGGCGTCATTAATAATGAGAGGTCTTGAATTAAATCCATCACTGAGGCCGACAAGTACTGAGGAGATCTTGGCAATTCTTAGCAAGTTTCTAAATAATGCCACCTAACTATTGTGATTTCCCCTCAGCAATAACAGATAGTTTAATTACGGTATAGTAACCAAGCCTAACAACTATATCATTACTAAACCTATACTCATTTATTCTCCTAAAGGAACCACTATCGAGAACGTAAGTACCATTTGTACTATTTAAATCCTTAATTAATAATTCATTACCAACCATTGTTATTACAGCGTGTTTTCTTGAAACTGTAGGATCGGGTATTATGACCATGTTCTCAGGACTTCTGCCAAGGGTTATTTCCTTAATTATTGATAAATCAAATACCACCTTAAAGTCCTTCATGAAATCCCTAGGACTTTCAATAAATGTCAATTCGAGTCTGCCTAAATTGCTCCTTACGGTCTCCGTACCAAGTAGTTCCATTCTCTTAGTCTCCTCATTAGACCCCATTATGTATTAACTCAGAATTCGAAACAACTTATAAGAGTTACTTCTATACTAATTTTTAGGATTTAGTCGGCGTTTCTTGACTGCCCTGCGAAGCCGGTGGTGTTGAAGACTGCGTTTGAGCTGGCTTAGTAGCTGGTGGTGCCGTTACTGTCTCTTTACGTATTGGTGCCTTAGCCATCGCCATCTTCCTCTTCCTCTCATCCTCAGACCTAACCTTTAGTATGCCTAGGTAAATGGCACAGTTTATGCAATATGTCTTAGTTACGTAATACCTAGGCACAATCGCCCCCTGCTTCTCAAGCTCTCTTGCGAGGTCAGCCGGCACGGGTGAGTACGGTACAGTAACCCTAACCGCCTTAGACCTAGGCACTAGCTTACCACAATTATCGCAGTAAACCATTGGTTCCTTACCCTTATCGCCCTTATGGCGTCCCCTATTCTTCCTCTTCTTCGGCATATTCCTGAAGCCATACATTAAGCCTCTTAAAAAACATACCCCCTTCGTAATTACGTACCGAACAAAACGGTTTTATCTACCTCATAAGGTTTTTAATCATTAATTAATGATTACCTATGAGAATAATGAAGGAAGCAACATTGTATAAGGCATTACCTGATGGCAGGGTTGAGTGTACGGCATGCGCAAGGAGGTGTAAGCTTTCTGATGGGCAATATGGGTTTTGTGGTGTTAGGTGGAATTTAGGTGGTAAACTTTACCTGATGGTTTATGGGAAGATCTCGGCAATAGCCGTGGACCCAATAGAGAAGAAACCCCTTTATCACTTTAACCCAGGTTCAATGGTGCTTTCCTTCTCCACGTATGGCTGTAGCTGGGCATGCCAATACTGCCAAAACTTTGACATAAGCCAGAGAAGGATTCTTGAGGGATTTGAGGTAACTCCAGAGAAGATAATCGAGTTAGCGGAGACCTACGGAACCCAAGGCATTACATATACGTATAATGAACCATCAATCTTCGCAGAATTCGCGCATGACGTCGGAATCCTCGCAAAGAAGAAGGGATTATTTAATACGTTCGTTACGAATGGTTACATGACTGATGAAGCCATTGATTACATATCTAAATTCCTCGATGCGGCTACTGTGGATTTTAAGGGTAACGCTGAGCCTAAGTTCCTGAGGAAGTTCTCATTAGTTCCCGATCCAGAGCCCATATTCCAGACAATCCTTGAGATGAAAAGAAAGGGAATATTCGTTGAGATTACGGATCTCGTAGTTCCTGAGATAGGTGATAACCTGGAGTATGCCCATAAGCTTGTCAGGTGGATAGTGGATAATTTAGGGCCCGAGACGCCCATACACTTCCTAAGGTTTCACCCTGATTATAACGTTGATTACCTACCACCAACACCCATAGAGACACTGGAGAAGCATGCTCAGGTGGCTAAGGAGGAGGGACTTAAATACGTCTATATTGGTAATGTTCCTGGGCATAAACTCGAAAACACCTATTGTCCAAGTTGTGGCAGGGTTGTGATTAGGAGGAGGGGTTTCGACATATTGGAGGTTAATTTAACGGAGGATGGAAGGTGTAAGTTCTGTGGTGCTAAAATTAATATTGGTGGTAAGGTATGGTCGACATGGAGATTAAGTGATAGGTTCGTCTACGTACCTATTGAATTATTGTCTAGGTATGTTAGAGTAACTAGGGAGCAGATCGAGGAACTTAGGAACAAGATACATGTTAAAAGACAGGAGGGTTAGGTTAACCTCTTAATCTCAATATTAGTGATACAGAATACCCTGCCTGATAGGTTAGCAGTATTTCCATTGATTAGCATTGTTATACCCGTAGTCTCATCGGTGAGATTAAGCTGGTTAGTGGGGAGTACTATGCTTATTGTGCTGACATTAACGTAGATCCTAACCACGTACTCCTCATTATACTTATCAATAAGTGTTAATACAAAAAGTGATAAATAATCACTTGCCTTATGCTCCTTCCAACCCAGCAGCCAATAATCATCGCCATACCTACTATTAACGCTCCTTAGTAATGACGTGAATTCAATATCATCAAAACACTTACCTATGGCCAAGTTCAACTTCCTTAGAAATCTCCTCAAATTCCTAGTAGATCCTTTAGCTAACTCTACGACCATTTCATTTCGTTAATGGGAATTGTTTAAAAACATGTCCCTAAAAATAATAATTATGCACGGTAAATTAGGTATTAATGACTTATTAATTACCATAAATGATGTAAAAATAACTTGATTAACCAATAATAAATTGGTAAAATTATACATTACTTACTCACGACATTAACCCTAACCTTAATACCATTGAGCAATGGTGTACCTGCATACTTACCCTTAACACGCCCTGTAATACTATTTATTGGCTTACCATCAAGGTCAATAAGACTACTCTTATAAATCAATGCCACACCAGGAGGCACATTATCATCCCTAACAGCCCTAGCTCTAACACTACCAAACTCATTCTCCAAAACAACAATACCCTCATAATCATGAGTATAAACCACAGGTTCTAGATTGCCGTAAACCTCGCGGAACTGCGTATTCGTATAAAGTGGGTGCGAAGTAAAAACTAGTCTAATCTCATAACTACTCAATTCACTGGGCTCTACGAGATTAGGCAGCGGAAACGCATCTGGCTCATTAGTGGGTAAATACTTTGGCTTAATCTTAATGACCTTCCTCTCCCTCAACTCCTCCAATGTAATACCAGCAGGCCTTATGGCTCTATCCACGGCCTTCCAGGGATCCTCAAGAAGTAGTGGATGAGAAATCTCAAGCTCCTTAGCTAATCTACGCATTAAGTCAACCTCCGTTATGCCCTTAGGAGACTTAATTGGTTCATTGTAAACCAGGTAATCATGCCAATAACTATAAATTACGTCATACTTCTCAAGGAACGTCGGCGCCGGAATAACGACATTAGCTAGCTTAGCCGTTTCGGACCAGTATGGATCATGAACAATTAATGTGACCCTGCCCTCACGAACAGCCTCAATCAGCTTGTCACCACCTGGTAAGGTAACCACCGGGTTCTCATTCCAGGCATACATGATATCGACCTCACCACGCTCAATGTAATCCCCAAAATCAGCCATGGGTATAACCCTAGATGACTTGGCCATGTGAAGACCTCTAAGGTAGTCAAAGTCTATTCCCCAACCCAGAGAGTTCGAGTAGTAATAACCCCTCTCTAGACCGACTAAGGCTGGGATTAGTGAAATCATACCAATGGCATCACCGCCATTTAGGGAACGCCCAAGAGCAAAACCGATCAGCGTTAATGGCTTATAACCATGGTAAAACTCAGCGAGCCATTTAATGTCATCGATGGACACGCCGCTAATCCTTGATAGATAATCAAGCGAGAACTTCCCGACGTAGCTAGCCAACTTCTCAAAATGCCTAACCTTACCCTCGACAAGACCCTCATCAATAAGCACCTTGATTATGCCGAGTGCCAAAAACACGTCGGTACCGGGCTTAACTATTATCGCCTTATCCGACTTCCTAGCTGTGTCACTGAATCTAACATCAATCGCCACCTTGAACTTCTTAATGAATAAAGCCCATATGTGCGGCGCCGACACACTAGCAGGAAATGCCCAGAACACGGCAGCCTTATACTTAACGAAATCCTCAGGCAGGGCACCCATGCTGGTGCCGTAATGCGACCTGATGGCTGCGTGACCCTCCGCAGAGCATATGGACCTATCAGTCTGTGATGCGCCAATGACATTAAACAGCCTATCTGGGAAATACCACGTGAGTAATCCCTGGTTTCCGTCATAGTCTGTACGTAGTATCCTGGCCGGATCCTTCTTTATGGCCTCCCCGAGTAGTCTTGCCACGTATTTAATGACCTCATCAATACTGACCTCCTTACCATCTATGTAGGCCGAAGTAACCCTATTTCTCTCATTCCTAATTAGGTCAGCCCTACCCCTGGCGCATGTGAAGCCATTAATCGGGAATATGTTAAGTGGCCTATAGTTCTCGTCAAATATGCATGTGTCGTAGCAGTCCCTCGTGCATGCAATTACCATGTTAATTAGTGGTCAATCACGTACTAGTTATAAACTAATTCCCAGTGATAAGTGAGGATTGACCATGAGCAGGGTATTCGATGTAATAGTAGTTGGTGCTGGTTCCACGGGAACAACAACGGCTTACTACCTCGCCAAGGAGGGCCTTAGGGTCTTGGTCATTGATAGGCATGGTGTCGCTCAAGGAATGACAGCATATTCCCTAGGCCTCGTTAGGAGTTACTATGCGAATGAGGATGTGGCTAGTATGTCGCATTACAGTCATGAATTCTTCATGAACTTCGAGAAGGAATTCAGCGTTAATGTGTTCACGAAGACAGGCCTCCTGGTCCTTGGTAACGATGAGGCCGACATGAGGAAGACCTTTGAAATGCTACGTAATGTTGGTGCCAAGGTTCGATTACTGGGTAATGATGAGATCCGTGAAATGTTCGATATAGATACTGCACAGGATGAGGTCGGTATTTATGAGGAGGATGCGGGTTATGTGGATACGGGCCTATATACGAACACGGTCATGAATAGGGCTAGGGAGTTAGGTGTTGAGTTAGTTATTGATGAGGCCCGTGTTCAATTTAATGATGATAAGGTAATTGGCGTGAGACTCGTTAATAGTGACGATATTGTAAGGGCTGATCACTACGTTATCGCGACAAATGTATGGACACCAAAGTTACTACCTCAACTAAACCTGCCAATTAAAAATATTATTGAGAGGGTGGTTAGGGTTGACATGGGTAGGTCACTACCCAACGTATTTGATTACGTGAATAACTTCTATATAAGGCCTGAGGGTTCGACTAACGGATTAATGGGACTATTGTACCCACCCGAGGATGTTTGGCCAGATCCAGATAACTTCAACCCACTAGCTGAGCCTGAGTTTGACTATGCCGTTGGTGTCATGGAGAATGCAGCCAGGAGGTTGCCGTGGTTCGTAAATGCCAAGTACCTGGGCGGTTGGAGGGGCCTCTACGATGTTACACCTGATTGGATGCCAATTATTGATGAACCTATTAAGGACTTGGTGATTGTTATTGGTTTAAGTGGCCACGGATTTAAGCTGGCACCGGCCTTCGCCATCATGGTCACGGAACTAATAAAGTATGGAAAAATAAAAACGTTTAAGGACATATTCAGACTAAATAGATTCAGGGAGGGAAGAACAATACAGGGAATAGTGCAAGAAAAGGCTGCATTTTAATGAGATTCACGGATATATACTTTTTGTCCTCCTGTGTATGTTTCTAGTACCTTTATGTTTCTTAGTTCCTTATCGCCTACGCTTAGTGGGTCTTTATCGATTATTATGAAGTCAGCTAGGTAACCTGGCTCGAGCTTTCCGAGCTCATTCTCCTCACGGAGTAGGTATGCAGAACCATACGTGTAGTAGTGGAGGACGTCTACCACGCCTACCCTCTCATTACCCGTATACTTACAGAGCTCTATACCCTCATAGCAGCCCCTGGTAACCGCCGCATACACGGTCTCCCATGGATTTAGCGGCTCGACTGGCGCGTCTGTGCTGAAGCCGAGCATGATACCATTATCGATCAGCGTCTTGAATGGGTACACGTACCTAGCCCTATCAGCACCAACCCTATTCACAACCCACCAATCAGCAATTACGAAGTGAGGCTGAACGGCTAATACGATGCCGAGCTCCCTAATCCTCCTTATTAAGTCCTCCCTGAGGACTGAGGCGTGTTCAATCCTATGCCTAAGCGCCTGGGCATTGCCTAGCTTACCGTAAATATCGAGTATTACTTCAACCATCCTATCCCCAATACCATGAATAGCGAGTTGAAGACAAGCCTCACTACTCCTCCTTGCAATACTCATCAACTCATCAAAACCGTAATTCGGTCTGCCGGAATTACCTGGATCATCACTGTACGGTCTTGACAACCAGGCAGTCCTAGCCCCAAGCGAACCATCGGCGATGACCTTAATACCATTAATCCTCAGGTAATGAGAGCCAAACCCAGCCCTAATGCCGAGCTGTCTCAGTAACTCAATGACATCAATCCCATGGTCGAATGGATTTAAGTAAGCCCTAACCCTAATCGGTAACTTACCGAGATCTTTCTCGATCATTATCAGTGATCGAATGCTCTTGAGATCAACTGATACGAAGCTAACCGTAGTAACGCCAAGTGATGCCGCATACTTCATTGAGTTCATCATGAACTCCCTATAATCATCAAGTGTGTATGAGCCCCTCACCAACTCCTCAACCTTATCCAACGCCCGCTCAACAATTACACCCGTGGCATTACCCCTCTCATCCCTAATTACATCCCTATCCGCTGCATTTAAGAGCCCAGTTAACTCCATAGCCCTCGTGTTAAGCACGGCAGCATGACCACAGACCCTAACCAGCATGACGGGTCTATCGCTGACCACCTCATCAATGTCGAACCTACTCGGCCAACGCCTCTCCCTAAACAATTCCTGATCCCAACCCCTACCCATTACCCACCTGGTCTTAACACTCTTCACATACTCCTTAAGCCTACTCTTCAACTCCTCAATACTATCAATACCCCTTAAATCCAGTGTCGCCAGGTTAATGCCTATCGAGTCCAAGTGCGCATGGGCGTCGATAAATCCTGGCATCGCAACACGGCCCTTTAAGTCCACCTTCTCGAGCCCGAGGGCATCCGCAATCCTCAATGCTCTTGTTTCATCACCGGCATAAACAACCCTATCACCAACTACAACCATAGCCTCAGTCCTAACCAGGGGCTTGAATGATGGATAAACCAAACCATTAAACAAAACAAAGCCGCTAACCATTATCTAGAGTTATTAAAGCGCCCCTATGTAAGTGTTACTGGTGAAAGTCGATGGGCACCTTAATGATCGAGGCTATCCTAGACGCTGTGGTTAGGTTTGCCCTGGCCCTGATTATCTCGTTACCGCACACGAAATTAACCATGTAATATCTGCCGTGTCTAACCATGACGACCCTATCAACCCTCAATTCCCTATGGTATAATTCTGAGAATGAGAGAATGATCGCAATGACTATTATGCTAATGAAGAAGTTGTAGGCTATTAAAAAGAAGGATAGAACAATTAGTAACACCGTGGTCGAGGTACATAACTTAACCAGTATACTATATTCATAAACCGTGACGCAACGTCCATATACATCACTTAGAGAAACACCACCCACTAAGAATTAATGAGAGTTGTGAATTTTTAAATTTACATAACTCGGCAACGTCACTAACTGAGATAGCCGGGATATCTTTAGTAAAAGAGTATAAGTAAGGAAATCAGGAGGATATTTTGTGAGGACTAACGATCCATGGTGGACCGGCCGGGATTTGAACCCGGGATCTCCCGCGTGCAAGGCGGGCATCCTTCCAGGCTAGACTACCGGCCCAGGAAAAACCGTAAGTAAGGAAATTTAAGCTTTTGCCTGTGCTTGACCTAGTTCCTTCTCGTAAACAATGAACTTGCCGTAGTAATTCTCGAAGTCTCCCTCCTCCGTGGCAAGTACCTCGGTTTTGATGGGCGTTGTTGGTGGCCCTATGGAGAATTCACCAAGGCCTATGCCCCTTCCGACGTACACCTCGTCTATCATGGTCATTACAAAGTCCTCAATGGCCCTCGTACATAGCCAGTGTCTTCTTGTTGTGCAGAAGTAGCCATTAGTCCTTTTTAATGCCTCCCTGATTACTTCCCGAATTGCCTCTCCACGGACTATACTTACTTGGCTTGGCCTTGCCACGCCTGTGAATAGGGTTAACACTTCGTGGAATCCCAGGGACTTCGCTAGGCGTCGACTCGGCTCGTTCCAATCAGCGATCATTAGCATCGCGTACCTAATACCGTTTTTCACGGCTTCATTGAGTACGTACTCCGTTAATGCCTTACCAATGCCCATCCTTCTATAGTTGGGGTGAATTCGAATTCCCTCGAGCCATGCCGTGCTTGTTTCCCTAATCAATACCATGTTTACTACGCCTACTATTCTGTCCTTAATAATTGCAACGTAGGCCGTGCCCTCATTAATCCACTCATTAATAACACTAGGTATGTAATCACCCCACTGAAACGTATTCCTAGTGAACCCTATTACTTGCTCTGCATCACTGGATGATGCCTTTCGTATCGTCAATTCATTCATTGTGGCCGTAAATGCCAAATACCGCTATTTTTACCTTTTCCCGCCAACCCTGCAATAAAGCACTTAAACATATCTTATGAAAATTATTTTTCGTGGGTTCATTCACCCTAAACTTCAGTAATGGTACCTTAATCGTGGAAGGACCTGCAACTATAACCATGGTGAGCGGGCAATGCGAGGTGTTGGGCTACCCCGTGAATGGTTCATTAAGTGTTGAAAGGTTTAGGGTTTTGCCCATATTCGCCAGGGGTTCATGCACATTATCCGTTAGTGGAGGTTCCGTTAGGTATGTTGATGGTAGCACAATACCAAGCGATTGGGATGAGCTTAATCTCGAGGGTATTGCCTTAATAGTTGGCGATATCGATTCTGGCAAGACCACACTAACCACGTATCTACTGAATAAGCACGTTATCCGGGGCTTAAGTACATGCGTCATAGATGCCGATGTTGGTCAGTCATCGATAGGGCCTCCCGGTGTTATTGGGCTTTCCTGCGTTGGATTACCAACGCCAACATTAGAGGACTTACACATGATGAGCGGGTTCTTCATTGGTTGTAACAGTCCATCACAATGCATTGGTCGGTTTATCGGCGGGGTTAGCACTATGGTTAGGGAGGCCTTTAGTAGGACGCCGGGCCTCGTGTTGGTTGACATGCCTGGTTGGGTTGGGGATGGTGGTATTGAGTTGATAAGGAATGTCGTTGATGCGGTTGGTGCGGATTACGTAGTATCCATAGGCATTAACCTACGCTTAAGGTCAGGTGTTAAGGTAATTAATGTTTCTAGATCAAAGTACGTAAGACCCAGAGACTCAGATGAGAGGAGGTTTCTGAGGAATCAAGCATTACGTAGGTACTTAAGTGGTGAGTTGGTTAATGTCAATATCGAGTTAAACAAAATCATTGGTAACTCAGTGATTGAGTGCATAGTCAATAATTGCGGTCATTACGTGATTGATAACGTGGCTAAGGTCACCAGGCATGGTAGTGTGGTCAAGGTCCCGTCTAGGCTCTTTAATAATGTATTCATTGGCTTGGTGCGTAGGGGTTTCCTGGTAGGCTTTGGCGTGATTAAGGAATTTAATCTTAAGGAGGGTATAGCCAACGCCCTTGTCACCACAGATTACTTTGAGGAGGCAGTCATGGGTAGGCTACGTGTTGACCCGGAGAAGCTTGAGGAGATTGAACCATTTCCACTACTTTAATAGCCTGAGACGTAGATTGCTGTGACGATGTTTAGGTTACTGCCCGTCCACCCAGTACGTATTATGGTGTTTGTCCTTTCGAATATGACCGCGGTATTGTTATTACGTAACTCATTCACTGGGTCAATACCTAACTTAATGGCTTCCTCGATTAGGTGACCATCAGCGACACAGCCCGCTGCATCCATGTTTCCGTCGATTCCGTCGGTTGCCATGGAAATCATGGAGACACCATCAACGCCCCTCACCGATAATGCGAAACCCATACATATCTCCGTCGTCCTACCACCCCTACCATTACCCACCACCGTAACCGTAGGCTCACCACCAGATAGGATCAAACCGCGCCGAATCGGGACACCCCTAAACCTGGCCTCCAGTGCTACACTCGCCAAGTACCTACCAACCTCCCTGGCCTCCCCATCCATCCTAGACGTGAGTATTAAGGACTCCATACCAAGCGACTTGGCATAATTTGCCAAGTCCGTGAGCACGTCCATATTGCTCGCAATCACATAATTCCATGTATTAACCAACTCCTTAGGCGACTCCTCAATTATGCCCTTCAAACCCTGCTCAAGAACCTCCCTAACGGTACTGGGTACCTTATCCCAAAGACCCCTATTCCTCAGTATGGTTATGGCATCTTTATACGTGGTTGGGTCAGGGACTGTTGGTCCGCTGGCAACCGTTGCCGGGTCATCGCCAGGTACATCGCTTGCTATTAACGTTATTACCCTACCGCCCCTCTTAATTACCTCCTTGGCTAGTCTCCCTCCCTTCGTCATCGATAGGTGCTTTCTCACGGTGTTTATCTCATGAATAGTAGCCCCACTCCTCAGTAGTAGGTTATTTACTTCCTTAATGTCCTCAAGGCTCAGACCTTTCATGGGTACTTCGACCAGGGCTGAACCACCACCGCTTATTAGGAATAGTACATAATCATCACTCCTAACATTACTTAGTAAATCAAGTATCTTCAAACCAGCATTAACACTTGCCTCTGTTGGCAATGGGTGTGTTGACTCAAGGATCCTTATCTTCCGTAGATTACCTGGCGTCCCCTTGGGCACCACGGCAATCCCATCAATGATTTTATCGTAGGCCGCATCCTCAACTGCCCTAGCCATCCCCACTGAGCCCTTACCGATGGCTATGACATAGAAGTTATCGATTTCATGTCTCATGACTCTTACCTTACCATTACCAATATTGATTGCTCTTAAGGTCCTGAGGTATAGGTCTGAGGACTTAAGAATGAGACCTAGTAAATCACTCAGTAAGTCACCGCCAAATACGGGAAATACCACGTGAGTTATTAGTGGCAATTGCTTTTTAAGGCTTGGGCTGATACCAAACCGTATGATTGACACCGATGGATTAAGGGCGAGGTTGAGAGAGCTTGAGGAGGTTAAGGATGAGGTTATTGAGACTGGGGTTAAGGTGAATAGGCTTTCTAAGTCCGTAATATACTCATTGATTAGGGATGATATTGAGACAGCGCGTAAATACATAAGGGAGATGCAGGATCTCGTTAATAAACTCAGAGAATTAATTGCCAAGTACCCAATGTATTATAATAACGCAGTAATTAGTCTCCAGGAGTACGTTGAGGCGATGACAATGTGGTTCTTCATGACCGAAAATAGGATACCAAGCCCGAGTGAGTTAGGCATCGATGCTGAGCCCTACATAAACGGCATTGCTGATTTCACGGGCGAGCTCAGTAGAAAGGCGACTGAGGAGATGATTAAGAATAACCTAGACTTCGCGTTAAAGGCTAAGAGGGTAATGGAGGAGCTTTACCTGGATTTACTTAGTCTAGAGCCCAGGGATTACGAGATGAGGAAGAAGGTTGATTACGTGTCATCCAACATTAACTGGCTTAATGAAAAGATATTCTACAAGACATTAAATATTAAGGTGGTTCAGGAACAATCATCGAAAAATTCTAACGTAAATAATTCACTGGAGTAAGGCTTAAAAATTTTCTAAATCTTTCGATCTCGTGACCTCCCTTCACCGGAAATATGGAAAACGAACAAAATTCTACGGCAGGTAAAAGTATTGTTAAGTTAAGAAAAGCCTTGACGTTTTGGGACCTGCTCTTCCTATCAATATCGGGAATGGTTGATAGTGGCTGGTTATTCGCAGCCTCTTCTAAATTTTAAATACTTGTGGGTATTTCGTTATTTTTAATTACGTGATTATTCCCCCTCCTCTATCACGATGATTTTTAGTGGTTTTCCGTGTAGTCTTGCTAGTTTTTCCTGGTATTCCCTCGGTGGGTATATGAGGTACCTGTTCATTGTCTTTACAACCTTACCCTCAAACACATAGATTGCTACCATACTCTAATTCAGCAAAAGATGAGTACAAAATTTTATAAAACTGAGTTCTAAAATAACCAGTGATACCGATGACTGGGTCTATCCGCCTGGGTGGGCGGATCTGGGAGGGGATGCACTACAGGGCTCTTAGGGCTGAGGTGGTTGAAGGAAACATTAAATGACTTACTTTGGAACTTGGCACTATGCAGGCATGCCCTTCAGAGGCTGATTGATGCCTTGTGGGACTTGGATTCCCTGCCTAGGAAGTCCCAGCTTCATTAACTCTTCTACCCGATGCTTAGGGGCTACGGCTTTAGAGCTCATGTTGCCAGGAATATTTACGACCAAGCCTTAGCCATTGTGAAATCGGCAAGGGCTAATAATGGTTCTAAACCAATTGTCAAGGCATTGCCAATCAGGCTCGATTACCAGGACACAAGGGTTAATCTAGGCAATGGCACAATCAGGATTATTGTTAGGGATAGGTAGTATGTTTTGAGGCTTAGGCAAAGGGAGGAATACGTTAGGAGATTCCTTGGGTTTAAGTGGAAGGAGGTTCACCTGAAGTACTTAGGTGGTAAGTTATTCGTGGGCATAGTCTTTGAGACCCGCTATGCTCCATACGTGCCCAGGGGATTCACCGCTGTTGATGTTAATCTAAGGCAGTTGACGCTATTCAATGGTTTTGAGGTTAAGAGGTTAAGGACGAGATTCATTGATGCCCTGTCTAAGAGGGCTAGGGCTGAGGAACTAATGAGGAAGTATCCAAGGAGGTGGAGGTTCAATAGGCGTATCTTGAGTAGGGTTAGGGCGCTCCACAGGGAGTCCCGCAATATAGTCACTGATGATTCCTGGAAACTGGCTAGGCGCATTGTTCAGTATTCCGGAAGGCATGGGCATGCAATAGTCCTTGAGGACCTTAATGGATTGAGAAGTTCGATTAACGGCAAGCCATCATTAATTACTTGGAAGTTGAGCTATTCGCCTACAGGAGACCCCAGCAAGCTATAGTGAGTAAAGCAATTGAGTATAACGTGCCAGTCATATTCGTCAATCCAAGGAACACATCAAGCAAATGCCCGAGGTGCGGCTCGAAGCTAGAATACGTGAATAGGTTGGCTCACTGCCCAGCCTGTGGCTTTATCGCTGATAGGGATGCGGTTGGTGCAATGAACGTATGGCTCAAGGCGCATGTGGGGGCGCCTGGGTCATCCCCGAACGCCCTCCCAATGAAGGATGAAGCCATGACAGAGGGAAGGAAAACTCGTGAGGGATGAAGACTGCATCAAGAAGCATTAACAGTTAGCGAAAAGCAACGACCAGACCTAAACCCTACCCTCTGAGTAGTTGCGGTAATTGCTCAGTGCTAAACTAAAGTCAAAATAATAAATATCATTTGTTATATTTTTATTGAGATATCATGTGCGAGGATGAGGCATTAAGGGATATCATACCCAGTGAGGCATTGTCCATGTTTAAGAAGCTCATAAGTAAAGATATCGGCATAGCATGCGACTTCCTAATGAGACATTACAGGAATGAGTATTGGTCCAGGAGAGTTGGTACGATGCCTTCGTTGAGAAGGACCAGGGGTAATTACGTGATTAAATTGCCAAATCCTAAGCCCATTACCATGGCTGTGAGTAATGTAATCACCGTAAGAAGAAGTGCGGAGGATTTTATTGATGAGTCAATAAACATCGATGACTTAGCAACCATACTTTACCTGGGTCTAGGCATTACTGGTTGGACCCAGGCCTATGGATTAGGTAAATACCCACTACGTGCATATCCATCAGCGGGAGCTTTACAACCCATTGAGGCCTATCCAGTGGTTCACAACGTGGTGGGGTTAAAGGAGGGACTCTATCGCTATGACCCATTCAATCACGCACTAGAGACCCTTAAACTAGGTAAATATAATTCATTAATGGTTGACCTAGCCCTTGGGCAGGACCACGTTGGTAGGGCGTCAGTAGTCGTCATACTCACGGCATTCTATTCACGAACACGTTGGAAATATTGGAAGAGGGCTTTGAGGTATGTCCTGCTTGACGCTGGCGCCACGATGGAAAATATATACCTAGCGGCAATAGGTTTGGAACTCGGCGTTAGGGCCGTGGGCGCCTTCTACGACAATGAATTATGCAGATTCCTCGGTATTGATTGCATTGAGGAATTCCCAGTATTGCTAATGCTTATTGGTAAAGAGGCACGTGGTTTTTAACCATAGATGCAACTTTAGATGCCTTATATCGAGCCTATTATACTCCTTATTCTCTCAATCTTCCTCTCTAACTCACCGCATCTTTCCTCAATGGCCTTATTAACCTCGTCCTCCGTATACAGTCTCTCAATCTTTAAATTAGAGAAGTTAAGCCTGTTTGCCTTTTGGTCGTATGATACTACGATGCTAATCCTCACGAGAGCTAACTTATCGATGTTTCTCTTAATCATCTCATCGTATACGGCCTTATTCAACTCGGCAATATCCCTGAGTATCACATCTTCAGGAACCATCTTTGAAAAAGCTGCGAATGCAGCACGCCTTAATTTATCGGCGAATCTTGCTGCTATGATTATGCCTGTCCTTAACTCGACAGTTAATGGCCCTTGGAATGTGAAGCCACTGTATAGTTTCTCATATTCTACGGTTCGCTCCTTATCTCGTTCTACATCTTCACTGGGTTTCCAAGACATAATATACTATATTATCAGGCTTCATTTAAAACTTATTTTCCGATGCGGGTTAAATACTTAAGTAGGGGTGTGGTTTATTATTTCTGATCTGAATTGAGTGGGTTACGTAGGGTTGTGCTTGATGTTGATATACCAAGTAGTGTCTCCACAGTGGAGCTCGCAAATAGGTTAGGAAGGGTTAGTGGTGTTAAGGCTGTTAATGTTACCGTTACCGACACTGATGTTGAGGTTCTAGGCCTGGTAATTGTCGTTGAGGGTGATAATATAAATTATGATGAGGTGAGGAGGGTTATTGAGGACTTGGGTGGCGCTATTAGGAGTATTGACCAGGTAGTGGTTGGGGATTACTTGCTTGAGCTTAATCCTCAGTTGCTTAAGGAGAGGTGAGTATGGTAAGTATTGATGGCAGGTACCTGGTACTTGGTTTTTTGGATAGTGTTTTGACGACACTCGTGTTAGGTGAGACTACGCGGAGCACGGTCAAGTTGGTGGTTATAGTCACGGTAATCAACCTAGTAACCGCATTCATGGCTGAGTACATTGAAGAGAGGAGTTCGTTAAATCGTATTGAGAGGTCTTTGCTAATGAGAAGAGGATCGTTGCTGAGGACTAGCCTGCATAGGAAGGCTATTTATGATGCATTGATTAAGGGCCTAATCTTTGGCACAGTATCGTTAATTGGCGCCTTAATCACTGACTTAACAATGTACCTAATTAAGGTGCTTTGGATCCCAGTAATCCCAGTAATTATGCTCGGTGTCTTCGGTACGTTAATGAGTAGGTACTTTAGGGGGAATGCCATTCTTTGGCTCATCCTTTACATAGTACTAGGAATAACCATGTCATTTATAGGCTCTGTTATTTAAAGACGTTGGTACACGATTGCTATCTATTCATTATGTTGATAGGTTAGTTGGTTTTCCTTCCCTCAATATTTTATTTCCGAGTTCAGGATTGACCTTAATTAATTGATCCCTAACTTTATCTAGGAAGGCCTTATCCTCCTCCTTATTCCTGAGTTCATCAGGTAATAATATTGGTATCTCATCCTTAATTGGGTACCAACGACCGCACTTAGTGCAGTAAAGTATGCCCTCAACAACCTCCTTCTTAATGCACTCGTCGCAGGGTAGTTCCTGCGGGTTTGGGTAATTCTTTATGAAGACATTCTTAAGTGCACAGTACTCCTCACAGAATGGCCTCCTATTCCATTCATATTTTCGTTCAGGATACTCCTTCTCCCTAAGCACTATTAGCGTTAATGGGAATGTCTTGTCGTATGGGCATGCCAATACATCCATTAGTCTGTATTTCACGAAAGAACTCCTGTTAATACCCCTTTAATTACTTTTACCTACTTTAATTTTATTCCCTAGTACTTTCTTTCCTCAGGTTTCCATCTCGTTATACGAACCGGCGCATAGCTTATTCTCGGCCCATCAGGTGTGTAGAAGTATATTGTATGCTTCAGCCAATTAGCATCATCTCTCTTTGGATAATCAAGCCTATAATGGGCACCTCTTGATTCGGTCCTTGTTATTGCGCCAACAATTATCAATTCAGCCTGCTCAAGTAAGAAGTCAAGCTCTAGCACGTCTCTAAGGTTAGTGTTGTAATATTTGCCCTTATCCTCAATCCTAACATTCTGGAACCTTTCCCTCAACCTCTTTATAGTTGAGTATGCCTCCTCTAGTCCACTCTTGTCTCTAAATACGTACACATACGTGTCCATGGTCCTATTCATATCCTCCCTAATAGAGTATGGGTTTTCAGCACCAACTTCCTTGTGCAGTAGTTTATCGAATATCCTACTTTCCTCATTAGCCACTTTTGCTGCTATGTCGCCAGTATATTCAAGCATTGAGTCTGGAGCTGACATTGCGTACCTAGCGGCAGCAGCACCATCAATCCTACCCCACACAAGGCAATCACTTAATGAATTACTACCTAACCTATTGGCTCCATGAACACTTACGTTAGCGGCTTCACCAACAGCCCATAAGTTAGGTACTCTCGTCTTTTCCTCATCGAGCATTACCTGTCCATATAGATCAACATGTATGCCGCCCATCATATAATGCATTGCTGGTCTAACAGGTATCGGCTCATCAACTGGGTCAATACCCAGCGTCTTAATTACTATCTCCCTAATCATTGGTAATCTCTTATTTATTCTCTCTTCACCAAGATGCCTTAAATCAAGCAATACATAACAAAGTCCAGACTCCTCATCCACAAAGCCCCTGCCCTGTAGGCACTCAGTAACTATTGCCCTGCTAACTATGTCCCTAGGCGCGAGTTCCATCTTACTTGGCGCATAATTCTTCATGAACCTCTCGCCCTCCTTATTAACCAAGTAACCGCCCTCGCCTCTGGCGCCCTCCGTTATTAATATGCCGTTAGGCACTAAAGCCGTTGGATGGAATTGCGGAAACTCCATGTCCTTAAGTGGTATACCTGCCCTATAAGCTAGGGAAAAGCCATCACCGGTAGATGACCAGGCCATTGTTGTGAATTTATAAACTCTACCGTTACCTCCAGTCGCGATTATACCTGCCTTAGCAAGTATTGCCTTGAATTCTCCTGTCCTTAGGTCTATGGCAGTAACTCCCCTAAATACTCCGTTATTCATTATTAATGATGTGACGAAGTATTCATGAAGCATTTCAATATTATCAAATCTAAGTACGTTGTCATATAGCGTACTCATTAAGAAGAAGCCACTTTTATCTTGGGCGAAGGTGGTTCTGGGAATTGACATTCCGCCAAATGGTCTCTGTAATATCCTGCCTTTTTCATCCCTTGACCAGGGAACGCCCAGATGATCCATGAATATTATTTCCTTAGGGGCCTCTCGTACGAGTAGCTCAACAGCGTCTTGATCAGCCAGAAAGTCACTGCCCTTAACAGTATCGTATGCATGCAAATCAAAACTATCACCTGTCTCCTTTGGGTAGAGGACTGCGCTTGCACCACCTTCAGCACTGACGGAGTGACTTCTCATTGCATGCACCTTGGATAAAACGGCAATTCTTATCTTGCCCTGCGAGACTCTGGCAGCTTCAAATGCTGACCTTAAACCCGCTAGGCCTGACCCAATAATTATTAGATCGTACTTAAGCACTTCAGTCATACTCTAGTTCGTTTTACATAGGTGATTTATATTTTCTTCCCCTATTAAGATTACTGACCTGGGATAAGCATTATTAATACCCTCCTTAATATGGCTTACCTGAATGCCAATTTTAAATGAGGAGGAGCTAGAGAATAAGATTAAGGAATTGAGTGGTGAAGTTCTTAAGGTTAGAAATGAAATCGGCGAGAAGGAGAAAGAGAGGGAGAGTCTTCGTAATGAATTGAATAAAACTAGAGAAGAATTAAGCGCAGTAATAAATCAACTCAATAATAAGAGGACAGAGTTAGGAAGTATTAAGGAGGAAATAAATAAGTTAAGAAAGAGCAGAGATGATGCCGTAAACACACTAAAGCAACTTAAGAATAGGAGAGTGGAGCTTCTTCAGAGGATTAAGGAGCTGATGGATAAGGTAAGGAAGTATAGGGAATTGCTAAAGATGATTAATGATTTGATTGGTGGTAAGCCTGTTGATAAGGATAAGTTGAAGGAATTAATAGATAAGCTTGAGTTTGAGCATGAAATATCACCCACAGACCCTGAGAGGGAGTGGGAGTTCTTTAGGACAATACAGCAATTAGAGAAGGAGTTAAACGCGGCTGAGGTGCTCTCAAGGATTAAGGAATATATAAGTAATAGTTCTCAGGAAATTGAGAAAATACGTAAAGAAAGGACGGAAATAGTGCAGCAGATGAGGGATCTCTACAGTAATGCTCTTGCTAATATTAAGATGCAATTGGAGGAACTTAAGAAAAAAAGGGAGTCCATTGTTAATGAAATCATTCAATTAAAGAGTAAGAGGGATTCACTTAAGGCTAGGCGTGATGAATTAAAGGTTAAGATACTGAGTAGGTCCGCTGAAATAAAGGAGTTAAGGGCTAGGTTAAAGGAATTGAATGATGAATTAAATAAGTACCAACTGCTTTTAGCGGCAGCACGTAAATCCAAGAACCTAGTTGTTAAGAAGCAGGAGGAGGCCAAGATGAAGGAGGAGATGAAGAAAAAGGCTGAGGAGGGGCTTCAGAAATTAATGAAAGGTGAAAGAGTATCACTGAATGATTTATTAGGGCTGGAGTTAGATGAAGATAATGAGAAGTAGGCCATGTCTAAGCTCGTAAGAAGATTAATTGTGCTGTATGTTGATAGGGACAATGATGTAGGCGAGAGACTTGGCGTTCCAACACCGATTATAGGCAGGGGTAATGTACTTAAGGTAGCCACAGAATACATACTTAGGTATCCAGATGATTCCGATGCTAACGCCATGTTTGGCGCGGTACAATTATATGATACATTAATATCAACATTTGGCGCAGAGAATGTAGAAATTGCGGTGGTTACGGGAACGAGTTCAGAGGATGTCACTGCCGACATGAAGATACTTAATGAAGTTGATAAGGTGCTTCAAGTTTTTGATGCTGATGGCTTTATCGTGGTATCTGATGGACCATCTGACGAGGTTGTTGTTCCACTTATTCAATCGAGAAGACCCGTTGTCTCTGTTAGAAGAATTGTTGTTAAACAAACCAGGGGTTTTGAGGAATTCGCTGTGCTTGCCAAGTACTACATTGGTAAATTATTCAGTGAACCTAAGTATAGAAGATATGCACTCGGCGTACCCGGAGCCTTATTACTGATTTATGGTACGTTCTATAGTATATGGCCGTACATACCCATTATCATTAGAACCATGATAATAGCTAGTATAACAATATTACTCGGCGCGGTATTTATGCTCTACGGTTTTAATCTTCATAATAGCTTACTCCGATTTATCAGAATGTATGAAACAACGTTTTTCATATCAGCACTTTCAGTCTTCTTTGCAATAGTATACTTGCTATCTACCTATTATATACTACATCAAGCCATACCAATTTGGGGTGAATTGAATATATTTGATTTAATGGGGCTTGTAATTGGTGCAATACTTACAGTTAATGTAATCGAGGTTTACATTAAGTATAAAGTAAAGCCATTTGGTAGGGTAGCTGCTGATGCGCTTTTAACGATGTTCCTATTATTTGTAGCTGGTGATTTAGCTGGTTATATGCTTGGTAAGGTGGGTACGTACGTACTACTTTTCAATTTAACAATATATACTGCGGTAGGATTAATAACATTGATAATATTAAGTATATTAAGAAACAAGTATGGTAAGGTTAAGAGTAGAGGTAAGCCGGGACCTAAAGGCTCTGGCTTACGGTGAATTAGAATCACTGTGTGAATTATCCGATGGGTCCCTGGATCTTATTGATGATACCAAGGATTTAATAATAAATTATAAGGGTAGCCTTGAATCCCTAAAAAGAAGATTCTGTAGAGCGGCATTGATTAGGCGTGCATGGGTCATTGATGATACTAACGAAACACTCTTTGCAGAACTTGACAGATCGAGGTATAGGACCCTAAAGCGAGGCAGAAAGGATAATATCGTTAGTATTGACTTACGTATAGCCAGATTACTCGTTAACTTAGCAAGAACTAATGAGAATGAAGTTTTCCTTGACCCATTCGTAGGCTCTGGAATAATCGCGCAGGAGGCTATGCTAGTTGGCGCTCACGTAATTGGGATTGATACAAATCCGAGATACTTAAGTATGGTAGGTAGTGGTGTGTATACCGATTCGATAAACTCAGACTCTCTCCTGAGTCCTATTAAGGATAATTCAATTCATTCAATAGCCACAGACCCTCCATACAATAGACTATCAATAAGTAATATAGATTTGGACTCATTTTATAGAAAATTCGCCGAAGAATCCTTCAGAATATTAAGAAGAGGTGGTTACATAGCCTTCTCGCATCCTACCTATGTTGATTCCCTTGATTGGTTCTTAAACTTAGGCTTTGAGTTAGTAATTAGTGGTTTGCAGTACGTCCATGGTGGCTTAACACGATTGATATATGTTTTTAGAAAACCTTAGTTAATACCGAGAGAATTCCTTATGACCCTAGCAGCCATTACTGGGTCTGCTGCCTGTGTTATTGCCCTTCCAACAACCACAATATCGATATTAGTACCCCTTATTTTAGGTGCTATTTTTTCATCAATACCACCTGCTATGGCCACAGCTAGGTCAAAATTATTCTTAATATTTATGGCCTCATTTATTAAATCCTCAATGGTTAAACCCCTACTCCTCTGAACATCAATGCCTAGATGAAGACCAACATAGTCAGGTCTCAACCCAATACTAAGCAACTCCTTAACCCTAGTAATGGGGTCCTTAACACTTATCATGTCAACTAACGACTTGCCATTAAGTCTCCTAGCCTCGTTTATAAACTCACTTATTGTTTCATTGGCTGCGGCACCCAAAACACTAACTATATTAGCACCGGAATTAATTGCCAGTCTTGCTTCAAGCGCACCAACATCCATTGTTTTTAAATCAGCCATTATCTCTGCATTAGGGCAGGCAATTCTTAGTGCGCTAACTATGAATATCCCTGCTGACTTTATTAATGGAGTGCCCGCCTCAACTATGTCCACAACCCTTGCAGTGCATAGTTTACGTGCCAAGTCAACAGCCAAACTAGGCTCTGTAAGGTCGAGCGCTACTTGTAATTTCAATTAAACTCACCAACTCCTGAAAATTATCTTAATAGGAATCCCAGTCTTTAATTCAACTAGTATTGGCACTTCAGCCTTATCACCGAGCTTATTCACTATAACCTCGAGTATATCCTTAACCCTGGTTAATGCAGTTAATCTATCCGCCATTGCCTTCCTACTCTCGTTAAGGGTCTCATACTCATCAATTGGCCTTGGGTCAAAGATTATCTTTAGTCCCGTAAGTTCAACTGCTGTGGACAGTGGTAATTGTTGGCCCTTACCAACTATCTCCTCTATCATCTGCAGTAGCGCCATGTACTTATCGGCCTTAACCTTAAGGTCGCCCATCATATCCTCAATATCCTTAATTCTCTTCTCAAGATCATTTATTTGATTATTTACATAACTAAGCAGCTCCTTAACCCCCTTGAAGGTCATTAATTCGAGATCAGGTGCAGTTGACATACCCATTGATTAGTATCGAAGTACTTTAAAAAAATATCGCTTATGAAAAATTGAGAGAACAACCTAAATCAACCACCAGGGTCTTGACCAAAGAAATTCTTCAACAATAGCTCTCTCATTCAAACTGAAAATCTCTAAATCACTAGGTGTCTTTAACTTCATATATTCAGCATTATTTAGGGAACTTCTTAGATGCCTTAACGATACGGTAGATACTAAATACCTTATTGCATTAACGGCATCAAAAAATCTCCTACTCCTAACCACAAACCATCGTGAACCCCTTATGAATGGGCCAATAATATTTTGTTCATTAATATACTTCTTAATGAACCTCTCGGCAGCATCTGAATTCACGGGAGGTCCTTCATGTAGTTCATATTGAGGAAGTTCTAATTCGTTGAAGGATATCATTAAGAGGATTATTGATTTATCGTCACTCCATGCCATTGATCGGATAACCTTAAAATCGAGCTTCTTGAGATTCTTAGTTAATGAAGCCATTAATTTCTTAATTTCACCCCACACAATGTCTGGTGATGTATTTGTTGGATATGGTATTTTTATTACGACCGTTGGAAGCACGAATGTGGGTTTCACTACCTTACGTGTTCTCATAAAGAACTCTACTCGTGGATTCCTAAGGAATTCTCGCGATGCAGCTATGGCCATAGCTAAAGTATCCCTGCTTATTGATGCCGCTGCATTACGATTAGGATCTACGGGGTCTATTATTATAACAGGTGACTTGAATTTCTTTACCGCATCCTTCTCATTGTAAGTACTTGTCATGTCTATAAATACGTGCCTTACTGACCAATTACTGATAGCCCTTATTGTATCAAGAAATGAACCATAGTGTATCACTAGAAGTTCACTCACATAACCGCTAAAACCCTGTACCCTAATCTCAGCGCCATAAACACCCACCGATTTAAAGAAAGCCTTTAACAACCTAACATCAGTATTTCTCTGACCAAGTTTTTTATTCACAAAATCAGTGTGCAATGGGGTTCTATCGGCTGCAGTTAATGGCCGTTCACCAGGATTGATACGAATACATGGCACTACGTCTATTTCGAAGTCATTAATTAGTAATTGAATGTAAGGATGCTGAGCATACTTAATACTCCAATTAATATTATTTTCAATCGCTATATTCATTAAATCATTAATTATGCTACCATCCCTAATTTTGTTAAGATAATCCTTAGGCAATACGATGAAAATATCAATATCCCTATCACCAGGTAACCAGGTATCCTTAGCTACCGAGCCCTGTATCGTTACAGCAAAATCCCTATAATTACGTTTTAGTAACCCATCTGTAATTAACTTAACTACTTCATTAGCCATGTTAATTACCTTGGTTTTTTCCTCAAGGTCTGGCGTGACTATCTTCACAGCCTCTGAAATTACATCCTCAATATTCACAACTAGGTTAAGTATGGAATAGTTATAAATTCACCCTCATTATTTTTACTGACTAACGATACTATTGAGCCTATCCTTAATTCTAAATAACAGATCCCTAACCCTATTAAGGAAATCCTTATCTGCAATAAGGCCCTGTAGTTCATCAATCATCTCATTCACGCTCATGTCAATGGGATTTAAACCAAGCCCGGCTAAATAGGCAAGTACCTCAAGGGCTGTATCTTCACTTAATCCTTCCTCCTTAACGATATCCATAAGTATCTTACCAACAACATATAACTTAAGAGTATTAACGTCAGTACTGAGCAGATGAGCAAGGCTTTCATAATTGCCTTTACGGAATTCCTCAATAAACGAGTTAAAGTCGCCATATTTATCCTTAATTACATTATCGAAATACCTACTCACAGACTTAACATATTTTGAGTAGATTCTAACGGCATCATCGATCTCACTAACACCATCTATGGCGCCCCTGTAAGACATCACTGCGCCTTCTGTAGTTAATTCATCAACTAAGCCCTCGTTTATTAACTCAAGGAATTTATCGCCGGCCTCCTCATACGTCTTCCAATCACCCTCCTCAATGGCCCTACATAGTAAGTAAAAAGCTGCACACAAATCACCCTTTAACTTAACTGCATTCAAATACTCCTCGCTTAAACCCTTAATATTACTTAAAGCGCTTCTGCAGGTATCGTAGTACTGCATTGCCCTGGTTATATCACCATGCGTGAAGTAATAGTTAGCCAAAACCTCTGAGGAGTCCATCATACTCAAGACTTCATTAGCCTTAGCCTCATCTATGCCGACGGCCTCCCTGAAATTAACCACGGATGATACGTATAATTTAGATGCATCCTCGATCATACTTTTCTCAGCGTCATGCTTACCCTCTTCGTGAAGCTTTGAAGCCTTAATCCTAAGGTCCTCAGCCCTCGCTATCTTCGACATAGCCTCCATAAAACGTGCCTTACCAACATTACCAATACCCTCATAAATCGCTGCAGCGGCACTAAACCTAGTAATGGCATTATCATAAACAGCCACTGAATAAAGTGCTATCCCAAGTACCTCATTTATCCTAGCGCCCAACTCACCTTTTATGTTTATACCTATATTTTCATCAACCGCAATAATGCCAGGTCCCAAATCCATATTCATTAGTAATTGTACTAGGGCAGGGACATCATCTAGATCTATGAACTTAAGAACCTTAGCAACACCATCCTTAATACTTGCTTCATCTAAATCCCTAATGAATGAGTAATTATTCACGGTTAATTTACATTCATTATTGCAAGATGCCAAGTCTCGAAATGCACTATTGCTAACTAAGTTCTTAGGCGCAAAACCCTTTAATAACTGTATGAGTACTGATGCCACAGAGTTTGTTATGCATTCATGATCCCAATGGCAAGCATCAAGTACATTACTCACACTAATGTGATAAGGCTGCACTATTAATTTATTAATCCCCAACGCTTGGGTCGGGGGATAACGTGATTACATTAGCATTGGAAAACCTTGAATGAGATTAAGCACTAGTTTATGACATAATAAAATTAAAATATCCAGAAAGTGAAATACTGTATATGAAGAGTTACGATGTGATAATATTAGCCGGCGGATTAGCAACCAGGCTAAGACCCCTTAGTTATTCACGCCCTAAACCACTTCTACCAATACTCGATAAGGAAATAATAGATTGGATTATGGAATCCATAACAAAACTACCACTAAATAGGATTTTTATATCAATAAGGTACATGGGCGATTTAATTAGGGAGCACATGGAGGGAGCATGGAGCAATTTTAAGGATAAACTAATATTCGTAACGGAGAATAAGCCCCTGGGTGATGCTGGACCGATCTCATTAATTAATGAAAAATATGAATTATCGGACACCTTCCTGGTGGTTTATGGAGATATACTTAGCGATGTAAATGCAGAATCGCTTATTAACTTCCATGAAAAGATGAATGGTGTAGCTACAATAACCCTTACCAGAGTAGATGATGTATCTAGATACGGCGTCGCTCAACTAGATGAGACTGGTAGGATAATAAATTTCATAGAGAAGCCCAAGCAATATGTTGGTTCAAATTTAATAAATGCTGGATTTTATGTTTTTACGAAGGAAGTCGTTAAATTAATACCGAAAAATCCGGAGAATCAAATCAAGCTTGCTGTTGATATTATACCCAGGTTATTGAGGATGGGTGAGGTTTATGGATATATCCATAATGGTCTTTGGTTCGATATAGGCACACCCGAAGACTACATGAAGGCTAACTTCAGCGTTTTAACCAGTAGGTGTAGGGATGGTAATAGTAATTGTATAAATGCTGACTTACCATCAACAGTTACCATGCAACCTCCTGTTTATTTAGGTCCAAACGTTACTATTGGTAATAATACTGAGATTGGACCGAATGTTATAATTCATAAAAATTCGAAGATTGGTAATACGGTTAAGATAGTAAATTCATTAATTTTTGATGGATCATTATTATGCGATGGCGTTTATGTTTCGGGAAGCATTGTTGGGAGCAATACGTATATTGGTAAGTGGGCTAGAATTGAGGATGGATCTGTGATTGGTGATGGCGTTTATATAAAGGATTCCGTATTTGTTGCTAAAAACACGAAGATAGGGCCGTATAGGGAGATAATGGAGCCAATATATAGGGAGGGCGAGGTCATACTTTAAATTAAAATTTAAATACCCATACTGGCATTAACCCTGAATGTCGCAGGAAGTTAAGCAGATAGTTAGAATTGGTGACACTGACCTGGATGGATTTAAACCAGTAGCCTATGCCTTAACCAAAATTAGAGGTATTGGAATACCAACGGCATATGCAATATGCAGGTATTTAGGAATAAACCCATTAATTAGATTGGGACAACTTGATGATGAGACTGTTAGGAAGCTTGATTGGGCCGTGAGGAACCTATACCAATTTGCACCTGGTTGGTTTGTAAATAGACCTAAGGACCCAGAAACTGGGCGAAACGTACATTTACTAGGCGCTGATCTAGTGCTGGCAGCTAAGAAGGATATTGATTTAATGAAGAAGCTAAGGAGCTGGAAGGGCATTAGGCATAATCTAGGGCTTAAGGTTAGGGGCCAAAGGACAAGGACAACAGGTAGATTGGGCTTAACGGTAGGTGTGGCGAAAGGAAAGACAGCAGCTGGAGGAGCGGGTGGCGGTGGTAAATAATTTTTATACCAAATGAATTATTATCTAAATTATATAAATATAGATAGTAAGTTGCTCCACGATACTATTCAACCATGAAATATTCTTGTCTATTCAATTCTATTTTATATAATGATATTCGTAATAAATCATCATTATATCTTTGTATACGATACTTCTACTGGGTGTATTTTACACTTGAAGAGAAAGAAATTTAAAAGGTTAATAGTGGTATAACATGATCGATAATGAGTATCGCGAAACCATTAGTTAAGCTTGAATTTAGGGAGTTGAAGGGCAATGATAGTAAGTTAGTAATTGACTTATACAATTCATTAAGTAACGAAAGTATTTATTACAGGTTCAGGGGTTTCTTTAAGGATTTCGAGAGGTACATCGGGTCCGTATTCTCTGACCCGCGTAATATCATTTATGGGGCTTTTATAGGTAATGAACTTGTTGGAGTTTTGGAAGCCGTTTATTTAAGTGATGGTTGTTATGAGATGGCTATTGTAATTAAAGATAACCATCAAGGCAAGGGCATCGGTACAAAACTTGTGGCATATGCCATAAATGACCTAAAGAAAAGAGGTGCTAAGACCTTAATAGCACATACCACACCTGATAATTACAGGATATTAGCCATATCTAGGAAATTCCATGGAATTATAAAGTGCATGTATGAGGAATGCACCACAATATTTAACCTCCAAACCATAAATGTTGACCAGTTCTTAAATTAAGCGCAGCACTAGTAAGCACTTGTGGAGAAAATAGTAATTCTACTTACCGAAACAGCGCTTGAGACGGTACCCAAGGAATTACTAAATGACCCAGTAATAATTAAAGACGCAAGGAGGAGACACAAAGACGCTAGATACCTGATTCTCGATAGGGCTAGACATCATAGAGCAATGATCGATTTACCTAATGCTGAGAAACGAGGAAGACCCGATATACTTCACCAAGCGCTCCTTCTGATACAGGGTAGTCTACTTGCACGTAATAACCTAGTTAAGACGTATGTTCACACAATAAATAATTTAGTAATTGACGTTGATCCGGAGATACGTCCACCACGCAACTATGAGAATTTCACGGGCTTAATGAGCCAATTATTCAAGGAGGGTAAGGTACCGCCCTATGGAAAACCATTATTAAAATTCGTGAATGGAATTGACTATATACTGAATACGGAATTAACAGACCATAAAATACTACTTGATGATGTAAAGGGGAGGGAGATTTCATGGAAATCATTTATTAACTACATTAAGGAGTTCAGGAGACCTTTGATAATGATTGGCGCGTTTCCAAGGGGTTCATTTGATGAACGCACGTATCAACTTGCTGATGATGTTTTTAGGATTGGTAAGTATGTCATGGATACGTCCTCGATTTTATGCAGGTTACTAACTATTCTTGAGATCGAGTTAGGTCTTCTTTCTTGAGTAACTAAATATTTATTAATTCTGTTTATTCTATTTAGGATTAAGTGCCTAGTTTATGTGTGGTATTATTGGTATAACATCGTTACCAAATAACCTTAGGGAGCCCATTGGTAAAGTCGTTAGAAAGTGCCTTGAAAGGCTTGAGTACAGGGGTTATGACTCCGTTGGCATTGCAGTCATTAAGGGCAATTACATAGAGGTTAGGAAGGGTAAGGGTAAGATCATCGAGGTTAGTACTAGGCTAAATTTTGATGAGGTTGATGGCACGACGGCTATTGGACATACTAGATGGGCAACCCATGGTAAGCCAAGCGATGAGAATGCGCATCCACATACAGACTGTACAGGTAGTGTTGCTATTATTCATAACGGTATAATATCAAACTTCCTAGAACTTAAGGAGGAACTCATTAAGAAAGGCCACGTCTTTAAGAGCGAGACCGATACTGAAGTAGTCGCTCATTTAATAGAGGAGTATCTGAAGCTTGGTTATAGACCATTTGATGCATTTAAGGCAGCATTATCAAGGCTTAAGGGCGCATATGCATTTGTCGTTACCATATCACAGGAACCCAACAGGCTTTACTTTGCCAGAAATACCTCACCTCTAGTTATTGGTATTGGTAATGGCACTAACTTTGTCGCCAGTGACATACCTGCATTTCTTGAGTTCACAAACACGGTAATTGTACTTAGAGACGGTGAGTATGGATATATTGAGCCCAACAAAGTCTATATTGAGAAGGATGGCGTACCTGTTAATATTGAGGAGAGGATTAGGCTAATTAGTTGGACACCGGAAATGGCAAGCAAGGAGGGTTACCCGCACTTCATGCTTAAGGAAATCCATGAGCAACCCTTTGCCATAGGCTCAACATTGGCAGGTATTAATGAAAAGGAGTTTGATAACGTGGTTAATCTCCTCCTAAATTCAAGGAAAATACTAATAGTTGGCGCTGGTACATCATACCACGCAGGCCTCGTTGGTGATTACCTACTTACGACAGTACTAGGCCTTGATACGCATGCCGTAATATCATCTGAGTACAAGAGGTATGTTAATGCCGTTAATGATAATGATACTGTAATAGCCATAAGCCAATCAGGTGAGACAATAGATACCTTAGTAGCTGTGAGAGCATTGAAGGAGAGAGGCGCTAAGGTTATTGCCATATCTAATGTTATTGATAGTGCAATACCCAGAGAGTCAAATTACGTACTTTATACAAGGGCAGGGCCCGAAATCGGTGTTGCGGCAACAAAGACCTTTACCACACAATTGGTTATAATGACAATACTTACCTTAAGGGCTGGCATTATCATGGGCAAATTAGACGCTAATGAGTATAGGAGTATCATGGACTCACTTAATAAGTTACCTGGGCTTCTCCAAAATATTATAACTAGAACTGAAGGTAGGGTTAAGGCATTAAGTGAGTATATGAGTAGGAGACAGAACGCGTATTACTTAGGTAGGGGAATTGGTGTTCCGTTGAGTATGGAGGGTGCTTTGAAACTGAAAGAAATAGCTTACATACATGCCGAGGCGTATCCCGCTGGTGAGAGCAAGCATGGACCCATAGCATTGGTTGAGGAAGGTTATCCCGTAGTCTTTTCGATACTTGATGATGATAATGTAGATCCATTACTCGGTAATGTAATGGAAATGAAGGCAAGGGACGCATACACAATAGGATTCGTACCTGAGAAATACATTGGTAAATTTAAAGAGTTACTAAATGCAGTGCTTGAATTGCCAAATGTTGATTATAGGATAGCTCCAATAATATATATCGTACCAATGCAACTCCTTGCTTATTATACTGCTGTTGCCCGTGGTTATGACCCAGACAAACCAAGGAATTTGGCAAAGACAGTGACTGTGGAGTGATGACCATGGCCTACTCAAGAGAAATTATTGGCGTAATACTTGGTGGTGGTAGAGGCACTAATATGGAACCATTAACGCCTTACCTCGATAAACCACTCATTAAATTACTAGGAAAGCCACTTATTTATTATCCAACAGATAACCTAGTTCGGTTGGGTTTAAAGAGTATATATGTTATTTCTAGAAATCCTGCAAAGATAGGTAATGAACTTGGTCGCTATTTTAATAATATTTCAATAGAGAATGTGGGACAAAAGGGTGATGATATTGATAGTGCATTAAGAATGATAAATGAAATTGTTGGCAAGGGCACAACAATAGTATCGTTTAGTGACGTAATACTACCCCGAGAAGCCTATGAACTTGCATTGAACAGTCATGTGAATTCAGGGAAGCCAATAACTATATTAATGACCCCATTATCAGACCTGCAAGGCTACTTTGAGGTTGAGATAAATGATACTGTCTCAATAAATAAGATCGTAGAGCATAAATCAGGCTATGCATGGACTGGGATACTCATAACTGAAAAGGAATTTCTAATTTCACTACAAGAATTTAACGGAAATATTAACGAAGCCCTAAAGCAGTTCAAAGGCAATATCAATACAGCTTTATGGAGTGGATGGTTTGTTGATGTTAGTTATCCCTGGGACTTACTGAGCGCAATAAAATACTTAATGATTGACTTAAAGGAGACCAGGATTAGTAAGGATGCCGATATTTCACCAAGAGCAGTTGTAGAGGGCTCTGTGATAATAGACGAGGGCGCTAGGATAGACCATGGCGCAATAATAAGAGGACCTGCATATATTGGTAAAAATACTTATGTTGGCAATAATGCGATAATTAGGAACAATACATCACTGGAGGAGGAATCCGTAATTGGCGCTGATGCTGAAATAACGGAATCATTAATTGGATATAGGGCTACAGTGGGTAGGGGATCATTCATAGGTAGTTCGATAATTGGTGATGAAAGTACCGTAGAGCCAGGTGTTGTGACATTAAACGTATTACCAAGTGGCGTTGAGGTATCGCATTTATCACCAGTTATTGTTAAGGGAAAACAGATCGCTAAACTAGGTGCTATAGTAGGGCCTAAGGCTAGAATAGGGGCTAACACCGTAATTTATCCAGGTTCGATAATAGAGCATAATAAATACGTCTCACCATTATCAATATTAAAATAATAAATCCATGACACACCTAGTAATATATACCTCTAAGCAGGATTATACATTGAACCTAGGCGTGGGTATTTACATAAAGCCCAGGTGTGAGTACATGCCATGGTTATGGAATGCCTATGAACTACTCAATATTGAACCTGAGTATTGCAGTGATGATGAACTAATGATTAAGTACTTAAGTACGTATAGAAAATTACGTGAAGAAAGGAACGTTAAGTTAATAATGAATTTAAGGAATGAAATGATGAGAATTAGGGCTGAATTAAGGAAAAGCTGTAAGGATGAATTAATATGCCTAGCAAATAGGTTGTATGAATATAATAGAGCAGTAAATGCATTATATAAATATTATATGAAGATCCATGAGTTAGATCCCGAAAGAATATCAAAACTATCCATCGCCTTTAATAAATATAATATGCCCACAATGGGTCTCAGGGTGTTTAATGAACTATTATACTCATCAAATGAAGAACTAAAGTATCTAACGTTCTTATCATTATTAAACCCAGTAAGGTGGCCGCTACATATTACCATGAATACAAACATAGTACCGTACCTAAACTGGATCCTTATTTACCTAGATGATCATTATATTATCCTTATGGCAAGTCTAAATCGTGCATATGTTATTAGTGATTTAAATGTTAATATAAATGGCGGTAAAGTCACGCTTGATAATGATTATGAAACCCGGTCAATAATGACCACGCATATAATCACTAGAATTGAGTCTGTAGATGGTCATGGCGTATTATTCATAGGTAATTGGAGTGATCAGGCTATTAATCTCAACCTTGATTTTAAACCTAGGGAGGGTTCTATTAAAGGTACATCGCTTGATGCAAATATTTCCCAATTAATACCTATAATAATACCACCGCATGACTATTTATCGATTAAATACACCATTTAAATTTTAATGGGATTAAGCTACCCTGGGCGCTAAATAGAATTGTACTGAACCTATTGCAAAATCTATTGTTAATTTCAACGGTTTATTATTATCAAACTCTATTGTCACAGTCTCACTTATTTGCTTCATAGGTTTAATAAAATCGAGGAGTAATTCTACGGAGTACATAGCATCATGTGAACCCTGCACTGAATATTCATAAAATACTTCATCACTACTCGTATATGTTGTTTCAATTGCCTTACCACCCTCGCTCTCGGCCATTATGGAAAAGGCATCTTCCTTAGCTATAAATCTCACGGAGTCAGAAAACTCATTAGCTGAACTTAATACATCAATAAACACATCCATATCCATCCTAATCCTAACAGGGTACTCAAGCTTAGGTTCAGGAACCTCCTCCTCGGCTATATTAATTATTGGAAGACCAAACCTCCTGTAAAAACCACCCTCCCTACCTTTTTTCGTGTATATTGTTACGAAGAACCTATTCCTACTGGTGTCAACACCAAGCTCAACCTTTTCTCTCGCCTTAACTCTCTTTAATATCTTTTTAATCAGGTCAAAGCTTATTCCTATCTTTAGTTCCTTAGTCACTGTGTATTCCTCAAGGCCTGAACCAGGTATGTTTAAAATCACCAGGGAAACCTTGCTCGGGTCTATGGACTTCATCTTAATACCCTCAGAATCAATAATAAGATTCGACTCCTGGAGTAAATTAGCAAGGGCTGTAAATATGTATCTAAACTCCTTACCCTTCGGGAACATTATTCTATAATATTCCTCAGTCTCAACAACACCACCTGCACCGCCCTCTTCGCCCTCACTAACCTCCTCACCCGTACCCTCTGCCTCAACCCCTTCAGTCTCCTCTTCCTCACCTTCTTCACGCTCCTCCCTCTCCGGCTCTTCACTCTCAGCCATAATTAACTGGGATTATGCAATTTTCTTTAAAAGGCTTTCATCGCTTTAATATCAAAGTAATCCTAACAAGGAATTATGGGAAAGAGATAATTGCCTCTTCTCTAAAATTATGCCTAAGCCTAATGCCTTACTTAATGATTGGTATTGATGACACTGATTGGGAAGGTGGTGGATGTACGACATATGTTATGTATTCATTTATAAAATACCTAGTTAGAGAGAACCTTACTAGGAGTGTTATTGGATTACCACGCCTAACCAGGTTAAATCCCTACGTACCATTTAAAACAAGAGGTAATGCATCTTTGTCAGTAATTATTTACGTTGAATCTGAGGATGATGCTAAGGATCATGTTGAGCTCATGGAATCATTAATCAACCAAATGGTTAAGAGAGTTGGTAAGACAAGCCCTGGTATTGCATACCTAGTAATAAGAAATATGCTTAAGGTTGATGAGAGATTAACGTGGTTTTATAGGAAGAGTGTTAGGGATATTGTTACGTTAGACCTCGCACGTAAAGTCGCTAGCAAAGTAAATGCAAAACTTATGGGTGGTAGAGGAACTATTGGCGCATTGGCATCGTTAGGTTTCATACCAATTGATGCCACGTACGAATTCATAGCATATAGACCTGAGGATGAGGATAGGCCCATGATTAATCCCATTGACGTGAAGCACTGGGACCATACAACAAGACCATTCACTTTCTTAAATATAAATGAAGATCAAGTACTCATTGAACCTCATGGACCTGACCCAGTATTATTTGGTGTTAGGGGTGATTCACCGTATCATGTGCTTGCCATGGGTAATTACCTAGCCAATAAGTATAATGCTATTGGGTGGATCATCTACGTGACAAACCAGGGAACTAACGACCATAGGTCACGAGCAAGCGAATACATCCCTTATAGGAATGTTGATCTTATAGGTATTTTAATGAATGCGGTATTTGATGATAAAGGCCATGTGCACCTTACCTTAGATGATGCTCATAAGGCAATAGCGTATAGACATCTCGGTGTTTCTAAGGAGTTGGCGAATTGCGTGGGATGCATGGTAGAGGCGTGGGGTGGAGTTAAGCCGAATGAGAAACTTGATCTGTATATCGAGGGTATGAGAGTACTCCATGATAGGTATGTCGAGGTGAGAAATCCGAGGTGCCCTAGGTGTGGTGGCCCTATGGAGTCTATGGGAAGATCAGGATTACTACGATGTAAGCGATGTGGATTTGAGGGTAAATTACCGAGAATAATTATACCACGAAATAATTGGTTTCTAATAAATCCGAAAGCAAGTGAGTATAGGCATTTAATGAAGCCTAACGAGAGGGTTGGTCTTGAGGGTCTTGCACTCTATATGCCTAAACCATATTTGTGGGTTTATTGATTACTATAGAGAAAGGTTTTTAATATATCTAATTACGGCACTCAAGAAGCATATGAATGTTGAAAGTATTATAGAGTCTAGGGTTATGAATTCTCTTAGAATTGATTTAAAAGTGAGTAATAACTATGAGGTTAAATTACGACGGCTAAGTAAATTAATTAGGCTCCGGAAATTAATGAACCTTGGATTTTAGGGCCGTTAATAAGTAATCAAGAAAGATTGGTAGTTCATTCTCATGAACCCACAATAATACTGGTAGATCAAGACCCTCATTATACCTATGCCTAATACCGATGGGATACTCAACGATTCTCATTGCGGGAATGTCATTTTCTGAATCACCCATATACATTATTGGCCCCTTTATACCCATAAGCTCCCTGAGCCTCATTACAGCATAACCCTTATCGATTTGTATCCCTGGATATATATCTATGAATGGATGACCCCTATACTTAATGACTTTAAATCCTGATTCACTCGCCGACTTAATAATTTGATTAAGAACCTTCATGTTTATTGAACCCTTGGTTCTCCAATCAATTCCCAATCCACCAATCAAATTACCAACACGCTTCACTTCTAAATAAATGCCTTTTAACTCGTTGATACTATTTATGGCATTAATCAGAGATTCAAATTTATCTTGCCATTTAGGTAAATCCTCATGTATATGATGAGACCCTCCAATTCTTATCTCAAGACCATTTGTGCAGGACCACGCTCTGGCAAAGTCGGTTCTTGGAATTAAGAAGTCGCAATCCTTGGTACTTATTACGGCTATTGGTATGTATTTACTTATTTCATTCAGTTTTTCATAAATAGCCACAGGGGGTTTACTCAATTGCCTTGCCACGTCTATTGGCGCTATTGTACCATCATAGTCAGTAAATAACGCAGAAACGTTCCTAAATAAATCGATTTTACTGTTATTGAGCATTACCGAGTTCGTGTAAAATAATAATCTATTTAAGATTTATTTTCTCCACCTAGATCTAAGGTGCTGAATGTACCTTAGTAAGTATGAGGAAGCCATGCTTCATGGTGATTATGGAGATGCCATTGCAAGGGCAATGCAGGTCGTAGTTAAGGTCGGCGATGTATTAAAGGCTGATAGGCTCATTGAGATAGAGACAGCGCATATTGCAGGTGTCTCCTACTTAACAATAGGTGATCCAGGTCTCGAGTACCTAGAGGATTTGGCAAAATCCAGTGCTAGATTTCACGTATTTACAACGGTAAATCCTGTGGGCATTGATGTACTTAATGATTGGGGAATAGATAAGGAGTTCATTGACAAGCAATGGAGAATAATAAATGCATTAAAAAGTATGGGCGCTAGTCTATGGCTTACATGTACCCCGTACGAGTACCTACGGATTAGACCAAGGACTTACCATGCATGGGCTGAATCAAATGCAATTGCCTATATAAATGCCGTTCACGATGCTTGGACCGAAAAATTACCGGGACCTTTCGTTGTTTTGTCGGCATTAGTTGGTAGGGTTCCAAGGTATGGGCTATACACACTGAGTGGTAGGGTACCAACGCATGTAGTTAGGGTTAAGGGAGGGCAGGCAATTAATAATCCATTAATCGCGGGGCTCCTAGGTAGGAAAATTGCTGAGGAGGTCGGTGATGGAAAGCCATATCTGGTGGCTAAGTTTGGTGGCAATGCTGTAATTAAGCAATTACTGGCTAGCTATGCAACGTACTCACCCCATGCATTCATGGTAATCGATGGAGTAACACCAAATCATAAGGAGTACTTAGCAATGATGGATAAGCCTGAGGAAATTAATCTAGACATTAACGATATAATTAAGGATTCCGGAGTAGAAAAACAAAATTTTGATGCCATATTTCTCGGGTGTCCCCATTATGGTATTGACGAGGTAATGTCAGTCATTAATTACGTAAGAAGCAAGGGATCCAGAAGGGCTAAAAAGCCCGTTTACATAGCCACAACGCCCTTCGTAATAAACTCACTAAGTCAAGACGAACTTAATCTACTTGAGAATTCCAACATACACTTGGTATTAACCACATGTCCTGTTGTGTCACCTTTCCTCAAAAGCGTTGGGGTTAATACCGTAGCCACGGAGTCAGTTAAGCAAATGTATTACTTACCTAAGATGATTGGCATTAATTATATAAGCTGCAATGGCATTAAGTGCCTAGACCTTGCATTTGATGAGTAAGGGGTGATATACATTAAGTACGTATCCTTTGATATCGATGGAGTCCTGGTTAATTCGGAGAGCAGGTTAAGGCTTTGCCTTAGGCCTAATAACGAAGTTGATTGGGATTGCTTTCTTGATTGCAAAAAGCTGTTCATGGATAAACCTAAACCAAGGATTATAGATATTCTTAAACAGTTAAGGAATAGGGACTTCGGCATAATAATCGTTACAGGTAGGAGAGAATCAATGAGGGAATGCACAATAAATCAATTAAGGAGTTTTGGTGTGAATGAATTTGAGGAATTATTTATGAGACCTGATAATAATACTGACCCGGACCCTATTTATAAGTCATGGACAATTAAGAGCTTATTGAGAAGGTATGAAATATTGGTTCATTTTGATGATAATGCTGATACTGTATCAACTTTGGTAAGTAATGGTATTGACGCTGTGGTAATATCATAGTGATTAATAATGATTAAGATAGGGGTATTAAGTATTAGAGGCGCAATGCCTTATTATGAAGAATTGCCATTTAACCTACGTATTAATGAACCAAGCATCATTAAGGATCTTGATATGTTAATATTACCACCTGGAACCTTGGTGGAGTCCCAGGTATTGCAACGTTATAATTGGATTGAAAAGGAAATTTGGGAATATGCTGAAAGGGGTGGGCTTACCATAGGTGTTTGTTCAGGTACTCAATTATTGTCAAGAGCCGTAAATCTCAATGTTAGAGGGCTACCTGGGTACTCTAAGGGACTTGGCATCCTAGACGTTATTTTTGAACCATTAATTGTTACAGGACCTGTGAGGGTTAGTATCGTTAATGAATCATGGGTAACCAGGAATATTGTAAATACTGAATTAAAGGGCTGGCAAGCACATACATATGGTAGAATGAGGATTCTATCGGATAATGTGCAGGTCGTTGGAGTATCGCAAGTGCCAAGGCATAATTATAGGAATGCCGAGATTAACGTACCTACGTTAATCATATCACGCAAGTACAACGTATTTGGTACCATGGTTCATGGATTACTAGGACCTAGATCTCCAATAACGAGGAATATACTTAGTGAAATTGGGGTTTATAATGAAAATGAAATTTCTAATTACTACAGAAGTTACCGCGAGAATGAATGGATGAGTAGAGAAGGTGGTAATCCTGGAATGAGCACTAGAATAATCACCGTCGTGTCCACAATGACTGGCGAAGGTAAGACATTAATAACAAGTGCATTGGCCCTCTGCTTAAGCAGGGCTGGTTATTACGTAGGTATTGCCAAATTGGCAGGTGATATTAGGGACTTACACCCAAGTCTCTATATCCTTAATAGACCATTTAAGCCATGGATGAGCATAAAATTAAGGTGGGGAAGTAAATCACTTGGTTGGATCGACTGGAAGGAGACACTGAGTACAGTCAGGAGTATTGGATTAGATATATTGATTATTGAGGGTGTTATGGGACTCTTGACAGGCTCATCTAGAAGATATAAGCGTGGCTTTTCATCCACATTAGACTTCATAAGGCAAACAAACACTGATACTGTGTTGATAGTTTCCGCGAACCTTGATGGTATTGAGGGTGCATTATTCAGGTTAAGATCATACATTAACCTGTTAATTAGGAATGGTAAAAAACCAATCCTGACAATCCTTAATAATGCATATGATGGCACCCATGAAAATAGAGAATTAAGGAAATTCGAGAGATACGCCAATAGGTTAAGCATACCGTTTGTGGTGGTTAATTCATTGGCCATATCATCAAAACCTGAGGAGTTAATAGATCTTGAGGATTATAAGGACTCAGCAATCAATATTTCAAGTATTTTATGTAGCGCCTTAATTAATGCATTAGGTAAATCACGGTTATTATAGATAAGTAATCGTTAATCCAATGAATTACGATGTCAGGTATAACATTTCTCGTAGAGATAAATACAAGGCCTGCTATTACCCCGTAAATAAATATATAACTAAGCGTGTAAAGAACCGATAATAGATTATTAAGTCCATAAACGGCAAGGTAAACTGGCACATGTGCCGCTGTGAAGTAAATGGCACTTATTATTATGGCGGGTAATGAAGTAATAATGCTTACGGAATCATGCCTTGGCAATAATCTACTAAGTATGAACCCTCTAAATACGAATTCCTCACTAACTGCAATTGGATATAATGTGTAAATAAGGAGAAGCATGTTTACTGATGGTATTTGAGGTAACAATACCGTGAGAGGCAGTAAACCACTTATTAAAAACCATATTACTGCTAGAATTATCACCACTGGTATTGTAAGTTTGCCGAATAATGGTATCCAGGATAGACCAAGTTCATTACGTAGTTTATAAGTTCTCTGTCGATGAACAATGAATAAGGCCGCAATGACTATGTACAGATATGGAGCAAGATCCCCAAGTAGGTATGTTGATAGGAGACTTATTGGATTTTTCATGGCGTTACTTAATGTTTGCGTAATTGATGAAGATATGGTATAATGGGTGTTTGTTAATATGTATGGTTCGTACGTAATAAATACTGGAATAACTATTGCAATTAATAATATTGTTGGCCAAACAATATCGCCCAGGTATTTACTCATCATTAATTGTCTAACACGTTTTACTTAAATAATTCACTCACACGGGAAAGTGTAGTTGTGATTCATAGTATTTGAGGCAAGGAGGCGGCGGTTTAATAAGTTAGTTATTATATCTAGAGTTTGTTAAGGCAATGAGGAGTAAGGAGGATGAGGAAGAGGAAGAGATTGAGGAAGAAGAATTTGAAGAACGTGAGGAGGAAGAAGAGGAAGAGATCACCATAAAGGCCGAGACGCCACAAAATACGCCACCATCAATAGTACTTACTGTAACATATGATGGAAAGATGGGAAAAGCCCTCATTAAATTATACGATCCTGTCAATGATAGGATCTACTTTTGGTATGACAATACCGGCCATAAACCTTACTTACTAACTAATGTAAAACCTGAGGAATTAACTTCAAAGTTTACAAAGGTAATTCTTCATCCAGGGTTTAGCAATATTGAAGCTGTTGAGAAATATGATCCGTTAGATGATAGGAAGGTGGTGCTTACGAAGATAAATGCTAAGGACCCACTGAGTATTGGAGGTAGGGCTGACTCAATAAGGGAATTATTACCAAGGACTTGGGAATCAAGAATTAGATATCACCTATGTTATATATATGATAATGAGATTATACCTGGAATGTTTTATAGAATTGAGGATGGAAAGTTAGTACCAGTACCTATTGAGATACCTACTGAGATTGAGGGATTCATAAATAAATTATACGTAAATGATAGGGAGTTCCTCGAGGAAGCAAGGAGGTGGATACCGCTATTTCAAGCACCTGTACCGAATATTAAGAGATTATCCCTTGATATCGAAGTATTCACACCGCAAGAGAATAGAGTACCTAACCCGAGGGAGGCTAATTACGAGATTATAGCCATAGGTCTCGCTGGAAGCGATGGATTGAAAAAGATACTTGTACTTAGGAGACCAGATATAGAGTTAAGACCTGAAGAGCTTGAGGATCTCATGTATGATGATGTTGAGGTGGAGTTCTTCGATAGTGAGTATGATATGCTGAAGGAATTATTCTCAATAATCCTGCAATACCCAATATTAATTACATTCAACGGTGATAACTTTGACCTGCCCTACATATACCATAGAGCCTTAAAGCTTGGTTTCAAGAAGGAGGAGATACCAATAATACTGAGGAGAAATGAGGCTTCCACAGCCCTTGGAATACATATTGACTTATATAAGTTCTTCAACATTAGGGCAATTGAAGTATACGCATTTGGCGGTAAATATAGGGGTATGGATAGAACACTTGATACAATAGCCCATGCAATAATAGGTATGTCGAAAATAAGTAGAGAGAAAACCGTATCGCAAATGAGCTACGTTGAATTAATAAATTATAACTTTAGGGATGCTTTTCTGGGACTTTATCTAACGACATACGATGATAACCTTGTATTAAGATTAATAATATTAATGTCAAGAATATCCAAAACACCACCAGATGACCTAGTTAGGAGCCAAATATCTGCCTGGATAAGGAACATGCTTTATTACGAGCACAGAAGGAGGGGTTGGTTAATACCGGAGAAGGAGGATATAGTCAAGGCTAAAGGGGACATTGCCACCAAGGCAATAATTAAGGGTAAGAAGTATGCGGGTGCCATAGTTCTTGAACCAATCCCAGGCATATTCCCAAACGTTTACGTACTAGATTTCGCAAGTATGTATCCCTCAGTGATAAAGCGGTGGAACATATCATACGAAACCGTTAAGTGCCTAAATGAAAAGGAACAAAATAATAAGCCAATTCCAGAATTACCTCACTGGGTATGTAATGATAGGAGAGGATTAACAGCCCTTATCGTTGGACTATTAAGGGATTTAAGGGCTTATGTATATAAGAAATTGGCGAAATCAGCACCAAGCGAGCTATTAAGGAGCTATTATAATGTTGTACAAAGCGCTTTGAAGGTTTTCATAAATGCATCATACGGCGTACTAGGAGCTGAGGTATTCCAATTATACTGCCCACCAGCTGCTGAATTAACAACGGCCCTCGCTAGGTATATACTATCTAAAACCGTATTAAAGGCGCTTGAGCTTGGGTTAGTACCAATCTATGGAGATACCGATAGTCTCTTCATATGGAATCCTGATGAGAATAAACTTAGGGAATTAATTGGATGGGTGGATAAGGAGTTTGGTATTGAGATTGAGCTCGATAAAGTCTATAGATTAGTTGCTATGAGTGGTAGGAAAAAGAATTACGTTGGTATACTACAAAGCAGTGAGTTAGATATAAAGGGATTAGTTGGTAAGAAACGAAATACCCCTGACTTCGCTAAGGAGGCTTTTAATGAAGTTCTAGGTCTTCTCTCGGATATACAGGGTCTTGAGGATGTTAGTAAGGTTGTTGAGGAGGTAAGAAGTAGAGTTAGAGACTACTATAGAAAACTGCAAAGGAAGGAGATACCACTTAATAAATTGGCGATAAGGACCGCACTTACTAAGCCTCTTGAATCATATACAAAGAATACGCCACAGCATGTAAAGGCTGCGTTGCAATTAAAGAACCTGGGTTATAAGATTGGGCCTGGCGATATAATAATCTACGTAAAGACCACAGGTAAGGATGGAGTTAAGCCGATACAGTTGGCTAGGATTGATGAAATTGATCCCAATAAGTATATTGAGTACCTAAGGACCTCGCTGGAGCAGGTTCTTGATGCGTTCGGGATTGAGTTTGAGGGTGTGATGGGTTCGTCAATAATAGATAATTACTCGTGATATTTTATGAAACTACTCCTCAAGAAATTCTTCACCTTCCTCCTCACCCTCAGGTGCAAGTGATGATAATATGTTATTCACCACTTGGTTTATAACGTCATCATTTATGTAGGGCATTATTACGACAAATCTGTCGGCCTCCATGTCCTCACCCATCCATCTATTGCTATATATTATTTCATAAGTCGGTATCTCAACCTCGGCCTTATTACCAACCCTCTTAACACCGAACTTCTCGACCTTCTTATAAAGCTCCTTACTCAGCGGTAGATTTAGACTTATTGTTTGAGGAACCTTAAGAACTATGAAGTCTGATTCATCGGGGTTCCACTTATCTAATAGTTTCTTCACGTAATTCTTTACTGCATCCGTTAGGTTGGACTTAACAATCTCCTTATTGGCTATACTCTCATTCTCTATATAAATAGCTATATTCTCGCCCTCCTCAGACATACTCAACAATTACTATACCTGGGATTATTAATAAAGCTTAACTTTTCCCTGCTATTAAAATGATAACCAAAAGAATCAACGCCCAGTAGAGTTACTTAAGGACCTAATTACGATAACTATCCTTTCTATAGCGGTGATATTTGTTAATAAAGCGAGGAGAGCTAGGCCATACACCATCACCGCGTTTATGCCCGTAATTATAAATATGAGAAGAATGAGGAGAATAATAATTAATCTTTCCTCCCTTTCAAGGAGCCCAATACCCATCATTTTAACGCCAAGTGCCTCCGCCCTAGCCCTAGCATAGCTGGTCATTAATGAACCCAGTATTGCAAGTAATAATGAAATAATACTCAATAAGCCCCTATCACTAGCTATCCAAATATCAATAAGTGCTATAAAATCAACATACCTGTCTAATGTTGAATCCAAGAATGCACCGAGTTTGGAGGTTCTTCCCCAATACCTGGCAATTAAGCCATCGAGCATATCAAGTGCGCTTGCTAGGATTAATAATACAAATGTTAATATGTATGCCCAATAATGATGCAGCCACATTAAGTAGGGTGTTGGTAATGCAATAATTAGGGATAATATGGTTAATATATTGGGATTTCGAGGCATAATCTTCGCAAGACCTTTTTCAAGAATATCCTTGCCTATCCTTTCCACCTTATCCTTAAGTTTTCCCAGAACCACAATCAACACCGCAATTAAAAACCTCTTTAAGGATTGAGGATATGAAATCCCTGGCCTTTAACCAAAGCTCGATGGTCTCTGGCCTTAGCCTATACATCTTAGACCCATCGCTCATGAATGTCTCCACTAAACCGTCTCTCTCCATTTTATAAAGCACAACATAAACACCAACGTTTGTTATGCTAATGCTAAAGCGTTCCTTAATTTCCTTAGCTATCTCATAGCCATACATTGGCCTCTCCATTAATAGTTTAACTATGTAAATCCATAGATTCTCCTTGGTCAACTTAACTATGAGCCTATTGAGCGCCTTTTGGCTCATGTGCTCTCGGAAATAGACATTATTAATAATTTTATAATGCTAACCTAGGTCTTAATACATATGCGATGCTCGTATTACATAAGCTAATAGAGAAAGATTTAATAACCCATCACTTACATAGTCTCGATGTCGCTAAAGGGAACTACATTCCTAGAAAGTGTGTTACAAACACTAAAGAGAGCTATAGAGCTAGGTGGATATCCGCAGGAGACCTATGAAATCCTGAGCAGGCCTCAAAGAATAATAACCGTTAGCATACCCGTTAAGATGGACAATGGAAAAATGCAAGTATTCACGGGTTATAGAGTGCAGCACAACAATGCCCTAGGACCCTACAAGGGTGGAATAAGGTTCCATCCCGAGGTTACACTCGAGGAGGACATAGCACTGGCAACAGTAATGACCTTTAAGAACGCACTAAACGGCTTACCATATGGTGGAGGCAAGGGCGCTATTGCGGTTGATTATAAGAAATTGAGTAAGAGGGAACTTGAGGAGTTAAGCAGGGGCTATGCAAGGGCATTAGCACCCTTCATAGGTCCCGAAGTTGATATTCCAGCACCTGATGTTGGTACAGATCCTCAAGTAATGGCTTGGATGGTTGATGAATACAGCAAAATAGCTGGTCACAACGTACCTGGTGTATTCACGGCTAAGCCAGTCGTTTTATGGGGCAATCCAGTTAGGGAGTACTCCACTGGTTTTGGTGTGGCTGTTTGGGCCAGGGAGGCAGCCAAGAAATTATGGGGTGGTATTGAGGGTAAGACCGTGGCTGTCCAGGGATTTGGCAACGTAGGTTACTGGGGAGCATATTGGCTGGAGAAGATGGGTGCTAAGATCGTTGCGGTAACAGATAGCAGGGGTGGTGTTTACAATCCGAATGGTCTTAAATTAGCCGAGGTTAAGGCGGTTAAGGATAAAACAGGTACGGTGATGAACTACGACACATCTGGAACTAAGAAGGTAACTAATGAAGAAATTCTTGAGCTACCAGTCGATGTATTAGTACCTGCGGCATTAGAAAACGTTATACATAAGGGTAATGCTAACAACATAAAGGCAAAGCTAATAGTTGAGGGCGCAAACGGCCCGACTACAGCAGATGCCGAGAAGATACTACACTCAAGGGGTGTTTGGATATTGCCTGACCTAGCAGCTAACGCTGGCGGTGTTGTGATGTCATACCTAGAATGGGTTGAGGACCTGCAGTGGTACTTCTGGGATGAGGAGGAGACAAGGAACAAACTAGAGAGAATATTGTTAGATGCATTCAATAGAGTGATGAACAGGTGGAACAAACTAGGTACAAGCCAGGTCACAATAAGAGAAGCAGCATATGTGGAGGCTGTGGACAGGATCTACAATGCGATGAAGGTTAGGGGCTGGATCTAAGGAAAATCAATATTGAAAAATAAAATCAATATTTTAGTATCTTTACCTTTTATTTTATTTTCATAAAATATTTTATGAAAATAAAATATTAATTGAAGTGAGCCTACTATTTTATATAAACAAGACAACCTTATTATTAAATATTTAATAACAAGAAGGAGTATGATGATGAGAGAACAAGATCGTAAGGTGATTATAGATAAGGTAAGTGGAGATTTAATGATACTTAGGTATAATGACAATGAAACAAATTACTTCGAGGCTCTGTGGGAAATACCCGAAGGAGTTACGTATAATGCATATTTACTAATTGACAATGACACAGTAATACTTTTTGACACGTGGAAGAGGGGTCTAGAAAATGACTTCCTCAACGCCTTAAATTCAGTAATCGATATCCGTGACTTAGACTATGTGATTATTCATCACATGGAATCGGACCATAGTGGTTCAATAAAGGCCCTGTATGACAAGAACTCGGACATTACCTTCATTGGACATCCCATGGCTAATAAATTAATAAGAAACCTTTATGGGATTAATCCCAAATTTAAGGCCGTTAAAGATGGCGAAACCTTAAGCACGAAGAATTATCAGTTAACGTTTATTCACGTGCCGTGGCTCCACTGGCCCGAGACCATGTTCACATACATACCTCAAATAAGGACTTTATTGACTTGTGATGTCTTTGGTGCGTACACAATACCTAAGTCAATATTTATTGATGACTTAAATGATGATTACATATCATCAATGAGAAAGTACTTTGCAAACATCATCGGGTTTTACAGGGATAATGTAACCAAGAACCTTGATAAGGTATTAACAATGACAGGAGGCAATATTGACATAATTACACCTGCACATGGTGCTGTGATTAAGGGTAATATTGTGAAAAGATACATAGATCTTTATAGGGAGTTTGCACTTAAAACGCCAGTTAATAAGAAAATAGTGATTACATACTCCTCAATGTATGGTTTTGTCGATAGTATAATGAACCACATAACTCACGTACTTAATGAGTGGGGATTCAATGTTAGTGTTTATAGGTTTACAGATAAGGAGAGAGCAAGTATTGGTGATTTAATTGGAGACGCCAATAATGCACTTGGTATAATTCTTGGAGTATCCACATATGATACTGAACCATTCCCACTAATGGACTACGTAATTAACCTATTAATAAAGAAATTAAAAGGAGGAAAACCAATACTGCTAATAACGGACTACGGCTGGGGTGACGTCGTACTTAAACACGTAAAGGCAAGGCTTGAGAAGGTGGGCTTCACTATAATAGACGCAATAAGCGTAAACGGAATACCAACAAAGGAAGATCTAAACAAAATAGATATAGCACTGCAAAACTTCAAGCAAGCAATGGTCCAATAAAAATATAACTTGGTAAAGTCAAGAAAGATAGTTAATATTAAAATCCAGGAACAAAAACTTAAAAAGCCATAAGCCTCACTCCTTACCAGCCGCCGTAGCTCAGCCCGGTAGAGCGGCGGGCTGTTAACCCGTAGGTCCCGGGTTCAAATCCCGGCGGCGGCGC